>Ga0315285_10001733_pt1 | contig 22883 bp, 23 predicted proteins | sample YL17G09_36_MG_FD_203698 | JGI IMG/M metagenome (GOLD analysis project Ga0315285, IMG submission 203698) | Sediment microbial communities from Yellowstone Lake, YNP, Wyoming, USA - YL17G09_36 | ecosystem: Environmental > Aquatic > Freshwater > Lake > Sediment | place: USA: Wyoming | collected... | reverse complement strand
GCGGCAAGGCAATAAATGATTTTGCGTTTGTATTTTTAGTCGGCGTTATCACTGGTACATATTCCAGTGTTTGCGTAGCAAGCCCGCTAATCCTTGACTGGCCGGGGAGGAAAGTGCACAAGAAGTAAGATGTCAGAGCATTTTAAGAAAATACGCAACATTTTAATATATATTTTAATACTCAACTGGGCGGTCGCCTTTGCCAAGGTCGTCTATGGCTTAATGACCAAATGCGCCAGCATGACAGCAGACGGCGTCCATTCATTATCCGACGGTTCATCCAACATAGTTGGTTTGGCCGCAATTTATGCCGCGTCAAAACCTATCGATAAGGACCATCCGTATGGGCACAAAAAATACGAGACCTTCGCGGCGATTATAATCGCGATATTTTTAGGGATCTTAAGCCTTGACATCATCGAGCGCGCCATCGGAAGATTTTCCAATCCCGTCGTTCCTGAAGTAAACACTTTAAGCTTTGTCATCATGATAGCGACCACGATCGTCAATATTATTGTCACAAAATATGAATATAAAAAAGGAAAACAGCTTAAGAGCGATTTTCTTATCGCCGATTCGTACCACACAAAAGCGGATATATTTGTATCACTTTCCGTTATCGGCACATTGGTCGGCATCAAGCTTGGCCTGCCGATATTGGACCCGATAGTGGCGATAATAATCGCCCTGGTGATAGGCCATAGCATAATCGATATATTCAGGAGAAGTTCCGGCGTTTTGTGCGATACGGCGGTCGTGGCATCGCACGAGATAAGAGATGTTGTAATGGGTATCAAGGGAGTCAAAGACTGCCATAAGATCCGCACAAGGGGCCGCGAAGATGACGTCCACGTGGATCTGCATCTGACTGTAAACACAAACATGCATATCGACAAGGCGCACGAGATCTGCGACTTGGCAGAAGACAAAATAAAGAAGAGCTTTCCCGGAGTCACTGACGTGACTGTCCATTGCGAACCTACCACAAAAGAAGAAAGGTAAAAATGGATCCAGTTTGTTATATTTTTCGTAGCGACATCCGCCGAAGCATACCTTCTCTGAATCGCTTCTTTGGCGAAGGCGGATAGATGCAGAAAAAGTGGGCTATATGCAAGAATCACGCGGTCCTGCAAAAGGACCTGGCAAGCTCGCTTAATATATCGCCTATAACCGCCCAGATACTTTTAAACCGCCAGATCCAAGACGCGAATGAAGCTGAAATATTCCTGAAACCGGAACTTTCCCGCCTGCACGATCCCTATCTTTTAAAAGACATGGACAAGGCCGTGGACAGGATCAAGACCGCGATAAGCAAAAAAGAAAAGATCTTGATTTACGGCGATTATGATGTCGACGGCTTGACAGCGGTGGCGCTATTGATATGCGCTTTTAAAAAATTAGGCGTCCACGTTTCGCATTTTATACCCAACAGGCTTGAAGAGGGCTATGGCTTTAATGAAAAGATCGTGCAGATAGCCAAGGATAAGGAAATATCCCTTATAATCACGGTCGATTGCGGCATCAGCGCCGCCGATGTTGTTAGCGCGCTTACGAATTCAAAAATAGATGTCATAGTCACGGACCATCACGAGCCTGTTGAGGGAAAATTCCCCGACGCCTTCGCTGTCATAAATCCACTGCAGGAAGGCTGCGCTTATCCTTTCAAGCATTTATCAGGCGTCGGCGTCGCGTTTAAGTTAGCGCAGGCGATTTTTGATTCGTCAACTGATTTGGAGGAATTTCTTGATTTAGTGGCTTTAGGGACCATCGCCGATGTGGTGCCTCTTTTGGGGGAAAACAGGATACTTGTAAAGCACGGCTTATCTGTTTTAAGCAATACCAGAAGAAAGGGTATAAAAGCCCTTATTGAAGCAGCAAGCATAAGGAATAAGGAAATATCAGCGAGAAACGTAAGCCACATACTTGGCCCGAGAATAAACGCTCAAGGGCGCCTGGGCTCGCCTGAATCAGCGTTACGGCTTTTATTGACTGACCACACGGATGAGGCAAAGGACCTGGCTGTTTTGCTGGACAGCGACAACAGGAAAAGGCGGGAAATAGAACAAAAGACGCTGAAAGAAGCGCTGGCAAAAGTTGAGCAAGAAATAAATTTTAAAGAGCACAGGGTGATAGTCCTTTCTGATGAAAATTGGCACAAGGGCGTTATCGGCATAGTCGCCTCAAGAATAGTGGAGCAGTATTACAGGCCGGCGATACTTATTTCTGTGCAAAAAGATACCGGCAAGGGTTCGGGCCGCTCTATAAAGGGGTTTGACCTGATAAGTGCCCTTGCGGAATGCAGGGAATATCTCGAGGATTTCGGCGGCCATGAAGCGGCGTGCGGCCTTGCGATCTTAAAAGACAACATCGAGAATTTTAAGAACGCGATAAATAAGCTTGCCCACAAAAAGCTCTCGCCGATCGATTTATTGCCGACTATAGATATAGATGCCGAACTCCATCTTGAAGAGCTTGACGGCAAATTTTTGGAAGAGTTGGAAAGCCTGGCGCCTTTCGGGCGCGGGAACCCGCAGCCTGTGTTTTTATCGCGCGATGTGGAGTTAAAGACAAAACCCGCCTATTACGGCAGGGATGGATCAAGGTTCTGGGTCAAAAAAGGAAAGGTCACTTGCGAAGCTGTTTCCTATAATAAGATAGAGATAGCCGATAAGAAGATATTAGATATGGTTTACGCGCCTTCGGTCTCAAAATATCACGGCCTTGAGACCATAAAACTCCAGCTTAAAGATTTTAGGTAACTTTTTTTACCTTGCCGGAGCGCAAGCAGCGCGTGCAGATGCGGATAGTCTTTATTGTACCGTTTATATTCGCCTTGATCTTCTGGAGATTCGGCAGGAACCTTCTTTTAGAGACGCGGACCACTCTTTTTCCGACGCCGCCTTTTTTCTTGGCAAGACCTCTCCTGACTATGATTCTTCCGGCAACAGGCCTTTTGCCGCATATAGCACAAACTTTTGACATAACTTATACCTCCTGATAGAATATAAATAATTTAAACAGGCAACAATAATATCACAAGGGACAAACCGATGCAACAAAAAATAGCCTTGAAGGACCCGCTTTGGGGTTCGGCCCAGTACGTAAAGGGAGTGGGCCCGCAGAGGTACGAGCTTTTAAACAAGCTGGGCGTTTTTAGCGTCTGGGACCTGTTGAATTATTTTCCCCGCCGTTACGAGGACAGGAGCAATTTTATTTCCATATCCAAGGTGACGATCGGGAATTTCCACACTATAAAAGGACAGGTCGTGAAATTCGGTTTGTGGCGCGCCAGGAGGGGATTCAGCGTTTACGAGCTGGCTGTCACTGATAAAACAGGCGTTATTTACGGCATTTGGTTTAACCAGCCGTATATGAGAAATGTGTTTAAAGCAGGCGACGAGGTGATCTTGTACGGCAAGGTGGAGCGGTACAAGAAGCTGCAAATAAGCAATCCTGAATACGAGATCATATCAGAAGAAAAGGGCGACCCGGTACACACAGGAAGGATAGTCCCGATATATTCTTTGACGGAAAAGATCTCCCAGAAATGGCTTCGCTCTACGATAAATAAGACCACTCATCTTTTTTCAAGGAACGTCCCCGAGACCCTGCCTGTATCCTTGCGCGCAAAGTATAAACTCTTGAGCATGCAGCACGCGGTAAAAAATATCCATTTCCCCGCGAGTTTTGATCTTTTGCAAAGGGCCAAAAAAAGATTAGTATTTGAAGAGTTGCTGATAATGCAGCTTGCGATCGCCATCAGAAGGCTGCAGCATCTTTCAGGCGCATCGGGAATAGCCCACGAATTATCAGGGAACTTGATAGAGGAATTTAAAAAATCAATTCCTTTTGAGCTGACAAAGGGCCAGCTTGGCGCGATCTCAGATATTGAAAAAGACATGGCAAGTGATAAGACAATGAACCGCTTGTTACAGGGAGACGTGGGCTCAGGAAAAACAATTGTAGCCTCTTACGGACTTGTCCTTACGATACAAAACAGGTACCAGGGGGCTTTTATGGCGCCGACTGAAATCCTGGCGGAACAACATTACCTTACTTTAAACAAACTTTTAGGGCCGCTTGGCATGAATGTTGTCTTATTGATTTCAGGCCTGAGCCCGCAGGAAAAAGAGCAGGCGCTTATCGAGGTGGAAAACGGAAACGCGGATGTTGTTGTCGGCACGCACGCGCTTATCCAGGAAGGCGTGAAATTTAAAAAGCTTGGCCTTGTCATCATAGACGAGCAGCATAAATTCGGCGTCACGCAAAGAGCGGTCTTAAAAGACAAGGGGTTAAACCCCGATGTCCTGGTCATGACCGCGACTCCTATCCCGCGAACTCTTGCGCTTACCATTTACGGGGACCTGGACATCTCGACAATAAATGAGTTGCCGCCAGGTAGAAAGCCGATAAGGACGTACTGGGTCGGCGAAGAAAAAAGAGAAGGAATTTATAAATTTATAGAACAGCAAATAAAAGAAGGCCGCCAGGCCTATGTCGTCTGCCCTTTAATAGAAGAGTCGGACAAAATGGAATTAAAAGCAGCCGCGGCGATGTATGAAGAACTTGCTGGCGGGCCGTTTAAAGGATTTAAAGTCGGGCTTTTGCACGGCAGGATGGAATCGCAGGAAAAGCAGAAGCTTATGAAAAATTTTAAAGATAAAGAGCTGGACATACTTGTTTCAACAGTTGTAATTGAAGTCGGCATCGACGTGGCAAACGCGACAGTGATGCTGATAGAAGACGCTGACCGCTTCGGGCTAAGCCAGCTGCACCAGTTAAGAGGAAGGATAGGAAGGGGCCAGCATGATTCATGCTGCATTTTGGTTTCAAATCCCAGGACAGAAGAAGGAAAGAAAAGGTTATTGGCGATGGTGCAGAGCCAGGATGGTTTCCAAATCGCGCAGGAAGACTTAGAGTTGAGGGGACCGGGCGAATTCTTCGGCACAAGGCAGAGCGGTCTGCCTGAATTAAAACTAGCTGACCTTATTTCCGATGTGAAGGTGCTTGAAGAAGCAAAAAAAGAAGCGGAGGAAATAGTAAAAAACGACCCGCAGCTTAATAGTCCGGCAAATAAGGCGTTAAAGGAAGCCGTCAAAAGAAAATTTGAAGACAAACTTGAATTCGCGGGTGTTGCTTAGATGAGAGTAGTAGCCGGGGAATTTAAAAGCAGGACAGTAAAGCCGCCCAAAGGCGTGAATATAAGGATGACCCTTGATAAGGTAAAAGAGGCGATTTTTGATATCTTGGGGAATTCTGTGGAAGGCTCGGCTTTTCTTGACCTGTACGCGGGAAGCGGGAACGTTGGCATAGAGGCGATGAGCAGGGGCGCTGAAAGGGTCTTTTTCGTTGATAATAACCCAAAGTGCGTAAAAACGATTGAAGGTAACCTTAACTCCTTAGGATTGTTAGGGTTAGAGAAATGCCAGGTATTGTTTTACGAGGCGTTTAAGGCAGTCGACTATTTCAAGAAAAATGATATAAAGTTTGACTTTGTGTTCATAGACCCGCCTTATTACAAAGAAATCGCCAAAAAAACGTTGAATTATATATCTGATTGTGCTATACTCCACCGAAATGCTTTTGTGCTAGTTGAGCACTATAAAAAGGACGAGTTGCCGCAAAGTTGCGGGAAGCTATCCCTGGCCAAGGCCAGGGCCTACGGCGATACAGTCCTTTCTTTTTTCAAAATGAAGACATAACTTAGTGAGCAAAAGCGAAGCTAAGTTATTAGTCTTCATTTGACCCTTGACATTTTATTGGATTATAAATAAAAAATGTCAAGGGTTTAATTCGCAGACGGACTTTGTCCTATAACTTACATCGCCTTGCTCTGTAAGTTATCTGCTCATTAAAGGGGGTTTCATGCACCGGAAAGTTGTTTACGCGGGGACTTTTGACCCCGTGACATTTGGGCACATAGACGTCATAAAAAGGGCTTGCAAGATCTTTGACCTGGTCATAATCGCTGTCGCGCGCAATCCTGAAAAAAAGCCCCTTTTCAGCGTCGAGGAAAGGCTGGAGATGCTTAAAGACGCCACGAAAAACCTGGAAAACGTGGTCGTCGAAAGCTTTGACGGGCTTGCCGTTGAATATGTGAAAAAAAAGCAGGCGAAAATAATCATCAGGGGCCTGCGGATGCTCTCGGATTTTGAATACGAGTTCCAGCTTGCCCTGACCAACAGGAAGCTTGAGCCGAACGTGGAAACGATTTTCATGATGCCAAACGAGGCATATTCTTATTTATCTTCCAAATTGATAAAAGAAGCAGTGTCGCTTGGAGCGGATGTGAAAGAATTTGTTCCGCCTTTAGCAGCCAAGAAACTCAAGACCCGCTTGGTTGGTTAATCCGATGAAATTTAACGTAAACGAGATCCTGCCGGAGGGGCTGGAATTAAAAGAAGAGATCAGCGTGGCATCCTGGGACATGGAGACCGCGCTGATAAAGTTTAAAGGCCCCATTTCCGCAAAGGCGATGATAACGCGGGAAGATGATGATATTTTTGTCGACTTAAGCGTAAAGGGCACCGCGCTAGAGGAATGTTCGCGCTGCGCGGAGATATTTAAGGTCCCCGTGTTATTGAACAAAAGGTTTTTGTACTCGGCAAAAACAAAGTCGACCATAAACATGGACCCTGATATACGCGAAGAGATCATGCTTGATTATCCGATAAAGCCTTTGTGCAAGCCAGATTGCAAAGGCTTATGCCCCGTCTGCGGCATGAATTTAAACGAAGGCGGATGCAACTGTAAATCAAATCTGGAAAACTGGAATAAAAAAATAAAATTGGAGGAATAAAATGGCTTTACCAAAAAGAAGACATTCAAAAAGAAGGCATCTCGCGTCAAGGGCGCAGGCCGTAAGGCTCTCAAGCCCGGCTGTCTCAAAATGCACGCAGTGCGGGAAACCAAAACTCATGCACAGGGTATGCCCTTACTGCGGCTATTACAACGGCGTCGCGGTAGTGGTGAAAAAAGAGAAAAAGAAGAAAGAAAAAGTCAAATGAGGCCATGACTTATGGAGCGCCTGCCTGCCGGCAGGCAGGATAGCGAACATAAGTCATTTGGCCGAATTTGACCCTTGACATTTTGAATGTATGCTATTTAGTAAAATGTCAAGGGTTCAATTCGCACGAATGATTTACGCCGCCAATGAAGTATATGTCCCGTAAATCATGTGCTCATTGAAGAAAAAAAGGTTAATTTAACATGAGAATAGCTGTAGATGCGATGGGCTCGGAAAGGGCCCCGAAAGTCGAAGTAGAAGGCGCGATAGCCGCTTGCAAGGAATACAATCTAGACATAGTGCTTGTCGGCGATAAAGAAAAGATAGAAAAAGAACTCTCCAGGTACAAGCCTTACCCCTCAAGGATTTCTATCGAGCATGCTTCCGAAGTGGTGGAGATGGGGGAATCGCCTTCCGCGGCGGTACGCAAGAAAAAAGATTCTTCTTTGAGTGTAGGCGTCAAGTTAGTCAAGGATAAAAGCGCCGATGCTTTTGTTTCCGCCGGCAATACCGGAGCGGTTGTCACAGCTTCAAGTTTGTTTTTGCGGCTTTTGGATAAAGTAGATAAACCCGGCATCATGATCACCTGCCCGACGCTTAAACAGCCCACGGTTTTAATTGACGCCGGAGCGAATATCAATCCCACGCCCAAAGATCTTTTACTTTATGGTGTTATGGGCAATGTTTATTTAAGCGAAATACATAACCGCAAAAACGCCAAGGTCGGGCTATTAAATGTGGGTGAAGAAGAGACCAAAGGGACAGAGTTATTAAAAACAGCGCACAAGCTTCTTGAGCAGGCAAATATTAATTTTATAGGAAACATAGAAGGAAAAGATATTTTTACAGGCGATGTGGATGTGATAGTCTGCGACGGCTTTATAGGCAATGTCGTTTTAAAAGTCGCGGAAAGCGTCGGCTTTACCCTCGCGGAGCTTTTGAAACAGGAGTTTAAAAGCAGCGTTATGACTAAAATAGCGGCTTTGATGCTCCTGCCCTCGCTCAGGCATTTTAAGAAAAGAATAGATTACGCCGAATACGGCGGGGCCCCTTTATTGGGCATAGACGGCATTGCGATCATCGCTCACGGCCGTTCTTCGGCAAGGGCGATGAAGAACGCGATAAGAGTCGCGGGCGAATTTGTTTCGCACCAGATAAACGAGCATATAATAGACGCTATAAAAGATTTAAAGATGGATACCGTACAATGAAAAAATCAGTCGGCATAGTCGGACTCGGGATGTATCTCCCCGAAAAGGTGATGACCAATCTGGACCTTTCAAAAATGGTCGATACCTCGGATGAGTGGATAACGACAAGGACAGGCATAAAAGAAAGAAGGATAGCCGACCCTAGCCAGTCCACTAGCGACTTGGCTGCTGAAGCGGCGAAAGAAGCGATCAAAGACGCCAAGATGGACGCGTCTGAAATAGAACTTTTAATAATCTGCACGATAAGCCCTGACAGGCTGATGCCTGCGACCGCCTGCATAGTACAGAATAAAATAGGCGCCAAAAACGCGGCATGTTTTGACCTATCCGCGGCCTGCGCGGGTTTTATATTCGGGATAACATGCGCGAAATCAATGATCCAATCCGGATTGTATAAGAACGCGCTGGTGATAGGCGCTGACGTTTTATCAAAATTCGTAGACTGGAAAGACAGGTCCACTTGCGTTTTATTCGGCGACGGCGCAGGAGCCGTTGTTTTAAAGGAATCCAAGGCATGCGAGATCGTCTCCACGTATTTAGGAAACGACGGCTTAGTCTGGGACCTGCTTCAGATCCCGGCCGGGGGCTCATCGCTGCCTGCTTCGCATGAGACAGTGGACCAGGGGCTTCATTATATAAAGATGCAGGGAAACGAGCTTTTTAAAGTCGCCGTGACAAGGATGATAGAAGCGGCGAAAAAAGTGCTTGCCGACAATAATATGACAAGCGGCGATGTCGATCTGCTGATACCTCATCAGGCAAACCAGCGCATCATAGACGCGACAACAAAAAGATTAAACATACCTGATGAAAAGGTTTTTATTAATTTAACCAAATACGGAAACATGTCCAGCGCCGCGTCAGTTGTCGCATTGGTCGAAGCGGTAAAAGAGAAGAAAGTAAAGACAGGCGACAACATAGTGATGGTCGCTTTCGGCGGCGGGCTGGCTTGGGGATCAGCACTCATAAAATGGTAGTTGAAGTCGCGTATCTTTTTCCCGGACAGGGAGCCCAGTTTGTCGGGATGGGCAAGGATTTTTATGAAACCTTCAAGGAATCTCGCCAGGTTTTTGATAAAGCAAACGAGTTATTGGGTTTTGATTTAAAAAATATCTGCTTTAACGGGCCTGCCGAAGAGTTGGTCAAGACAAGCATAAGCCAGCCAGCTATACTTACGACAAGCATCGCTTGCCTGGCAGCTTTGGAATCAAAATTTAAATCCGAGATCTCCCCTAAATTTGTCGCGGGCTTGAGCCTGGGTGAAATAACCGCGCTTGTCAGTGCGGGGTGCTTAAGCTTTGAGGAAGGGGTATTATTTGTAAGGGACAGGGGCAAGTTCATGGAAGAGGCGTCAGCGCAGAACCCGGGGAAAATGGCGGCGATACTCGGTCTTTCGCTTGAAGAAACTGAAAAAGTCTGCAAAGAAGCGGGCGCTGAAATAGCCAATTTAAACTGCCCCGGGCAGATCGTTATTTCGGCAAGCCAGGAAAACATGCAAAAAGCCGTTGACCTGGCAAAAGAAAGAGGCGCAAAGCGCGCCATAATTTTAGATGTAAGCGGGCCGTTTCACAGCTCATTGATGAACCCGGCCGCGTTAAAACTAAAAGAAAAATTGGAAAAAATAAATTTAAAACAAGCCAATCTCCCTATCGTAAGTAACGTTACGGCGCAAGAGGAGACAAGCCCCGAGAAGATAAAACAAAATCTTTTTGTGCAAGTCTCCAACAGGACGCTTTGGGAAAAATCCATGCGCTATATGATCTCCAAAAATATAAATACGTTTCTGGAAATCGGGCCGGGTAAAGTATTATCAGGATTCATGAAGAAGATAGGCGCTCAAAAAACGATTTATAATATAGAAAAAATAGAAGACTTGGACAAGTTATGGCAAAAATAAATCCTGTAGATGACACGATAACCGCTATTTCAACGCCGATAGGCGAGGGCGGAATAGGAATAGTGCGCATAAGCGGTAAAAACGCTTTTTTGGTCGCCGATAAGATCTTCAAGGCAAAAGACGGCAAATTGCCTTCGCAAGCCAAGACATTCACCCTGCACTACGGGTTTATAGTCGACCCTAGGACGCAGGTACCGCTTGACGACAGGGACGGCCCGGGCGTGGTGGACGAAGTCTTGTTGTCTGTGATGCGCGCGCCAAAAACCTACACGAAAGAGGATGTTGTAGAAATAAATTGCCACGGCGGCATTGTATCTTTAAAGAAAATACTGGAACTAATTTTATCCTGCGGCGCGAGGCTTGCCGAGCCAGGCGAGTTTACAAAAAGGGCGTTTTTAAACGGGAGAATAGACCTTGCCCAGGCCGAGGCGGTTCTTGACGCGATAAGGGCAAAGACAGAGGGAGGCTTAAAAGCGGCGATCAACCAGCTTGAAGGCTCGCTCTCGCAGGAGATAGCCAAGTTAAGAGACAGGATAATAAATATTTTGGTGGATGTGGAAGCGTCGATAGATTTTCCCGATGAGGATATAAAGACTATAGGGGAAAGCGAGCTTTTTGAAAATTTAAAAAATATAATGACGGACCTTGAAAAACTCATCCACACCGCTGATTCGGGAATGATCCTGAGAGAAGGTGTCCTGACTGTTATATGCGGCAAGCCAAACGTGGGCAAATCAAGCTTGTTAAACGCGCTGACAAGAAAAGACAGGGCAATAGTAACACCGATCCCCGGCACGACAAGGGACGTCATAGAGGAATACATAAATGTAAAAGGCGTGCCGATCAGGATCGCGGACACGGCAGGCATAACACGATTTGAGCATCCCCTTATCAAAGAAGGCGTCCAGAGAAGCAAAAAATACATGAGCAGCGCCGATTTGGTGCTCTTTGTTTTGGACGGCAGCAATTTATTGACGAAGGAAGACCTGTCGATTTTGGAAGATATTAAAGATAAAAAAACGATCGTGGTTGTGAATAAAATGGACCTGCCCCAACAGATCAGCCTTGATCTTATATATCACACCTTCGGCGAAGACAGGGTGGTCAAGATTTCCGCGAGGGAAAAAATCGGGCTTGATGAATTGGAAAATAAAGTATCCAAAATGATCTGGGACGGCCATGTCGTGCGCTCGGGAGAGGCGTCGCTTACCAACATCAGGCAGAAAGACGTTGTCGTAAGAGCGTACGAATCGATCAGGAACGCGAAGTCGGAGGTCGAAAGGTCCTCTTCGCTGGAATTTGTAGCGCCTGATCTGCGCGACGCGCTTGACGCCTTGGGCGAAATAGTGGGCGAGACAGCGACTGAGGAAATAATAAACAGGATTTTTGAGAATTTCTGCATCGGTAAATAGACATGGAGTATTTAAAATGGATAAAAAGAAAATCGAGAAAGCAGTCCGCGATATCATAGAAGCGGTGGGGGAGGACCCGAACAGGAAAGACCTGAAACAGACGCCGACGCGCGTCGCGGAGATGTACGAAGAAATTTTCTGCGGCATCGGCAAGGACCCCGAGGCGGAGCTTGAGGTGATTTTGGACGAGGATCACAACGAGATAGTCCTTTTAAGGGGTATACCCCTTTATTCCGTATGTGAGCACCACCTCTTGCCTTTTATAGGCAAGGCGCATGTCGCCTATATTCCCAGAGGGGGGCGCGTGACAGGCCTTAGCAAATTGGCAAGAGTAGTCGATGTCTTGTCAAGAAGGCTCCAGGTCCAGGAAAGACTGACCACGACTGTCGCGGATACCATCATGAAAAAACTAAAACCTCTCGGCGTCTTGGTTGTCATAGAAGCGGAGCATCTTTGCATGTCAATGCGCGGCGTAAGAAAGCCCGGGGTGACGACAGTCACAAGCGCGGTCCGCGGCGTTTTTAAGACTAACGAAAAGACAAGGGCCGAAGCGCTTTCCTTAATAAGGGAAAGATAGGTTGAAGACGGACTCTTTAGCCAGAAAAGAAATAGTATTTGTAGTATTTATTTTTTTCCTGGCGTTTTTCTTGCGTTTTTTATACCTTAACCAGCTTGTCAAGCACAGCCCGTTCTTTTTTACCCAGGGCTCGACTATGGACCCAGCCATGTACAGCGACTGGGCAATACAGATAGCCCAGGGCGATATAATAGGAAAAGAAGTTTTTCACGCGATGCCCTTGTATACTTATTTCCTTGGGTTCTTATATTTTCTGACAAATTTCTCAATTTATTCCGCAAGGCTCTTCCAATTCATGCTGGGATCTTTGAGCGTAATCCTTATTTATTTTCTGGCAAAAGAGATTTTCGATATAAAAACAGCTGTCATGTCAAGCCTGATAGCTTGTTTTTACGCGCCGTTTATGTTTTACGAGGGGATGTTTGTCCCGTCGTCTTTAGTGGTTTTTTTATTTGTCTTGGCAGCGCTTGCGTTGTTTTTGATCAAAGATGACACAAAACCAAAAACATGGTTTTTATACGGGATATTGATCGGGATTTCAGCTTTAGCCAACGCTTCGATTTTATTATTTCTTATCTGCCTGCCGATATTTAAAAAAGATTTAAAGTCCCTCGTATCTTTTTATTTAGCCGTAGCGGCGATAATCGGCATAGTCGCTGCCAGGAATTATATTGTCGGGAAAGACGCGGTTTTCATCACTTCTCACGGAGGGGTTAATTTTTATATTGGGAACAATGAAAGCGCTACTGGCCATTTTAGCTCAATAGGCTATTCGGTAGAAGGGGCGACAAATCTAATAGAAGATACAAAAATCCTTGCGGAAAAAGGCGCGCGTTCACCGCTTAAACCATCCCAAATTTCAGCTTATTGGACAAAAAAAGCGCTGGGCTTCATAACGCGGCACCCGATAAAATATTCGGGTCTGGTTTTAAAAAAGATTTATATTTTTTGGAGCGGGTTTGAATACCCTGATGTAGAAGACTATTATTTAGCAAAAAAATTCACCCCGATATTGAGATTACCGCTTTTCGCGTTTTGGTTTGTGGCTCCGCTTGGGCTGTGCGGAATATTTTTATCTTTAAAATATTGGCGAAAGGTGGCTGTTTTATACGCGTTTTTATTATTGAGCATGGTTGGGACAGTCATCATGTTTGTAAATTCAAGGTATAGGATGACCGCGATGCCCTTTGTAATAATTTTTAGCGGCTTTGCGATTTCATATTTTTGGAATATAATTAAAGAAAAGAAATTCAAATCAGCCATTTTATTCATGCTGATTTTTATAGTAGCGTTTTTATTTGTAAATTTAGGCGCGCAAAAGCCTGATTACGCGATGGCCTATTATAATCTGTCAGCTTTATATTTGAACAGGGGTGAGTACGATAACGCGATAAACAGCGCCAGGGAATCTTTGGAGATATTCCCGGAAACGGTCTTGCCGCGGCATATTTTGGGGATGGCATATTTTTACAAAGGTGATTCAAACGAGGCGATAAGGCAGCTAAACGCGGCTTTGGAAATACGCCCCGATTTTGCGCAGGGGTACGCTTTTTTAGGTGAAATTTATTTTTCAAAAAAAGATTACAAGAAGGCAAAAATATATTTTGAGAAAGCGGTCTTGTACGATCCAAACGACTTTGATTCACGCGCAAAACTTGATAAAATAAAGGAAAAATAAAACAGGCACAAAATGAATATCAAATCATTAGATAAATTAAAGATCTCTCTTCTGATAGTCGTGCTGTTTTCCGCTTTTCTGTTCTTTTTTTCTTTGGGGCAGAGGAGCCTATGGGACCCGGATGAACCAAGATACGCCGAAGCGGCAAGAGTGATGGTGGAAACAGGGAATTACCTGACGCCTTACTTTAACGAAAGTGTAAGGTTTGACAAGCCACCCTTATTTTATTGGTTTATTACCGCCGCTTATAAAGTTTTCGGGATAAACGAATTCAGCGCGAGGTTTTTCTCGGGTCTGTTTGCTTTCTTGGGAGTTATCCTTGTTTTTATTCTGGCAAAGCTGCTCTTGGATCCAAAAGCAGGGCTTATAAGCGCGTTTATTTTAGCGACAAGCGGAGAGTATTTAGTTTTGGCGAACATAGCAAGCACCGATATGACTTTTTCTTTCTTTGTGGGCTTGTGCCTGTTTTTCTTTTTATTGGGCTACAAGAACGTTAAGGGCGGGGGGATATTTTATATACTTTCATATGTTTCCATGTCGCTTGCTGTGCTTACGAAAGGCCCAATAGGCGTTGTTTTGCCGGTACTTGTTATAGGTTGTTTTATATTGATAACAAGACAGTTGAAGCTTGTTTTAAGGATGCGGATTTTACTGGGAATGATCATATTCTTTTTAATAAGCGCGCCATGGTATTACCTGATTTATAAAACCCACGGCACGAATTACTCGGACACATTTTTTGTTTACCATAATGTATCAAGGTTTTTAAGCGACAAGTTCCACCACCAGGAGCCGTTTTATTATTTTATATTGATAATTGCCGTCGGCTTTTTGCCATGGGCGCTTTTCCTGCCCAACGCGCTATTTGAACTGTTCAGGAAAAAAGCGGTGCAGTTTAAAGAAGAAAAAAACGAGTGGATATTCATCTTCCTGTGGTTTTTTGTGCCGTTTTTATTTTTCTCGATTTCCAAGGCTAAGCTTGCGACATATGTCCTGCCGTGCTTTATGCCATTGGCTTTAATAGTGGGCAAGTTCTGGAGAGAAAAATTATTTAATAGATTTGCCGGGCTTTTTATCGGCATCGTTTTAATCATAGGTATCGTCGGGGTATTGCCGATTGAAAAAATCGCTCCTAAGTTTTTGACCCGCAGGACAACAAAACAGGTTTCGGTTGCGGTGGGCAAAGTGATAAAGCCAGAAGAACGCCTTGGGAGCTTCGGGATCTTCAAGCCCAGCATGGTGTATTATTCCCATCATAAAGTCGATCTGCTTGGCGAAGAAAATATCATTCAGTTTTTGAAGTCAGAAGACAGGGTCTATTGCATATTAAAAAGTGAAGACCTTCCGAGGATAAAAGATAAAGCCGGGATTCCTTTATATACGGTTGCGGAGAATGAAAGGCTGGTCGCGGTAACTAATCGGCAAGAGTGAGCTAGGAGCTTTGCGCTGTGGGCTTTGAGCTTTTTGCTCATTGCCCATAACTCACAGCTCAAAGCTAACCTGTTTTTCCTAAAACTTTCTTCACAATATACAATGGTTTTTCGTGAGCTTCGTGGTAGATCCTAGCAAGCATCTCGCCCAATAATCCAATAGCGATAAATTGAGTGCCTACCAAAACAAGCAAGATTCCAAAAAGCAGAAGCGGCCTTCCCCAAATAGAATGATGAAGGACTAGTTTGAGATAAGCCAGGTGCAAGAGGATGATTGTGCCGGCCAGGCTTGAGCCGAGGCCCCAGGACCCGAAAAATCTTATCGGATTTGCCGAGAATGCCAGGAAAAACTTAACGGCGATCAAATCCAGGACCACCTTGAATGTCCTAGAGATGCCATATTTTGACTTGCCACGCGTCCTTGGGTGGTGGCTTACTTTTACCTCACCGATTTTAGCGCCGTATTTGGAAGCTATCGCGGGGATAAACCTGTGCATTTCACCATGAAGGTACAGTTCCTTTACAACATCTTTCCTGAACGCTTTTAATGTGCAGCCGTAATCATGGAGTTTTACGCCTGTGACAGATGAAATAAGCATGTTCGCGAAATAGGAAGGCAGGCGCCTGGTCAAAAACGGGTCTTTTCTTGGGGCGCGCCAGCCGTTTACGATATCTAAATCTTTTTCCTGCATTTCCTGCAATAACTTCGGGATGTCCTGCGGGTCGTTCTGGAGGTCAGCGTCCATCGTTATTATTACATCGCCTGTCGCATACTCAAAGCCAGCTGATATGGCGGCAGTCTGCCCGAAATTTTTGCGGAATTTAAGAGCGACTATTTTTGGATCATTTTTTTGCAGCTTTTCTAATATCCCGAAACTGCCGTCTTTAGAACCGTCGTCGACAAATATTATCTCGTAGTCTTTGTAATTTTTATCAAGCGCCTGCTTTATCTTGTTGTAAAGGTCGCTGAGGTTCTCTTCTTCGTTATAAACAGGTATTACTATCGATAGCTTCATTTTGCGTACTCCGTTTTTGGTATTTTCTTGATTATCAGGACCACCAGGATAAGCACCAACCAGCTGACCACCCCACCTATCAGCAATTTATCGCCCCAGATAAGTTCGTTAGCTTTGGGGTTTATCTGGAAAAACAGTTTCTGGAGCTTGACAAAATACACAAGCCCTGCGTGCATGCCGATCGATAAAAACAGTGACTTTGTTTTCAAAAACGCGTAGGTAAATACAAGCCCCAGAAAGAACAAGCCTGCCATTTTGGAAAAAGTCAGCGGCAGGTTGTCAGCGGGCTTTAAAAAATGCACTATCGCGTAGAATAAATTGGTTATAAAAACAGCCGGCATCACAGGCAGGTCCTGCAAAAATATCTGGAAAATAAAACCCCTGAAAAACAGCTCCTCAAATAAGCCGATAAGCGCCACCGCGGCTATGTTAAGGAACAGGTAAGACAAGAGCTTGTTTACTGTAAAATCAGGTGCAAAACTCCTGGCGCCTGCCAAGACTGAAACGGCTATCATTATAGATATAGAGATAAAGCTTATTCCGAAACCGATAATAATATTCCTGACCCAACCTTTGTGGCGGATAAGCCCCAATGACGCGATGGATTTCTTCTGGATAAAGAGTCTAAAAACGATCAATCCGATAAAACTATATATCACAGCGCAGCGGTGGAGTATCTTCTGGAAACCAAGGTCGCTTATTTGTGACAAGAGCTGGGCTGTCACGGCGCTTAACACGCCCACAAAAACCATGAAAATAAAGAATTTTGCGTAAGTTTTCATATGCTTAAGGATATCACAACACCACGGATTTATCAAGCACGGGATTGTTGACGGAAAGAGGCTTTAGCTGTAAAATAGGTAACTATGAAGATAGGCCAAAAGATAAAACTCCTTAGAAAAGAAAGAGATCTGACGCTTGCCGAGCTTTCCAAAAAGTCAGGCGTCGCTCTTGCCACTTTGTGCCGCATGGAAAAAGGCAAGATGACAGGTACGCTACAATCGCACACTGCTATATCCAGGGCGCTTGGCGTGAAGCTCACGGATTTATTGAAAGAAGTAGAAGAGGAGAAGACGTTTGTCGACATAATCAAGAAGCGCGGCAAGGCGGATGTCTTTGAATACAATAAGAACGCCTCGTACGCGATACTCACCACGGACACCCTCAATAAGAACATGATGCCTCTTATGATGAAACTTGAACCCAGGGGCGCGACGCACAAGGAAGAAAACAGGGTCGGCACTGAAAAATTCATGTATGTCTTGGACGGAAAAATCGATGTCGCTTTGGGCGACAAGAAGTACACCTTAAACAGCGGCGACACCCTTTATTTTGACGCTTCAATCCCTCACCGGTTCAATAACACAGGTAAAAAACAGGCGCGCTTGATCTGCGTAATCACACCTCCCGCGCTTTAAAAGAGAGGCTGGTCATGAAAAAGAAGATCATTATTTGCGAAGATAATGAAGGCGTAAGGGAATCGTTTAAATTGATCCTCGAAGGCGAATATACCCTGTTTTTCGCGAAAGAAGCCAAGCAGGCGATCGGACTTTTAAAAACTGAAAAACCTGATTTAGTGCTTATGGATATAAAATTGCCGAAAATAGACGGCATCGCGGCGCTTGAGGAAATAAAAAGCATCGACCCGTCTCTTCCCGTAATCATGATCACCGGATATAAGAGCATAGAGACGGCAAAACTGGCGACCCAGCATGGAGCTTTTGACTACATAACAAAGCCTCTAAATTCAGAAGAAGTCCGCAGCGTTGTAGAAAAAGCGCTTACAGCATGAAAAATGGACAACCGGGGAAACGACACAGCATTTTAGTCTGCGATGACGAGGAAAATGTAAGAGAATCGTTTAGTTTGATTTTGAAGGATGAGTTTGAGGTTATGCAGGCGCGCGACGGCGCCGAACTTCTCGAAAAAATAAAAAGCCACCCTCCAGATTTAATCATATTAGACTTAAAGATGCCCGGAATGAGCGGGCCAGAAGCGTTAAAACAAATAAGGCATGCCAATCGTTCAATTCCAGTAATAATCACTTCTGCTTATAAGCTACCGGAAGAAGTAAAGAACCTGGGCATTTCAGGTTTTATTGAGAAACCATTTGAATCAAAAGCTGTGTTAAAACTTGTAAAAGAAGTTTTGGAGGCAAAAAAATAATGTGGTTTTTTGCTTTATCTGGATTTATCAATTTCTTAGTTTTTCTGACAGCTGGTTTATTAGCTGGAATCAAATATAAAAAAGAGTCTGTAAACCGCGTCTACAGTATTTTTTCTTTTTTTGTCGCCGTATGGAGCCTTTGTTATTTCTTTTGGCTTATTTCACCCGTTGAGAAAAGCGCGTTATTTTGGGCCAAAAGCCTTAATGCGATGACGATGTACATCCCGGCTGCTTTTTTTCATTTTGTTGATTATCTTACAAATGAGAAGTTGACCAAAAAACGGGCGATAACATTAGCCTATCTTGTCAGTACAATACTTTTTATTTTGATTCCGACTCCTTTGATAGTAAGGGGTGTTTTTAAACAAATGTTTTTTGAATTTTGGCCAGCACCAGGCCCGTTATATGTTTTTTATATAGGCTACTTTTCATTAGTAGTCGGATATTCAATCTTATTATTATTTAGGGGCTATAAACAAGCTAAAGGCCAAAGAAGAGACCAATTAAGATATCCTTTTTTTGGATCATTCATAGGTTTTATTGGTGGCGCGACAAATTTTCCATTGTTTTACAACATCCCTATACCACCTTATGGAAATATTCTGGTTTCTGTTGGTGGCTTATCTTTTATATATGCAATGCTTAGGCACCGCCTTTTAAATATCGAACTAGTTGTGCGTAAAAGTCTTATCTATTCTATTTTGATTGCTTTTATTACATCAGTCTATCTGGTAGTTGTATTATTAGCTGAAAGAATTTTTCAGGGCTTAATAGGATACAAGTCTATTATAGTATCATTATCCGCAGCATTTCTAATCGCCTTATTTTTTATTCCGCTCCGCAACAAAATCCAGCACTTTGTAGACAAATACTTTTTCAAAGGTACGCAAGAAGCCCTTTCAAGGGAAAACGAACGCTTAATGTTGGAGCTTCAAAGAAGTGAGCGGTTAAAAGCGGTAGCGACTCTTGCTGTAGGAATGGCGCATGAGATTAAAAATCCCTTGTCTTCAATCAAGACATTTACAGAGTACCTTCCCCAGAAATTCCAAGATGCAGACTATAGAGAAAAATTCACCCGCATTGTAGGCAATGAGGTAGATAAAATAAATAAAATAGTCCAGGATCTTCTTGACTTTGCCAAGCCCAAGCCTCTTGAGTTAAAGCAGGCAGATATACATAAAATCATAGATGACACACTGGCGCTTTTAAGCAGCAACTTTATCAAGAATAAAATAGAAGTAAAAAGAAATTATGACTTTTCTAATCCTAAAATTGCCGCTGACCCAAACAAGTTAAAGCAGGCGATTTTAAACCTGCTTCTTAACAGCATGGAAGCCATGGAAAAACAAGGGATTATAACAATTTTAACAAAACAAGAAGATAATTATCTAATTGTCCAAATCAAAGATACCGGCAAGGGTATCCAAGAAAAAGACATACCGTATATATTTGACCCATTCTACAGCACTAAAGTAGGCGGAACAGGCTTAGGCTTAAGCATTGTCCATGGAATAATAGAAGAACACAAAGGAACAATAGAAGTAGAAACTAAAGCAAAACAAGGAACCATATTTACAATAAAATTACCTGTTTAAGGTTTAAAATATCGCTGTTTTAAGGGCAATGATATGATAAAACATAAAGACAAATTAACAAAGTTCTATAAAAACTTACTTAAAAAAGAGCATTTTTCCTACAAAAAAGCCCTGTCTGTATATGAGAGTCTTTATGAAGAGGCGCTCAGCTTAGGTTATATTAATTCTAAGAACATCTTAGACGGGATAGAAATAGATATTAAAATAGCAAAAACTATTAATAGCCTTAAGTGATGACAAAAGAAGTATTTCATTGTCTAATATAATGTACAATTGTCTAAAATATTAGACACTTAAGAAGTGAAAATAAACGGTTTTCGCCGAAAACAAACCGAGACAAAAAACTGTCTTTACAATAAAATTACCTATTTGATTTATATGAAGATATATACTATAATTAACAAAATAAACTAAAGCCAGAAGAGGGTAAAGTATCGTACTTATAATTATTTCATGACAATTGCGATCAGACAGGGGAATTAAAAATGAAAAATTTCACACTTTTAGTTAATGGGCAAGATTTAGATACAGGTATTTATGAATATTTTCCGTATGTAGATAAAGCGATTACAGATTTTCGCACAACAAGGAAGATTATAAGTGAATTAAAGAATGGTAAAGCTGTAGATAAAGTAGATGATTATATTTATGCAAGATATTGTGTAGGCAACAATGAGACTAATAAATTAGCAATTCAATCCGCATATGAGGCGTTTCAAAAATTTCGTCATTTCCCCCAGCCAATTCGTAAAAAAATATTTTTAGATATGTATAAACTGCTTCTGCAGAAAAAAGAAGAATTTATAAAAATATTAATTTTGGAAGGGCATCCTCGTAAGTTGGCGGAGTGGGAATTTGAAGGTATGGAAATTGGCGGAAGGCCGGAAACGATAGATTTTTTTTGCCGCCAGTTACAAAAAGAAGTAGGTAGAACAAAAAAAGAGGTTCTATATTGGACAAGAAGACCTGACGGTGTTGTGTGCTTAAATCCGCCAAATAATGCAGCAGCAAGCAATTCTTACTTAGCTGCTTATGTTTTTCTCGTAGGCAATGCTTTAGTTGTTAAACCACCCTTAAGAAGCCCTTTATCTACAATTTTTTTATGGAAAGAAGTTGTCAACGAAGCTTTAAAGCGTAATGATGCACCACCAGGCTTATTGAATGTAGTTTTGGGAAATTCTCAAGTTATTATGGATGAATGGCTATCTGATTCAAGGGTTAATGATGTAATTTATTTTGGTACCAGTAATAAAGGTATAGAAATTGGCATGAAAGTTTTTCAGGCAGGAAAAAAACCAGTTTTAGAATTGTCTGGTAACGATTTTTTAATAGTTTGGGAAGATGGAGATATAGAAAAAGCCACAGATTCTTTAATAGAGTGTTTTCTTGGTTCGACGCAAATCTGTATGGTTCCAAAAGTTGCATTAATCCATCAAGGTATTTATGAAAAGTTTGTCAGCAAATACTTAGAAAAAGTCAGAAAAATAAAAGTTGGTTTACCGAGCGATTCCGAAACCATGCTAAGCCCTGTTACAAAAATGCAAGATTATTCCGATTTTTTAAAAGACGCTTTAGAAAAGGGTGCAAAGATTATTTATGGTGGCGAAAGAGTTAATCATTATGATAAGGAAGATAAAAATGGTTTATATATTAGACCTACTTTATTGAGAATAGAAGATAGCAAAGATGCTTTGGAAATGAAGCTTATAAAAGAAGAGATATTTTTCCCATTGTTGCCACTTATAAAGGTAAATGGAGAAGATGAGGAAATATTTGAAAAAATAGTTAATATGGTTAGTATACATAACTATGGCCTCAGGATTTCTTTGTGGGTTTCTTCGCCAAAGTATCTTAGAAAATTTGCAAAATATTTAGATAATAGTGGATTGTTAAGAATCAATACTCGCCACGTCGGGTTTTCTTTATATCTTTCAACGCATGGAGGAACAAGAAGAAGCGGCGGGCCTTTTGGAGAAATGAATTATATTTGGCAAAAAACATCTCATTTGCAAGGTGTAACAAGAAAGATATTATAAAATGAATCTGTACGCTGTATTACCATTTATAAGTGGAATTATTTTTTTTATTTTTGGTTTGTTTATCTTTTCGAAAAATACAAAATCAAAGTTAAATCTGTTTTATTTTTTAACATGTTTTTCTGCTGCGGTATGGGTAATTGGTTATTCTTTTATGTATGCAAGTAACGACGAAGCAAAGGCACTTTTTTATGCTAGAATTGGTTACATAGGGGTTGTTTTTATTCCAACTTTTCTTTATAATTTCATAAAAACTTTCCTTCAATTAAAACGTAATAAACTAATTATTCTGGCTATTTATTTAACAAGTATATTTTTCTTATTCGCCGATGGAACAAATTATTTTCTTAATGGAATGCATAAATATTTTTGGGGATTTTATCCAAAAGTAGGCTTTTTATATATTTTTTATGTTATCTTTTTTGCTGCAGTTTTTGCAAGATGCTCTTGGCTTTTATTTAAAAAGCTTATAAAAAGCGATATCAGTCCTGCTGTTAGTAACCAAATAAAATATGTTTTGTTGGCTTTTTTAGTTGGTATGACAAGTTTAGTGGACTATATCCAGAACTATGGAATTGAAATCTATCCATGGGGGTATATAAGCGCGCTGGGCTGGATAATTTTAATGGCCGTTGCAATATTTAGATACCGCCTCATGGATATAAATTTAGCTCTCGCCCGAGGAACTATTTTTATTGCGGTTTATACACCTATTCTTGCTACACCATTTATAATTGGTAGTTTTTATAAATCTTATTTAATGAGTTTACTTGGTGATAGATGGTGGGTTGTGCCGCCCGCGATATCTACTTTTCTTGCGACAACAGGTCCTTTTATTTATATGTTTTTACAAAGAAGG
>Ga0315285_10001731_pt1 | contig 22892 bp, 19 predicted proteins | sample YL17G09_36_MG_FD_203698 | JGI IMG/M metagenome (GOLD analysis project Ga0315285, IMG submission 203698) | Sediment microbial communities from Yellowstone Lake, YNP, Wyoming, USA - YL17G09_36 | ecosystem: Environmental > Aquatic > Freshwater > Lake > Sediment | place: USA: Wyoming | collected... | reverse complement strand
CAAAGAATCGTACTCTTCTTCAGTTACCGTTCCAAGATTCGCTACTTATAATTCTAATCATTAGAACAATGCTTGCACTAGCTTTTTGCAAGGGCTAGCGTGTTGGTTGCAACCCCACTGAAGGTGGCGATATCTCCCGCACAATTCCCTTTTTTCTGTTTTCAAGCCGATACTACGAGCATCCCAGAGGCCCTTTTCACACCGAGACCATCCTAGGACCGCATGAAATAGAAAATAGGGGGGTACCGTTTTTGTGAGGGCTTTCAGTTCACAAACGTAACGTTTTGGGACTTTACCCGGGTGAAGTTGATGTCTTGCAAGGAGTGTTCTGTAGAGGAGTACATTGCAGCTTGGCTTAGAAGTAGTAGGCCTTGAAAATTCTTCAAATCCTACTACTACTTGAGAGAAGAAGATGGTTGATTTTTTTCACTTTCTTCTTCTACTTGTTACAATCAAGTTTTCAGCCCTAGCCCCCATGGTCCTTGAGACCAGCATCGCATAACAAAAAGAGAATTCTTTTTTTTGATGTTTATACAATTTGTTGATACTTACGGTTGCAGGACCGCTCTGCGGTGTCAAGCTACTTTTCTTCTTCAGCTCATTTTCACAAAACGTCTCCGAACATGGTTTCTGATTCTTCTGTTAGCTGGTCGTCCCAGCATTCCCAACACATGTCGTCATAGTCATTGTAGTCGTCTTCGGAGATTTCTCGCCCGCAAACAGAACAAAAGAATCTCTTCTCCTTTTCGTCTTTCGACAGTCCCTTTTCAGGTCTTCTCAAAATTGATCACTGGGCTTCAACGAAGGTGAGTAGTGAGAATTCGCTTCTCAACCTATCCTTGTACTCGAGTCGTCTTCTTCTGGTCTTCACTTGACAACATTCGTTTCTTAGCTTCTTCAGTTTTCTCTGCTCTGCTGCGATAGTTTCTTCAGTATCTTTGATGTCTTTCTCGATCCTCCGCTCCAGCTTTCGCAACTCCTTCATTGACAACCCCTTAAGCCTCATGGTTGCCTCACTCTTCCATTATCATAAGTTAGACGCCATCTAGCAGCTTCTTCCTTTTCTCTTGCACTAGTTAGCCTTTATGAACGAAGAAGCTAAATTAGGGATATGGAGTCAAAGGTGCCACGCCGAGCGCGCACGCGAGCCAAAGTAGAAATGCAGCATTCGCATAGTATGTCATCGTGAATCGAATGGTCAAAGTCGCTTTCTATGGCGGGGTCAACGAAATCGGCGGCAACAAGATCCTTTTGCACGATAGAAAGACGAAAGTACTGTTCGATTTCGGCCAGTCCTTCAATTTTGGTGCAGAATACTTTACGGGGTGGCTTTCGCCGCGTGCAATAAACGGTTTGGGAGACCACTTCGAATTTGGTTTGCTGCCAAAGATTCGAGGGCTCTATGCCAAGGAGAAGCTGGCCTTCACCGATGTTCCATACTCGGAACCAGAAATTGACGCAATTTTTTTGTCGCACGCTCACTTCGACCATGTGACTCACATTTGCTTCACGGACCCTCAGATTCCGGTGTACCTTGGTGTTGGTGCTAAGCTGTTTCTTGAGTCGATGGAAGAGACGAGTAGCTTCTGCGATTATGGAAACCACGATTACAGGACTTTTCGCACTGGGAAGAAGATTAAAGTGGGTGACATTGAAGTGGAACCAGTCCACGTTGACCACTCTATTCCGGCAGCTTACGGCTTCTTAATACACACTTCTGAAGGAACCGTTGCTTACACAGGCGACCTCAGAATGCACGGTCCAAGAAAGGATCTGACAGAGGACTTCATGGAGAAAGCCAAGGGCTGTGAGCCGATTGCCTTGATCTGTGAGGGAACGAGAATGGTCGAAAAAGAGAAACGAAAGAACTACTCTGAGCTGCAAGTTCAACGGTTGAGCAACAGGATAGTTTCTTCAACAGACAAGATGGTCTTTTCCATGCGTTACAGTCGGGACCTGGATAGATTTAGGAGTTTTTACAAGGTTGCTAAGAAGAACGGTAGAAGGATTGTTGTTTCACCTAGAACAGCCCATTTGCTCAGCAAGCTCTTGGACGACGAACATCTCGACCTTCCTGATCCATTGAAGGACGAGGACATTCTTGTTTATTACAAGCGGAAAAAGTCTGGCGAGTTCGATGAAAAGGACTACTATGCGTGGGAGCGAACGTTCATGGATAAGATGGTGACGCACGATTTTGTCCACAAGAACCAAGGCAACCTTGTTATGGACTTGGACTTCTATCAGTTCGCAGAACTAATAGACATTAAACCGAAACCAGGTAGCCAATTCATACATAGCATGAGTGAACCGTTCAGCGAAGAAGACATTGAGGATCAAGTTATGCACAACTGGATAGACCATTTCAAAATGCAGTTTCATCAGTTGCACGCTTCAGGTCACCTAAACAAAGACCAACTGGTAGATCTGATTAACTACATCCAGCCTAAGCGAGTCTTTCCAGTGCACACTGAAAACCCACAACTGTTCAAGAACTACTGTAAGAGCGTCGAGACAATAGAATACGGAAAAGAGTGCATTTTGCGATAGATTAAGCGCGCTGGCCTGTCCCGAAATTGGTGTAAAATGGTCTCTATTCTTCTTTTGCCTATTCGGGTTCAATTTGAGCTTGTTTGATACGCAAAACTTTGCAGTCTTGAGGGATAGTAAATACTGGGAACTCCAGCAGATTCTGGGGGAAGCGGAGTTTTCCCATAAAACGTTGAGGCTGCGCCTGGCCCGCTTGGAACGTCAAGGCATGCAAGAGGGCCAAAGACAGATGTGCGCCTCAAAGCTGTCCCCAAAAGCCCTAAAAGGAATAAATACCATTTTTTGACCATTTTAGGGACAAGCCAGCGCGCTATTCTACATTAGACGACTATTGTTAAGACTCAATGGAGAGATTATAAGGAAGAGCTACTTGGAAAGAACTAAAGCATCCTTCCATCAATAAATGGACTCTGGGAAATAAGGAATTGAGACTGAAAACAATTACGCTAGATACGAACTGCATTAACACAAAGCAAGGCATGATAGCGGTAAACAAACTTGAAAGGTGGCATAAAGAAGGATTAGTTGAAATAGTCAAGACTGATGTGATGGACACGGAACTCGGGGATAATGTTGCCTCCTTTCGTCAGAAGGCATTAAAAAAATCCCAAGAATACCATGAGGACATTGGAGATGGAGTTTGGGGTCATTCACGATGGGGTCATTTTTGCTGGAGAGATGAATCAACTGGCAATCTAATCAATGAGATCAAGAATCTTCTCTTTCCTGAATATGACAAACTTAGTGACGATGCAAAAAGAAGAGCCCTCAGAGATTCAATGCATTTGGCAGCCCACAAAACGTACAATCGAGATGTATTTGTTACAGAAGATAAGCATTTCCTAAACAAAAGAGACATCCTGAGAGAACGTTTTGGCATAATGGTTCTTAGTCCAGAACAAATTGCTGAACAGTGTTTAGAATGAAAAAGCTGTCATGGAAGGCTTTTCTATGTATAGATGCTTGATCCGCGTTCGCCTGACGAACAAGAATTATTAAAACAATTAATAATTATAATTAATAATTCTACCCACAGCAAAACTTTTAAGGCTAAACAGCACATACGGTTGGACGGTGGAAAAATGGCAAGAAAAGGTTTTTGGATTCCGAAAACTCTCTACGACGAATTAAACAAAGCAGCTGCAGACAAAGGCTTGACACTGCAGGAATATATGGATCAACTCTTAGAGCCTATTCTGTTCGCGGACTGGGAAGCCGTTGAGGAAAGGAAGGCTTGAACATGGGAAGCAAGACAAAACAGCTTGAATGTGAGGAAGTCGTTGTCAAAATTCCTAAGGCCATTATGAAGTTTCTCAGAGAACACGAAGACATGCTCGAAGAAAAAACTGAAGAGTACTTACAGAGATGCATTGTTGGTGTAGTGAGCGCTAAGGGATTTGTGATAAGCCGGCATTAATTTTGATTAGGTGGATTTATGCCATTACGCTTTTGCCGAACCTTTTTGATTTTATCTTCCATCGCTTTTGCTCTGAAAAATCTGATTGCGTCAAGGGGAAAGAAAAATACTCGTAATGTTTCAAGTCTTTTTGCTGCGGGCATTTTCTTAGACGCAGATGTTTCAATTTCAGTTTCACAAACCCAATGTCGCAGTACAGTAAAAGGGGTTCTTTTGGTGTTACGCCTCAACCAAATCAAAACATCATTCAAACCGAATTTCCCTTTTGCAACATCTATGGTAAACTCATCAGCATCTTTTGGAATCACCAAGGTGTATCCATTCCAATGTACATAGAAATTGGTCGCCAATAATGCAGCTCTCTTGTTACCATCTACGAAAGGGTGAAAATTGATAATAGAATGCATGAGTACGGCTGCTCGCTGTAACGGATGCGGATAGATCGGCATCCCATTGATTGTGGTTTTACTTCGTTCCACACATACACTAAGCATTCCTTCACTGTAATCAGTGACTATTGGAAAACCAGAAACTATAGGACGGTCTGTATCGCTGTAGATTTTGATTAAAATATTGTAGAGTGTCTTGAGCCAATCTTCGTCAATTGGTATTTCCATAGGAAAAAGAGATATACTTGAGGACTTTTAGCTTTTGGCTAACTTGTCAAAGACTTTCTTGTTTTGCTTAATTATGCGTTCCACTGACTCTTTCAGTTTCATTTTGCCACCTTCAGTCTTTACGTCAGTGCAGAAAAGGCTAGCCATTTTCTTTCTCCCTGTCTTACCCATAATACACATCCATTATATAACACTATTTCCATAGGTGGTACTTTCCGCTTATCGCTATTATGAAAGGGCACTATATATTCTGGATTCACGTTGGAACATTCACCTTTAACTATCTTGCATTTGGTATAGCGCGCGCGATGAGCAACAAATGAAACATGTCTCTTGCTTCGGATGGCAAAACTAATATTCAGATCACGCATAAGGTGTTTCCTGAGAACAACATCAACGGTTGGAGGCTTGAAGAAATGGTGCTAGAAGGAGATGGAACACTCTTCAAGAGAAAAGATGGTAAGTATTTGCTGTATATACCAAAAAACATCGCCATTGATTCTCAATTTCCTTTTGAAGTTAGAGCTCGCCCTCGTTCTGACGGCAGTGGCTGGCAATATTCAGAGAAAGTGAGAGTGAAGATTGAGTTACATCCTGAACCGAGAATGGTCATAACTAGAGTGCAATATTCAGAATAACCAATCTGCGAAGTAGCAACCTACGTTGTTGCACTTTCCTTGACTTTTATCTGTTTTGCAAGGTCTGTTCCCGTGAATTCACCTGGAGAGATTATTTCCAGCTGGTCCAGTATCCTTTGACGACATTCTACTGCCAGCTTCAGACAAGATTCCAACTCACTGAGCTGTATGGTCTCAGGTGTTTTATGCGGGAATAGCAGTTTGAGAAATCCTGATGTGGTTTTCTTTATAGCATCTTGATTTCTTCCCGTCATCCTTCCGAAATCGACATGGGCATCAACGATGATTTGGTAGTTTCTTCTTCGGAACCGAGAAAAGATCTCTGCCAAATAATCTGTGATGAAGCCGTAGCCTATGGAGTAGTTCTCAGGGGCGATCTTCCGTAACTCCCAGCCTGGAAGGAAGCAGTGTATTCGATCAAGGAATGCAATGTCGAGTAGCTCTTCTGGAAGAACAGAGAACAGGTGTTCGTATTGACCTGCAGGGCTTTTCTTTTCAGCTTGAATTCTCGTAAGGAAAAATGAAGGGTTTAAAAAGATTTCAGCTATCTTATGTAATTGGTTTAGGATGCTTGATTGGTTGACGTCGATTAACAAATATACTGCGGCTCTTCAGCGGGTTGGCGCCGTTTATGAGGAGAGCTTGATTCTTTTGAGTATGTATGCTCGTGATGGAGATTGGAGGGTTGTTAAAGATAAGGCGATTAGGGATAACCTTTTGAAGAAGGGTTCATCTAGATGGACAGAAAATATTCTAAGGGCTGTAAAGCGTAGATTTTTTGCTGATCATCCACCTTTGCCTGGTGGTAGACAGGTTTCCAAGTTTGTGGGGAACGAACTTCCGAAATCTTCGAAAGTTCAGGCGCTTTATCAGTATATTTGTCATTCGGACCCGTTGGTTGATAGAGCGATAACTGGACTTGTTGGGCCTCTTCTAATGCAATACGGAGTTGCGAGATTGACGAAGCAGATGTATCTTGCATTTATGGATGAAGAGGCAAAGGGTCATCCGGAGCTTAGGTCTTGGTCTTCTGTGGTCTATACGACTTGGCATAGGAAGTTTTTTGCGTTTTTGCGCCATTCTGGGATTATGGAAAAAGCGCCAAGTGTGGAGATTAGGAAGCCAGTGGTTAGGGTTGAGCCTTTTACTTTATTCCTGTACGGGTTAATCGATAATGGGCTTTCCGGGCTAAAAGCTGTTAACAACCCTTTATGGAAGAGATACTTCATGAATGAAGATGACGTGGAGCAATCTCTTTCTGCTGCTCAGGAGCGGAGTTGGATTGAATATCGAAGGTTGGGAAGCATCGTTGAATTAACGACGCGCTTTCGTTCTTTGGAGGAGTGGCTTGATGGCGCCTTGGGATGAGAACAGATTTCGTCGTTTGGAAGATGTGATTATTGCGACTATGGAAGGGAAGAGACCTGTAATTGATGTTCCATACTACATTTATCTTTACAGCCCTGCTGAGGAGTTGAGGGCTATTGATGAGTTTCAATATTTGGAGAGCAGGCTTAAAACGAAGGGATTTTCGACTGAAATTATCTGGATGCCTGAGCTTATGATTTCTGCTCTCAAGAAATTCCGCTTTCTTGACCCTGATGTAGTCAATTTGGAAGGAGAGAGAAGGATGAGCATGAAGGATGATTTGGAGCGCATTTTGCCCGAGGAGATAGCGTCCCAATTGAAGGATAGGCTTAAGGGTAAAGGGGTTAATCATTGTGCAATCCTTCTTCGGTGTGGTGCGCTGTATCCTTTTGTGCATGTTTCGGCGCTTCTTTCCTCTCTTGAAGGTTTTGTTAGTTGCACTCTTGTTATTGGTTACCCAGGAGATAGGGAAGGGCAGATGCTAAATGAGAAGGGGGAAACAATAAGAAGTTACTACCGCGCAGAGATAGTTTAGGAGGAAAATTATGAAAATTAAGAGTTTGTTCGAGAGGGACCCTAGTCGGATTATACCAGCTGTTGTCAAAATCGATGTTCATGAAGAGGTTGTAGCTAGTGGCGAAGTCGAGGAATACGTTGTCACGGATCAAATTCGAGATGCGCTAAATGATATTGTTGATCAATTTATAGAAGCCAGAGCTGGTCGGCCTACTGAGGTATGCGCTTGGATTTCTGGGTTTTTCGGGTCTGGCAAGAGTCATTTTCTGAAGATGTTAGGGTACACGTTGACGAACAAGAGGATTCGGCTGTCTAGCGGCGTTGAGGTGGGTGTGGCTGAATATTTTGCGCAAAAGCATGGAATGAGAGGTACGGCTATTCTGGCTAAGGAGCTCAAAACAAGGGCTCTGTTTGTTTACATGCTAGGTTTTGATCGTATGGAGGAGCTGGATCTTTCGAGGTTTTTGTTTAGAATTTTGCTGAGGGAGCTTGGTTTTTCGGAGATTTTTTGGGTAGCTGAAGTTGAACGTATGCTCAAAAGAAAAGGACTCTGGGAGAGTTTCGTGAAATTTGTTGAAAAAGAAGAAGGGATGCCTTGGAAGGATGTTAGACAGATTGAGACACGGGTTCGTTCTGCTTTGGTTCGTGGACTTCCAAAAGTTGACCCTAAGGCGTATCCGACAGAATCTAGGGCTGAAGAGGCAGTGAAGGATGCAGAGAAAGAGTTCACTATGAATCCTGAGAAACTCGCTCGGAGATTGTTGGAAGAGGCGGAGGCAATTGATCCTAAAGATGGACGATTTGTTCTATTGCTTGACGAAGTAGGTCTTTACATTGGAAGGGAGGCGAAACGGCTTACAGAGCTTAATGCTTTGGCGGAGAATGTGGAAAAGATAGGAAAGGGTAAAGTTTGGATTTTTGCCACGGCACAAGAGGCTATTGAACAGGTTCTGCCTCAGATTGAAGCTAAAAGACCTGAGCTTGAGTGGATTAGAGATAGGTTTAGAATAAGAGTGGATTTGCGGCCTGAAAACATAGCCACTGTAGTTAATGAAAGACTGTTGAAGAAGAATCTTGGGTCAGATGCTTTCAAAGAACTAAATCTATTGTATCGAAAATTTGAGGGCACATTGAAAATGAGCGCTTTGATTAAGGAGCCTGCAAGTGATACGTCAGGGCTACTTACTAGGCTGAGCCAAGACGTTTTCTTGCAAAGTTATCCGCTTATGCCTTATTATGTGCCTCTCATGATTACGATTTTTGGCGTTTTGAGGTCTCGGGGAAGAGTTTCCATGGAGTTGACTGGGCGAGAAAGAGCGGTGTTGCAGGTTGCTAGATGGGCTCTTCTTAACCTTGTTGATAGAGATGTTGGTGCTTTGATCACGTTTGATACTGTTTATGATGCTATTGTTGAGGAATTGAAGGCTATACGTTCTGAGCAACAGGCTTTGATTGAAAGTGAGATTGGGAAGACTGGAGAAGTTGCAGGGATGAAATTAGAATCCGTTGCCAAAGCGCTTTTCCTTCTTCAGCAAGTGGGGGAGGAGATTCCATGCACAGTGTCTAACATAGCGGTGGTTCTCTATCCCAGATTGGGTGTTGATCAAAAGGAACATGAAGAGAAGGTGCGTTCATGCGTCGAAAAGATGGTGAAGGGCAAATGGGTCAAAGAGGATGAAGGGAAGTTCAGATTTCTAACAGAGATAGAGAGAACTTTTGAGCAGGATGTGGAAGCGCAGACACCAAGGGTGCCTGAAAAAGAGGCACTTGTTCTTGAAGTTGCAAAAGACAGTTTGAAGGAGGTCAAATCATATACTTATGAAAAGCTTAGAGCGTTTCCGATTCATCTATGGATAGACGATCAAGAAGTCACAACGGTAGGACCACTCAAGTTAAAGTTTTACACTCCCTATTGGGTTGGCAATCGTGAAGATGCCATTGTGGAGCTCTATAACAAGAGTCTTGCTGAGGCTGATGCTGTTTTCTGGATTTGCAATGAGAACGGCGCTTTTGAGGACAAGGTAAAGAGAGTCCTTGCTGTTGAGCATGCCTTGAGTGAAAGGGAGCGAAGGGCTACATCTCCGCAAGAGATGAGGGAGCTGGATCGTTATCGGAGTGAAATTGAGATTGTTAGGAATGATGAGATTCCAAGTATTCTGGTTTCTTCGGCTCGGAATGGAACTATCATCTATCGTGGTGAGGAAGACAAGCTTTCAGGGAAGGAAGACTTGAGTGAGGTTTTCAACAGGTACATGAAGAAGTTGGCTGATGAGCTGTTTACGATGTTTGATCAAGCTCGCGTGAGAGTAGAGGATGAGGATGTTGGTGCCATCTTGGTTTGGAGGGCTGGAAGTCTGTCTTCGGTGTATTCTGATTTGAAGCTTGTTGACAAAGACGGTAATATCTTGATTAGTGCCCCCGTCGCTCACGCGGTTCTAAGCGAGGTGAAGGACCGAACCGAGAAGGGTGCAGAGTGTACAGGGTCGTGTTTAGAGGAGCATTTTGGTGATCCGCCTTATGGGTGGGATCCGCGGGTTGTGCGGTTGAGTCTTGCGACTTTGTTCAAGAATGGGAGTCTGCAGGTGGAGAGTGAAGGTAGGACTTACGTTTCGCCTGAGGAAAGAGCGTCTCATGATCTTTTCACGCGTGTTCGAGATTTTAGGAAGGCTAGGTTTCTGTTGGGTGCTACGGTTAGTGCGGAGCAGAAGAGTTTGGCTAGGCGTTTGATGTCTGAAGTGCTTGGCAGGGGAGTTGGGCCGACTGTGGAGGAGATTTCTAAGGAGCTTGATGGCGCTACTGAGGAGATTTTGAGTGACATTCGTGATTTGAGAGTGAAGGAAGGCTTTCACGCTATGCCATATGTTCAAATTTTGGAAGGGTTAGAGGATGCCTTGAGTGGGGTCCAGAAGCAGCCTTCTCACACGCTTAAGGTTTTGAAGTTTATTGATGAGGGCACAGTCAAGCCGATAAAGGATGGCTTTCCTGTTCTCTCCAAATTGAAAGAATTCGTCGACTCTGGTAAGTTTGCGACTTTTCGTTCTGTGGAGGACTTTGTTGTTAGGCGGTTGGATGAGCTTCTTCAGTTGAAGAATGGCGCCTTACAGGGTAAGGGTGAGAAGATAAGGAAAAAGATTGGGAGTAGCGTTTTGATTGCTGAGTGGGGAGACATTTATGAGACATTTAGTCTGTTGAAACGTGAGTATGAGAAATTGTATGCCAATCTGCATTCTGAAAGGCAGAAGAAAGCGGAGCAGGCCATTGATGAGTTGGAGAAGTGGGCGAAGCCTAGAAAGCTGGAGGCTAAAGTTGTTAATGAGGCTTTGGAGCCTTTGAAGGAGTTTTTGTGCAGTGGCGGCGAGGAAGGTAAGTATGACGAACATGAGTATGTTTGTGTCTTGTGTAAGCAGTCGCTTTCGTCACTGAATTATAACATTGAAGCTGTTGGTGGGCGTTATGAAAAAGCGAAGAGGGTTCTTGTTGAGTCGTTAGCTAAGACTGAAGATAAGAAGAAGCCTACTGTTCCGGAGAAGTGGGTTAAAGAAGACTTGGTTAAATCGGTTGAGGATTTTGAGCACATTGTAGGTGAGGCTAAGGACGCGGTTCAATATGGGGTTAGTAGGAAGAAGAAGGTACGGGTTAGAGTTGAGGTTGAGCGTGAAGGGGCTTGATGGACAAGAAGCGGAGATCACGTTTAAAGAGTGTTGTCGGTCAGGCTCGTCGCATTGTTGAAGATGATGTTAGGGTTCAGCTTAGGCGTCTTGGAATTGATGAGAACGAGATAAAGCCTGTTGAGAGGCTTCCGCATCTTTCTGTTGAAGACAAGGAGTTGAGGGCTAAGGTCGTCAAAGCGATTGAGAAGGAGAAGGCAGGTGACATTTCTTATGACGAGGCTTTTGATCGGTATGTGAGGCATGTTGGTTTTACTTATATGAATAGGATTGCGGCTTTGAGGGCTATGGAAGTTCGCAATCTGATCAAGGAGACAGTAATAAGGCGAGCCGATTATGGTGGCCATAGTAAGCGTGAGTATGAGCTTTCTGAACGAGAGCACTTTTCTGATCCTTATGAGTTGTTGAGGGCTGGTTTGGTTGAGGCTTTTAATGAGGTGGGTGCTGAGATTAGGGTTCTGTTTGACGTTAACAGTGAATACTGTCTGGTTTTTCTTGGGCACAAGGCGCTTTTGGAATTGATTAAGCTTCTGAGTGAGGAGGTTCCTGAAGACGATTGGAAGGAAGACGATGCTATTGGTTGGATTTATCAGTATTACAATGAAGAAGCGAGGGCTGAGTTCAAGAGAGCTAAGCGGAAGCCGAAGGCTGATGATATTCCAGTTATTAATCAGTTTTATACGCCTCGTTGGGTTGTTCGGGTTTTAGTTGATAATACGCTGGGTCGGCTTTGGTTGGAGATGAATGGTCGTTGTCTGAAGTTGGGTGATCCGGTAAAGAGGACAAGGGAGCAGTTGGAGAATCCTTCCGGCGATAAGGTTGATGATTTTTGTTCTTATTTGGTACCGTTGGGTCAAGAGCCTCCGCCTAGGGAGAAGAAGAGAGTTAGGGAGATTAAGATTTTAGATCCTGCTTGTGGCAGTGGGCATTTTCTGGTTTATGCTTTTGATGTTTTGTACAGGATGTATAGGGAGGATGAGCCTGATACATCTGTTGAGGAAATTCCGAGGCTGATTTTGGAGAATAATTTGTTTGGCATTGATATTGATTTGAGGGCTGTCCAGCTTGCGGCTTTGAGTCTGTATTTGAAGGCGAAGTGGTATAATCCGAAGTTGAAGATCTCAAAGATGGGTTTGGTCTGTGCAGACGCAAGGATTACGGATGGCAAGGTTAGGAAGGTGTTTTTGGAACGGTTTGCCGATGACCCAGAGCTGCAGAGGATTTTTGCCAAAATTTTTGAAGATTTGGAATTTACTTACGAGATTGGGAGTCTTTTGAAGGTCCGAGAGCCCTTTGAGAAGCTTTTGGAGAGAAGGAGAAGAGAAGGTGGAGTTCAAGCGGTCTTAGTTCCAAAGATTGAGGGTCAGACAGCAATTTCAAGCACTGGGAGGATTGAAGCACAGACTAAGTTAAACATGAAAGTCGTAGAAGATAGAACAGCCACTCAGATTATTGCAGTGCCAAGAGAAGTGACTTTGGAGCAGATGTTTAATGCTTTGAAAGAGTTTGAAAAAGAAGCCATGGAAAAGAGAGACATGGGAACATTGCTGTTCGCAACAGAGGCTGAAAAATCAGTTGGTTTGCTCGCTTTACTTTCAGAAAAATATGATGCTCTTCTAATGAATCCTCCATACGGCGATGTGCCACCCGAGACAAAGAAGTATCTTCGAAGTCACTATCCAAAAACACATTTTGATTACTATGCGGCATTCATCGAACAAGTAATAGACTTGGCTCAAGAAGGAAGCTATGTAGGTGCTCTTACTGGCAGAACATTCATGTTTCTCAAGTCATATCAATGGGTACGAGAAGCCCTTCTTCAGAAGAGAGCTCCACCGCAGGTTGTGCTTGACCTCGGTTTTGGTGTTTTAGATGTGGCAACAGCTCGATGGGCTGCTTTTACAGCTCACAAAAGTGAATTCGAGGGGCACCCAACTACCTTTTTACGGCTAACAGAATGCATAATGGAAGAAGAGCGGCAAACAACTTTGCAAGAGATATTGGCAGCACTAGAGAATGGAAAAATACACAGGCTAGTGCACCAAATAAAAATATATGAATTTGCGCAAATCCCCGGCATGCCGTACTCCTATTGGGTCTCTCCATCTTTGCGTAGTTTGTTCACCCAATTCCCACCTTTAGATAGAGATGCAGCTGGTCGACCTGAACAGACAAAAATTGCTGATGCCAAGCAGGGGCTTGCCACAGGTGATGACGCTAGATTTACTCGGCAGTTTTGGGAGGTGCCGAATAGTGCTTTGGGAAGAGGATTGAAATGGGTACCTTTCGCTAATCGAGGTGGAACGGAACCTTTTTACGCAGATATTAGCCTCGTTGTGAATTGGGAAAACGATGGTAAAGAAATCAAAGATTTTCGTGATGCAAATGGCAAGTTAAGGTCACGCCCTCAAAACGAGCAGTTTTTCTTTCAAGAGGGATTGAGTTGGGCGTTGATTGTTAGTTCCTCGAGGCTTTGCTTCCGTATATTGCCGAAAGATGTTATAATTGGTGTACATGGTTCCTCGGCGTTTCTTTCAAATGAGCAAATTCCTGGGTTATTGAGTTTGGGAAACTCGATTCTTTTCGCCTTTCTTTTTATGGCATTAGATCCCTTGATGCATGTGCGTCATGTTGGCTATATGTCTCGGCTACCAATCAATTCAACCGCGCTTAGTTCTGAGAAGTTAAAGAAGTTAGGACTTGAGGCTCATGATTTGATGCAAGAACTGGCTACCGGCTTAGAGACTTCTACTATTTTTGCGAAACCTCCAATGCTACAAGTTTTACATGGATTTAGTATACAGGATAGACCAATTGTTAGACATCCTATTGCGTCGAGGTTTAAATGGTCTAATTGGCCCAGTGCTCAGGAAATGCGAGCTGTCAGGGGCTCTCCGGACATGTCTATGAATGAGTTGGCTGAGATATGTGTAAAACGGCAACAGATGCAAAGCAAAAGAATAGATGAAATACAAAGAGAAATTGATGAAGAAGTTTATCGAATTTATGGAATATCTGACGAAGACAAGGCGTTGATTGAAAGAGAACTTGGGTTCCAACAAAGAGTAAGCCTTGAAGAGGAAGTGGCAAACAAAGAAGTTGAAGAGCCGTCAAAAGATGTAACTTCCCCGAAGGAGCATATTGAAAGGCTTATCTCTTTCTACATTAAGAAGGCTGTGGAAAACGATGAAGATGGGATGGTTCCCTTAGATGAGATGTTTTCAGATAATTTACTAGCTAAAGTTCGTGAGCTCATGATGCAAGATTTCGGAAAGGAAAAAAGTGATAAAGTTGAGCTTGAAATGTCCCAAATTTTGGGTAAATCTCTGCGACGATGGATTGAGGAAGATTATTTCGACTTTCATGTATCATTATATAGAGGAAGACCGATCTTTTGGCATCTAACCTCCTCAAACTTCTCCCGAATTCGAGGCTCTAAAGGAGCCTTTAACATTTTCACCTACTACCACAAACTAGACCCAGACACCATACCAAAGATTCGAGTAATTCTAAAACAGGAAATGGAAATAGCCAGAAGAAACGTCGAGAGACATAGAAATCAACTACAACAAGCTAGACAGGAAAACAACAAAAGAAAAGAAAGACAATTATCGGAAGACCTAGAAACCGCCGTTTCCATTTTTGAAGAACTTGAAGCCTACGATAAAGCCTTAGAAACAGTCTACAACCCACGTCAAGACAAGACAAAACTGCCCAAAAACCCCACTTGGCTACAAGAAAAAACAGCAGAACTAAGAGACCAAGGATGGAGGCCGATTATTGATTATGGAGTCAGAGTAAATATCGAACCGCTTAAGGAGGCTGGGCTTTTGCATCAAGCCGCTGTGAAGGTGAGATAGGAGGTTAAGGAGAACTTGAGACGTGCAATAATCGTGGCAGAATCTCAAAGAAGGAATACGAAGCCAACTAGTCCATATCCAGCTATTGATCGCTTCAGCGGCGTTTACTTTCGGACTATAAAAAAGTACTTGCGTGAAGGGAAACTTCCCAAAATAGACATTATTATAGTATCTCGTGACTTTGGGATACTTCGGTCAAAAGACAAAATACCATATAGCTTGCCTGTTAAGAAGTTAAGGTTCGACACCGAATCAATTGGATTGATGCGAGAAACTAATTTGCGAAAACTGCGGCAAATATTTCAGAAAGGGAAATACGATGAGATATACGTCAATGTCGGTCGCGAGTTCTATAAACTTATTGAAGGTTTTGAAAAGCTAACTTCGGCTAAAATCATCTATGCCTCTGGACTCGGATTGGGACCTAAAGCACAGCACATGAGGGATTGGATTCTAAGCGTCTCAGAGGGTCAAGAAAAGTGACCAAACAGAACCTTAAAACAGTCCTGCAAACAGCAATCAAGGAAGCCTTCTCCAACAACACTCCAATCGTAGTATGGTACGACAACGGCGGAACACTCCAAAACCTTGCAGAACACACAACACCAAAAGACGTTGAACTCATCAAATACCAAGGAAGCTACCTTACTATACGTGTTCAAATAGAAACAGAAAAAGACTTCAAAAAACAACGCCTAATCTACATACCCGAAAAAGCCCCAGAACCCAGTTGGCTAAAAGACTACGAAATCTTCGGAAACCGCCTAGACCTCGACCTACAAACCATCCTAAACCAATACTTCAGACTACCAATAGACAAAGAACTAAAAAACATACTAACACCCTCAAACTGCAGACGCCTAGCCACAAGATGGGACGAAATCCTAGGCGACACAGAAACACCACTAACCCCAGACAAACTCAAACAAGCCCTACTAGCCACAATATTCGAGCAACCCCGCCAATTCGACATAAAACACGCCATCTTCACCTACCTAAAACACCACGACACACTAACCCAAACACTCCAAAAATCAAACCTCAACCAAACATTCGTACAACACCTACAAGAACAGTACGACTACAAACCAACCCAAAACGAACAAACACCAAACCCAAAACGCCTAGCCGCAACCATACTCCTAACCGAACTCGTCCACAACTCACAAGGACTCGCCGAAAAAGAATTCAGCGACATCCTACCAACCAAAAACCAAAGAAAATTCTGGACAACCCTCGTCACAGAATGGGCATCAAACGAAGACTACAAAGAAAACTTCACACAATGGTCCCAACAACTAGAAAAAGAATACGACATCCCAACCAAAGTAAAAGGCAGACCAGAAACAGAAAACGCAAACAGCTTCAAAGCAATCGACGAAGCACTCCTAGAAGAAATCCTAACAAGAATAGGAAACGAAGGACTAAAAGGCATAAGAAAAAACCTCACCTACATCAAAACCCTCGCACAAAAAAGGCAAGACCAAACATGGTCACGCCTCCAACTCTTCCCAGAATGGAAAATCATCAACATCTCCCTCGAACTACTTGAACACATCCAAAACTCCCTCACCATAATAGAGAAAACACCCGACGCAAACACACTACTAGAAAACTACAGCAAAGACGACGGATCGTGGCACATAGACCAACTCTACAGAGAACTCGCCACCATCGACACGCCAACAAAACCGAAAGTAAAAGAGCTTTTCATTGACATGCCCAAGGAACAATACCAAGAATGGCTAAGAAAAATCAACAACAATTTCACCCTAGCCATAGAAAAACAACAAAAATGGCAGATTACGGGTGTGATAAACCAAACAGATTTCTGGCAAAACTACGTCCACCCACATAGAGAAAAAGTGGCAATATTCCTCCTCGACGCCTTTCGATATGAACTACAAAAAAGACTGGCAGAAAACCTACAAAAAGCAAGGATAGAAGTCAAACATCACAACATGCTGGCATCTTTACCATCCATTACCGAGATATCCATGTCGGCTCTACTCCCGACTGCCACAATGAAAGTTGGCGTATCCAACGGGAATCTGAAAGTCACACTTAACGGAAAAACAGTTCTGACCAAAGCCGATCGAATCACATGGCTCAAAGACAAATTCGGCGACCTCGTGGCATGCCTAGATCTCAAAGAGCTTCAAAAACCCCTCGACGAATTGAAAAAAGAACTCGCACAAACCAAAATACTCGTGATAATGGACAGAGAAATCGATAAAGCAGGCTCATTCCTCACAGAAGAACTACTAGACTATTTCGACAAACTACTCTCAGGAGTCAAAAGAGCCGTGGAAACAGTTGCACAAATCGGTTACAACAAAATTCTCCTCACAACCGACCATGGATTCCTATTCTTCCCACTCCCGAACAAAATAGACACCACAGAAAGCGTACCAAACGACCCGCAGACAATAGTAAGCAAACGATACGCTCTAGGAAAACCACCACATATACCAGCAACCCTTTCGCTCTCTAACAAAACGCTACCCTATCTCTCAGAAGAAACACGTGCCGTCTTCCCGATCGGAACCTCATGGTTCCCAAGACCAGGACCCAAAGAACCCTTCATACACGGCGGAATAAGCCTCCAAGAATGCTGCGTTGGAGTACTCGAATGCACCCCAAAGAAAGCAATCGCGAGAGAAAAAGTTGGAATCAAGGTTTCTCTCCCAAGCATAATATCAAGCGCCATATTCATCATCTCACTACAACCCTTCATAAAACAAATATCAGATCAACCAAGAACCGTCATAGTAGAACTAACAGAAAAAGGCGAAACAATCATACGCTCAGACCTAGTAGAAATATGCGATAAGGAACAAACGTTAACCCTACGACTCCCACGAATACCAAAAGAAATAGAAGTAAAGGTCAAAGACTCAGAAACAGGAGAAGTCCTATTCAGCAAAGCCGTCAAAGTGAGTTTAGAGGGTTACGATGAAACACTTTAATCAAAAGATCGCCCGAAAACAAAATGGAGTATGAAAAGCATGGTAGACAAGCCTGAATTAGACAGTCTCGACAACAAGCTCCTCTCTTTGTTTCCAGGCAAAGTGGTAAGAAAAGACTTACTAGGACCCCTAAAAGGTCAGTTAAACGTTCCCACATATGTCCTTGAATACCTGCTAGGAAAATACTGCTCCTCATCCGACCCTCAAGTAATCGCGGCTGGCTTAGAAGAAGTCAAACGCATACTCACAGAAAACTACGTTCGCCCAGACCAGAGTGAGCTGCTAAAGTCCAAGGTGAAAGAAAAAGGACGCTACAAAGTCATAGACAAAGTGAAAGTGAAGCTCCAAGAAACAGAGGACAAATACTGGGCAGAACTAACAAATCTCCAATTAAACTATGTCAATGTCCATGAAAACCTAGTCAACAAATACGAAAAACTTCTAGGGGGCGGCGTCTGGGCAATCGTAGACCTCTCATACCAACCCGACATATTCCACCACGGAGTAATGCGCCCATTCGTCATCGACCAACTCCGTCCAATAGAACTAGCCATTACCAGCCTAGAAGAAATCAAACAAAACCGACAACACTTCACCCACGAAGAGTGGATAGACATCCTACTACGAAGCATAGGCTTCGAACCAGCCAAATTTGACAAAAGACTGAAGATGCTCCTCTTGTGCAGACTGATACCCCTCGTTGAAAACAACTACAACTACGTAGAACTAGGCCCCAGAGGAACAGGAAAAAGCTACGTCTACCGTGAAATATCACCCTATTCCATACTGGTATCTGGAGGCGAAACCACAGTCCCAAGCCTATTCGTCAGCATGGTAGGCAGAGGACGCATCGGACTCGTCGGCTTGTGGGACGCCGTAGCCTTCGACGAGGTGGCAGGACTAGAAAAACTAAGCAATGCAGCAGCTGTACACATCCTAAAAGATTTCATGGAGTCAGGCAGCTTTTCAAGAGGAAGAGAAGTCATCAACGCAAATGCATCACTCGTTTTCGTCGGCAACATCGACTTTGACATAGAGAACATCATGCGCACATCTCACTTGTTCATCCCATTCCCCGAGCAGATGCAAGACCCCGCCTTCATAGACCGCTTCCACATATACCTCCCAGGCTGGGAAATCCCCAAAATACATCCAACTTTCTTCGGAAACCACTACGGCTTCGTCGTGGACTACTTGGCCGAGGCCTTCCGTGAGCTTCGCACCATGACATACACGACAGCAATAGACCAGTATTTCAAGTTTGGAGAAGCGCTCACCAAACGCGACGAAAAAGCAGTTCGCAAGACAGTATCAGGACTAATCAAACTCATACACCCAGACGGAAAATTCACCAAAGAGGAACTGGAAGAATACCTAAACCTAGCTCTAGAAATGCGCCGCAGAGTAAGAGAACAACTGAAAAAAATGGGAGGCGTAGAATACTGGAACACCAACTTCACCTACATCAACCTAGAAACCTCTGAAGAACATCCAGTTAACGTCCCCGAAAAAATATCCATAGGCCCGATTCTCCTACCACAAGAACCCAGAATAGGAGAAGTCATCGGTCTCTCAGTAACACAATCCTACGGAACCCTACAACGCTTCGAAGTAATCGCCACCGAAGGCATAGGCCGACTAATCCCACTGGGATCCATGATGAGAATCATGAAAGAATCGCTAAGAGCTGCCTACGAATACATGAGCCACAATCACAAAACCCTCGGAATCGACCCTAACTTCAAGAAAGACTACGACATAACAGTCCTAGCAACACAAATGGGCATCCCAAAAGAAGGGCCCTCAGCTGGAATAACAATCCTAACAGGCATGGTCTCAGCGCTAATCAAAAAACCAGTAAGAAACAACATCGCAATGACTGGCGAAATAACACTCTTCGGAAAAATCCTACCTGTAGGCGGAGTTCAAGAAAAACTCATCGCCGCCGCAGAAGCCGGAATAAAAAAAGCCTACGTTCCAATCGGCAACGAAAAAGACGTAGAAATGCTGCCCCAAGAAATCAAAAACAAACTAGAAACAAAACTTGTATCAACCGTGGAAGAAGTTCTCAACGACGCAATCATAGGCTATCAAACCATAAGTGCATCAACCGTCTCTAAAGAAATTGAGGAAGTCAGCATACGCCCAGAGAAACCCTTCACCAACCTAACTCAAATATACCAGTTGATGGGCAGTCTAAAAGGGCTTATTCAACTTTTGGACAAAGATTTTGGTGAAGATGGTTTCAAATTTCTCTTAAAGCTCACTCCTTTACATGTAAACAAGCTCCAAATTCTAGGCGGAAAGTCACGTTTGAACTCAAATCTGAAGGACGTATACAAAGCATTCAAAGAAGAGATGCAGCGCCGTGGGATATCCGTCGAATTTAAAATACTGAGTGATGAAGATGCCCTAGAAATCCACGACAGATATTTGATAGCTCAAGGCATCGCCTACAACACACCTCCATGGAACATAATTCACAAAAAACTTGGTGACATCCGCAGAATTGAAGATCACTGGTCCAAGAAGACATACTTTGAGAAATACTGGAATGGAGCAACTGATATCTTTAAAGCACCTACAGAGCATGTTCCGAAGCGCGCTCAATAAAACCAAACGGAAAGAGCCCAATGAACGTTTGGCTATCCCAGTCAAGCCCAAAAGCTGGCGCCAACAAAACCGTTTAAGATAAGTACGAAACTTTAGATAAGTGGTATTCATGTGTAGAATGTTCGCCATTATAAGCAAAAAGCCAATCCCTTCATTGTTCCTTCAGGACTTTAGACTGCTAGCAGAAAGAGGGAAGGTTCTTCCCAACGCCAAACCCGGCCATAAAGATGGATGGGGCATAGTCTGCTATCAAAACAATACTCCAATCTATTTAGGCAGGCAACCTACCGATGCCGTGAAAGATTCAAGATACGAAGAGGCCTGCGAACGTCTAGATCAATTGCTTGTAATGGGGGTGCTGTTGGCACATCTTAGAAAACCTACCCCAGAATACAATGATGTAAGGTTGGAAAATACAGCGCCCTTCGTTCAAGGAGAGTGGCGCTTTGCGCATAATGGCACCATCAATAGATTTGATGAAAAAGTCGAAGGCCTTTTGGGAACCACTGACAGCGAACGATTATTCCGTCTCTTGCTTCAAGAAAAGGAAAGTAATGGCTGCTCCATAGAAGAAGCAATAGCTAAAACTGTTCACAGGGTAGGAAACTCTTTCACTTACAGCTCATTGACATTTCTTCTCTCGAACGGCGAACACATCTACGCCTATAGAGAATATTCAGATCCAAGAAAGTCCGACTATTATAATTTGATGTATGCCACAGACGAGAATATGGTGATTCTATCTCAAGAACCAATCTGGTTCCGTGACTGGGTTCCAATACCAAATAAGAACCTAGTAACGATTGGTGGAGACCTAAGAATTTGCTCACAATACATGAGATGAACAAGTAACTGGTTGTCAGGCGTTTTAGAATGACGCAACTAATTCTCCTCGAGGGACTGCCTAAATACGAAGGAATAAACGAGGCAAAAGCCCTTGCAGATGCTCTTCGTCTGATGATGAAAGCGTGCTGGCTTGTCCCTAAATTCTCATGACTTTTGAGGTTATGTTTATTTTTGTGGTCGGGGTCTCATATTCTGTGGCTTCCGTCGAGCCATGGGAGGTGAATCCCATATCTGGACAGGATGAATACGAGACCCTTGAGACATTCTTTGCAAACATTGACTTAAGTTTTGCTGAAATACTTGTACGTGGGTGCCTTCATACTTGTGGTGCTGGTAGGCCTCCAAGAAACCCGCTGGGCCTCTTTAAGGCTTTCAGACCTCTGATTTTCATGATGAGTTACAATCTTCTAGTTTCATTTCACATCACTCCTGGTATCAGAATTTGTACCTAACATATTCTTGCACATTAGTGCGTGCTCGTCGCCGTGTGTCTTGTACCAAGCTTTCTGTCTGCCAATCCCAAGACTCTTCAGAGGAACTTCACAATTAATACTCACAGTCTGCAGTTTCGGAATCAAGTACTGTCTGTACTTCCTTCCTGCATGGAAAAATGCTTTGCCAAAACAACCCAGATCAAGCCTGCTCCTCATTTGATCAAACACTTTGTCTGACCAATCCTTGACTTGCTGAGCACTCATGTTTTTGAGTGTTAAGTCATAGGCGCGCGCTACGCAGAAAATGGCGCCAGAGAGCCCACAACAAACAGCCTACAAGGAGGCGAAGGAACGAAATGGTGAATATCATCTGGCAGGACCGTGAAACAGGCGTCTACGTGGTCACACACGAACTGTATTCAAGGCCAGCTAGGCTCATCGGCGTCGTCATGCTCTGAGCTGCAGAGAAAAGTCAGTGGACAACCGACGGACTCAAAGCAGTGATCTCAAAATACGAAACCCTGCTAGGCTGCATACTCCAAAAGAACGAGGAAATCTCAGTCGTCACCCTCTGCGAACTCGAACACCTGTGTCCCATCCCTCATACTCTCTAGAGGTCCCGGATCGTTGAGCTTGGTCTGGAACGCGAAAGAACTTGTCTGACCCTAGCTTTCAGGTACCCCTACCCCCTACCTTTTTTCTCCCGAGGACCCCAGAAACTACTGCGGAAAAGGCCCCAGACAGATGCCACGTGGCATAACCCAGAACCCTCAACAGGGCCCTAGGATGGTCTCGGTGTGAAAGAGGCCTCTGGAATGCTCGTAGTAATGACCCTTCCTTAATGTACCGAGTATAGTCTCGGTTGCAATGTTAATCATGAATCCTCTGCATGACTAAAAAAGAATTCTTTTTTTAGCGCAGAAGCTCGTCTGACCCTACTCTCGCGGACCCCCTACCCCCCTAGGTTTTTTGGAGGAATTGATTCAAAGAGACAATGGAATCAATGGGTATTAGCTACCGTCTTGGCACAACATAAACATGTGGAATGATGCGGTTCTTCGGCTTGTAATCTCTCCCCAAGCACTTCAAGGCTTCAGGTGCCCATGCTATTTCATTTTCATCGTCAACAAGCTTAGGAAGCAACTCGCGATGCTTCTCCAAGAAGACATTGGCGGCTTCAACTATGTCTGGTTCATTATCGTAATCGAAGTTTTCTCGCATCTTCTGCAGGCCCATGTCGCGGATGCGAGCGGCACAAACCAAAACCTCTCCCATTCTTTCTGCCGCATTCTCGATAATCGCTTGATTGGGCATTGACCAACCAGTCTTCTCATGTACCTTGCGTGTAAGGGTTTCAGCTTCCTGCAGCGACAGACTTGTCTCGTTGGCAATCTCC
>Ga0315285_10001730_pt1 | contig 22905 bp, 26 predicted proteins | sample YL17G09_36_MG_FD_203698 | JGI IMG/M metagenome (GOLD analysis project Ga0315285, IMG submission 203698) | Sediment microbial communities from Yellowstone Lake, YNP, Wyoming, USA - YL17G09_36 | ecosystem: Environmental > Aquatic > Freshwater > Lake > Sediment | place: USA: Wyoming | collected... | reverse complement strand
TGTGGCGGGCTGTATTCTGTTTTATTGGGCGCTTAATTTGGGCGAGGTTTCGAAAATCGTTCCTTTTACGGGAAGTTTTGTTGCCATATTTATTTTAATCTTAAGCACTCTGTTTATTGGCGAGCACTTAACCATTCAGCAGCTTTTTGCCTTTGTTCTGTTGGTTTTGGGAAGTTTGGTTATATCTTACAAAAAGAAAGAAATTTTTCAGAAACCTTTTGGTTTGGCTCTTCTCTCCGCGATTTTTTTTGCCGGATTTTGGGTTATAACCAAGTATATCTTTTCTGTTACAAGTTTTATCAATGGTCTTATTTGGATAAGAACAGGAGCGGCGATAATTGCTTTGTTTTTACTGCTGCCAAGAAAGAATCGCCGGCTTATATTTAAAGAAACAGAGGAAGCAAAGCCCAAAACAATCGGATTTTTTGGCTTGGGTCGAGTATTGAGCATTGTTGCCGCATTTTTTATGTATTTGGCGGTTTTTCTCGGCAGCGTGACTTTGAGCAATTCTTTACAGGGTCTGCAATATGCTTTTGTTTTGGTTTTGGCTTTATTGTTTTTCAAAAAAATCCCGAGTTTGCGGGAAGAGTTCAGCAAAGAGATTCTTACCCAAAAAATTGTCGCTATTATTTTAATCAGTGCAGGATTGTTTATTTTAATAATATGAAACAACAAAGAATATATTTTGATTACGCAGCCACGACTCCGTTGGATGCCGAGGTACTGAAAAAGATGATGCCGTATTTTAAAGATAAATACGGCAATCCGTCGTCCCTGCATAAATTCGGCAGAGAGGTAAGCGCGGCAATCGATGAGGCGCGGGAAAAAGTGGCGAATTTTTTGGGCTGCAAACCCGTGGAAATTATTTTTACCGGCTCAGCCACGGAAAGCGACAATCTGGCGATTAGGGGATTGATTAAGGCATTAAAAAGAAAAAAAAGAACCGGACAAACATTGCACATTATTACTTCTTCTGTCGAACACAAGGCGGTTTTGGAAACCTGCAAAGATTTGGAAAAACAAGGGTCAAGAGTGACTTATCTGCCGGTCGGGCCCGACGGCTTGATTAACATTGATGATTTGGAAGCGGAAATCACTCCGGAAACAGACTTGGTTTCGATTATGTATGCCAATAACGAGATGGGCGCAATTCAGCCGATTAAAAAAATTGCCAAACTGATTGCCAAAAGCAACAAATTCGAAGAACATTTAACTTATTTTCATATTGATGCGGTGCAGGCAGCGAATTGGCTGGATTGCAATGTCAAAGAATTGGGCGTGGACTTCTTAACATTGTCCGCTCATAAAATTTACGGACCAAAAGGCGTGGGAATTCTTTATGCGAAAGAAGGTACGCCAATATACTCTTTGATTACCGGCGGAGACCAGGAATGGAATTTGAGAGCCGGAACGGAAAATGTTGCCGGAATCGTGGGAATGGGAGAGGCCATTAACCAAATTAAAAATGAAAAATTAAAAATTAAAAACAAGATCGAAGAATTGAAAGATAAATTAGCGGCTGATGTATTAATAAGAATACCCGGCAGTAAAATAAACGGCCCGGATAATTCCGAAGACAGATTGCCGAATGTCGTTAATTTCAGTTTCGAGGGGATTGAGGGCGAGGCATTGGTTTTAAGTTTGGACCAGGAAGGAATCGCGACCTCTACTGGTTCGGCTTGTACTTCCCAGGCTTTAACGCCATCCCATGTTTTGATGGCAATGGGTTTATCCGATTTGGAAGCCCATTCGAGCTTGAGAGTAAGTTTGGGGAAATATACGACCGAGCAGGAAGTAAATTATTTTCTTAAGATATTACCAGGAGTTATAGACAGATTAAGAAAGATATCGGGACGATAAATTTATGTACAACAAAAAAGTAATGGAACATTTTACCAAGCCGAGGTTTTTCGGGAAAATAGAAAATCCCGATGTGATCGGTACTGCCGGAAACCCGCGTTGCGGGGACCTCTTGACATTATATTTAAAAATTGATAAGAAAGGTAAGACGATAAAAGATATAAAATTCGAAACATTGGGTTGCGCAGCCGCGATTGCGGCCTCGGATATGATTTGCGAATTGGCCCTGGGAAAAACCCTAAAACAAGCAATAAAAATTAATTTTCAAGATGTCTCCAATGAGCTGGGAGTTTTACCTCCTTTAAAAATTCATTGCGCCCAGTTGGTCACTGAAGCGTTAAGAGATGCGATTAATAATTATCCGCCCAAGGCGGACAGGCAGAAGTAAAAATTATGAAAATAGATTTCAAAAAATATATAGTTCCAGCCATCTGCATTTTGGTAGTTGTGGCTGCGGCTTTTGGTTTGTATTATTTAAACGAATCAAAGGCTAAAATTATCAAACCTCAAGTAGCGGCCGACAAAGTAATAAGCTATATTAACGAAAAATATCTCAAAGGTCAGGCCGCAGCTGTTTTGGGTTCGGTAACCGAAGACAGCGGAGTTTATAAGATTCAATTCAAAATCCAGGAACAGGAATACGTTTCATATGTTACCAAGGATGGCAAGGTTCTTTTTCCCGCAGGAGAAGCAATGATTGAAGAAACTTCCAATCCAGCAGCCAATGCCAGTTCGGATATTCCCAAAAAAGATGTTTCCCAGGCCTTATTGTTCATAATGAGTTTCTGCCCTTACGGAAATCAAGCCGAGGAATTGATGATGCCGGTGGTTGACCTTTTGAAAAATAAAGCCGATATCCAACTCCGTTACGTAATTTACAGCAATTACAATGGCGGGGGCCCAAATTATTGCCTTGATAAAGACAATAAATATTGCTCCATGCACGGTATTCAGGAATTGAACCAGGATGTAAGAGAAATTTGCGTTGAGAAATATCAGCCGGATAAATTCTGGAATTTCGTTAAAGCAATAAACGCCAAATGCACTGCCCAGAATGTTGATTCTTGTTGGGAGGCTGTTGCTCAAACCGCGGGCGTGAATGTAGCTAATGTCAAGACCTGTCAGAAAAATGAAGCTTTGACCCTTTTGGAGCAAGAGGTTCAGTTGGGTAAAAAATACGGAATTTCAGGTTCCCCGCAATTGGTGATTAATGACAAAGAATTTACCGGTTCAAGGGGTGCCGATGCTTTTAAAACCGCTATTTGTTCCGGATTCAATTCCACACCTTCCGAATGTTCCACTCAATTACAGGATAGTGGGGCTGCTCCAGCTACGGGCGGATGCGAATAAGATATGCACGAAGCTTTGTTGTATAAAAAGCTAAGTGATGATCGGGTTCGTTGTCATGTCTGTAATCATCGCTGTCTTATTTTGAATGGCAAGCGTGGAATCTGCGGGGTTCGGGAAAACAAATCGGGAAAATTATATAGTTTGGTTTATGGCAAGATAATTGCCGAGCATATTGATCCAATCGAGAAAAAACCGTTGTATCATTTTATGCCCGGCAGTTTTTCTTTATCCATTGCCACAATTGGATGCAATTTCAAGTGCTTGCATTGCCAGAATGCGGATATTTCGCAGATAAGCAAAGAAAAGCCGGAAGACGTGAAAATTCTGGGCGAAGACGTGAAAGCGCAAAAAATTATTCAGGATGCTTTGGATGCCAAATGTCCGAGCATTTCCTACACCTATACCGAGCCGACGATTTTTCTGGAGTTTGCCTTGGATTGTATGAAGTTGGCTAAAGAAGAAGGATTGAGAAATGTCTGGGTTTCCAACGGTTATATGACCAAAGAAACCCTGGATTTAATTACTCCTTATCTTGATGCCGCGAACATTGATTTGAAAGCATTCAGCGAGGAATTTTATCGCGATGTTTGCGGAGCTCAATTGAAACCAGTTTTGGAAAATTTAATCGAAATCAAAAAAAGAAGAATTTGGCTGGAAATCGCCACTTTGATTATTCCCGGAAAAAACGATTCGGAAAAAGAACTGAAACAGATTGCCGAGTTTATTAAAAATGAATTGGGCGATGATACTCCCTGGCACGTGAGCAGGTTTTTCCCGCATCATGAAATGCAGGACGTACCACCCACGCCGATAGAGAAAATTTACGCAGCCGTTGAAATCGGCAAGAAAGCAGGGCTCAAATATGTTTACCCCGGTAATGTTTAAATGGTATAATTAAAATATGAAAAAAATAATTATTTCAATAATTATTTTGGGTTTCTTTTTTTCAACCAATTTTGCCTGGGCGAAGTTTCCCGATGATTTGCCTGGCCCGCACTTGATGCCCGACAATAAATTGTATTTTCTGAAACTCTGGTACGAAAAAGTAGTGATATTTTTTACTTTCAATTTGGCAAAAAGAGCGGAAAGATACAAAACGTTTGCCGAGAAAAGGCTTTACGAAGGTCGGGAAATGATTAAAGAAGAAAAACAAGATTTAGCCGATAAACAAGAGAGTCTTTATAAATATTATTTGAACAAAGCTCAAAGCGCATTGGAAAAAGCGATTCAAAAAGCCATGGTAAAAAAGAAAGAACAAGTGGTTCAAGAATTGCAAAAAACCCTTGAGGATATAAAAAACAAATTAAAAGAATCAATTAAATTATGATAAAAGTTTATTCAACTCCGACTTGTCCTTATTGCGTAACTCTTAAAAACTTCTTAAAAGAGCATAATATTCAATTCGAAGATATCGATGTTTCGCAGAACGAAATCGCGCAAAAAGAAATGATTGAGAATTCGGGTCAATACGGAGTGCCGGTAGTGGATATCGACGGGCAGATTATTATCGGTTTTGACCAGGATAAAATAAAAAATCTTTTAAAAATAAAAGATTAAATTTATGATTTATGATTTAATAATTATCGGCGGAGGTCCGGCAGGAATAACAGCCGGAATTTATGCTGCCAGAAAAAAAATAAAAACTCTTTTAATCACCAAGGACTGGGGCGGGCAAATGACAAAAGCAACCGAAATCGGGAATTGGCCGGGAACCAAGAAAATTTCGGGAATGGATTTGATAAAGCAAATGTCCGAGCATTTGAAAGAATTCGAAATCGAAATCAAAGAAAACAAGGAGGTGATTGATTTGGACAAAAAAGGAGATATTTTTACGGTTCGTGACAACGACCAGACATACGAGGCAAAAGCAGTGATAATTGCCACTGGTAAAATTCCGAGGACTTTGAATATTCCGGGCGAAGAAGAATTTAAGGGTAAGGGAGTGAGCTTTTGCGCCACTTGCGATGCGCCGATGTTTAAAGATAAAGCTGTGGCGGTGATTGGCGGCGGAAATGCCGGTTTTGCCACAGCCACGGATTTGCTGAAATACGCGAAAAAGATTTATATTTTGGAATTTTTTCCGGAGATGAAAGGCGACCTGATAACCAAAGAAAAACTGGAAAAAACCAAAAAAGTGGAATTTCATATCAATGCGGCAGTTAAGGAAATAAAAGGCAAAAAGTTTATGGAAAGTTTGATTTACGAAGACAGAAAGACCAGCAAAGACATTGAATTGAAGGTCGAAGGAGTTTTTATTGCCGTGGGAATGATGCCGAAAGTCGGATTTGCCGAGAAGTTGGTGGAATTGAATAAAATCGGCGAAATCGTGATTGATAAAGACAATTATACAAAAACATCGGGACTGTTTGCTGCCGGCGATATTACGGATATAAAATACGAGCAAATCGTGATTGCCGCTGGTGAAGGCGCCAAAGCCGCTTTAGCCGCAACGGAATATTTGAAAGGAAAATAGCTTGACACAGTCCAAGCAGTATGCTACGATTTAAATGTCCTAAATAGGACATTTTTAAATTAAATAAAAATCCGCCCAAGGCGGACAAGGAGGAAAAAATGATAAATCCGAGAGGATGTCTTCGGCTTCTGAAAAAAGTGCTCGGAATTGAGGGAAAAGACGATTATTTGAAACTGAGCGAACACAATAGTCGTTACTTGTTTTCTCTTTGGGAGGAATTTTTAACTCCAAAGCAATTTTTTGCCATTAATCTCTATTACGGATTAGTGGCCAAGAGTCTGTCTCTTGAAAGAACCGCTAAAATAATGAAAATTTCTGCGCAAGCCGTGAGGGGCCTACATTCTCGGGCGCTGAAAAAATTAAGTCACCCACCCATAGCCGAGATTATTAAAATGTTTATTGAGCGGCGCGCCGACCTTATCCAAAAAATCCTTGAGCTTCGGAAAGAAAACGAAACACTGAAGCAGGAAAAAACCATGATCTACTCACCGAAAATCGTGGAAGAAATCAAGGAAACGCCGATTGAACATCTGGGTCTTTCCGTAAGGACGTATAATCGTCTCGTTTCCCGTCAAGACATTTTGACTTTACAAGATCTGGCAGACAAAACAAAATCGGAACTGATGAAGACAGTGAAGCTAGGCCCCAAAGCATTAAGGGAGATCGAATTAAAATTACTTGAGTACGGATCAAATTTTTATCCGGAAAAACCGCGAGCTCGGTCCCAATGACCGAGCTTTTTCTTTGGCCTGGTTTTATGCTATAATAGAAACAATGAAAATTTACGATTTAATCATTGTTGGCGCCGGACCGGCAGGGATAAGCGCCGGTATTTATGCCAAAAATTTCGGCTTGGATTGTTTGATTATCGGCGAAGAAAAAGGAGGATTAATTAATACCGCCTACAAAGTGGAAAATTATCCCGGAATTTTCGGAATTAGCGGCAAAGAGTTGTCCAAAAGATTCATCGCCCACCAGAAACATTCGAAAATACCGTTCAAAAAAGAAAGGGCGGAAAAAATCATCAAAACAGAAGGTAGTTTCAGGATTTTAACCAGCAAAGACAGCCATCAGGCCAAGGCAATTATTTTGGCTTTTGGCACGGAGTTTAAAAAATTAGACATTAAGAATGTCGATAAATTTAAAGGTAAGGGCGTTAGTTATCGTTCGGATGACAGCGCTTTTTTGTTTAAAAACAGAAGTGTGGCGGTGATTGGCGGAGCCAATGCGGCCGCGATGAGCGCGATGAAGATTTCGGAAAAAGCAAAAAGAGTTTATATAATCTATCGCAAAGAAAAATTAAGAGCCGACGCAATTTGGGTGAGCAGAATTAACAAGACAAAAAATATCGAGGTGATTTACAATGCCAATGTTGTCGGTCTAAAAGGCAAAGACAGATTGGAAAAAATTTTTTTGGATAACAAAAAAGAATTGGAGGTCAACAGTCTTTTGGTTGAGGCGGGCTATGCGCCAAATACATATTTGATTCACGACTCGGGAATAACAATTGACGAGAAAGGATATATCAAAACGGAAAAAGACCAATCGACAAATATTTCCGGAATTTTTGCTGCTGGAGATATTACCACGGGTTCGAACGAATTCCGACAAATCATTACCGCGGCAGCCGAGGGCGCCATCGCTGCGCTCGGCGCCCTAAATTATTTAAATAAAAAGTGATATAATTAAATTGTTAATAATTAAGTTAAAAATATATGTTTATTAAAGTAGCAATTAATGGTTTTGGAAGGATTGGCCGGACATTTTTTCGCTTAGCGCACGAACGCCAGGAATTAAGGATTGTCGCGATTAACGATTTGGCTGATTTGGAAAATCTGGCTTATCTTTTAAAACACGACAGTGTTTATCAGGAATATAGACACAGGGTTTTAGCCGATGTTAAAGCCAAAAAATTGATTGTCGATGACCAAAGAATCGATTTTTATTCCGAAAAAGACCCGGCAAAACTACCCTGGGGAAAGTTGGGCATTGATGTGGTGGTTGAATCAACAGGATTTTTTGAGAGCTTCGAATCCGCGAGCAGCCACTTGAAAGCCGGAGCAAAAAGAGTGGTGATTACCGCGCCGGCAAAAGACGATGACGAGAGCATGAAATTGGGAGCCACGGTTTTATTGGGAATCAACGAAAGAGATATGGGCAAGGTAAAAATTACTTCCAATGGTTCTTGTACCACCAATGCCGTAGCGCCGGTGGTGGCAGTGCTTTCGGAAAAACCTGGCATTAAAAAAGCAATTCTAAATACCACCCATGCTTATACCGCTACCCAGAAAATCGTCGATGGTCCGGATGCCAAAGATTGGCGCAGAGGAAGGGCCGGAGCAATAAATTTGGTCCCTTCGACTACCGGCGCGGCAATTGCGGTAACCAAGGTGGTGAAAAATCTTAAAGGAATTTTTGACGGTATCGCCATTCGGACGCCCGTGCCGACAGTTTCTTTGGCCGATATTACTTTTGTGGCCAACCGAAAAACATCAATCGAGGAAATAAATCAAATTTTAATTGACGCAGCGAAAAAGCCGCACTGGAAGGGAGTTTTGAGCGTAAGTAAAGAGCAAATGGTTTCTACTGATTTGATTGGCGTTGCCACAGCCAGTATTGTGGATTTGAATTTTACCAAAGTTATTGGCGATGATTTGGTTAAGGTTCTGGCTTGGTACGACAACGAATGGGGATATTCCGCGACTTTGGTCGAACATGTAATAAAATCAGGAAAATTGATTAGTAAAAAACCATGATTTATTTAGGCGCTGACCACGGCGGGTTTAGTTTTAAGGAAAAAATAAAAGAGTTTTTAAACGAGCTCAAAATCGAGTATCAGGATTTAGGCAATACCAAATTCGAGCCGGAGGACGATTTTACGGATTATGCTTTGGTGGTGGCAAAAAAAGTAACGGAAACAGGCGGAAAGGGAGTTTTATTTTGTACCAGCGGATTGGGGATGTGTATTGCGGCAAACAAAGTCAAGGGGATTCGGGCGGTTTCCATTGTGACCAAAAAATCTGCCCAGCAGTCGCGTGAACATTTGGATGCCAACATTCTGTGTTTGGGCGAACATATTGTTTCTTTTCGCGACGCCAAAAAAATCATCAGAATCTGGCTGGAAACGGATTTTTTCAACAAAGACAAATATATCCGGAGATTAAGAAAGATAGAAGAAATAGAAAAATGAAGACAGAAATTATCCCGACAATTTTGGTTAAAAGCTTCAAGGAGATTGAAAAAAGGGTGGAATTGGTGGAGAAATACGTAAAAAGAGTCCAGTTGGACGTGATGGACGGGATTTTTGTCGACAACGAAACCTGGCCGTATGAAGAAAAAGGCAAGCCAGGGGATTTGAAAAAAATCAAAACCAAATTAAATTTCGAGATTCATCTTATGGTTCAGGAGCCGGAGAAGGTGATTGACGAATGGTTGAAGGTGGCGGACAGGGTGATTATTCATTTTGAGTCGAAAATCACCAATCGGGAATACGGAATAAGAAATTTAATCGAAAAAATCCACAAAAAGAAAAAAGAAATCGGCTTGGCGCTTAATCCCGAAACGCATTACGCCGTTGCCACGCCTTTTTTGAAAGATTTGGACTTGGTTCAGGTTATGACTGTTCAGCCGGGCTGGGGCGGACAGCAGTTCAGGGAATGGGTTTTGGCAAAGATCGAGTTTTTGAGAAAATTCTGGCCCCAAGGCAATATCGAGGTTGATGGCGGAGTGAATGACGAGAATATCAAGAAGATATTCAAGGCCGGAGCCAATCTTTTCTGCGTAGGAACCCATATTTATAAAAGCAAAAACATAGCAAAAGCGATTAAAGATTTAGAAAAATCAATAAAATAATTTATGTTCGATATAGTGACATTCGGTTCGGCAACGAGGGATTTGTTCTTGAAGAGCAAAGATTTTAAGATTCTGAAAAGCAAGGAATTTATTACCGGCCAGGGTCTTTGTTTCAATTTGGGGTCGAAAATTTATCTTGACGACCTGGTTTTTGCCACTGGAGGCGGCGGAACAAACACGGCGGTTACCTTTGCCGGACAGGGCTTAAAAACCGCTTGTGTCGGCAGAGTTGGCGATGACCCGGGCGGAAAGGCAATACTGGAAGAATTGGACAAATTCAAGGTTAAGGAATTTATTGCCAAAGACAAAAAAATAAAGACCGCTTATTCGATAATTCTTTCGGTCTCCAAAAAAGAGCGGACAATTCTTGTTTATTCAGGCGCGTGTCATTATTTGACGTTTGAAGACATACCCTTCGATAAGCTTAGGGCAAGATGGATATATATTGCCGGTTTGTCGGGCGCGTCGGCTAAATTACTTCTGCCAATAATAAATTTTGCCAAGAAAAACAAAATTAAAGTGGCATTGAATCCCGGCGCCGGCCAGTTGGCTTTGGGGTTAAAGGGTCTGAAAAATGTTTTATCCAACGTTGATGTACTGATTTTAAATCAGGAAGAAGGCGCCAGATTGGCGAATTTGCCGTTTAAAAAGGAAAAAGCGATATTCGAGAAACTGGACAGATTTGTGCGCGGAATCGTGGTGATGACCAAAGGTCCGGGGGGAGTAACGGTTTCTGACGGAAAATGTATTTATTCTGCTGGGATATTTAAGGAGAAAAAATACGTGGACAGAACCGGAGCGGGTGATGCATTCGGATCCGGTTTTGTGGCGGGACTCCTTCAAAGTCAAAAGTCAAAAGTCAAAAGTCAAAAGTTTAACGAAAAAGATATTGAACACGCCATCCGTTTGGGCAGCGCCAATGGCACGGCCGTGGTGGAAGAATTGGGCGCGAAAAGCGGTTTATTGACCAGAAACAGATACGAAAAAGAGGCTCGGTGGAAAAATTTTAAAATTACAAAAAATAAATTATAAAATATGACCAGTCAGGAATATATTGCCAGAATATTGAGAGCCAAGCCGGAAACAATTATAGAATTGGATAAAAAAATGTCAGTCATTTCAAGAAAGACCGATGTTTTTGACAAAATTGCCAAAGAAAACGAGGAGAGAATCAATAGAACCCTAAACGTGCTTGGTTGTCATAATTATCGGGCAGAAAATATTTTCCGAGCTCTTATTACCAAGCTGCAAAAAGATGACAGGGCTTTGTATAAATTATTTAAAGAACCAAGCGGGACAACTTTAGCTGGGATGAAAACTCTTTTTAATTTCGCTTTGGAGCTGGCGAGAATTGACCAACTTTTTGTTTTAAAAAGAGAAAAAGCCGAGGAAATTTTGAGAAAAAATCCTCCGCCCAACATCATCAAGTCCTTAAAATACAAAGACGCGGAAGAACTTTTAGCCAAAGAAGATTTGGTTGAGATTTTTGCCGCCCTCAGATTTGTCGAGACCGATGAATGGATGCATAAGGCATTTGACGAAAGCTATAAAAGATTAACTCCCGATGATTTTGAGAAAAGAAACATTGAGTTGCGGGTTTTGTCGGGCAAATGGTTAAAAGTTGCGGAAAAATTTGTAAAAAAGAAATATCACAATGTCAGTCATTTAAAAGAATTGGGAGTAATTTTTGTTATTCCTCTGAAAATCGATACACCGGGAGAGACGCTCCGAGTTTTTTCGATGATTTTACATTATCTTCACGAAGTGGCTTTTTACTCCAAACTTTTTGAGAGAGCTTCTGAAGAAAAAGATTTTGGCAAAAATTTGATTTCTTTATTGAAAGGTGAAAATCCAAAAACTTCTATTTTTGACAAGAAAAAAATGAATTGGTTAATAATTCAGCAATATTTAGCCAAAGATAATCCCAATGATCATCGATTAATTCTTCCCCACATTAATCCAGAAGCTCTCCATTGGAGAAAAGCCGAACAAAATTTGAGTCATCTTGGTAAGAGGTTTAATGATATAGACCTAGAACTGTGGTTAGAACTTGACTGGGTTGGTGGCTTTTTTAATAAAAAAACAGGAGGAGAGGAATTGGTAAGCTTTGATTTAATCGATAACTGGATGGCCTTAGTTAATAAAGAGGAAAAAATCAAATACCTCTATCATCACCAGGAAGCATTGTGGAATCATATTTTCGAGGAATATATGGGCACCGACAATTTGGAAAAATTAATGATTGAAAATTTTAATCAAGGAATAATTAATTTAAAAATATGAAAAATTTATCTAAAAAATATCGGTTTCTAATTTATCTGTTTTTAGTTATTTTTACGTTTTTTGGTCGCATTCCTTTCGTCTCGGCGCAAACCGCTCCCTTATACGCTATTTTGGTGATTAATCCCTGGGGTGGTTACGCCCCTCTTTTGGGAGTGACGATAACCGCCGAGGCTCACGGCACAGCCATTGGTCCGATTAATTATACTTTTTACTGCAATCGTATAGACACCGGCACGGACATTACTCCTGGCGCGGTTTATCAGGTATTGGGCACCAATTCGGAATCGTTTACGCCTCCAGCTGGTATTTGTGATTATGTTTACAGAAACCCTGGTACTTATCTTGCCAAGGTAATCGTGGAAAGGGGTGGTTACGCAGCCGAAGAAAGGTCAACGGTTTATGTGCCGGTGCCACCTCCGGTGCCTCCGAGCGTGGACATTGAAGTCAGGCCATCCGGGTCGGGAGGTTATTCCGATGGCCCGATTAATATTGCTTATAATAACAGCGTTGATTTGCAATGGATTAGTGCCAATGCTACTTCCTGTAATGCTTCCAATGATTGGTCCGGAATAAAAAATACATCCGGCAACGAGTCGATAGCCAATCTTACCAGTTCCAAAATTTATACTCTAACTTGTAGCGGTGTTGGTGGTACTGCTTCGGATTTTGTAACCGTAAACGTAAATCCTCCCACCCTTTTGGTTGGTCTTTCGGCCAATCCTTCTTCGGGCACTGCTCCGCTTAATGGAGTGGTTCTCTCTGCCGATGTTTCTGGTTCCGCGCTGGGGAGTATCAATTATACTTTTTATTGCGACCGTTCGGATTCTGGCACGAACGTCATTCCTGGTGAAGCTTATAGAATAGAAGGGACCAATATTGATCCATTTTCAGCACCGGCCAATATTTGTAATTCGCTTTACGCCAACCCCGGCACTTATGCTGCTAAAGTAATTGCGGAGAGAGTCGGTATCGCTGCTCAAGCCACAACTATGGTAAACGTGGCTACTCCACCTCCGCCGCCACCACCGCCAGACATAACTCCGCCAACAATTTCCAATGTTCAAGCTACCAACATCACCGATAATTCGGCAACCATTATTTGGAACACCGATGAACCAGCCACTTCTCGGGTTAGATACGGAACAACAACCAGCTATGGTCAACAAACAACAGAAATCGTTAGTTTGAGTACGGCTCATTCCGTGGTTCTTTACAATCTTCAGCCATCAACCACTTATCATTTCCAGGTTATTTCTAAAGATGCGGCCAATAATCAGTCGAATTCGAGCGATTTTGTTCTTACCACGCCCGCTATTCCTACTTTGTCCGTTGTTTTATCGGTTGATCCCGCATCGGGCGAAGCTCCCTTGACCGGCGTTGATTTAACTGCCAATATTTCCGGAAATGTTACCGGGAATATCAATTATTATTTTTACTGTAATCGTTTGGATTCAGGCATTGATATTGTTTTCGGTTATGCGGCAAGCTATATTGGCGTTAGTCAGACCACTCAGACCGCTACAAATGCCTGTACTTACGATAATGCCGGCACTTATACTGCTAAAGTTATAATCGAGAGAGGCGGCCTAAAGGCCGAAGACAGGGTAAATATTCCTGTCTTTTCTGTTCCACCGCCACCGCCGACTCCGCCTGCTCCTTATTGTGGCGATAATTCGTGTAATGGTACGGAAACATGTTCGTCTTGTCCAACAGATTGCGGCATTTGTCCAATTCCACCCGAACCTCCGGCTCCGCCCACACCGCCGACTCCGCCTGCTCCTTATTGTGGCGATAATTCGTGTAATGGTACGGAAACATGTTCGTCTTGTCCAACAGATTGCGGCATTTGTCCAATTCCACCCGAACCTCCGGCTATGCCTCCGCCATCCCCGCCGTCTGCGCCGTCTTCCGGCAATAACGGGTTTATAGTCCTGAAAAATCCTCTTCAAAGCGGCGACGTGAAAGAAATTATCAATTCTTTTGGCGGGATATTGAGAACAATTGCCCTTGTCGCGGGAGTGCTTTTGATAATTATTGCCGGAATTATGATTATGACATCCGGCGGCGACAAAGAGAGATTGGACAGGGGCAAAAGAATGCTAAAATGGACTTTAATCGGCTTTGCAATTGTTGTTTCTGCGAGTTTTATTATCGACCTTATTCAGGAAATACTCCCCAAATAGTTATGAAACCGATTGAGATATTTAAAAAAGCTAAAGATGGTAAATATGCGATTGGCCAGTTTAATGTTTCAACCGACGAACAGATAAAAGCAATTGTTGAAGTTGCCAAAGATTTGAATTCGTCGATAATCATCGGAACATCGGAAAGCGAGAGAGAATTTATCGGCACAAAACAGGCGAATGCTCTGGTTGATATTTGGCAAAAAGAAACCGGGTTGCCGATTATTCTGAATGCCGACCACTGCAAGAGTTTCGAAAGCGCAAAAGAAGCGGTTGATATCGGTTATTCGGGTATAAACATTGATGCCTCGAGCTTGTCGTTCGAAGAAAATATTAAGCTGACCAAACAAGTGGTAGATTATGCCAAAGCTAAAAATCCCGATATCGTTGTTGAAGGCGAATTAGGATATTTGAGAGGCAGTTCGGAAATTCATAAAGAAAAAATAGAAATCAAAGAAGAAGATTTGACCGACCCCGAGCAAGCCAAAGAATTCGTCGAGAGGACGGGCATTGATAGTTTGGCAGTGGTTATTGGCAATACTCACGGTATTGAAGCGGGAAAAGAACCGCATCTTTTTCTCGACAGATTGAAGAAAATTCAAAAAGCAGTTCCCGATGCGTTCTTGGTTCTTCACGGTGGTTCGAAAACACCGGAAGAAGACATAAAACAAGCAATAAAATTGGGGATAATGAAGATAAATATAAATACCGAATTGAGAATTGCTTACAGCGATGCTTTGGAAAAAGAAATCAAAGCGCATCCCGACGAAGTAAAGCCCTACAAAATTTTAGCCCCGGCAGTGGAAGAAACAAAAAAAATAGTGGAAGAAAAGATAAAACTATTCGGCAGCGGAGGAAAGGCCTAGAATTTGTATTTTAAAAAGCCAGTCCGGTCGGACTGGCTTTTTGTTGCTTTTTTAATAAAATTTTGATAGGATACAGATATTATGGAATTAGAGTTGAAAGCACAAACCAGAGAAGAAACTGGGAGAAAATTGAAAATCCTTCGTGAAAAAGGGTTTATTCCGGCTGTGGTTTATGGTTCCGGCCACAAACCTGTTTCTGTTCATGTTAATTACGAAGACTTCAGAAAAGTTTTTGAGAAAGCAGGAGAAAGCACATTGATAAAACTTATGGTTGGCGAGCATGCCAAAAATGTTTTGATTCACGATATTGCCAAAGATCCGGTTACCGATAAATTTATTCACATTGATTTTTATCAGGTTAGAATGGATAAGGTTTTAACCGCCGAAGTATCTTTGGTTTTTGAAGGAGAAGCGCCAGCAGTTAAAAGTCTGGACGGAATTTTGCTTAAAAATATTACCGAGGTAGAAGTCGAGGCCTTGCCCAAGGATTTGCCTCGCGAAATTAAAGTGGATATTTCCTCTTTGGATTCTTTTGATAAGCATATTAGAATTAAAGATTTACAACTGCCTCCGGGAGTTAAAATTTTAGCCGAGCCAGAAGAAGTGGTGGTTTCGGTTGAACCTCCGCGAAGCGAAGAAGAGCTGAAAGCCCTTGAAGAAAAGCCGGAAGAGAGAGTCGAGGAAGTAGAAGTAGTCGGCGAGAAAGAGACCCCAACAGCCGTTGAAGAAGAGGTTGAAGTTCAGGCTTCGGGAAAAGAACGGGATGTTGGTAAGGGCAGCGAAAATAAATAATGCTTAGATACAAGAAAGCAAATATTTTAATATCTATAGCGGTTTTAATCGGTTTGTTCGCCCCGTGCCTTTTTAAAAGCGCGGGGTTGGTTTTAGCTCAGAACAGTCTTGATGAGGAAAAAGAAATGGAGGCGAAGATTAAAGAACTGGAAGATAAGATTGCCAAATACAGAACCGAAATAACCACCAATCAGCAAAAAGCCAAATCTCTTCAGGGCGAAATTTCCATTTTAGACGACGAAATAGAAAAGGCCGAATTAGAGATTAAAAGAGTCGATTTGATTGTTCGTAAGCTCGATACCAAAATTGGCGAGAAGAAAGTGGTGATTCGGGAGATTGAAAGAGAAGTGGATTTGGAGAAAACCGCTCTTAGCGAGTTAATCAGAGAAATCAGCAAATATGACGATGTTTCTTATTTGGAAATAATTTTGGCCCGAGCACAATTATCGGATTTTTTGTCAGAGGTTCGTTCTCTGGAGAATTTTCAAGGCCAGATTCAACAAGCCCTTAGTAAAATCAATAATTTAAAGTCAAACTTAGAGCAGGAAAAAAATGTTCTTAGCAACGAAAAAGACGAACAGCTTGGGTTAAAGGGGGTTCAAAATGAGCAAAGAGCCATTTTGGATCTTAAGAAAAAAGAAAAGAAAACTCTTTTAGAGCAGACAAAAGGTCAAGAACAGCTGTTTGCCCAATTGGTCAAAAAAACCCAGCTTGATATCGAAACGGTTAAAAACAGACTTTATTACCTCAAGGGTTTTATCAGCGGGGATTCTTTAAGATTCGAAGATGCTTATAAATATGCCAAATTTGCCTCGATTTATACCGGTGTTCGGCCAGCTTTTCTTTTGGCGATTTTAAGTCGGGAATCGGAATTGGGAAAAAATGTCGGCACAGGAACCTGGAGGGTGGATATGAAACCGAGCCAAAGGCCTTATTATTTGCAAATTTGCGAAGAGTTGAACTTAAGCCCCGACACTTATCCTGTTTCCAAAAGACAATGGTATGGTTGGGGCGGGGCAATGGGGCCAGCCCAGTTTATGCCCGCCACGTGGTTGGGCTATAAAGACAGAGTCGCTGAGATTACCGGAAATAATCCTCCTTCGCCTTGGAATATAAAAGATGCTTTTGTGGCTGCCGCTCTTTACTTGGTTAACAAGGGGGCAAATCAACAAACCTATAATGCGGAGTGGAAAGCGGCAATGATGTTTTTGGCCGGTTCCAATTGGAGTAAATCATATTTATCTTTTTACGGTGACCAGGTAATGATTTTGGCTAAGCAAATTCAGGAGCAAATTGATATCTTAGAGAAAGGATAATAAAATCCCGACCGCGGTCGGGATTTTAAATATCTGATTTCCGATTATTTTAATTTTTTTGAAATTTTTTAATGATTGGCCAGAGGTTGCCGTCAAGAATTTTTTCCATATTGTGCCAATCTTTTTTTATTCTGTGGTCAGTGATGCGGTCTTGGGGGAAATTATAGGTTCTGATTTTTTCCGAACGGTCGGCTGTGCCGATTTGCGCATTTCTTTGTTGTCCTAATTTTTGCATTTCCTGCTCCGTTTTAAAAGCATAAAGCCGTGAACGGAGAATACTCATGGCGTTTTCTCTGTTCGCGCCTTGGCTTCTTTCGTTTTGAGAAGCGACAACCAGGCCGCTGGGTATGTGGGTAATTCTGATTGCTGATTCGGTTTTGTTTACATATTGACCACCCGGACCCGAGGCGCGAAACGTATCGATTTTCAAATCACTTGGTCTGATTTCGATTTGGGTTTGTTCCACTTGCGGCAGTACAGCCACACTGGCGGTAGAAGTATGGATTCTTCCGCCTTTTTCCGTTTCCGGAATCCTTTGCACCCGATGGACCCCGCCTTCTTGTTCGAGCATCTCATACACTCCTTGGCCGGATATTTTAAAAATAATTTCTTTGAACCCTTTCAGGGTTGAAGCATTGGAATCCAAAATTTTGACTCTCCAGCCTTGTTTTTCCGCAAATCTGGTATACATTCTGTGTAAGTCAGCCGCAAATAAAGCGGCTTCATCGCCGCCAGCCCCCGCCCTAATCTCGATTATTAGATTATTGGAATTGGTATTCATTTCTTTTTACCCGCCGACTTGCCTGCCGATGAGGCAGGAGCTTTGGCGGGCTTTTTCTTTTTTTGCTCGGCTTGAGCTACTCTTTTTCTGAATTTTTCTACCCGGCCCGCAGTATCGATAATTTTATCCTGGCCAGTATAAAAAGGATGGCACGAACTACACACTTCGACTTGGATCTCGGGTTTGGTCGAGCCAATTTTAAAAGTTTTTCCACAGCTGCAGTGGATTATGGCATCGGGATAGTATTTGGGGTGAATATCTTTTTTCATGATAAATTTAATGATATAATATAAATATCTATTAGTCAACAAAAGGAGAATCAGAAGAACAACAATCTTGCGTTGTTTTAACTATTATGATACTATTGAATTCATTATGGCTAAAGAAAAACCAAAATTGATAGCGTCTCCGGAATTAGCCCAAAAAATGCTTGAGGCGGGTGTTCATTTCGGACACAAGAAATCGAACTGGAATCCGAAAATGAGTCCTTATGTTTTTGGTTTGAAGAACAATATTTATGTCATTGACTTGGAAAAGACAATGGAAAAACTGGAAAAGGCAGTCAATTTTATGAAGGGAATAAAAGAAAATAAGGGGAAAATTCTTTTTGCCGAAACCAGGATTCAAAGTCAGTTTTTGACAGAGCAAATAGCCAAAAGTTTAAATATGCCCTATGTGCTTTCACGCTGGATCGGAGGATTGATAACCAATTTTAAACCCATCAGGAAAAGGGTGGAATATTTTATTGATTTAGAGAAAAAGAAAGCCGCGGGAGAACTGAAGAAATATACCAAGAAAGAACAGCAGAAATTTGATAAAGAAATCGAGAAATTAAGAAAGAGATTTGAAGGAATAAAAGAACTGGATAAATTACCCGACGCGATTTTTGTTTTAAGCGTTAAATACCAAATGATTGTCATCAGAGAAGCAAGGATAAAAAATATTCCGGTTATTGGTTTTGTCGATACCGACAGCGACCCAACCCTGATTGATTATCCGATACCTTCGAACGAAGATTCTCTTTCTGCTCTAAAATTTATGTTGGAGCAGATAGGAGAAGCATTAAAATAAATATTATGGTTTCAGCCAATAACGTAAAAGAACTCAGAGACAAGACTGGCGCTTCAATGATGGAGTGTAAAAAAGCTCTGGTTGAAGCAAAAGGCGACGAGGAAAAAGCCTTAAAGATTTTACAGGAAAAAGGCAGAATTACAGCAATGAAAAAATCGGAAAGAAAAGCCGATGAAGGAATTATCGAGGCCTATATTCACACCAACAAGAAAGTTGGAGTTTTATTGAAATTGAATTGCGAAACCGATTTCGTGGCCAGAAACAGCGAATTTAGGGAATTGGCACACGAATTGGCAATGCATATTGCCGGCATGGATTCCAAAGACGAAAAGAGCTTGTTGGAAGAACCATATGTCAAAAATCCCGAGATTGCGGTCAAGGATTTAATCGATGAAAGAATCGCCAAATTGGGCGAAAATATCAAGGTGGCTGAATTTATAAGATACGAATTGTAATTATGTTAATTCTTATTTTTCAAATTATTTTTGCGTTGAGTGCCATAGGATTTTTGGTGATTATTTTTCGTAAAATTCCCATTATCTTAAGATATCCGCGTCAGCCCTTCGAAGAAGTTTCTCTGGTTGACAAAGTCAAGGAGAAAATAAATTCCAGTAATTTTTTCCACGAAGTGATTATCCATCGCTTGGAGAAATTTTTAAGAAAGATTAAAATCATTGTTTTGAAAATCGATAATTTTTTGGCGAAGAAAGTTGACCGACTGAGAGACAAAATCAGAAAGAAAAAAGAAGAAGAGGAAAACGGCAATATGCCGTCTTAGCTCAGCGGTAGAGCAACTGTTTTGTAAACAGTAGGTCCTCGGTTCGAATCCGAGAGACGGCTAGTTTATGGGTCGGTGGCAGAGCGGTCAAATGCAACAGTCTGTAAAACTGTCGTCCTCTGGACTACGCAGGTTCGAATCCTGCCCGGCCCATCGCGCTAAGCGCGACCCATCGTTGCCCAGGTAGCTCAGTTGGTTAGAGCGCATTCTTGGTAAGAATGAGGTCGGCAGTTCAATTCTGCCTCTGGGCTCCCATGAAAAGATTTTATCTGGGAATAATTATAATTATTCTGATTTTGATTGCTGGCGGAGTTTATTATTTTTTAAAGAAGCAGGAGCCGAATTCACCGGGACAAGAAAATCCGCCAATTGTTGAAAATAAAGTTAGTCGCGAAGAGATGATGGATGATTTTATGAAGAAAATCGGTGAAATTTCGCCGGCTAAACCAGTCTTGGGAGGAAGCTGGTATATTAACCGCTATTGGTTTCCCCAGGGGATTGATGACGGTTTTTACGCGGAATACGAAGATGGTCATATTATGCGCGAGATTCTTGTTACAGCAAAGAAAAAGGATAATCAGCTAGATTACGAAGTAAATGCCTATTTCGAGCCCGGAGAAAATGACTGGGTTTTAAAACAAGGTGAAGATAAATTTTTGGGTAAATCCCTGGATTTGTATGAGTATAACGAAGAATTGGGAAAATGGGTAAAAAAGAACTGAAATGAAAAAAGAACATATAACCAAATTGGCATGCAGCGAATGCAAACGCATCAATTATCACACTCGACGCAACAAAAAATCCGTGGAGAAAAAATTAGAATTCAAAAAATTCTGTAAATGGTGCAGGAAAAGAACTCTTCACAAGGAGTCGAAAAAGTAATTTATTAATGGGGGCGTAGTTTAGTGGTAAAACAGCGGTCTCCAAAACCGCCGTCGGGAGTTCGACTCTCTCCGCCCCTGCCATTTTTAAGAAAAACCCGAAATATATTGTTTCGGGTTTTTGTATTAATAGGTGATTGATACTGTCAAAATTTTGTGATAGCATTTGGTTATTAGTATAATTTATGGATAAAGCTGACCAGCAAATTATTTCGGATTATCTTAAAGGCGATGAGAAATCGCTGGAAATTTTAATCAAGAAATATCTTAAACCGATTTATGGTTTTGTATATAAATATACCGGAAATGTTCAGGAAGCCGAAGACGTTACCCAGGAAGTTTTCGTAAAAATGTGGCATCATTTGAAAAAGTATAACAAAAATAAAAATTTCAAAACCTGGATTTTCAGCATTGCCAAGAATGCTTGCATAGATTGGTTGAGAAGAAAGAAAACAATCCCGTTTTCCGAATTGGAAAAAGAAGGAGAAATTGATAAGTTTTTCGAGCACGTAGGCATAAGTCAATTATTACAATCAACAACAGAGAAATTATTGCCCAAATACCAAACAGTATTATCTCTTTACTACAATGATAATTTGAATTTTCGGGAAATTGCCGAAAGATTGGAGGAGCCGCTTAATACAATAAAAAGCCGACATCGACGCGCCCTGATTATATTAAGGAAAGACTTAGACGAATTTTAATGCACCAAAACACAAGCCCTATGCGTATTAAATAGATATGGGGCTTATGCGTAAAAACCATCGAAATTTTGCTGATTTTGAACCCGCAGAGCCTGTTTCGCCGCGAGGCGAGCCATCTGCGGGTCTTTTTGATAAGATAATTGCGGCAATTAAAAGGGAACAGGAATTGCGGCACAGTAGAAAATTATTGTTCGGTTTTTTGCTTCTTTTTATTGTTTCACTTATTGCTACGCCTTTTTCCTGGTCAATGCTCGCAAGCCAACTAAAGACTTCGGGAATTATCTATTTTATTTCTGCGGCAATTACTGATTTTGGCACTTTCATAAGTTATTGGAAGGATTTCGGTTTGGCCATTCTTGAATCTTTGCCGATTACGGGTATTGTTGCTTTTGCCGTGAGTATCGGCTTGGCACTTTTTACTCTGCGTTTGTTTCTTTATAAAAAAAGATTATTATTGGGATATTTAATGCACAATTTTAGTAATTAATTATTAGCAAAAAATTTATGGAACAAGAAAACAAATGCATTAGAATAAAAAAAGACACCCTTAAATGGATTATTATCGGGCTGGCTATTTTTGTGGTAGCTGTTTTGATATTCGGCGCGGGAATGTTTGTCGGCGCAATGAAGGCGCGATTTTCTTATCGCTGGGCGGAAAATTATCACCGCAATTTTGGCGGACCACAAGGCGGATTTATGGGCAATTTGAGAATGATGCCGCCGAACAGCGAATTTATCGAGAGTTACGGCACATTCGGTCAGATTATAAAAATTGACGGTTCGACTCTGGTTATTAAGGGGCGTAATGATGTGGAGAGAATAATTCTTACCAAAGACGATACGATTATCAAGCGCGGCGGAGAAACCATAAAACCCGCTGATCTCAAAATTGACGAATACATCGTGGTAATCGGCGAACCGAATGACGCGGGTCAGATTGAAGCCAAATTAATCAGAGTTTTGCCCTCCGGAGAAGCATCTTTTAACATGCCTCTTCGTGGTTTGCCTTTATAATTAAAATAAATATTAAATTCATTTATGTTGAAAAAAATCTTAAAATTCGTATCGCAACACAAGATTATTACCGCTATAATCATCCTTGTAATAGTGATCGGTGGTTATTTCGGATATAAAAAATTAAATGGCAACAATCAGCAAACTCGTTATGTTTTGGCGGCTGTTGAAAAGGGGACATTGATAACTTCTGTTTCCGGAAGCGGCCAGATTTCTTCCCTGAATCAAGCAGATATAAAACCGAAAGCATCGGGGGAAGTGATTTATATTGGGGTAAAAAACGGTCAGCAGATTAAAGCCGGCACTCTTTTGCTCCAATTGGATGCCGGTGACGCGCAAAAAACAGTGCGCAATGCCGAAATAGTTCTCCAGCGCGAACAGCTTAATCTGGAAAAAATGCAAGGTATTACCACTGACGAGGGAAGTATAAGAGGCGTCAAAGAGAAGGCCGAGGACGATATCCAGAAGGCCTATGACGATGGATTTAACACGGTGGCAAATGTATTCTTGGATTTGCCGGATATTATGAGCGGGCTTAATAATATTCTTTTTGCATATGATTTTGAGCAAAATCAAACGAATATTACCTACTATGCCAATGCCATCAGAAAGTACGATGAACAAAAGGTTTCGCAGTACGAAAAAGATGTTTACGAAAAAAACAATATTGAAAGAAAGACAAACGAAAAAATTTACCAGGC
>Ga0315285_10001729_pt1 | contig 22907 bp, 16 predicted proteins | sample YL17G09_36_MG_FD_203698 | JGI IMG/M metagenome (GOLD analysis project Ga0315285, IMG submission 203698) | Sediment microbial communities from Yellowstone Lake, YNP, Wyoming, USA - YL17G09_36 | ecosystem: Environmental > Aquatic > Freshwater > Lake > Sediment | place: USA: Wyoming | collected... | reverse complement strand
GTCGGCATAACTGACGGGCTGGCACTGAAGGTGTACTCCGGCGGCGAACTGGTCAACACGCTTTCAATCGGCAGCGGATACGCCGCCGGGCAGCGCCTGGCGGTTGCCGACGGAGTATACGTGGCCTTGTCGCTTGGGACGCTGACCGGCGGCCAGCAGTTCACCGTCGAGGCCTTGGCGCAGTCCGACAGCGCGGGCTTCCTGGCGGCGGCGGGCATCAACACGCTCTTTGCCGGCAACTCCGCGCTTACCATGAGCGTCAGCGAGGAAGTTCTCGCCGACGCGACCCTGCTTGCGGTTTCCGCATCGTCCAACGGCAGCGACAACCTCAACGCCCTGGCCATGGCGAACCTGGAGGACCGCAAGCAGGCCGCGCTGGGGCAGCTTACCCCGGCTGAGCACCTCCAGTTATTCATCAGCAGCGTCGGCCAGCGGGTCGCTCTTGCCAAGAGCCGCCAGGAAAGCTCGTCGCAGATCATCCAGCAGCTTGAGAACCAGCGTAACGGCGTCAGCGGCGTGGACATAAACGAGGAAGCTGCCAAACTGATGATGCTGGAGCGGCTCTTCCAGGCCTGTTCCAAGGTCATAAACAGCCAGGACCAGACCATCGAGTACCTTTTGGACATGATGTGAACAAGATGATTGAGAGGAAACCCAAATGAGCGGATGGGGCTCGATATACACAAACACGGTGTACGCGCTTCAGACGCAGTCGGCGGCGCTTGCCAGGCTCCAGGAGCAGATATCCACCGGCATGCGCGTCGTGAGGGCGTCGGATGACCCCGGCAGCGCCGTCAAGATCATGGACCTGCGGAGAAAGTCCGCCTCTCTGGACACCTACCTGACGAACATCGGGCAGACCTCGCGGACGCTGGAGAACTCCCTCAACGCCATGCAGCATACCGCCACCAGCCTTACCAGGGTCCGCGTGCTGCTCACGCAGGCGTCCAGCGGGACGTACAGCGACGCCAACCGCGCCAGCATGGCCGAGGAGGTGGACACGCTGCTCGAGCAGGCGATGTTCCTTGCCAACACGTATGACCTCGGGCAGTACTCCTTCGGCGGACAGAACGTCTCGACCGTGCCATACGTCGCCCAGCGCGTCGACGGGCGCATCACCGACGTGCAGTACGCCGGAAGCATCGAGCAGATGCGCGTGCCCGTGGCAGTCGGCATCAACATCGTCAGCCAACTCGTCGGCAACGATATCTTTCAAGTCTCCAACCCCGGCACCGCGGTGTTTCTCGGCTCGACCGGCGCCGCGGCGGGCACGTCGCTATCGACCGTCCGAGGCGACCTCTGGCTGACCGTCGGCGACGGCGGGACCACCTCCTACGCTACCGCCGGCGGCCTGGCCGCGGGAAGCTCAGCCGCTGGGGACACCATCGTGGGCGTCCATACCATAACCGTCGACGCCGCCGGATCGACGGTCAGGCTCGACGACGGCCCGGCCGTGGCGTTCACCGTGGCCGATGACGACCTCGAACTGACCAACGCCGCCGGGCAGAGCGTCCACGCGGACATGAGCGGCTGGCTCGGCGCCGACGGACAGTGGCAGGTCTCGCGGTCGGTGACGCTCTCGCTGGATGACGGGGCCACCCCCACGACCGTAACCGACTTCGCCCAGCAGGCGGCAGTGATAGACCCTCGGACAGGCGGCGTGCTGATGGTGGACCCATCGGGCATCAACGCGACGGGCCTGGACGCCGTGACGGTCCCTGGCTCCGGCGATATTTTCGGCACGCTGATACACATCCGCGACCTGCTGAGCAACACCCAGGGCCTGGAATCCAGCCGGCAGCAGGAGTTGCTCCGCCGGGCTGGAACGAGCCTGACCACGGTGACGGACAACCTTACGCAGAAACTCGCCGCCGTCGGCTCGCGAATCCAGGCGCTGGACTCCATGACGCAGATGCTCGAAACCAACCGCAACTCGGCCGGCGACCAGGCCGACACGCTCCAGAACGCCGACATCGTCAACGTGGCCACACAATTGGCGCGATCCCAGAACCTCTACGAGATGACACTCGCCAGCGCGGCGAAACTGCTCTCGCTGTCGCTGCTGGACTTCATCCGGTAGGGCGGCTTGCCACGGCGTAGCCGAAGGCGAAGCCGGGTAGCCAGTAGCCGGGAAAGCGGAACCGGGAAAAGAACGGCGGAACCGGGAACCAGGAACCGCAAAAGCGGAACCCAAAACCGGGAAACGGAACACGTTGCTCCGTATGGGGGAGTCCATAGGTCTTATAGGACTTATAGGACCTATGTTCGCTCGCCACGCGTGCGTGGGAACAGACCTGAAGCCTGTATCCTGAAGTCTGTATCCTGAAGTCTGAATCCTTCCGTAAAGATTTGAGACGCCCCACGCGCCACGGCGCGCCCAAAACCCTTACAAACCGTGCCTGGCCCCAGCCGGGCCCGACTTGCTCCGCGGCGCGAATCACAGCCATAAGGCCGAATTCCGGCACCGGGAAATAAAGAGCCCCAATGGCACGACGATTGCACATGGAAACGCATCGTGCCAACTTCGTACGAAAAGTTGCAGGAGTTGGGAAACTGCCACCTGGCCATGGCCGAACTGCCAAAGGCCAAGTGGTGCTTCTCACGCGCCGCCGTGCTGGCGCCTGACCGGGCCGATCCGCTGGTCGGGCTGGCAAACGTCTCGTTCCAGCTAGGCCGGCACGAGGAAGCCTACCGCCAGTTCCTCCGCGCGCTGGAGCTCGACAGCCGCTGCGCAGGCGCCTGCGCGGGCCTGGCCATGATCTACCAGGAACGGATGGACTGCCGCCAGGCGTTCGACATGTACCTGCGGGCGCTCGATATCGAGCCCGACAACCTCCTGGCCCTGCTGGGCCTCTTCCAGATGTCCCGACGGATGGGCACCTTCAAGCAGATCATCCATTACCTGGAAGTCTACCGCCAGGGCCATCCCGACGACTCGGCCGTGCTCTTCTGCCTGGCCTCGCTGTACGTCCAGGAAAACTGCCTCCTGCGCGCACGCGAACTGCTGCTGGAGGTGCTGGACCTCGAACCCGGCAAGCCCGAAGCCAATGCCCTGCTGGCCCAGGTCCACCGCGCTATGCTCGATGCCCGACATCCGACCGAGGTCGCACGCCATGACTAGCGCGGTGCGTCGAAAACACTATGAATTGTCACGAATTCAAAAGTCCGAATCTCGAAATCCGAAACAAATCCAAATTCCTAAATTCAAATGCTCCAAACGCCGCTGGCCGGCATAATATCGCCAGAACCCCACATGTACCCCGTGAGGGCGTTGTTTTGGATTTGGTGCTTTGAATTTGTTTCGGATTTCGAAATTCGAGATTCGGATTTGTTGAGAGGCAGAATGTTCATCAAGTATGAATCGCCATACTAGCCCAGCCGAATCAGCCGCATCCGAGCCCGCCGTCGCGGGCATCGCCGGCATCGCCGGCGTGGCCGATGTCGAAAACACCCTCCGGCAGATTCTCCAGGCCGTCAGTGACGGACAGGATAACCGCATCGGCCCGCTCGTCGAGCAACTCGGCACGCTTATTCAGTCCATCAGCCCCGCCGACGAGGCCGAGCCCAAGGAAGTAGTCGCGAGAATCCAGGCCCTGTGGAAACAGGCATCCCTCTCCCTCGCCTCGGCCAGCCACGAGGCCAGCACGGAACTCCAACGCATCGCCGCCGGCCGATCAACGCTCCGCGCCTACCGACCGTGAGTATTAGAGCGCGTTTGGCCTCGGTAGGCGGCTCTCTCCAATAGCCAGAATGGAAAGTTCGGAAACTTTAGGGCCAAGTTGGCGTCTAATGTTTGGCGACGTATGGCCCAGTCTGAGTTCGGCAGGCCGTTTCGGGCGCAGGCAGGCGCCTGCGCAAACATGGGAGAACATCATGAGCGTACGCGGCATAGTGCTGGGGCTGATTGCGGGATTGGGTTTTCTTCTGTTGCCGCAGACAACACTGGCTGAGGATCTCCCAGGCTCCGGTACGTTCAAAGGCATCTACCACAAGTACCGCAACGGGCAGTCGCGTTTCCTGTTCTTCGCTGTGCCAGAGAAGTTTCAGCCTCAATTCGACCCTCATGACGGCAAGTACATTGAGGTGGAGGTAATCAAGGCCACGGCGGGATGGCGCCAAGGTGGCATCATTGAAGAACTGGGAAAGATAACGGTCCTTCCCCAGCCCACGGTGAAGATTTACATCGAGTTGCATCCGCCGGTGGCGGGCGCTGCCGGCACCGTGGATGTGTTCACGCTGATCGAGAACACCGGCAAGGACCCGCTGACCCTCTCGCACGGACCGCCGATCAGCGGCCGTCCAGGCACCGGCGGCCCCACCATCGGTACATATCTGTGCGGAGATTCATCTGGCGGAGGGAGCACGTTAGCCCAGGGCCAGAAGTTGCCGAGTGTGGCACTGGGCTGGGGAGTCGGGCCTGGACCAAGTGAGATCGAAATGAGTTTTGATACTCCGATGGGCCCGGCCAGAGCGTGGCTTAACGTCGATGTCGACAAGAGCGGCAAGATTACGCCGCTTTCGAGTCCGAAGAGCCGTCTGCGGGTAACCGGGCAAGTCGTCCGCCAGGAGCAGGAGGAGATGTACGTCGTGGCACGAATTGCCAACGAAGATGACACACGGCGGACCATCTACGTTGCACGGCGGAATACCAGTGCCTGGCAGTGCGTGCCTGGGCGAATCCAGGCCTTCGACGAACATGGCAAGGGGATCGGGATTAGTAGCGGGCCGTACGGCGAGGGCGAGTGGAAGCAGTTGGAGATTCCGGCCAATGGAATGGAATTCAGGTTCGGTTTACACCACGATGACCGGTTTGAGATGCGGTCAATTCGCCTGCTCGTGATCTACCTGTTGACCGACTCTGGATTCGAGCGGTTCGAAATCCCCATCAGGGAAGACCTGACGGTGCCGACGGCCTTGCCAGAATTCGGGCCCGCTGTTGACGGCCACAAGATTCGCATCCGAATGGCCAAGAGCCAGTTTGGGCGAGGGGATGTCGTCCGCTGGTTCCTGCAGGGCGTGGATGAAAAGGGACGCAGGGACATGTTCTGGGTCGATAAGGGGCACCTCGCAAGAGCCGTGATGATTCTGATCGACGGCAAGCCGGTGGTGGACGACAGGAACCACGGAATCAGCGAGGAGATCGTACATATGTTCCCGTTCCAGGTGATAATGTCGGCAGTGCCGTCCACCGACTGGAAGCCCGGGACACACACGGTGGAAGTCACCCTCGAGGGCCAGAGCGGGATATACACCAACCTCAATGGCGTCCAATGGCGCAAGTTCGACAAGCCCATACGATCCAACAAGTGCATCTTTGACGTTCGGTGAAGAACCGCTGCGTGGCTTCTGGCGGGCTCAGGAACCCCACTGCCGGAAAACCCACGCAACCCCCCCCGCCCCCAAAGGCCCGCAGGCTACTGGTTTCCCAATACCCGGTTCCCAATACCCGGTTCCGCCTTTTTCTTCTACCGGCTACCGGCTACCGGCTACCGGCTACCGGCTACCACACCGTTCCGGGTATTCCTAAAGTCGCACCCGCATATCCCGATAACTGACAAGGCGGCGTCCGCGCCGGGTCGGGTGCGGAGTTGCCGGCAATGATGCCTTTTTGCCTCAAGGGTGTGCGGCCATGGAAGTGTTTTCCACCAGACAGCCGATCTTCGATCGGGACAAGGAAGCCTACGGTTACGAGCTTCTCTTCCGCCGCGGCTTCGAGGACTACTACAACAGCCTGGGCATCCAGCATGACTCGCTGGACCTGATGGCACTCGTAAACTTCAGCGAGTTGGCCGACGGCAAGAAGGGCCTGGCGACCTTTACCCGCAACCTGCTGCTGCGCGACCTGCCGACCGTGCTGCCGAAGGAGATGGTGCTGGTGGGCATCCCCGCCGGCATCGGGGTGGACCAGGACGTTATTGGCGCATGTGAGCGTCTTGCCGCGGCCCAGTACGAACTGGTCCTGGACGACCTGCCCGCCGACGGCCTGGACAGCCCGCTCGTCAGGCTTGCCAGCATTGTTCGGGTGGACTTCAGCATAATGCAGCCCGAGCAGGGCCGGGAAATCTGCCGCCGGCTCGAGCAGCACGGCATCGCCGCCCTGGCCAAGAAGGTTGACAACACCGACCAGTTCTACCGCGCCCTTGAGGCGGGCTTCGGCTACTTCCAGGGCAGCTTCTTTGCCAAGCCGGTCATCAGCGATTCCCACGACCTTGCTGGCAACGAGCTTGCGTACGCCCGGCTTCTCTGCGAGGTCAATCGTCCGGAGCTGTCGCTGGAGGACCTGGCCGACATCATCCGCGGCGACCCGCTGATGACCTACCACCTGCTGAAGTTCATCAACTCGGCCTGGTTCGGCGTCCGCTGCGTCGTAAACTCCGTGCAGCACGCCCTGGTCCTGATCGGGCCGAAAGAAACCCGCAGGTGGGCCTCCATGCTCGTCATCAGGAAACTGGGCCAGGACAAGCCGACGGAACTGCTGCTGCGGTCGCTCATACGCGCCAAGGTGGCCGAGGCGATCGCGCCGCTCGCCAATATGAGGCAGCACACGCCGGAGTTGTTCCTGCTTGGGCTGTTTTCGTCCCTCGACGCCATACTGAACCGGCCCTTGGACGAACTGTTGAAGAACCTGCCCATCGACGAGAGGGTCACGGCCGCCCTTCTCGGCCAGAGCGGACCCTTCCGCAACGTGCTGGACCTGATCCTCTGCTACGAAGAGGGCAACTGGGACAGCCTGGCCTGCTGCGCGCAGCGACTGAGCCTCGACGAGCAGGCCCTGCCGCCGCAGTTCAAGCAGGCCCTAACGTGGGCCAACAAGACGCTCGGCCTGCTGGAAGAAACCGAGGCCCCAAAGGCCCGGACCGCCTGAGCAAGTAATTACAGGGCCTTCAGCGCGGCATTGGCTTTTTGCTTCACGCCGTCGCTATTGGTCTTTTCGACGGCCGTGGCCAGGGCTTTCTTAAGGACGCCCTTGTCGAGCTTCTTGGCGCCCCGCCCGCCGGCGAGATTCACGATGGCCAGGCAGGCCTCCTGCGCTGTGTCGGGCTCCGAGGCCAACTTCGTGAGCATCTCAATCGAGGCGTTGCTGTTGACCGCCGCGAGGACCGCGATCACGAGCCACTTTTCCTGCGGCCTGGCCGCCAGTTGCAGGGCCTCGGATGCCTTGGCAAGGCGCTGGGCGTCGGTGAGCTTCTTGGCGGACTGGAGGTATTGCAGATAGCCTCGCATCGCCAGCACCTGGTGCGGCACCTTCTTGGCGGCCTTGGCCAGCGCCAGCAGCATGTCGGCCGCGGCTTCGTCCTGAGGCCACTTGTTCGGCCAGGTCGAAAGCGTGCGTACGGCCTCGTCCTGGACGGCCTCTTCTTGATCGTCAATGGCGGCCTTGACGGCCGCAAGGGCAACCGGCCCGCCGGCGGCGATCATGGCGTGCAGGCCGACCACTTTCAACTCGCCGGCCTGGCTCTGCATCAGGGGCTTGAGTTGGGCGACGCAAGCGGCGCCTGCCCTGCCGGCCAGGGCGGTAAGGGCCTTCTCGGCTCCGGCGCGTTCATCCTGGCTCTGGGCCTTCTGGACGAGCTTGAGAATGTCGGGAATCTGCTTGTCGGTGCCCATGACGGCGATGGCGCCAAGCGCCGCCGCCCGCGCGGGCGCATCCGTCCCGCCGGCCAGACGCACCATTGCCGGCAGGGCCTCGGGGATCTGCCGCTGGGCGGCCAGGTCCACAAGCACCAGCAGGACCTTGCCGTCGGCCTTTTCCAGGCGGGCGGCGATGTCCGCGCTGACGGCCTGGCCGGAAAGGCGGGCCAGTGTGAGCCTGGCAGCCTGCGAGACCTCCGCGTCGTCATCGACGGCCGCGTCCAACAGCACCGGCACGCACGAGACATCGCCCATGTTCTGGAGAATTCCCAGCGCCACGACGCGCACCCGCCCCTTTCCGGACTTTGCGGCCTCGAGCACAGCCGGCGTGGCCTTGACATTCTCGCGGGAGGCAAGGGCCTGGAGGATCGCGCCCTGGCGGTCCGCTGTGGCGGATGCAAGCTCGGCGCCTATCACGTCGGTTGCGGCCTGGCCGGGAAGCTCGCGGGCCAGGCGCAGGCCCAGGGCGAACTGGGCGCGGTCCTTGGACCGCAGCAACTCCGCCAGCATTGGCGCGCCGGCGTCCTTGCGGGCGAGGACAGCCCCGCGGGTGGCCTCCAGGATCCGCTGAGCGGGCACGTCAGCCTTGCGGACGGTGTCGTAAAGCCGGATCGCCTCGTCGGCCCGGCCGGCGGCGAGGAACTTCTCGGCGCACAGGACGCACCCCTCAGCCGCGGCCGAGCGAACGCCGACGGGCCCGCCGGCAAGGCACGGCTCGAGCGCCTTTGCGGCCTGGGCGGTGCCGATCCGCCCCAGCGCCGCCGCGGCGGCCGAGGCGACTTCCTCGTCGGAGTTCTTGAGCAGGCCCGCCAGGTCGCCAGCCGCCTTTGCGCAGGCCCGCACGCCTATCGAGTTGACCACGCCGACAAGCAGCCTGCCCTTGAGTTTGCCGATCGCCTGGCGGAGGGCCTCGTCGGCGGCCTGGTCTGGGATGGCCTCCAGCGCAATCCGCGCCCAGGACGAGAGGTCCTTGTCCGTAAGCAGCGCCGCCAGCGCCGGGACCGCCTTGGCGGTGCCGTAGATGGCCAGCTCCTTGCAGGGCACGGCCTTGTCCTGAGGCGGGACGTTAGACTGAATAATGCGGATCAGCCCGGCTTCCTTGTCCACCGGCAGGCCGGCGTCAGCCGCCAGGGCCCTCGGACCCGCGGCCACGAACGCCAAACCCGCAAGAAGAAGGCAGCAGGTAATAGGTAATAGGTAGTAGGGACGGGGAAACAGGGCGTTTGTCCTTCTCGTTCCCGGGTGAACCAAAGGATCATGTGCTGCTGCAATAGACCTGGTGTTGCCCATCGTTATTCTCCTGTCGCGAAATTCCCAGGGATTGCTACCTGCCCCTAAGGGGTCCCTGGGCTTCAAGGTGTCTTCTTACTGAATCCATGTAATCCCGTAATCCATGTAATCCCCCTCTGATGTTTCTTCTGTTTCTAATCTTTTTCTTCTCCGCGATCTCTGCTCTGAGAAGAAGGTAGTAGGTAATAGGAGAAGAAACGTCAGAAGCCCAGGGATAGCAATCCCTGGGACCCGAAGCGGTATCTTTTCATATTTTGGGGTGAACCGAAGGTTCATGTTGGACTGCTCTGAATCCGCATTTTCCTACAGGCGCCACGGGTCGCGCAGTGCCTCGCCCCGCAGGCGGTTCGCCTGAGCGTCGCCGATGAAGACGTTCTTCACTGGATCGTACGCCAGCTTCCGATCCAGGAACAAGGCGATGTTCGTCGCGTGGCAGGCAATGTGCGAGTGGCAGGCGACCTCGGCGTTGGCCAGAGGCTCGCCGCGGGTCTTGACGCAATTGAAGAAGTCGCGAATGTGATTGTTGGCCGGGTAGCCGCGGATCGCGGCGCCCTTGCCGACAAGCAACTCCGGCGAGCTTGCGACGATGTCGGCATCGTCGCCGGTCTCCACCCAGCCGGTGTCGCCCTCGAACCGCACCGGGCATGAACCGAGCTTCAGCCAGCCGCCGTCACGCATGACCAGCTTCACGCCGTTGGCGTACATAGCCGAGGTCTGGCCCTTTTCCGCCCGGAAGTATTCCACCGGGGCGGTGTTGTCGGCGCTGTTGGCCCACTGGCAGAGGTCCACGCAGTGCGAGCCCCACTCAAGCACGCCGCCGCCGACCATCCCGCCGCCCTTCTCGAAATTGAACCCGTCGAGCATCCGCTTGTTGTAAGGCCTCCACGCGGACGGGCCAAGGTACATGTCCCAATCCACCTCTTCGCGCGGCGGCTCGGTCTCGGCCGGCATCCAGCCGCTCATGTGAGTCCCCATCCCGGCAGGATGGGCATGCACCGACTGGAGCTTGCCCAGCTTGCCGCCGCGGGCGAGGTTCACGGCGAACATGAAGTTCGGCAGGTTCCGCCTCTGCATGCCGCCCTGGAAGACCCGCCCCGTCCGGTGGAACGTCGCCGCCAGCTCGATGCTCTGGACGATGTTCTTGGTGCATGGCTTCTCGCAGTAGACGTCCTTGCCGGCCTTGGCGGCCATTATCGAGGCCGTCGCGTGCCAGTTCGGGCCCGTGGCGATGAGCACCGTGTCGATGTCGCCGCGAGCCAGCAGCTCGCGGAAGTCGATGTACGTCTGGCAGTCCTTGTTGCCGTACTTGCCGTCTACCGCGCCCTTGGCGGCGTTGCGGCGCTGGCCACGAACATCCGCCACGGCGATGACCCGGACGTCCGGCTCCCACAGTATGCAGCCGAGGTCGTACGAGCCGCGGTTGCCGATGCCGATTGCCCCGAGGGTTATTCGGTCGCTTGCGGCCACGGCGCCGTCCTTGCCCAGGGCGGCCGCCGAAACTATCGTCGGGGCGGCGATGACAACTCCTGCCGCCGCCGCGGCGGCCTTGAAGAACCGCCTGCGACCCATGCGTCTTGCTCGATCGGACATTCTCGATCTCCTTAATCTCGCTGCCAACTGCCCACTGCCAAAAGATTCCGTCGCCTTCGAGGCGGCCAGGTTCGCGGAACTTGACGTACCCGCCGTACATGAAACACCGCTGCCGGCGGCGCCGCCCGGTAAAAATGGCCAAATCACAAGCACCAAATCTCAAACAAGGACCAAACGGCAAAACAGCAAATTCCAAACGGCCATGTCATGGAACCTGCCCGGTGGGGGGAAAAAGATTGTGGATAACATCGGAAACGGTATCAGGGGACAGGCTACTTTTTCGTTGTCGAGGAAAATGTCTTGTGGTGCTGGTGGTGATTGGCCGAAAAAGTAGCCTGTCCCCTTTTTCCCCAAAGTGATGTGCGACTGATATGCCTGTTCGGCAAAAGCAAAACCTACTTGACCATCCACTCCAGTCGCGTTATGTTGAGCCGTGCATAACGCATTGGTTGTTGCTCGTTGGCTCAGTATCCGGTGCTCAAAGCCCAGGCTCGGCGCGTCCCGGAGAGGACCCTTAACAGAGGATGGACAAGTGATGCGGACTGGTTTCCGGACGGCGCTGGGGCTTTCTGTCGTGCTGGCCGCGGCGAAGGGGACGCTAACTCGAAGGACCCGCCATAATGCCCCGCCGGCCAAGGCGACATCTCGATGAAGGTTTCACGCTGGTCGAGAGCCTCATAGTGGTGGCGATCATCGCCCTGCTGCTGGCCATGATCGTGCCATATTACGGCGCCGCGCACGCGCGGGGGCTGCTGGTCAAGTGCCAGTCGAACCTCCGCGGCGTGGGCGTGGGAGTCCAGTCATACATCCAGACGCACGAGGCCCTGCCGGTCTGCGAGCACCTGGCCAACCCGCACCCGGAACTGCTTGCCGAGATGCTCGGCTCGTACGTGCCCGCCGAGGCCTTCTACTGCCCGGCCGAGATGAGAAGCGACCTTCGCTGCTCCAGGCAGAACGTCGCGGCCGGGAATATCTCCTACTATTACTACTGCTGCCGCACGGCGACGCCGGACCACGAGGCCTCGCAGTTCCTGTGGCGGGCCGGGTCCACGAACGCGAAGTGGCCGCGGATCATCACCAACGTCGGCGTGATGGGCATCTCCGGCTGGGAGACCGACCCGTGGGTGATGAGCGACCGGTGGGTTTCCGGCGAGCTGCCGCATCCGTTCGGGCAGAAGGGGCTCAACTTCCTTCTGCTCGGCGGGCAGGTTAAGATGTCCAGCGGCAGCCCGCGAGATGAGTTCCGATAGCGCAGATATCTTCTAATGATGAGCGACTTGTAGCCGAGAAATCCGAAATCCTAAGCACCAAATCCTAAACAAGTTCAAATATCGAAACCCAAAACAAGAGCCCGTAAGAAATCACGCAGGCCCAATCGGCGATTGCACCCACCGAAGGGTTTCGAGCATTTGGATTTGTTGATTTGGATTTGTTTAGAGTTTCGTGCTTAGAAATTAGAATTTCAGAAAGTGTTGGCGCACCCAATGGATGTTGTATTGATCGGCATAGACGACACGGACAACGAGGTCAGCCCCGGCACCGGGCACATGGCTCGCGTGCTGCTGGCCCAGTGCCTCCGGCGCGGATTCAAGGCCGTGAGCATCACGCGCCACCAGCTTCTCCTGGACAGCCGCATTCCATACACGTCGCACAACAGCTCCGCCTGCGTGGCAGTCGAGGCGCCCGGCCCGGAGGCGGCGTATTTCGCGTTCGACTTCGTGGCCTCGCGCTCGGCCGAGGGGTCCGACCCAGGCGTGTGCATCTGCCGGCAACGCGAGGCGACCGACGAGATCCGGCATTTCGGCCGGCGGGCGACGCGGGAGGTGCTGGAGATGGCTGAGGCGATGGAGATAGCCGGGAGGCTGGGCGCAGAGCTTCGTCCGCTGGGCGGCAGCGGGCTTGGCGTGATCGGCGCGTTGTCGGCTGTCGGCTTGCGGGCGGGCGGGCAAGACGGTAGGGTGATAGACATGCCCGGCCTGCGGGAGTTGCCCGATCGCGTCTCGGCCGGGGAACTGATCGGGCTTGGCATCGACCTGGCCCACGAAGGAACTAGGCCGGCCTCGGCCGACGACGCCTACGCGACGCTCGGATGGGTCCGGCCAAGGATGGTTGCAGGCCGGGCCGTGCTGCCTGTGCTATGGAGCGAGGAACACAATGCCTGGATACCCGTCGACCGAAAGCGTAGCCGCCCGCTCGAGTAGCCTGGCAGCGGCGGCAGCGGCGCCGGCACTGCTGTGCTGCGTGGCCGTCGGCGCGCTGGCCGGGCTGATGACGGCCTTCATGGACAGCCTGCACCTTGGCCTGCAATTGCCCGGCCACAAGGTCCTGTTCTGGATGCCGCCGCTAATTATTGCCCGCCTGCTCCTTCGCCACCCCATAGGCGCCACCGCCGGGGCCGGCGCGACGGCAATCGTCTGCCTGGGATGCGGCGCCAACATCGCCGGCGGGCCGGCGTACGTCCCGCTGATCGTCCTTGCCGGCAGCGTGCTGGACGCCGCGGCCGCCCTGGCCGAAAGACGACGCCTGCCCGCCTGGCTGATCATCCCCCTTCTGGGCGCGGCCGGGGCAGGCGGGGCAATGCTCTGCGCCGTCAAACGCCTGATGGACCCCATGCCCAGGCCGCACCTGCTGTTCAGCGTGATCCCCGATCCCGCCGCGTCGGTGATCATCTACGCATTCTTCGGACTTATCGCCGGCCTGCTGGGCGCCGCAATCGCAACCTGCCTCCTGCGCCTCGGCCGCAAGGCGAGTTGAAGCAAAAGGGAGCAAAAGGGGACAGGCTACTTTTTCGTTGTCGGGGGATGTGTCTTGTCGTAATCGGCCGAAAAAGTAGCCTATCCCCTTTTGCTACCTGCTCGCTGAAGCGAACAGGCCGCGGGTTACTGACTACCGGCAACCGAGGCTGTCCGATAATTCAGTGCGACGCCAATCCTTGATTATCGAGGCCCGGAAGGGCCGATGGCGCATAGCCGGGCGGTGAGCGCAGCGAACCCCCGGAAAGCTAACCCCATGAACAATGAGCCCCGAAGGGGCGATGGAGGTTCCGGACTCGCCATCGCCCCGTCGGGGCTCCGAATTAAGAGAACATCGTACCGGGGGTTCGCGAGTACGCTCACCGCCCGGCTATGCGCCGCCAGCCCCATTCGGGGCTGGGTTCATTGGAGTCGAAAGATCTGCGCCAATAACCGCACACGGCGGCTTTGAATTATCGGACACCCTCGGCTACTGACTACCGGCTACAGTGCCGGCCCTTGAGGGCCGGGGGGAGCGGCGTAGCGGATTTTTACTTCGGCGTACCGGCCGCAGGTCATTTTGCCTTCGGGGCACCGGCCGGCGCGGATGCACTTGGGTCCGGCGCCGGCGAAGATGCTCGGTGCAACCTGCTTCGCCTGGGCAAGCATCTGCTCGGCCACGCCGCGAATCTCCCACTGGGCGCGAAGGCACAGCCGCTCCTCGAAGAAGTGCAGAAGCTCGCGGGCGTTCATGGTGACGAAGATCTTCGTCTCGCAGGCGTTGGGCAGCACGTAGCGGGCATCCTCGTTGCCACTCTCGCCCGAGGCGCCCAGCGCGTCGTTGAGCTTGCGGTAGCGCTCGGCGATAAGCTCCATCGTCCGGCGGAAGTACTCCACCGCGTCGATGGCCTGCCCGGCGTCCTGGACCGTCTTGCCCGCCAGCCGCGGCGGCACGACGTAGTCGAACTGGGCGTGCTGAACGTATCGCTGGCTTCGCTGCGAATAGCTGGCCAGGCGGTGGCGGACGAGCTGGTGCGTCATGGCCCGGCTGACGCCTTCGAGCAGGAACGTGAAGCTCGCGTGCTCGATCGGGCTGAGGTGCCCGATCTTCTTGAGCATGGCCACGAACTTGCCCGCGCCGTCGGGGTCCTGCTGGAGGATGGCGTCGGTCTGCTCGGCGTAGCAAAGCCTGGCCGCGGCGGCGATGAGCTCCTCGGGGTCGGCGGTGTGCTGCACGAGGATTACTCTGGCTTGGACTGGTTTCATGCCCCCATGGTAGCCGCTGGCGGCCGGGGGCCGCAAGGAAATGCTCAATGCTCGAATGTCCAACGCCAAATGGGGGAAAAGGCGGAACCAGGAAAAGCAAACAGCGGAACCTGCCTGCCCCGTTGGGGGAACACGGAACACGGAACACGGAACACGGAACAGCGCAAAATCGGAACCAGGAACCGGGAACCAGGTATTAGGAAAAGAAGCAGAAAAGCGAAATCGGTGACACGGGACGCAAAACAAATTGGCAGTTACCCGTCCGGTTCCGCCGTTTTCTTCTGCCGGGTTCCGGGTTCCCGGTTCCCGGTTCCGCCGTTTTCTTCTGCCGGGTTCCGGGTTCCCGGTTCCGCCGTTTTCTTCTGCCGGGTTCCGGGTTCCCGGTTCCCGGTTCCGCCGTTTTCTTCTGCCGGGTTCCGGGTTCCGTTGTTCGCTTTTCCCGGCTACCGGCTACCGGCTACCGGCTACTGCTTCCGCCCCCTGTTGGGCGGAAGCCCTTCGAGGATGATCTGGCGGATGGCGTGGGCTGCGCCGTCGGCGTCGTGGTGGTCGGCGACGTGGTCGGCCACGGCCAGGGCCTGTGGCGCGGCGTTGGCCATCGCGACGGCGACGCCCGCCCATTGAAGCATGCCCACGTCGTTGGCGTTGTCGCCGATGGCCATCACCTGGTTTCGCCTCACGTGCATCTCAGCCGCCACCACGCGAAGGGCCTGCGCCTTGGACACCGTCGCGTGCATGACCTGGAGCATGTAGTCCTCCATCTGCACGATCGTCACCTGGTGGGGAAACTCCCGGTGTATGGCCTCGGCGACTTCCGGCAGCCTGGCCGGGACGCCCAGAAACAGCAGCTTGGTCATGGACTGGTCCGTCCAGCTCTCGACCGGCGCGACGGTGTCGGGCGAAAAGAGCCGGCCTGTCTCGGTGTTGTAGGCCGGGTCGAACCGGTCGGTGAACCAGTGGTCCATGACCTCGGCCGAGACGAGCACCTCGCCGTACGTCCGCCGGGCAAGCCGGATGATTCCCCGGCAGGTCTTTGCGGGGATGGGCCGGTGCATGAGGACGTGCTGGCAGGTTGGGTCGATGACCAGCGCGCCGTTGTAGTTTATCATGGGCGTGTCGAGGTCCAGCAGGTCGTAGAACGGCATGACGCTGCGCGGCGGCCTGGCTGTGGCCAGGACGATCTTCAGCCCCGCCTGCTCGCGGGCTGCCCGCAGGATGGTGGCGGTGGTCTGCGTGATCTCCTTGTCGGAGTTAAGCAGCGTGCCGTCCAGGTCGATGGCGACCATGTGGATTTTCATGGCAATTGCCCGATCCCTTTCCAATAATGAGATGATGCGCGAAGGCGCCATCCGTTTCCAGGCTCCTTTGGGCCGGCGTGCGATCGGTAAATGCGGACGATGTGGAACTTCCGGGGACCCGCCGGCGTCATATAGGGTATCGGCCGGCGGCGCGACGGCCTTGATGAAAGGCGCCAGTGAGGCTTGGGACATAACGCAAGAGGGCTGACGGCTATGACTTTAAGGCAATCGGGCATAGGGGCTATCTGCCTTGGCGCGTTGGTGCTGTCGGCGGCGCCGGCCGGCGCTCAAGGGCAGATAATAATTAACAGGGGCTTCGGTGTCATCCGCGGCGCGCGGGGGTCGGCAACGTCGGTCAAGAACGACAAGATCGGCCTGCACCTGCCCCAGGGCAAGAGCGTCAACTTCACCTACAATATGACCGACGGCGCGGGCTTCCGCTGGGACATCCAGTACTACGGAACCGTCGGCCAAGGCACCAACAACGCCTACGGCGGCGGGTTGTACCTCCAGGTCGGCGGCGCCAGCGTGAACTCCAATGGCCAGGGGTGGGCAAACGCCGACGGCGACGAGGTTGAGATCGGCCCGTTCAGCACCGGAAGCGTCAACATCTACCGCCGGATCAAGGTCTACAAGGACCAGGGCCTGGCGCGCTGGCTGGACATCTTCGAGAACACCACCGACAAGGAACAGTCCCTGGCCGTCCGCGTGTACAGCAACACCAACTGGACGATCGGAAACCAGGTCTTCTCCCGCGGCAAGGGCCAGTTCACCGACAAGGACTTCGCGTTCATCACGCAGACCCAGGGCGGCAACGCCCCCGCCGTAATGCACTACGTCTGCGGCGAGCGGTCGAAGCTCCGCCCGACCGTCAACGTCCAGCAGACCCAGTTGTTCGTCAATTACACCGTCCAGGTCCCCGCCAAGGGGACGGCCGTGCTTTGCTACTTCGAGAGCCAGGGCAACTCCGTGGATGAGTTGACCAAGCTCATGAAGACCCTCCGGCCTTACAAGGTCATGAAGGACCTTTCCCCGGCCGTGCGAAAGTTGCTGATCAACATGCCGCTCAGCACCGGCATCGGCTCGGTCGAACTGACCCGCATCGAGTCGGCGGACTCCGTGGTTACCGCTCACGGCGACCCGATCTACGGGAAGATCGAGAACGAGTCGTTCGTGCTGGACACGCTGTTCGGGCCGATGACGCTGCCGGCAAAGCAGGTGCTGGGCATGGCTGCCATAAGCGGGCAGGAGCGGCAGTTCCGCGTGCTGCTGGCGGGCGGGCAGATCATCGCCGGGTCCATGGCGGCCGCCAATAAACTCAAGCTCACGATGCCCGCCGGAGGCGACCTGGCCGTGCCATTCCAGGACATCCAGCAGGCGGCGTATCGAATCTCCACGGACCGCCCGGAGGAAGCCGCATTCGGCGCGCCGATCATGGTCCTGCGGACGGGCGACCGCGTGGCGTTCGACGGCGCTGCAATCGCCCTTCGCCTCAAGACGAGCCACGGCGCGATCGACGTCAAGGCCGAGGACCTGCTGTCGATAACGATGGACAATCCCGGCAACGGCATCCATCGCGCGACCTTCCTCAACGGCTCGCAACTCGGGGGCTTCCTGGAGCCCGAGAACATCCCGCTTACGCTCATGCTGGGGCCGAAACTGACCATCCCGCGCAACCTGATATCCGAAATCCGGCTGGCGCCCGACGAAAAGCCCGACGGCACGCTGGACTCCGTCCGCCTGTCCAACGGCGACGAGCTGTTCGGGCGGCTGGCCACGGAGGACCTGACGGTCCAGACCGACTACGGCGTGGTGAAGCTCCGGCCGGAGAACATCAAGAGCATGACCTTCAGCACGACGCACCTCGGGCGGGCGGCGATGACGCTGTGGGACAACTCGACGCTCCGCGGGCAATGCACGCCCCAGGTGCTGAGCTTCCAGATAGTGCCGGGCCCGACGCTGGACCTCTACATCGGCCTGTGCGTGGAGATCACCCGCAGCCAGGCCCTGCCGCCCAAGGAGATTCGCGACAAGCTCCAGAAGCTCCTCGGGCAGTTGGGGGCTGAGAGCTATAAGGACCGCCAGGCCGCCAGCGAGGAACTGCTGAAGATGGGCAAGGGCATCGTGCCGATCCTCCAGAAGCACCTGTCCGCCAGCGACCCGGAGGTCCGCCAGCGGATCGAGGACGTCATCGAGAAGCTCGGCGGCGGCGGCGGCGATAAGCCGCCTGAAAACCCGCCAGGCGGCATTATATTCGACTAGTGAGAGGGACATGCGACGGCGGGGGAGTCTAGGACCCGGTGATGATTCGTGCCATCAGGGGCAGGAACGTATGAAAATGGGAATCGTGAAAACGGCGGCGATGGCGGGTGCGGCGGCATGTTGGCTCGTCCTGGCGCTGGGCGCCTCTGGCGCGTGCGGCCAGGAGGCGCCGGCAGGCGCGGGCGATAAGGAGTCCGGCATCCACGTCGAGGGCAACAGGCAAGTCGGCTTCAACTGGTACATGACCGACGGGGCTGGCTCGCGATGGGACATCTCGTCCAACGGGCAGGTCAGCGACGGCACGAACGACGCCTACGACGGCGGAATGCAGATTCGCCTGGGCGGGACGCTCTTTTCCAGCGGTGCCGAAGGCAGACTGAGCAAGAGCGGGCGCGAGGTGGAGATCGGCCCGTGGGTCAACGGCACGATCCGTGTCTGGAGACGGGTTTACATCGACGCGACCGTAGGCTACGCGAGGTGGATCGACATCTACGAGAACACCGCCAACGACGCCGCGGACGTCAAGGTCCAGTACTACAGCAACCTCGGCGGAACCATCAGCGCCACGACCACCACCACCGGCAAGCAGGACCTCACCGACAAGGACTGGGGCATCGTCACCTCGGACTCCACGGACTCCTCGCGCCCGGCGATCGCCCACATATTCACCAACAAGGGCTCGCGGATGAAGCCCGAGGTGAAGTTGACCCGCAACCAGGATGAACTCTTCGTGAACTTCGCCCTGAAGATTCCGGCCGGCAAAACCATGGCGATCTGCCAGTTCGAGGCCCAGCGAGGAGGCAACGACCAGGCCGTCAAGTTCCTCAAGGACTTCAACCCGCGCCGCGAGCTGGACAAGGTTCCCGCGGACCTGCGCAAGCTGATTGTGAACATGGGCGGCGCGACGCTGGTGATGGGAAACATCGACCTGCCCCGCAACGACAAGTACGACCTGGCCATCCGCCGCAACGAGACCGAAGATGAACTGCTCGGCACGATCCTCAACGAGCGGTTCGACGTCGAGACGTTCTATGGCAAGATCGAGCTGCCGGCGGCGAAGGTGGCCGGGCTGAGCATCCCCGCCGCCGACGACCCCTACGTGCAGGTGGTCCTGCTCGACGGGCAGATGGTCGCCGGAAAGCTGCTCAACGCCCCGCTTCGCCTGAAACTGGCAAACGGCAACGAGATGTTGCTGCCGCCGGAAAAGCTCCTGGCCGCGACGTTCGCGCTCTCGCCGCAGCGCCCGGCGGAGATCAAGATCAGCCGACCCACCCTCATCCTGCGCAGCAGCCAGCAACTGGCATTCCGCGCCGGCGATCTGGACCTTAGATACCAGACGCTCCACGGCGAAGTCCGCCTCGAGGCCGACCAACTGGCAAGGCTCGACCTCGACACGCCCGATGGCGGCCTGCACCGGGCCATCTTCCGCAACGGATCGGTCCTGTCCGGCCTGCTGGTCGCCGAATCGCTCAAGCTCGATCTCGACCTCGGGCTCACGCTGGAAACCCGCCGGCAGGTCGTGTCCCAAGTGCTCCTGCCCGCCGACGACATCGACGCGGCCGGGCTTTGCGAGATGACGCTGCAAAACGAGGATGTGCTCTTCGGGCAGATCGCCGATGAGTCGCTGGCGGTCGATACCCAGTACGGCAAGGTGACCGTCAGCCCGTCGGACATCGACGTGTTGACGGCGCCGCAGGAAGCGGCCCTGGGACAGGTTTCGATCAAGCTCCGCGGCGGCACGACGGTGACGGGCAAGCTCATAAGCCAGACTATCGGGTTCCAGGTCGAGCCGGGGCCCAAGCTGCCGGTCTTCATGGGCAGCATCGTGCAGATCAAGTGCCCGCCTGCCGGCAAGGCCTCGCCGGCAGGCAATGAGGCCGGCAGGCAGCCGGGGCCATCCGCCCCCCCGGCGCCGCGGCGAACCATCGGCCTTGGCGCCTCGACGCAACCCGGCCCGACAACCGGGCCGTCGATCAGCGCCGCCGAATTCGTCGCCGCCAAACGCAAGGCGCGGGCGGAGGCCGAAGCCGCCGCCGCAAAGAATGCGGCCGATCAGCACGCCGCCGGCGACGCGGAGACAGCCAAGAAGAAGGCTGCCGAAGCCGCCGCGAGAGCGGAACAACTCAAGGCGCTCTCGGCACAGCTCAAGGACGTCCAGGCAATGCAAGAGATGCTGGCGGCCGAGGCCAGGGAACTGGCCAAGAAGGAAAAGACCAAAGAGGTCCTCAAAGTAATGGAGCGACTCGCTGACCTGGCCACGAACGCCGAGGGACTCCGAAAACAGATCGCCGAAGTCCAGCAGTCCATGCTCCGCTCGACCACCTCCCAGCCGAAGTAGCCGCGTAGCGCAATGCCACTCAGTTGCGGGAGGCTTGTAGCGCCGCCGTAAGGCGGTTTTTCAAGAAGCCCCTTACGGGGCCGCTACAAACGAGCTTGTTCGTGCTTCACGTTTCTTTCTCCCCCCGCAACTGGGCATTACCGCATAGCCAAGAACCCCCTGCCATCTGATGGCCATTCCGGTATACTGCACGATTCAGGCCGCCGCGGGCGGCAGGTCCTATAGGTCCTATGGGACCCATAAGACCTATAAGTCCCATGCGATCTCTGTGCGGTCTGTAGCCAGCGGAAGTTGAAATGTCTTTGATCGTAGGCACGGGCGTCGGCAAGAGCTTCGGCGTCGATTATGTCATCCAGGGCGCCCGGTTCCAGGTGTCCGAGGGCGAGCGGATCGGCCTGGTCGGGCCCAACGGCCAGGGCAAGACCACGCTGCTGCGCCTGCTCTGCCGGCAGGTGAGCCCGACCGTCGGCGAGATCCAGTTCCGCACGAACCTTCGCGTAGGGTATCTGCCGCAGGATCCCCCCGCCCTTGTCGGGGCGACGCTCTGGCAGTCGATGCAGGAGAACTTCTCGCACCTCCACGCGATGGCGGCTGAGATGGCCGGCCTGGCCGAGCAGCTCGGCAATGACGCCGACGGCCTGAAGCTGATCGCATACGGCGATCTGCATACGAAGTTCGAGGCTCTCGGCGGCTACGACATCGACAACCGCATCCGCACCGTCCTTTCGGGCCTGAACTTCGAGCCGTCCCAGTACGACATGCCCCTTGAGCACCTCAGCGGCGGCCAGCGGACGCGGGCGCTGCTGGCCAGCCTGCTGCTGGAGGAGCCTGACGTGCTGCTTCTGGACGAGCCGACCAACCACCTGGACATCGAGGCCGTCGAGTGGCTCGAGCGGTACCTCCAGGGCTTCGGCAAGACGCTGATCGTGGTCTCGCACGACCGCTACTTCCTGGACCGCGTGACCAACCGGACGTGGGAGATTTCGTTCTCCAACCTGGACGTCTACCGCGGCAGCTACAGCCGGTACGTCCGCCAGCGGGATGAGCGGTTCGTCGAGCGGATGCGGCAGTGGCAGGCCCAGCAGGAGTTCATCGAGCGGACGGAGGAGTTCATCCGCCGCCACCTGGCCGGGCAGCGGACAAAAGAGGCCCAGGGCCGGCGGACGCGGCTCGAGCGCTTCAAGGCCGCCGAGGCCATCGCCAAGCCGCGGCAGCACCAGCACGTCGACGTGCGGATAAACCCGCTCCAACGCGCCGGCGACATGGTCGTCCGAACGTCGGGCCTGGTGATCGGCTACGACCGGCTCAAGCCGCTGGTGGACGTCGGCAGCCAGGACGTGCTTCGCGGGCAGCGCATCGCCATCGTCGGGCCAAACGGCATCGGCAAGACGACGCTGCTTCGCACGCTGATGGGCAGGCTGGCGCCGCTGGAAGGCTCGTGCGAGCTCGGCGCCGGCGTCCAGCCGGGCTACCTGCCGCAGACGCACGACAACCTCCAGCCCGACGCGACGGTGCTGGAATCGCTGCAATCCGTGGACACCGGCCTCAAGGCCGAGAGGGCGCGGACCCTGCTCGGCAGCTTCCTGTTCACCGGCGACGAGGTGTTCAAGAAGATCTCCGAGCTGAGCGGCGGACAGCGCAGCCGGGTAATCCTGGCCCAGCTCGCGGCCGCCGGGCCTAACCTGCTCCTGCTGGATGAGCCGACCAACCACCTGGACCTTCCCAGCAGGGAGTTAGTCCAGGAGATGCTCAAGGCATTCGTCGGGACGGTGATCTTCATCAGCCACGACCGATACATGATAGAGGCCCTCGCCACGCACATCTGGGCGCTTGACGGCGGAATGATCCATCTGCTGGCCGGCGGCTGGGAAAACTACGTCCGCTGGCGGACTGAGTTCAGCAGCGGCGCCTCATCCGCGGCCCCGCCCCAGAAGAAACAGCAGCACGACCGCCGCCAGGCTAACATCGCCGCCCGCAAGGCCGGGCGGGACCGCCAGCGGATCCGGCGCAAATGCGAAGCCGTCGAGCAGTCCATCATGGAGCTCGAGCAGAGGCTCCGCGAGCTGATGGACGCCTCCGGCCAGGCCGGCGAGGCCGGCGACCTCGACCGCGTCGGCGATCTTGGCCGGCAGTACACAGCCTCCGACGAGCAACTCCAGAACCTCTGGCAACAGTACGCCGAACTGCACGACCAACTCAATGCGTGCCCATGAGATGCCGGTAATGACTGCAACCATGGGGAAAAGGGGAAAATAGGAAAATAGAGGAAAATAGGGGAAAATAGGGACGCTAACCTTTTTTCGCCTACTGTCCTTCACCTCGGCGGAGACACCAACAGGCGGGGGGAAAATAGGGACGCTAACCTTTTTTCGCCTACTGTCCTTCACCTCGGCGGAGACACCAACAGGCGAAAAATGGTTAGCGTCCCTATTTTCCCCCTATTTTCCCCTCATGTCTTGCCGCCAGGTGGTGGAGGCCGTATGTTTGTGCTCAAACTGA
>Ga0315285_10001727_pt1 | contig 22922 bp, 19 predicted proteins | sample YL17G09_36_MG_FD_203698 | JGI IMG/M metagenome (GOLD analysis project Ga0315285, IMG submission 203698) | Sediment microbial communities from Yellowstone Lake, YNP, Wyoming, USA - YL17G09_36 | ecosystem: Environmental > Aquatic > Freshwater > Lake > Sediment | place: USA: Wyoming | collected... | reverse complement strand
CATCCACCAGATAGACAACATGCACTATCTGATCGGCCCCAGCGCAGAGGTCACCGCCATGACGGCAAAGCGATGCCTTGAGTGCGAGATAGACGAGATCACGGAGGTCATAATTCGATTCAAGAACGGCATGCTCGGTCAGATCGGCGATACCTACATAACGCCTGCCAAGACCTTCATAGCAGTCTACGGAACGACCGGCTGGCTGGAGTTCGACTTCCTGCGAGACAAGTTGACGTGTTTTGATGTGGAGGGCGTTCCCGAGGACATACCGGTGGAGTCCATCAACTTGATCGCCGACGCGTTTCGCGAGTTCGGCGAGTGCATCCTGACCGGGAGGCGGCCGGAGACAGGTGGCCCTGAAGGACGCGCGGCTCTGGCAGTGATGGAGGCGGCAATCGAGTCGGCCCGCGCTGGCAAGGTGGTGAAGCTCTAGGAGTGCCTAGTGGGAGAGAGTGCGAACGAGCAGTCATCCGGCAGAGGACGGCGGCAGGCCGGCGGGCGAGCGGCCGTTAAGTACAGAATCGGCTGAGAATAGAGGAGCTAAGTGGCAAAACGAAGTGACATCAGAAAGGTCTTAATCATCGGGTCTGGGCCGATCGTGATCGGCCAGGCCTGCGAGTTCGACTATTCGGGCACTCAGGCCTGCAAGGCATTGCGCGCGGCCGGCTATGAGATCGTGCTGGTCAACTCCAATCCCGCGACTATCATGACCGACCCGGGAATGGCCGACGCGACGTACATCGAGCCGCTCACCGTCGAGAGCCTGGAGCAGGTGATCGCAAAGGAACGTCCGGATGCCGTGCTGCCGAACCTGGGCGGGCAGACGGGATTGAACCTGACCGCGGAGCTGTACAAGAAGGGCATACTTGGCAAGTACGGGGTGCGGATCATCGGCGTGCAGGCGGATGCGATCGAGCGGGGCGAGGACCGAATAGCGTTCAAGGAAACCATGAACAAGCTCGGGATACCGATGCCGCGGAGCGAGCCGACGTTCAGCGTGGAGCAGGCGGAGGGGATCGCGCAGAAGCTGGGTTATCCGGTGGTGCTTCGGCCTGCGTATACCCTCGGCGGCACCGGCGGCGGCATCGCCTATAACATTGAGGAGCTGCGCACGATCGTCGCCCGCGGGATTGCAGCGAGTCTTGTGGGCCAGGTGCTTGTAGAGGAAGCGGTGATCGGTTGGGAGGAACTTGAGCTCGAGGTGGTCCGTGACTCGAAGAACCAGATGATCACCGTCTGCTTCATCGAGAATGTGGACGCGATGGGCGTACACACCGGCGACAGCTACTGCGTCGCGCCGATGCTTACCGTCTCGAAGGAACTGCAGGAGCGGCTGCAGGAGATGTCATATCGCATCGTGGAATCCATAGGCGTTATCGGCGGGACGAACATTCAGTTTGCCCACGATCCGAAGACCGGCCGGGTCGTAGTCATCGAGATCAACCCGCGCACCTCTCGCTCCTCCGCACTGGCATCGAAGGCCACGGGGTTTCCCATTGCCCTCATATCCGCCAAGCTGGCCGCCGGTATGACGCTTGACGAGATTCCGTATTGGCGGGAGGGCACTTTGGACAAGTATACGCCCTCCGGGGATTACGTTGTCGTGAAGTTCGCCCGCTGGGCATTCGAGAAGTTTCCCGGAGCGATAGACAAGCTCGGCACTCAGATGAGAGCTGTCGGCGAGGTCATGAGCATCGGCAAGACGTACAAGGAGGCGTGTCAGAAGTCCATTCGATCGCTTGAGATCAAGCGGTACGGCCTCGGGTTTGCCAGGAGCTTCAACAGACTGCCCCTGGAGGAGCTTCGCAAGCTGCTCGCGGAGCCGTCGTCGGAGCGGCAGTTCATCATGTACGAGGCACTCCGCAAGGGAATGACGGTTGAGGAGCTGCACAAGCTCACGCACATCGGCCGGTGGTTCATCCAGCAGATGAACGAGCTGGTCGAACTGGAGGAAAGGATTCTCAAGTACAGAGGCCGGCGCCTGCCCGATGATTTGCTCATTGAGGCAAAGAAGGACGGGTTCGCGGATAAGTACCTGGGGCAGATCCTCGGCATACCGGAAGCTGAGATTCGGACCAGACGTCTGCACTTGGGGATGAAGGAAGCGTGGGAGGCGGTGCCCGTAAGCGGGGCGGATGCGGCGTACTACTTCTCTACCTACAATGCGCCCGACAGCGTGCCTGTTTCTTCGAATAAGAAGGTTATGATTCTTGGGGGCGGGCCGAACCGCATCGGCCAGGGAATCGAGTTCGACTATACCTGCGTCCACGCGGCCTTCGCCTTGCGCGACCTCGGCTACGAGTCCATCATGGTCAACTGCAACCCGGAGACGGTATCCACAGACTACGATACCTCCGACAAGCTTTACTTCGAGCCGCTCACGGTCGAGGACGTGCTCAGCATATACGAAAAGGAGAAACCGGACGGCGTCATCGTTCAGTTCGGCGGCCAGACTCCGTTGAACATCGCTGCCGAGTTGGAGACAGCCGGGGTGACAATCCTCGGAACCTCGCCGCACAGCATTGACCTGGCGGAGGACCGCGAGCGTTTCGCCGAGATGATGCAGAAAGCAGGCATCCCGCAGCCCGAGCACGGCACGGCGAGTTCGCTTGAAGAGGCGCTGGTAGTGGCTGCGAGGATCGGCTACCCGCTGATGGTGCGGCCGTCGTACGTGCTGGGGGGCCGCGGCATGGAAGTCGTCTACGACGAGGAGATGCTCACCAAGTATGTCACTGCCGCGGTCGAGGTCTCTCCCGAACGGCCGATCCTGGTAGACAAGTTTCTTGAAGATGCTATCGAGGCCGAAGCCGATGCCATCGCCGATGGCGAGGAGGCTTTTGTGCCCTCGATCATGGAGCACATCGAGCTGGCAGGGATTCATTCCGGCGACAGCGCCTGCGTCATTCCGCCGCTCACCATCGCTCAGGAGCATCTCGATACCATAGTCGAGTACACCGAACGGATCGCGGTGGAGCTCGGAGTCGTGGGGCTGATGAATATCCAGTACGCCATAAACGACAAGGTGTACGTGTTGGAGGCCAATCCGCGGGCTTCGCGCACCGTGCCGCTGGTGTCGAAGGTGACCGGCGTGTCAATGGCGCGCATTGCCACTCAGGTGATGCTGGGCGCGAAACTGCGCGACCTGGACCAGAGGCCCCGCGAGTACCCCCACTACGGCGTCAAGGAAGCGGTTTTCCCGTTCAATATGTTCCCCGAGGTAGATCCTCTGCTCGGGCCGGAGATGCGCTCCACCGGCGAAGTGCTGGGCATCGCGGATTGCTTCGGACTGGCCTTCTACAAAGCGCAGACTGCGGTCGGCCTGACGCTTCCCACGAAGGGGACGGTACTTGTGACCGTGGCCAACCATGATAAGGAAGCGATCGTGCCGACTATAAGGAAGCTGGCGGAGATGGGTTTCGACATCATCGCCACGGCGGGGACCGCAGAGCTTCTGGCGAAGCACGGGGTCAATGCAGAGCCGATCAAGAAGCTCCACGAGGGCCGGCCGAATATCGTGGATGCGCTGCACAATGGTCAGATTCAACTGCTGATCAATACCCCGGCCGGCAAGGAGAGCTTTTACGACGACAGCTACATTCGGAAGGCGGCCATCAAATACAAGATCCCGTATGTGACTACCGCCGCTGCCGCCGCTGCCGCCGCCGAAGGGATCAAGGCTGCGCGAGAGCGGACGACTACGGTCAAGTCATTGCAGGAGTACCACCGGGATATTGTGGCGCTCCCGGACAGCCGTGCACGCTCCCGCTCCAGCGAAAGAGGCAAATAGCTTTGACTGTCTCACCGTCGAAGAATACGTCACCGGCGGCTCGGCACGTGAAGTTAGCTATCATCGAGCACGTGAAGGTCGGGCCGCGCTCGTGGAGGCTGGAGTTGGATGCTCCCGAGCCGGCTCGCGACAGCGTCCCGGGACAGTTCGTGCACGTGCTCTGCGGGAGTTCCTACGATCCGCTCCTCAGGCGGCCTTTCAGCATCCATGATGCCGACGCTGAGTCAGGGCGTATCCGGCTTCTGTACGAGGTCCGAGGGCGCGGGACGGCCTTGCTGGCGGAGAGGTGTCCGGGTGAGACGCTTGATGTGCTCGGCCCGCTCGGGCAGGGATTCAGGCTGCCCGAAACCTCCGATGCGCGGCTTCTGCTCGTCGCTGGCGGAATTGCCGTCGCTCCTCTCTACTTCCTCGCGCGACGGATCGCGGATACCGTAGGATGTGCGCGCACGACGTTCCTGATCGCCGCCCGGACGAAGAGCATGCTTCTCTGCGTGGAGGAATTCTCGTCGCTGGGCGGGGATGTACGATTAGCCACCGATGACGGCAGCGCCGGTTATTCCGGCTTCGTGACGAGATTGATGTCCGAGTACCTCGAAGGCCTGACGGGCGGCGAGAAGCTGATCGTGTTCGCCTGCGGTCCGATGCCGATGCTGGAGGGGGTGGCCGGCATCACGAAGGCGCGCGGCCTGAAATGCCAGATCTCGACTGAGGCGAAGATGGCGTGCGGCGTGGGAGCGTGCATGAGCTGCGCAATCAAAGTGCGTGCGGGAGATTCGTTCGAATACGTGCGTGCTTGCAGGGAGGGTCCGGTCTTCGATGCAGACGAGGTGATCTGGGAATGAACGATCGGAGCAGGTTGGCCGTGAACATCTGCGGCATCCGAATGAAGAACCCGGTGATGGTCGCTTCCGGGACCTTCGGCTTCGGCAAGGAGTACGGCGATTTCGTGGACTTGAATCAGCTCGGCGCTATTGTGACGAAGGGCACCTCGCTCGAACCGTGGCAGGGAAATCCGCCCGACCGGATTGCCGAGACGCCGGCAGGGATGCTTAATGCAATCGGCCTGCAGAACGATGGGGTTGAGAGTCTGATAAACGAGAAGATCCCATGGCTGCGGTCTGCCGCCCCGGATGTGCCCGTGATCGTGAACGTCGCGGGCAAGACTGTTGACGAATATGCCGAGGTCGCCCGCCGACTAGATGGGGTTGAAGGAGTTGCCGGCCTTGAGATCAACATCTCGTGCCCCAATGTTAAGGAGGGAGGCATAGCGTTCGGCACGGACCCCGCGATGACCGCGCAGGTGGTACGGGCGGTGAGGAAGGCGACCCGCCTGCCCGTGATCCCGAAGCTCTCGCCGAACGTGACCGACATTGTCCTCATGGCCCGGGCCTGTGCGGATACGGGTGCGGATGCGATCTCCCTGATCAACACGCTTCTCGGCACGGCCATTGATGCGGAGAGCAGAACCTTCAAGCTGGCGAACATCACCGGCGGCTTGTCCGGGCCGGCAATCAAGCCGATTGCGCTCCGAATGGTCTGGCAGGTCGCCCAGGCCGTGGATATCCCGGTCATCGGCGTCGGCGGAATCATGACCGCTGAGGATGCGGTCGAGTTCTTCCTGGCCGGCGCGGATGCGGTTCAAGTAGGAACGGCGAACTTCGTGAACCCCAGCGCGGCGGTGGAGATTGCAGACGGCCTTGACACCTACCTGGAAAGGCATGGTTTCAAGCATATCAGCGAGATAGTGGGGGCAGTTGAGTGATGGAGTAACGGGTTACGAGCCTGGTTGCTCGATCACTCCAATACCGCAGCGGGTGCGGAGGTGAATCATGGCGGCAAAGGACAAGATCATTCTCGCGCTCGACGTGAGCAGCGAGGGCGAAGCAGTCAGCCTGGTCACGCAGCTAAAGGACTGCGTCGGGGCATTCAAGGTTGGGCTGGAGTTGCTCAACTCGACCGGGCCCAGGATATTCGAATCGTTGAGAAGCGCCGGCGCGGAGAGGATCTTCTACGACGGCAAGTTCCACGATATACCGAACACCGTCGCCGGGGTCGCCAGAGCGGCCGTGCGAATGGGCGTGTGGATGTTCAACGTCCACGCCTCGGGCGGGTCCGCGATGATGCGCGCTGCCGCCGATGCCGCAGACGACGAAGCGCATCGGCTGGGGGTCGAGACTCCTTTGATCCTGGGAGTGACGGTGCTTACCAGCATCAGCCGCGAGATGCTGCGCGACGAGCTCTCGGTGCCGGTCCTGCTCGAGAACCAGGTCACCCGCCTTGCCCAGCTTTCGCAGAACTCCGGCCTGGACGGTGTGGTGGCCTCTCCGCAGGAGATTCTGCCTGTGAAGGCCGCGTGCGGTCCGCAATTCCTCGTTGTGACTCCGGGCGTGCGTCCGACATGGGCGGCGGCGAACGACCAGAAGCGGGTCACTACTCCATCCGAGGCTGTTCGCGACGGCGCCGATTACCTGGTGATCGGTCGTGCCATCACCGCTGCCGGGGACCGGCGCGAGGCGGCGGAACGAATAATCGCAGAACTGGAAGCCTGATCTCACCGAGAAGAGCACGTGTAGAGCAGATGAACAAAGGGGCGTGAACTACGTCTACACAAGCGATGGGCGTGACGTCCCGCGGCTCAGCACTTCGAGGTTCGGGGAACGCGGGATTCACGTCCATTTGACGTCAATCCTCTGGGAGGTGATGCCTTCCGTTATCGCAGGCCGAGCCGTCGGTGTTCGATCTCTTTGCGGTACACGAAGTTTCTTATCCGCGCCTGGTCTCTCTCCCCCACTTGAACGAAAAGGAAGGCTATATCCTGTTTCTCTGCCTGTGCGGCTTCCCGCGTCGCCCTGGTGACCCTGGCACTGAGTTTTACTGAGCTTCTCTCGCCGGGTAGGTCTATTTCCATCTGGTAGCGCTCACCCACTTCGAAACGGCAGTGAGACGTGATCAGCAATCTGATTCCCGCGGCGCTGATATCCTTGGTATAGGCCGGGATGGCGGTTCCCAGGGCCGAAACTCGGGCTGAAATGCAGGCAGCCAATCGGACTTCCGATCTTCTGTCAACCGGTTTACTGGCGACATTCTGAAGGGCGGCGATCCGTTCCCGGTCTTCCGCCTTCATCTCGCTGAAACGGAACGATATCAACCAGCCGTCCGATAGCTCTTTATCAATCCTGACTACGCGGGCATCTGTCCTGACGGTTCCCCCCTGCGTGGGCAGGTCTATCTCTATGACATAATGCTCGTCTGGCCGGAAGACGTGAGGTGACGCGATGTGCAGCCTGATTCCCGAAGCGCTGATGTCCTCACTGGTAGCTGGAGTCGGCTGTCCGCGAATCCAGATTCTGGCCGCAACTGGTAATGCGAAACGCGGTTCCTGCCTTCTACTGGCTAGTCTGTCGAGCAGTTTCCACATGGCTTTGGCGTTGCCCCGTTTGAAGGTCTCCGATTCCTCGTAAGCTGAATTGGGCGTCCGTGTTTATCTAATTATCGTACATATGGGCTGCGGACTTTAGAGTTGCTTGAGGGGGTCACAACTTGGGGCCATAAATGGGGAAGGGGTGGATAGGGGGCACGGCTATCCACCCCTTTTCAATCTACTCCCGGCGCGATCACCCCGGAAGTACTGACCAGGACTGAGACCCGCGGACGGCATAGGGACAGAAGTGGATTGGTCTCAGATCGGTCTGCTGTGTACCAGGAACGGCCTCCTCTCTATGAAAAACGTTACTGCACGTCTAGTTGACAAGGGCAGCCTGCTGCCCGAAATATCAATGTTCCCGCTAGTCGAGTGCTCGGATTTGGGTTACCTTTTCCAGTCTAACCTCATCAGTCTGGCCGATGATGTACGCCCCGTAGAGGGGTACAAACTGGAGATCCTCAACTTCAAGAATCTTGCTGTGCTCTTGGCCCAATCTATCGGTCCAGCTCACCCAGCACTTCCTGCCTACATACTGCTTTGCCTCTGGTATCGTCATCTTGACTCCTCCTCTTGGCTAGTGCCTGGCTGGGCTTCGTTCCGTCGGTTTGGCTCGCCCAAAAGAAAAGCCAGGCTGCCTCTAGATTCAACCGCTTGGTGCGCCATCTGGGTGGCATCCTAGTTGTCCACCGGCGCGTCGCAAGCGACTTTTACTACGGCAGCCTGGCTGTCATGCCAGCATTCAGCTTTCCCCAGCCGGTCCCTCGCTTCTCTTATGCTGCGAGGGGATCCTCCGGTCTGTGACCGCCGCCTACTGGGTTAGATCCACGGCTTTGCGTCCCCCGATTTCTCGGGGTTTGCCTTTGTCGAAGTCGCAGTATTCAGTTTTTCGCTGTCACAGGGATTATGCCACTCCTATTCCGAACTCTGTGCTGTTAGGATTGCGGGTTTTGCGCGAGCGTGGCCATGTTTCAAAGGTTTTCTCTTATGGGAAAACACGAGCAGAACGATCAGGCTTGTGCGCTTTCTATTGCCGCAGAGGAGGGAGAGATATGGAGCAGGAAGGCAGAGAACACCCCGAGAGCGAGATGCACGAGGAGCCCGCGGAGGAAGCCGGGAGGAAAGGCGGAGCCGCAGCGATGGCGGCGGCCGCGCCTTACGAGGTCGAGCGTGCGGCGGTGGCGTTCCGGACGCGAGATCTCGTCCGCTGGGGCCCGATCTGGGCCGGATTGCTGCTGGCGCTGGCTATCCAGCTTGTACTGGGAATGATCGGTCTGGCCGTGGCGCTCAGCGCATACGATCCGCTCGCGCCCAACTTCGCTGGGCGGGTAGCCGGCACGATGAGCATCTGGACGGCCGTCAGTGCGTTGATCGCGTTGTTCGTAGGCGGATTCGTCGCCGGACGTATGGCAGCGGTCCTCGGGTTGCGAAACGGCCTCGTCCAGGGCTCGGTCGTCTGGGCGCTCGCATTGGTGATAGGCATCGTGTTCAGCGCGCTTGGCGTGGCAGGCCTGCTGGGGGCGGCCATGAACGTCGGTCCGCTTCTGGCACGTGGTCTGGATATCACCGGGTCGGAGGCCGTGAGGGCCGTGAGGAGCACAGCCACGGGAGCATGGTGGTTCGTGGTTGGAGCGATCCTTGCCTGGGCGGCTGCGGCCGCCGGCGGCGTGCTCGGAACCGCTGCCCGCGTCGAAGAGCTGGGGGAACAGCGGTAGCAGCCGAGCATCTGGTCGGAGAGGACCATCGGCTTTCATTCGCGGGTGGTCCTTCTACTCGTCTACGTGATCTCGACCAGCACCTTGAACCTGGCTGCGGCGGCTTCGAGAGCAGTCTTGATCTCAGCGAGCGGATAGACCTGGGACACTAAAGCATCAATGTCGAGATTGTGTCGAGCCATCATCCTGATGGCTTTCCCGAACGGTCCGCAGCGGGAGCACTGGATGCATATCTCGTCCACTACGGCACGTGTCGTGGGAAACTCCGGCGCACCCCGGCCAGGTGTGCTCTTGAGGCATATTGTGCCCCGCGGCTTCACCAGATCGAACGCCGCGTTCAGTCCTTCGGGCGTGCCGGTCGCCTCGACGACCACATCCGCGCCCAGTCCCCCTGTCCGTGCCATGATCTCCTGACGAACGTCTGTCTCGCACGCGTCTATGTTCACCTGTGATCCGAACTTCCTCGCGAGCTGGAGCTTGTAGGGTGACCGCGAAACGGCCACCACCCGCGCGCCTTTCAGGGACGCGACCTTGCACACCAGCACGCCAAGTCGTCCGGCGCCGAGCACTACCACTACATCACCGGCTGAGATTGGCGTGAGCTCAAATGTCTGTATCGCGGCGGCCAGCGGTTCCACAAACGTACCGTGATGCAGCGGCATCGTCTCCGGCAGCACATGAAGATTGCGCGCAGGAACCTTCAGGAGCTCGGCAAGGGCGCCGTCGGAGTTCACAATCCCGAGGACTGTGCGCCTTTGACAGTGGTTCGGAATCCCGGCACGGCACGCCGGGCATGGGTCTGGTAGTTCCCGGGACGCGCAGGTGACGTTTATCTCTGCGGTTACCCTCGCGCCGGTCCAGTCTGAGTGCCGCTGATCGCCCACCGCGACGACTTCGCCTGCAAACTCGTGCCCGGGCACGATAGGCAGTGACGCCTCATATGAGCCGGAGAAGAGCGCCAGGTCCGTGCCGCAAATCCCGGCGTACCGCACGCGTACAAGCGCTTCGTCCGGAGCGACGTCGGGAACGGGACGCTCCTGAATCTCGATCTCGCCGGGGGCAGTGAGCACCGCGGCTCTGTAGGTGGAGGCTTTCATCGGCTGCATCAATGTTCGACTCAGGAAGCGGTTGCTCGGTGTGGCAGAGAAGGAGACCGATGTTCGGAATGAGTTCGACCGAGAGCATGAGCGGGGTCTTGCCGCCGCCAACTGATACCGGCACGCTTTGAGGCGTATCCCGCAGAGGACCGATACATCATCTTTCGGTCCGGGCAGCCTGCCACCCTCTGTAGGCCCATCCACGAGCCTGCTCCCAGCCCGCTTCCTCTTCTTCTGCTTCCTCGCCTGGCTCGGGCGCGCCGGCCATGTAATCCTGGTAGAGCTCGCTTTCGATCTCCCGCCACTCATGCAGTGGGTGCAGGAGGGCCGCGCTGAACCCGTGGCGATAGAGCTGCACGGCTTCCCTGGGACTCTTGGGATGTTCCTGCTCTATCTCGTCCTCGAGCTTGCCCTGGACTGCCTGCCAATCGTCATCCCAGGAGGGATCCCATTCGATCTTGGGTCTTGCCATGAGTCTGATGCCTCCGTCCTTGGCGCAAAGGTTCGAACCTGGATCGAGGCAGACATTCCCGGCGCGCCCGCAGGTTAAACCCGCGAGCTGGCCGGGAGTGTTGACGCGTCTCCTAGAAATCGAACTCGTCCACGTTTTCCTTGGTGATGATGGCGCCCGGCATGATGACTATGCCGTCCGGGCTTACTTTGAGTCTCCCGATGCCGGGGACCTCCATTCCGTCCACCGGCTTCTTGCCGTCCAGATAGTCGTTCACGAGCTTCGTGGTGAGATATGTCAGCTTGGCCGGATCCCAGAGCGTCAGGCCGTTGACGATGCCTTTCTTTATGTAATCCCGGTTCTCGCTTGGCAGCGAGAGTCCCCAGACCACGACTTTCCCTTGTTTGCCGGTCTGGATCAGCGCGCGGGCTGCCCCGGGTACGCCCGGCGAGTTCACACACGCAAACCCAGCCAGATCCGGGTGCGCCTGGAGCAGAGTGATCGCCCCCTGTATCGCCTTCTGCTGGTCATCATCGTTGTAGATATAAGGCTTCACGAGCTTGATGCCCGGATACTTCTTCACGCCCTGCTCAACACCGTCAACGTGCAGTTTGAGGTTCAGCGCATTCGGGCTGCCGGTCATCACCGCGACCTTGCCTTTCCCGCCTATGTCCTTTGCGACACGGTCAATCACCTCGACACCTATGCCGACGTCATCCGCAGCCGCGACGTAGAAGATCCGCTCGCTTTCCGGGGCGTCCGAATCCCAGGTGAAAACCTTGATTCCCTTGCTCAGGGCCTTGTGGATGACCGGCTTCACGGCCTGGTCATCATTCGGCGAGATGATGATCGCGTCCACGCCGCGCGATATCTGGTCCTCGATGATTGCAATTTGCTGAATGGTGTCTCCGCCTGTCGGCGGCCCCAGGAACACGGCGTCAATCCCCAGTTCCTCCGCCGCCTGCTTCATCCCGCGCTCGCAGGCATTCGTGTACGGGATGCCGATCAGCTTCATCACGAACGCGATCCTTCTGCCGGACTTGTTCGACTCGGCTGCCCTGCGTGCGGCCTCGGGCTTCTCTACACGGCGCGCGCATCCGCCGACGGCGAATGTCGTTGCCAGCAAAGCAAGCACGGCGAATGCTGTGATATACTTCCCAGCGCTTTTCAAGTCAGTACGTCCTCCTCTGCAACAGGGATTCGCGTGCGTTGTCAGGCGCGGACCCCAGGCTCTTCGCGGACGGGATAACGCAGTTCCCGCCTCGAACGGAGCATCGTCCTCAGGTTATCCGCCAGCACGGCCAGTATCAGCATGACGCCCAGGAACAGGACCTGCCAGATGTTCGGCACGCCTATGAGGTTAAGGCCGTTCCTGAGGATGCCCATGACGGCGACTCCGATTATCGTGCCGACAATGTTTCCTTCGCCGCCCTTAAGGCTGCTTCCTCCCATCACGACTGCGGTTATCGCCTCGAACTCAAAGCCGGAGCCGGCATCGGGAACCGAGGAAGCCAGGCGCGCGGCCATCATCACTCCGCCCAGCCCGCACAGCAGGCCGGTGAAGGAGTAGGCGAACAGCTTCACCCGAAACACATCCACGCCGGACAACCTTGCGGCTTCTTCGCTCGAGCCAGCCGCGTAGATACCTCTCCCGAATGCAGTTCGCCGGAGGATCACGATGCCAAGCATGACGAGCACGAGGGCGATGGCCACCGACAGCGGAATGTATCCCAGTCCGGGGACCGGTCCGATTGCCGCCTGGCCCAGGGCGACGAACGAGTCCGGGAATCCGGAAAGCGAGCGTGCCTCCGTGAGGACGAACGCGAGACCTCTGGCAGCGCTCATCATGGCGAGCGTTGCGACGATAGGCTGGACTCGGAGCTTCGTGATCACGAGACCGTTGATCGCTCCACACGCCAGGCCGGCGAGCATGGCGGCGACGCACGCGAGCCAGATATTCAAACCCATCCGCCCAGCCAGTACGCCGACAAGGATGGACGATAAGCCGACCACGGAACCCACGGATATGTCAATCCCCCCGGTGATGATGACCATCGTGAGGCCGACCGAGACGACCGCGAGTTCGGAGTACTGCCGGGCCACGTTGAACAGGTTGTCCGGCGCGGCAAAGCGGTCGCTCTGGGCCGCGAATACGGCGAACACTATGAGAAACAGGACGAAAACCGCCGATTCCTTGGATCTCAGGATGCTGATCATTGCCTCTTGAAAAACCTCAGCTTGTCAACCAGAACGGCCGTCAATATCACGCCGCCCGTGATGACTTTGTGCCAGTAGATCGGTATCTCCAGCAGTATCAAGGCGTTGTACAGTACGGCCATGATGGCTGCCCCGATGACGGTTCCGAGGACCGATCCCTGTCCGCCTGCAATGCTCGTTCCGCCGATGACCACCGCCGCGATGACGTTCAGTTCGTAGCCCATTGCCATGTTCGATTGAGCGGACGACATGGATGATGCCATGATGAGTCCCGCGACGGAAGCCAGAAGGCCGTTGAGTGCATAAACGATGAACTTGGTTCGGTTCACGCCCACGCCTGATAGACGCACGGCCTCCTCATTTCCACCGACGGCGTGTACATACCGGCCGGGTCTCGAGCGCAGCAGGAAAATGCTGCACGCTGTGGCCACGAACGCGAGCAGGATGATGGGCGTGCAGCCTGTGCCCACGAAGTAGAAACGCTGTGGCAGCGGACCGATCCACTTCGCGTGCGTATACAGGGTGACGCCTGCCCGTAGGATGCCCATGGTGCCCAGAGTCGCGATTATGGGCGGGATTCTCAACCGCGTGATGAGGAGGGCATTTAGCGCGCCGCATGCCGTTCCGACGCCCAGTGCGGCCGTGACTGCAAGCCAGATATCCGCGCCGCCCAGCATCATCTTCCCCATGACTGCGGCCGAGAACGCAAGCACCGAAGCCACGGACAGGTCTATTCCGGCCGTCAGAATCACCATCGTCATGCCGACGCCCATGATCCCGACGACCGCCATGTCCCGCGCTGTCGTCAGCAGATTCGTGGACGAGCCGAAGTTGGGCTCCCGAAACCACAGCGCGCACACGATGACGCCGAGGAAAACCAGCGCCGGCAGCTCTCTCAATTGCGCCAGTCGGTTTGTTTCCTGACTTGATCTCAGCTCTGCAGAGCGTGCAGCGGTATCAGCCACTTCGGTCTCTCCGCCGGAGGTTAATGTGCGCTCGAAATTGCTCTCACGCGATATCTTCCGCCGCTTGGGAGCTTCAGGTAGACGAAGCGATCATCGGACCACATTGCGCTGACTTTCGCCGGACTCGCTCGCGCCGTCTTTCCGCCGTCCCATACGATTGAATCATCCAGCCATACTCTCGTTGTGCCGGCTTCAGCCGGAACACCGACGAGCGCGCGGCGTTCGGGGTCAACCCATTTCCATCGGCCCGGGCCGGCATCGCGGCGTTCGATCGGCTGGAACGGCTTGTCCTGAAGACACTCCTGGAGCGATTCGCCGTAGGCGAGGTCGAGCGCGGCCGACCCGCCCGAGGTCTCGGCTCTGAAATGGCCGACGACTTCACGTCCGAAATCCAGCACGACCGCGACTTCCCTGCCGGCGGGGAGTTCGATCCGCGCGGTTCTGCCGTCGGCTTTCATGATGTTGCTCGCATTCCGCAGAGCTTTTTGGCAGCCCCGGACCTCGACGATGCGTTGCGGCAGAACGAGCTCCCGGGCCATGTCGGTTCGCAGTTCACCGATGATACCGGCCAGGTGTGAAGGCGGCGCGGGATTCCCCCAGGGCGATACGGGCGGCGTGCCGAGATTCGCGGCAGGCTTCCCGAAGGGCATGGCGGGAGCCCGGGGCCAGTCGGCCGGCGGATCGAGCGACGCCGACCAGGAATCGTCGGTGACGATTGACAGGCTCTTCCCGTCGGGAAGACGGATGTCCAGCCCGCCTATGAACCCTGCGGGCCCGCTGCCGTTGTGCGCTTCCACTGCGAGTACGTTCGTGCCGGTCTTCAGCAGCTTCGTGACGTCATGCTCGTCGAGCCGGCGCCACCATTCGCCGGAGTGACCCGGACCCGGACTGCTGCCGGCCTTGCGGCCGTTCACAAAGAGCACGTACTCGTTGTCGGCGGTGCATACGAACATGGCCTCCAGGGGCCTGCCGGGCAGGGTGACGGTGGTCGCGAGATAAACACGGCAGTCGGGATCGCTCGCCGCTTCGGGATGCCAGATCCAGCTCGCGCCTGCTATGGGGCTGGATGGTGGAGACACAGCGGTTCCAATAATAAGCATTATGCACGCGCATAGGGAGGCCACCAGTATTGGTGCGCGTGGCAGGCGACTGGCGAGTTGGTTGGTCTGCGGCATCAATTGATCCCCGATGGCTGAGGTTGGCAGCGCTGTGGGATGCCACCGCAAGTATATCAGAGCGGGATGTGGAGGTCAAACCTGCACGCGGCCGTCGGAATTTCGACCCCGGTGCATACTTGGGCGGCTATCCGGGTATACTGAAAGGAAAACAAGACCCCGCCAAACCGGGCACGGAGCCGGCTCGTGAGGTAGTTCCGCATCTTAGTCTGGAATCGGATTTCGTCTGCGAGGCAGTTGAATGGGCGACACAATGTCATTGTGCAACACGCGGCATTGCTCGGGCAGCCTCGTGGGCGTGCCGCCGATCAGCCTTTGCGGAGAGTAGACGTTTCTCGGTCTTCGGCTGCGCAACCCGAAAGGAGCATCGTGGATGAGGATGACCAGGGATGCCTATGCGAGGGAGGTCTGGAAGGCGGTCGAGGCGATTCACGAGGGGCAGGATGAAACCTTGTGTCCTCATGAGAACTGCGAGCAGCAGTTGAGCGTTCTGGTGGCAAGCGTACGCGCAGGCACGACGATTGTATGCCCGCAGCACGGAACCATCTTCCGCGAGTGATTAACACGCGAGGGAGGCCGATTGACCTCCCTCGCGTTCCATTGGCGGTTCGGGAACAAGCGTGCGTTCGTGAGAAAACAGATTACTTGCCTCCGACAGCCTCGCGCAGCTTGCGTCCCGGTCTGAATACGCAGACTGTGCCTGCAGGGATCGTGAGCCGCTCCCCCGTCCTGGGGTTCCGTCCGGCCCTCGCGCGGCGGGTTCGCACGTCGAACGTGGCGAAACCCACCAGCGATACCGGCTGCTTCTTGCCCAGGGTGCCCGTGATAGTGTCAAGAATTGCCTCTATGGCCGTGCTGGTATCCTTCTTTTTCATGCCTGTTTTTGCCGCAACCGCATTGATTAGCTCGGGCTTCGTCATTTCCGTCACCCCCTTCCGATAGTCAGACCGCGTGTCCATGCTCCACGTCCGCAGAGGACGCCGGCCACCCCGGCGACTTGCGGTTCGGCACTATTGCCCTGACGACGCGTCGGCTGAGTCAGCCGGCGAAAGGCCCTGCGGACTATGGGTTGGCCTTACTCCACAGTTGCTTTTACCCAAATCGCGTCTTGCTACACCCGATTTGGCCTTGATTTTCCCGGATATTTTGGGATTCGGCTTGGTCCACGGTTGTCGAGTCAGCGCTGGAGCTGCGGTCAACACAGCGGAGGCCGATAGGAGATATGCACTATCCCGGGGGGAGGTGCTCTTGACCCGGACTCAGCGCGGTGGTAGAATTGAGCAAGCCGGAGGGATAGCTTTGAGGGTTGTTTCCGGCCGGGAACAGGAGGTGGGAACATGAATCCGGAGCTTCTGACGTGCCGACGGCTCACTGCCGGCCTGCTTTATGCGCCGCTGTCCCTGCAGACGGTGGACCTGAATCGCCTGTACGCCCTGGTTACGGAACGCTATCCGTACCAGACGCTGCAGCATCTTCCCGACGGCGTCCGCATGGCGAATCCGGACAGCGACTGCTTCGTTCAGCAGACGAGAGTCCAGGTGAACGAAAACGTAATGTACTTCCAGGCCAGCAAGGAGAAGTGTCTGGACATCTTCAACCTGGTCCAGAGCCGGCTGAGTATCCCGCAGTTCCTCACGTTCGGCGTCAAGCTCACGGCCTTCCTGCCGCTCTCCGAGCCGGATGCCGCGACGGAACTCCTGGAATCGCGCGCGCTGGCGATTCTTCCCAAGCAGTGGGAACTGCTTGGCCCCGGCCGCAGGGGCTCGGGCCTGCGCATCGTCCTCCATCAGGACGGCGTTCATGAACTGCGAATCGAGCCGTTCTTCAATGATCCTTCTCAGCTCTACGTCGAGCTGGACGTCCAGCATCCTCAGCCGTTCACCGGACTCGAAGGCGTGGAGGGCAGGATGGACGCGGCTTACGAGTATCTGTTCGGGAATGTGAAGGACTTCCTCGCCTCGCTGAAGTAGCAGCCGACATCACCCGGCCTCTCCGCGCAAGGTCACCCTCGGGTTCAGGAACCCTCGACCCCTCGAACCCTTGAATCCTCTCTTCACTTGAAGCTCGGAAGGATGATGCCGCGCATGATCACGTTTTGAGCGAAGATGAATACCAGGAGTGTCGGCAGGGCGGCAAGGCTCAGCGCAGCCATCGTGATGTACTTCGGCGCGAGTATCTGAAGTTCATAGAGCCACACCATCATCGTCCACATCTTCTGATTCTGACACACGAGGAATGCGAACATGAACGCCCCGTACGCGTACGTGAACGACTGGAGCGCGATGACCGCGAATATCGGCTTCGAAAGCGGGACGGTGATCTGCCAGAACATTCTGGTCTCCGAGGCCCCGTCCATGATGCCTGCTTCGTAGAGCTCCTTCGGCAGGCTGTCGAAGAACCCCTTTAGGAGGAATATCGCATACCCGCTCGCCATGCCCGGAAGCACCAGCGCCCAGAATGTGTTCAGCATGTGCAGCTTTTTCAGGAGCAGGAAGTTCGGGATCATCGTGACTTCCGCCGGGAATGCCATGGTCGCCAGCAGGAAGAGCAGGACCTTGTAGGTGTAGCGCAGGTTGTACCTCGATAGTCCATACGCACAGAGCGGGTTGACGATCAGGTGTGTCAGGATCACCGCGAGACAGAATACCGCCGTGTTGAAAACAGCGCGTCCGTGTAGCAGCATGTAGCCTGCGACAGTCTTGTAGTTGCGGATCAGGAAGTACTTGCGCAGGGCCTTCTGGTTCGACAGCACGTATGACCAGTCGGCCAGATGGTAAGGCGCGGCGAGCTCCATGATGTTCGTCGCTTTTAGGCCGTATGCCTGATTCACGGCTTCCAGGCTGCCGTATCGCCGCAGCATTTCCTGCCGGAAAAGGTTCTCCGCATTCAGCGCCCGGAAGGCGGTAACAGGTGCTGCATTGGCGATGAAATCCATCCAGTCGGTGAGAGGTGTGCCCTCCGCGGGCAGTTCTCTCGGCAGCTCAATCTGGTCGAAGGAGGCGTAGTTCCTCCTGTAGATTCGGTTGACTTCCCGGATGCTGCCGAGATACCGCGTTGACAGGAACTTGCGATACGCCGGAGCCGCTTCATCGGTGAGTTCCATATAGCGGAACGGAAGCATGTTTCGGACGAACTCCTCCCAATCCGGACGCTCCTTCGGGTTTGCGGGCAGGGTGGGGAGGAGATGAACATCTGTGAAGGCCTTGTAGTTCGTGCCGTGCGTAGCATTCAGCTTGCGGATGTCGTTGTTGTATTTGTCCTCTTTCAGGAATGTTACGAAGAGCGGGTCGCATCCCACGATCTGGAGGAAGTCGGCGGGCAGCGACGCCTCGAATTTCAACCATTCCCGCATCTTGGTCGTCTTCTCCGGCTGCCACTCCCTCTTGTCGGTGCGCTCGAACGGGGAGAAGACCTGCTCGAAGGTGACGGCTTCTTCGCGATAAGCGCTGTTCAGGGCGCTGATGTCATCGTTGAACCGCTTTCGCAGGAATTGCCTGTACTCCTCGAGCAGTCGGCTGGGGTAGTGGGAGGTTCCGGCTATGGGGCCGTAATTCGCGCGTTTGTACTTGATTGGAAGCCCGGCTCCGAATTCGTTCCAGTCCCGGACAAGCGCCGCCTGCCCAGGGGTCAGGTCGCCGTTCTGGGGAGGAACCACGTCCTCGGTCTTGGCGAAATCAGCTCTGTAATACCCGTTGAGGATATCCATATCGCCGGCATACCTGTCCTCGGCATACTTGGCGAACAAGATAGATTCGTCGTAGAGGTATGTCGGTATGACGGTGTAGTTGTTCACGTCCACGCCGCTCTTCACGGACGTTGACAACATGACCAGGAACGGATAGATCATGGTCATCGCGCCGATGGTCAGAACGACGTACAGCCCGAGGATCAGTATTCGCATTGACCAGGACTTTCGCCCGACTGTTGGGATCAGAGACATAGCTACATGAACCTTCTAATCGCACCGGACTGTGCGTAAACCTCTACTCCTCTTGTCCCGCTGCGGAGAACCGGACGTTCCTGAGAATCCTGAGCTGGTACATGGTGAAGCCGATCAGCATGCTTCCCATGATCCAGGCCGCGGCGGTCGCATAGCCGAACTTCAAGTACATGAAGGCGTTGTACCAGATCTCCAGGCCGATAGTGTGCGTGCGGTTGAGCGGCCCGCCGCCCGTCATGACGAATATGTTCTCCATCGCTTTGAAAGAGCCGATGAAGACACCGACCAGGTTTATGATAATGAGCGCCTTCAGAGATGGGAGGGTGATGCGCCAGATCTTGCTCCAGACGCCCGCTCCATCCAGATCCGCTGCCTCGTACATCTCGTCAGGTATGCCCTTCATAGCGGCGAGATATATGATGCTTCCCGGGCCGGCGCCCGCCCATATCCCGGGAAGTATGACGCACAGCATGGCTACCGGCCATGTAGGATCTTGGAGCCATGTCTGCTCGTTCATTTGCAGGGACTTCAGAGCCGGGTGGACATGGTGCGCGAGGACAAGTGCCACGTCGTTGTAGTAGCCAATCAGCGTGTTGAAAAGCCCCTGCGGCGTCGCGTCGTAAAACCACTTCCAAAGGAAGATAATGACCAGAGCACTGGTCACGGCGGGGAGATAATACACCGTGCGGAAAAACATCTTCCCGCGTGGAACTTCGTTGAGCATCAGCGCGAGGAATATGGGCACGAAGAAGCCGAGGCCGAGGTTCAGCACCACATACATGAGGCTGTTGAAAACGCCGGTCCAGAACATCTCCTGGCTGACTGCCTCGATGAAATTGTCCAGGCCGATGAACTTGCTCCTGCCGATTATGCGATAATCCTGGAACGCCATCACCATTCCTCGGAGCAGGGGATAGTACGCCCAGACCAGGATGGATCCGACGGCGGGCAGCATGAAGATCCAGGCGATCACGTGGATCATCTTGCTGCCTCGTACGACCCGAGTGTCCCCTGTCTCTTCGGTATGGCTTTTCGCCAGTTTCCTTACTTGTGTAGCCCCAACCGAGCCGATCAGGAGAAAGAGGACTGCGAAGATTGTCCATGCAGTCCGGCGTTTCCTGTTCATAACCTCCGGCTCGACATATCCAAGCATTTTCGTGTCAATCTTGTACGCCGCCGCATCGAGGACTTTCTTCGGGTCGGCGTTCGGGCGGAGTACGATCTCCTCAAGTGGGTAGTCGAGCTGGATGTAGATCATTTCGCAGTTTTTGCCGTGGGGCTCAGGGCGACCGTGCTTGAAAGCTTCCTTGTTCGCTTCGATCCAGCTCTTCGGAATGCCGCGGAGATACTCGGTGTAGCCGTATTTCTCCAGCTTATCGGGATTGACCATCTTTCCGAGGCCCGACTCGACGTAGGCCTTCGTGCGAACTCGGTCGGCTTCTTCGCTGGTCATGAACTTGATGTACTGCCAGGCCGCATCGCGCACGCGGGGATCAGTTATCTGCGAGCTTATCCCCCACATGCCGGCGTTGATCTCGTTCGCTCGGCCTGCCGGTCCTGCTGGGAGTGCGGCAATGCCTATGAGGCTTGGGTTGAGGTTAGACCTGTTTGTCACCAAATCGGTCGAATAGGAAAACCACTGTGCGATCTTGCCTTGCTCGATATCTTGGGTGTACGTGGTGCTGCGGGATGCGACGCCCTTGAAGTGCTTCCCATCTGAGGGGCGGACCCACTCGCCGATCCTCAGCTTCTTGTAGAACAGCAACGCGGTGACGCCTTCGGGCGAGTTGAAGACGCACTTCCACTCGCCGTTCTCGTCCTGCGCGACGATATCGCCTCCTGCCTGCCAGAGGAAGTTGATCCAATGGAAGGCGGCGCCGCTGGGGCCGCCGGAGAAACCGAAGCCGTACTGGCCCTTCTCCGGTATGGTCAGCTTCTTGCAGTACTCGTAGAACTCGTCCCAGTCTCGAGGGGGTTTGTTCGGATCGAGGCCCGCCTCCCTGTAAAGGTCCTTGCGATAGTACAGTGCCTGTACGCACTGGAACCAGGGGACGCAGTATATCTTGCCGTCAACCGTAATAACCTTGCGGATCTCGGGATGGATGTTCTCCAGGATCGCCGGATCCCTTTCGACGTACTCGTTTAGCGGATAAAGAAAGCCCTGGTTGATGAAGTTATGCAGCTTGCGGAAATTGACATAGAAGACGTCGGGCGCTGTCCCTCCAGCCATTGCCATCAGGAAGCCGGACTCCGCCGCAGCGCCCTGGACCTGCAGACCGCTCGAGCTGATGATTGTGATGTTCGGGTGGAGGTCTTGGAAGCGCTCGAAGACCGCGCGGTGTGCGCGCCGCCACGGATCGGTCGAGTCCTTGGTTGGTATCCCCCAATCGCCGCCCCAGAGTCGGAGTTCCACCACGTCCTTGTCGGACTTCTGAGCGGCGGATGCGCCTGCGGCAAACGGCGTCCCGGGCGTTGTGAGGCTCAGGACAAGCAGAATCACCGCGCAAAGAATGTATGAGACGGCTTTCCGCAAGGCTCTCTCCTCGGAGCCGGTCGTTGGGCAGAGTATGGTGCGTGGAAATCGCTGCCACAAATTTAGCAGAGTCTCCGGCGGCTGTCAAGTTGTAAACGTTTGCATGCTGTGTAGTTGTCATTAGATGAAGGATGGCCGCGACCTGCTGTCGAAATGTCCATGGAAGGCAGCAGGGGTGCGCCGTACGCAGGTGAGAGTTCACGACTGTGGATAAACTGCTGTTCTTCTCACCTAACCCCCTGGCCCCCTTCCCGATTCGGGAAGGGGGAAAGGAGTTCCCCTCGCCGCTTCGGAGAGGGGCCAGGGGAGAGGTTAGGCGAGCATTCCTATCAAGCATCGTGAACTGTTACGTACGCAGTGAGGTCGAGCCGCCATGCCCTTTCCTCGATTCGATCGTTCGAAGCTGATCCTGAAGCCGCTGTCGGAGCGGGATCACGATGCCGACCTGTCGGTCATGATCCACCCGGACACGCCGTGTCAGCGCTTCGAGCATCCTGTTCTACCGGTGCTCGCCCGGCGGATTCTTGACGCCAGGAGTCGGGATCGCGCTGTGATAATGATGATTGGCGCGCACGTCGTCAAATGCGGCCTCGGTCCTCTGGTAGTGGATCTCATGCGCCGTGGGCTGCTCACCCATGTGGCGACAAACGGAGCCGGCGCCATCCATGATTTCGAGTTCGCCCTCATCGGCCAGTCCACCGAAAGCGTAGCGAGATATGTTCAAACCGGAGAGTTCGGGCTGTGGACGGAAACTGGTCGCATAAACGAAGCCGCCGTAGTCGCCCAGCGTGAAGGTATCGGCCTCGGCGAGGCGATCGGCAGGATGATCGAGACGGAGAAGTTCCCTCACCGCGATATCAGCATATTCGCGGCCGGATATCGCACCCAAACGCCCGTTACGGTCCACGCAGCGATCGGCCAGGATATCACCCACGAGCATCCGAATTGCGACGGCGCTGCACTTGGCGCGTCGTCGTACACTGACTTCCTGATCTTTACGGAGGGCGTTGCCCGGCTGGACGGCGGCGTGTTCCTGAACGTCGGCACGGCCGTTATGGGGCCGGAGGTCTACCTGAAGGCGCTTGCGATGGCGCGGAACGTGGCTCACCAGAAAGGCCGGTCAATTCGAGACTTCACCACTGCCGTGTTCGACCTCGTGGAACTTGGCGGGGATACGAGGCACGAAGCGCCGAAGGACGATCCGCGCTACTACTTCCGGCCGTATAAGACGATTCTGGTGCGCACGGTGGCGGACGGCGGAGAGAGCTTCTATGTAAAGGGCGATCATCCTCAGACGCTTCCCACTCTCTATCATCTCCTGGTCGGACATCGTGATGAGATATGATGACTGCAGAACGACTGAACGAGCTGCTGGCCGCATTCACCTCGCGGCGGGTCGTTGTCGTGGGCGACTACTTCCTCGACAAGTACCTGGAGTTCGATCCCGCGCTTGCCGAGGTTTCCCTGGAGACGGGTAAGGTCGCGAACCAGGTCGTGAATGTGCGGCACAGCCCGGGCGCGGCGGGCACCGTCGTGAGCAACCTCACGGCTCTTGGGGCGGGCGAGGTCATAGCTGTCGGCTTCACAGGCGAGGACGGCGAAGGATACGAGCTGCGGC
>Ga0315285_10001723_pt1 | contig 22972 bp, 24 predicted proteins | sample YL17G09_36_MG_FD_203698 | JGI IMG/M metagenome (GOLD analysis project Ga0315285, IMG submission 203698) | Sediment microbial communities from Yellowstone Lake, YNP, Wyoming, USA - YL17G09_36 | ecosystem: Environmental > Aquatic > Freshwater > Lake > Sediment | place: USA: Wyoming | collected... | reverse complement strand
AACATCGGGCAACGATTCTCTGAAATCCCCCCCAACCCCCCTTTAGAAAAGGGGGGCAAGGGGGGATTTCTGGGAGGCGTGTGGTCCTGGGCAAAGATTGTGATTTTGGTTGCGGCGCAGCCGCGCTGTGATCTCTGTGACCTCTGTGGCTGAATCGCTTTGGGGTTCGAATTTGTTTCGAATTTCGATATTCGGATTTCGAAATTTTCGATGCCTCGGAGCCGTTTGGTTCCGGCTATGCCGGGTTAGGTAATCAGGCATTCCGGCGGTCGTCCTTCCAGAATATCCCGGACCTGCCGGGCCACGGAATCAGACAGCCGGTCTCCCGCTTCCTGACTAAGGGCCCCCATGTGGGGAGAAAGGACCACATTCTCCAATTTGGTCAAGGGATGGCCGAAAGGCAGGGGTTCCGTGGCAAACACATCCAAAGCCGCCCCCTTGATCCGCCCTGTTTGGAGGGCTTCGATTAACGCCCTCTCCTCGATCACCTTTCCCCGGGAAGTGTTCACCAGGACCATCCCCGGCTTCACGGCTGCAAAAGCACGGGAGTCGAGTAATTTCTCGGTGGCTGAGGTGTGGGGAATATGAAGAGTAATCACGTCAGCCCGGGACAAGAGCTCAGCCAGAGGAGTCGGTTCCACCCCCATCTGATTATAAAGCGAAGGATTAATAAATGGGTCATAACCAATTATTTTCATGTCGAAACCTTTTGCAATCTTGATCATCCTGGCCCCAATCTGCCCCAGCCCGATGACCCCCAGAGTTTTCCTCCATAATTCCTGCCCGGAAGTCCATTCCGGCAGGGCCCTGCCTGCCTTGACCCATTCCCCCGTCCTGACCCAGGGGTCGGCCCTATGAATCCGTCGCAGCAGGGAAAGGAGAAGGCCGAAGGCAAGCTCCGCAACTGCCTGGGCATTTTCACCCCGGCAGTTGCAGACTTTTATTCCGCTCTGGCTTAAGGCGGTGGCGTCAATATGGTCATACCCTGCCCCGTAGGCAATGACTCCTTTCAGCCCCGGGGCGCGGCCGAGCACCTGAAGATTCACCGGTACATACTCTGAGACAATGACCTTCACCGCGGACGACCCGCCGATTTTATCCGCCAGATCAACCCCGTCCTTCGCCTCGGCCCAAGCATATCCCCCCAGGGATGAGATCTCGGCCAGCGCTTTTTCCGACATGTAAAAACGGTCAGCAAGAACGACGGGAGCGGAAAGGTTCACATTACCGGCCATCGTAAACGATTCTCCCTCCCACCAGGGTCTTTTTCACTTTGATCTCGGGAATCGCGTCGGGCGGCGTCTGCAGAGGATCCCTGTCCAGGATCACCAAGTCAGCGGCTTTCCCCTCTTTCAGCGTCCCTCTCTCCGCCTCTTCGAAGGAAAAATAGGCGGCCTCGCGGGTGTAAAGGGAAACTGCCTGTTCCGCGGTCAGACACTCTTCCGGTCCGAAGTCCTGCCCCTTGGCCGTTTTGCGGCAAATGGCGTCCCGCAGGCCGATCAGCGGATTGGGCTCGGCCACCGGGCAATCCGAAGAAAAGCCCAACCGGACGCCCTTCTGCAAGAGGGTCTTGAAGCGATAGAGTTCCCGGGATCGAACCGGCCCGAAAGCTTCCATGAAACCATCCCCAAGGAGGGAGAAAAAGTTGGCCTGGGTGGAAATGTACAGGCCCAATTGGGCCACCCGGTCGATCTGCCCGGCAGTGAGGTTTCCCGCATGGACGATCTGGTGGCGCAGGGGGTTTCCTTTATCCATGGTTCTCTCGAAGGCTTTGAGAAGCATCTCCAGCGCCCGGTCCCCCTGGGCATGGACGGAGATCTGATACTCCGCCCGGTCGAATTTCTCGATCTCCCGGTTGATTCCCTTCTGGTCGTAGTTCAGGATTCCCCTGCCTGCCCCCGGGGGAAATTCATAGGCCTTCGATACCGCCGCCGTGCGGCTGCTCATACCCCCGTCCAGGAAGATCTTGATCGCCCCCACCTTGACCCACTCCGTTCCGAATCCCCGTTTGATGCCCGCAGCCAGGAGGGGGTCCGCCCACTGATTCAGGATGAAGGCGTAGAGGCGGAAGGGAAATTTCCCGGCCGCTTCCGCATCCTGGTAAGTTCGAAGGGTAGCCGCATCGACAAAGGGGTCATGGGCGCCTACGAGTCCCAGGCGGTGGAACCGGGAAGCGCAGCGGGCCACCATCTCCACTCTTCCCTCCTGGTCATACTCGGACACCATCTTGGAATAGATGGAAGGGGTGGCGAAGAAAAGGGGCGCCATGAATGCGGACTCGCTCAGGATGCCGTTGGGGTTGCCTTTCCCATCCCGATGGATCACTCCTCCAGGAGGGTTCGGCGTCTTCTTCGTAAAGCCCAGTTCCTTCAGCGCGAGGGAGTTGACCACGCATCCGTGGACGGAGACGTGCACCAGGCAAATGGGGTGTTTCTTGGAGGCCCGGTCCAGGTCTTCCCGGGTCAGGTCTTTCTGATCGTCGAGGAGATAAGGGGCATAGCCCCACCCCATGATCCATTTTCCCGGCTTGGTTTTCTTTGCCTGGGCCCGGAGGGCCTCCACCACATCCTCTCCCCTCCGGCACCCTGCTGCCGGGCGGCAGTCGGCCTGATCGGTCAGCAGAGCGTAGAGGCAGAAATGGCTGTGGGTGTCGATGAACCCGGGAAGCACGGTCTGCCCCTGCAGGTCGATCACCTTAGTTTCGGGATCCGTGAGCTTTTCCAGTTCCTCGTTTTTCCCGATTTTAAAGATCTTCCCGAACTGGACGCCCAGAGCTTCCGCTTTCGGCGCGGCCGGATCCATGGTCAGGATATTGCCGTTCTTGAAAAGGATTTCCATAATTCCTCCCCTGCGTGGGTTATAAATGCGAAGACGAGGGCCAGGTTTACTAATTTCTGAGTAATCCCCTTTTACCAAAAAAGGAATAGGCGGGTCAAGGGAATGGTTATTCTTGCCCACCTTCACTTCTAAGATGCTTTTTCTTGTGGCCCGGGGGCAAGGCCGTAGTTTGAAGGCAGGATCGGCGGGTGGAGAAGATTCGATGAAAGATCACTTTCCTTCCGCAGAGGAAGGCGGTAAACACTTGGCCGTCTGCGCACCCCAGGCCCGTTTCCGCCCGGACCGATGAAAGAATCCGTGCCTCATCATGCCGAGAACCACGGACTTGCCCCCGGGCCAGGCACGGCCTATAAGCTCTGGACATTGATCTGCTTTCTGGAAAGTGAAGGTGGGCAAGAATGGTTATTGCCCCACTGGCGATTTTCCATCATAATATAGTTCGAAGGCCAGGGGGTAACTCGATAAAAATATGCTTTTTTAGGGGGATTTGAGAAATTCTTTGTTTTTTGAATGCGGAGGTGATTTTATGCTAGGTTCTGTGAAAGTCAACATTTCTCCGGCTGAAATTATCAAGGCAATAAGGGCTTTAGGAAAAAGGGAACGGGATGCCATTTTGGAGGACCTCCTGGCTTCCACGTCCCCTCAATACCTTGAAAGCATAAAAGAGGCAAGGAAGGATTATAAGTCCAAGCGGGTGAAGACTCACAAAGAGGTCTTCGGGGAATGAGTTACCAGCTGGTCTACACCCAGAGAGCGGCCAGAGACATCGAGAGGCTTGACCCGATTGTGAAAAGAAGACTCGGGAATACCCTTCTCCGATATAAAGAAGACCCCTTTCGTTATGCTGAAAAACTCTCTGATCCCAAACTGGGGACTTACCGATTTCGAATCGGAGATTATAGGGTCATTTTTGATTTGGATGAAAATGATATTGTAGTTTTAAGGATAGGTCATCGGAGGGAGATCTATAGGCGAATTTAAGGAATTTTTCTACGTTCTTATTTTGGGGGCTGACCCCCGAAAATAAATATTCTCGGGCTAACCCGGAAGGCGGGGTAAGGGCTTCCAAGCAGCAGTCGGTCTATATTTCTGGTCGGAACCGCCGGAGTCGCAGCGAGTTGCTGACCACGGACACGGAACTCATGGCCATGGCCGCGGCGGCGATCATGGGGTTGAGGAGGATTCCCCAGAAGGGGTAGAGGATTCCGGCGGCGATCGGGATTCCCAGGACATTGTAAATAAAGGCCCAGAAAAGATTCTGCCGGATCGTCCGGATCGTCCTTTTGCTGAGCTGGATGGCGGTCACCACCGCCCGCAGGTCTCCGGTGATCAGGGTGATGTCGGATGATTCCATGGCCACGTCGGTCCCGGTGCCAATGGCGATTCCCACATCAGCCTGGGCCAGGGCCGGGGCGTCGTTGATTCCGTCTCCGACCATGGCCACCACCTTCCCCTCTTCCTGCAATTTCTTGACCTGCCGGCTCTTTTCCCAGGGAAGAACTTCGGCCAGGACCCGCTTGATTCCCATTTGAGCGGCCACGGCTTTGCCCGTGCGTTCATTGTCGCCGGTGATCATGATCACTTCCAGGCCCATCCGCTGCAGGGCTTCCACCGCCTCCCGGGAATGGGGCTTGAGAGTGTCAGCCACGGCCACGATCCCGGCCGCGGAATGATTTCTCGCCACCACCATGGGCGTTTTACCTTCACTGGCCAGGCGCTCCATCTCCCCCCGGAGGCCATTCAGGTCAATCCCTTTCTCCTCCATGAGCCTGAGGTTTCCGAGGAGAATCGGTTCCCCATCGATTTGGGCCTTGATTCCCTGTCCGGGAATGGCTTCAAATCCTTCCACTGGACTGAGCCCCAACCCCTTTTCTTCGGCCGCGCGGACGATGGCCTCCCCCAGGGGGTGTTCCGATCCCTTTTCTGCCGAAGCAGCCCATCGGAGGACCTGCTCTTCTTTAAATTTATTTCCGGCAACAATGTCGGTGACCGAGGGTTTCCCCTGAGTGAGGGTCCCGGTCTTGTCGAAAAGAATGGAGTTCACCCGGTGGATCGTTTCCAGGCTTTCTCCCCCCTTGATGAGAATTCCGTTCTCCGCACCCCGGCCGGTTCCCACCATAATGGCGGTGGGCGTCGCCAGTCCCAGAGCACAGGGGCAGGCGATGATCAAAACCGCTACGAAATTAAGCAGAGCCAGAGTGAAAGCCGGCCTGGGCCCGAAAATCATCCAGACAGCAAAAGTAACCAGGGCGATCGATATGACGGTAGGCACGAATACACTCGCCACCCGGTCCGCCAGCCTCTGAATCGGTGCCTTGGAGCCTTGGGCTTCCTCCACCAGCCTGATGATCTGCGCCAGGGCCGTCTCCTTGCCCACTTTTGTGGCCTCAAGCTGAAACGATCCGGTCTTATTGATGGTTCCCCCCATAACCGGATCCCCGGCACGCTTCTCCACGGGGATGCTCTCTCCGGTGAGCATCGACTCATCCACCGCCGACCAGCCTTCCCGGACAATTCCATCGACGGCGATTTTCTCCCCGGGACGAACGATCACCCCATCCCCTTTGCGTACCTCTTCCACCGGGATATCCATCTCCTGCCCGTTCCGGACCACCCTGGCAGTCTTGGCCTGAAGGCCCATGAGCCGTTTTATGGCCGAGGAGGTTTGACCTTTGGCGATGGCCTCCAGAAGTTTCCCCAAGAGGATCAGGGTGATGATCATGGCCGAGGTGTCAAAGTAAACTCCCAGGTCCAATCCCCCGGCCCGGAACAATTGGGGGAAGAAGGTTATCACCGCGCTGTAGATGTAGGCCGCGGAAGTCCCCACCGCGATGAGGGTGTTCATGTCCGAAGTCCGGTGTTTCAGGGCCAGCCAGAAACCCCGGTAAAACTGCCCGCCCGCCCAGAACTGAACGGGAGTGGTCAGCAGAAAGAGGGTCAGATGGTCTTGCAGGACCTTGGGCCACCAGGGGAACCATTCGGGCATACTGCCGAAAAAGATCGCCGCCGATAGAACGGCGCTGACCACGAATTTTCGCTTCTGCAGCCGGATCTCCCGGGTTCTGGCTTCAGCTTCCCGGTCAGCCGAAGCTTCTTCCTCGAATCCCCGGACCTCGTACCCCAGGTTCTCGACCGCTTTCCGAAACTCGGACTTTCCCACTTTTTCGGGATGGTATAGAATGGTGGCTCTTTCCGTGGCCAGGTTGACCCGGGCTTCGATCACTCCCTCGATTTTGCGGAGTCCCTTTTCGATCCGGTTCACGCATGCGGCACAGGTCATGCCGCCGACGGCGATGGTTATTTTTTCTTCCTTGCTCAGCTCCTGAGGGACACCGTAGCCAAGGTCTTCGACGGCCTTTTTTATACTCTCTGGTTCAACAAGGCTGGGATCATAGACGATATTTGCCTTTTCGGTGGCTAAATTGACACTGGCCTCTCGAACCCCTTCCACGGCCCGGAGGGATTTTTCGATCCGGGCCACGCAAGAAGCGCAGGTCATCCCCTGGATGGGTAAAGATAAGTTTTTGGGTTCACTCATGTTTTTATCATTCATATTATTTATGATGCGATTTAAAAGCCTTTGATTCAACAAGAATTTTTAGGAAATTGGGGTTAGAATGATAAATGGGCTAGGGGAAACGTAAAACGATTTTTCCCTATACATTTTTTCATTGAAAAGGTATGCTTAAGTCTATATAATTTAGATTTAATTCACAACTGAGGTTCGTCTATGAAAACTCCTCTGGCGAAAAAAGAGAATATCAACCACAAATGGCACTTGGTGGATGCCGACGGGAGGATTTTGGGACGGCTGGCCACACGGATTGCAATCCTGCTGCGGGGGAAGAACAAGCCGATCTTTGCCCCTCATCAGGACACGGGTGATTTCGTGGTGGTCATCAATGCGAAGAAAGTGTCCCTGACCGGGAAAAAATGGAAAGAGAAGATCTACGTTCATCACTCCGGATACCCCGGCGGGCTAAAAGAGGCCAGCGCGGAAAAAATCAGGGAAAAAAAGCCCGAGCGCCTCATCACCATGGCCGTCCAGGGGATGCTGCCCAAGACCAAACTGGGGAAAAAACTGATCAAGAAGCTCAAAGTCTATGCCGGAGACACCCATCCCCACGAAGCCCAGCAACCTGAACCTTATACCTTGTAAAGGAAGGACATATGCCCGAAAAAGTTTACTATGCCACTGGGAAGAGGAAGACTTCGATCGCCCGGGTCTGGATGAAGCCCGGCGACGGAAAAGTCACGGTAAATAACCAGGACCTGAACCAGTACTTCAAGCTGGACACGGCCAAGATGATCATCTTCCAGCCCCTGGAGCTGACCGGCACGCTGGGCCAGTTCGACATCGCCATCACGGTTCTGGGCGGGGGGATGAAGGGACAGGCCGGGGCCATTCGCCACGGGATCACCCGCGGCCTCCTGAGCGTCAAGGATGAGTTCCGGGAATCGCTGAAGAAGGCCGGCCTCATCACCCGGGACCCCCGGAAGAAAGAGCGTAAAAAATACGGCCAGAAAGGTGCCAGGAAGAGATTCCAATACTCCAAACGGTAATCCGGGTTGGGGTAAAAACCAAGGGAAGGTCTTCCGGCCTTCCCTTTTTTACTTCCTTTTTCACGGAGAAGGACCATGACCCGCGTTGGCGTAGTAGGAGCGACGGGCTATACTGGAATCGAGCTGGTGCGGCTGCTTTCCAGGCACCCCAAGGTTCAATTGACCGCCCTGACGGCCGAGAAAAACGTGGGCCAGCCGATCTGGAAGCTCTTCCCGTCCATTCTGAAAGAGGTCGACCTGGTCTGCCAGCCCCTGGAAGTCGAGCCTTTATCAAAGGCCTGTGACTTCGTCTTCACCGCCCTGCCCCATAAGGCGGTCATGGAAGTAGCGCCGGGCTTCCTGGAAAAAGGGATCAAGGTTGTTGACCTGAGCGCTGATTTCCGATTGGCTGACCCGAAGGTTTACGAGCAGTGGTACGAGCCCCATACCGCGCCGGGGCTTTTGAAGGAGGCGGTTTACGGCATTCCTGAACTGCACCGGGCGGAAATCAAAAAAGCCAGGCTGGTCGCCAACCCCGGCTGCTACCCCACCAGCGTGATTCTGGCCCTGGCCCCGGTCCTGAAACACAAGGTCGTCGATATCCGCACCCTTATCGCCGATTCCAAGTCGGGGGTCAGCGGAGCAGGCCGGTCCGCCGTTCTCTCTTCCATGTTCGCCGAAGTGAGCGAGAACTTCAAGGCCTACAAGGTGACCGAGCACCGGCACACCCCGGAGATGGAGCAGGAACTGAGCCGGGTGGCCGGAGAAAAGGTCATCCTAACCTTTACCCCTCACCTGGTGCCCATGAAGAGGGGAATCCTCTCTACGATTTACGCCACCCTGGTTAAACCCCTCTCCGAAAAGGAAATCTACGAGATGTACCTTGATTTCTACGGGAAGGAGAAGTTCGTCCGCGTCCGCCCCTCGGACCTTCTGCCCAGCACCGCGGAGGTGTTCGGGTCGAACTACTGCGATATCGGGGTGAAGGTGGACAAAAGGATCAACCGGCTCATCATCCTCTCGGCCATCGACAACCTGGTCAAGGGAGCCTCGGGCCAGGCCGTGCAGAACATGAACCTGATGCTCGGCCTCGAAGAATCCCTGGGGCTGGATATCGTACCCGTTTATCCGTAATGAAGTTCGGAGCGATTTAGTTCGGAGTTCGGGGTTTGTAGGGGCGACCGGCTGGTCGCCCGTATGGAGTTAGCAGGCATGAAATCACGAGACGAAATTCGCTCACTTATCAAGCAGCATCAGAATATTCTCGCCGATCGCTATGGTGTGGAAGTCGTAGGGCTCTTCGGTTCCTATGCTCGGCAGGACCCCAAGCCGGGAAGTGATATCGATCTCCTTGCGGAAATACTTCGTCCCGTAAGCCTCTTCGAGCTCATCGGGGCCGAAATCTACCTCAGCGAAATTCTCGGCATAAAGGTGGATCTGATTCCAAAGCGCGATGTGCGGGAGGAATTGAAAGAAACGATTCTCAGAGAGGCCGTCGGCATATGACCCGCAACATCCTCTTATACATCAAAGATATTCTCCAGAATATGCAGGATGCGCAGGATTTTATCCGAGGAATGTCCTACGAGAAATTCGTGGCGGACAAAAAGACTTTTAATGCCGTTGTGCGCTCCCTTGAGGTTATCGGCGAGGCGGCAAAGAATGTTCCCGAAGAAGTCCGCTCAAAATACCCCTCCGTCCCCTGGAAGGAAATGGCTGGGATGAGGGACAAAGTGATTCACTTCTATTTCGGCGTGAACCGGGAGGCTGTCTGGATCGCCGTCAAGGATCGTATTCCTGCCGTTAATCCTCTGATCGAACAAATCCTGGGCGATCTTGATCAGAAATAGGCCTGGCAACCGTTTATAACCAAATAACCGGCCACCTACCTATTCGAAAACCCATACAGAACCGCCGGATTTTCGACCAGAACCTTTTTCCGCAGGGCCTCATCCGGCGCCCACTCGGTCAGCAGGTCGAAGAGCACGGCGTCGTTCGGCTTGTGCTCCCTCTCGGTCGGGTGCGGCCAGTCGCTTCCCCATACCATCCTCTCCGGCGCCGCCTTCAGGTATGCCCGGGCGAGCTCGGTCGTGTCCGCGTAAGTCGGCGGGCCGACCTTGGTGTCCTGATACACCCCTGACAGCTTAACCCAGGTCCGGCCCTTGTCGATCAGCCGGCAGATGATCTGGAAGGCGGGGTGTTTAACGCCCGCCGGCTGCGGGATTCTCCCCATGTGATCGAACACGATCGGCGCTGCGATGCGCTTCAGCAGGTCCTCGCGCTCGACAATCTGATCCCCCCGGAAATGGAGCTGCACGTGCCAGCCGAGGTCGTTCGCCCGTTTGGCCAGCGGCTCGATCATTTCGAAGCTGGTGACTGCAGTCTTCGGGTCGAAGAGGGTAAATCGAATCCCGCGGATGCCCCCGTCCGCCATTTTTTTCAGGTCGGCATCGGTGACTTCAGTGCGGACAACCGCGACTCCCCGCGCATTCGCCAGGCCGAGCTGGGAAATGCCGTCCGCCGTGACGGCATTAGCCGTGGCGTAGGCGCTGGGCGTGACAATCACGGCCCGCGTCGTCCCAATCCGCTTCTGAAGCAGCCGGTACTGCTCCACGCCCGCGCCCTTCACCAGCCGTGCGACGGGCCCGGGGGGCGGAAAGCGCTCATCATAGATGTGAAGGTGACAGTCGCAGGCATTCGCCGGCGCCTTCAGCTTCGGCGCCTCGGTACCGGAGGAATGCGGCACCTTGTGCTCCGTTGAAGAAGCCTCCACGATGCCCCCAGGAATGCCAATTCTGCCGGCTGCCGCCACGGCCACCAATCCGGCCCCTTTGATAAAAGTACGACGCGTGATCTGACGGTTTCGCATGTCCCACCTCCTCATTTAGTTTCAGAGCTTGTTTTTGTAAAGGTTTTCACCCTGAATTTTTATCTGTGTTTATCTGTACTACTAACGTGCAGGCTCTCTAAATTTTGTGAAGAATTTTTGGTTGGGAAACGGGTCTCTGAAATCCCCCCAACCCCCCTTTAGAAAAGGGGGGCGAAGGGGGGATTTCTGGGATCACCCGTAACCCCGAGCAAAACTCTTTCAGAAAGATGACCTGATTTTGGTTGCGGCTGCGCCGCGCTAAGTTTATCTGTGTCCCAAACAATAAAATGCCTTGAAGTATTTAATTTTTTCCCGCGTTCATCCGTGTTCATCCGCGTCCCAATAAGATTTTTGCTTATTGGCACAAAGGTTCAGTCAACCACCCTCCAAAGATACCAGCTCCCCACACTCCGATAAGGCCTCCACGGCTCGCTAATGGAAATCATTTCATCTGCCGATGGCGCCTGTTGGAGATTATAAGCCACCTTGAATCCCCTTTTGAGACCCGCATCATTGACCGATAGAACGTCCGGCCTTCCAAGTCCGAATATGAGAAACATCTCTGCGGTCCATCTTCCAATTCCCGAAAAGGTGATGAGTTTAGTAATAACCTCTTCGTCTTCCCATTTGGCGATAGAGGAAAAATCAAGCTCCCCATTTCTAACGGCCAAGGCCAAGCCGCGAAGGTACTCGAATTTCGGCCGCGATAATCCTGCGGCTTTGGAACTCTTAGCCGAGATTTTCAAGACATTTTGGGGAGTAAAGACCTGAGTCCCGAGCAAATCAAAAAGCCTGCCCTTTATTGCTCTTGCAGCATGAGCTGAAATCTGTTGACTGATGATCGAAGAAGCCAGGGCGTGAAAAGGGTTGTCCAGTGCCGGGGTGATCGTGCAGGGGCCATGTTTCATAATCAATCTCGAAAGAGCCCTATCCGAGGATCCCAGATGTCTTAGGGCCTTCCGGATTAAAAATCGATCCAAGGTTTTTTTCATAAACTTTTTTAACTCAATCCGAAATAGATTTCAAGTCCCAAACACAATGCTAAAGGGGGGCGGGGCGGGTGATTAATCTAGGCCATGGCCTTGAACAAAACAGCGGATCATGCTTGGATTTTAAACTGTCTATCAGGTCGAGTATATGTCAGTTGTGTCCCTGGGATCAAATCTTTAATTTTGACAAACCAATCTTTCCGTCATTTTTCTTCCGCCAATTACCAATTTTTATGCCCCATAAAAAGCAAAACCCCATCTCTCTCTGAGAAATGGGGTTTGGTTCTGCATTCCATTTAGCCCTCCATTAAGGGTTCGGAAAAGGCCAAGGAGAAAATTTAGCTCCAGAGGAAGCCGATGACCTTTTTAATCTACTTCGGCAGCGAAGTTTTGAATGACCGGCAGACCAAGAAATAGCACTGCCAGATACACGGTTCTTATTTATCGATAAACCTCCCCCCGGAAGTCAATCGCATAAACCAGCAGTTCTTGCTTTTCCTTCTCGATTCTAAAGATGATTCGAATCTTACCGATTCTCATCCTCATGAAACCTTTCCATTTTCCAGCCAGCATTTTGATTTGAAGCTCGCGGAAAGGAATGATTCCTTTATGATCGATGGAAATGACCAGTTCTTTGATTTTCGTTCTTATCCTCTCCTGATTCCGCTCGTCACACGATGAGAGAAATTTCATAGAGTGGCTGCTGAAGGTTACCTTCATTTCATCACCCAATCGGTCATATCTTTAAATTCCCTCTCATCATAATCCGATGGAGCACCGTATCTCTCCTCGATTTCCCTCAGCTCCTTTTTGGAAACATAAGGAATTAGAATTTCATACAAATTCAACCTTTCTTCCCGCAGAGCATCCCTGATGCTTTCCTTAATAATTTTTCTGAACACTTTTTCATTCACCACCATGTTCTCACCTCCAGAATCTTCTCTCTTCCCCGCTCTATTCTTATCGGTCACCGGTTCATTCCTTTCTAGTGCGGGATCATGCTTCGTCGTCCAACGTAACTGAGCAAATCATATAGAAAATTTTTTGAAAGATCAAGAAGTATTGCAGCATAGCGTCAGGGAAAATGGCGAAGAGGATCAGACGGGCGATCCGGCGGATCGCCCCTACGAGGGCAGGCATCCCGCGAAACGCGGGACCCCTACGGGCTGGTTCTGGGTCTGCGGGATTTTGGTGCAGACGCCTTCCGCTTGGGGGGCATGGTCTTGATAAGCGCTCTGAGGACTTCATTGACAGAATCCGGCGTGTGGAAAACCTCCGATACGTCAGGATCGAGCACTACCACGACCCTGCTTTCATCGGGTTGGCCGGCAAACCGGTTCGGCTTGGCCTTTCGATAATCGAAGCGGTACTCCGCCCGCAGTTCCCTTATGATTGCGGCACCTCCCTTAGGGGTACTGGTTTTTTTCATAATCTTCCCGCTCCTGATTCGTCGCTGGGCGCGCGCTGATGATTCGTACTATATTCAACGCTCGTTCCGTGAAGGAAACCAGCAGAAGCCTTTCAGTGGCTGAGTGCCCGATGATGATTTCCCTTGCTTCGTATTGGGAATGACTTTCGTCGTCGAAAATGCGGGCCAGAGGATCATGGAAAACAGTACTGGCTTCGTCGAAACTCACGCCGTGCTTCTGCAGGTTGTGGGAGGCCTTATGTTTGTCCCACTCGAAGCGAAGGCCCATGGGTTTCTTTTCCTTCTTTATGATTTACCAATTGGAATAATATCACGAATTGATAAATATCATCAATGAGAATGATTCGATACGGCAGGCACAGGGAACCCCCTGCTTCAGCGAATTGCTCCCATGGTCAGGCCGCGGACGATGTACTTCTGCACGAAGAGGCTCAGAATCAGTTGGGGGACCACCGCGACCAAGGAGGCGGCCGCCATCTGTCCCCACAGCACCTGCTCGTAGGAGATGAACTGGATGGCCCCCACGGTGACCGGGAACGTCTGCCGCCCTGCAAGCATGAGGGGATAGTTGAACGCGTTCCAGCAGAACATGAAACCCAAAATGATCGTCACCGCTATGCCCGGCAGGCTGAGGGGCAGGATCACCTTGGTCAGGACCCCCCACCAGGAACAGCCGTCAATCTTGGCGGCCTCCTCCACCTCCGGAGGGATTTCCATAAAGAAGCTGCGGAGCATCCAAACGGTGAAAGGCAGCGAGATCAGCTGGTAGGCGAGGATCAGCCCGGTGTACGTATTGTAGAGGTTCAACTGCTGGAAGAGGATGTACAGAGGGATCAAGAAAGTAATGAACGGGGCGAAGCGAAAGCTCAAGAAGAGGAACGCCAGCGGCTCCTTGAAACGGAAGCTATAGCGCGCCAGGGCGTACGAGGCCGGGATTCCCGCCAGGAAAGAAAGGCCCACCGCCCCGCAGGAGATGATGATGCTGTTCAGGAAGAAATTCGGGAAATCCGGACGGGCGGAGGCGTACAGCCCGCGTTTCAGCCCGATGAAGATCGCCTGGTAGTTCTGGATGGTCGGCTCGAATAACAGTTTGGGAGGCGCGGCGATCACATCCAGGGGCTGCTTCAGGGAAGTCAGCAGGATCCAGAAGAACGGGAAGAGGGTCCAGACCACCAGGGCCGCCACCCCCGCCGCCAGGAGCGCGCGCCGGATCCATCGCCAGGTTGTCAGACCCTTCGGGGATGTCGTCGTCATGGGTTCCTCAGAGGGCAGTCTGTTCCGCGGCGCGCTTCCAGTACCCCATGAGGAGGTAGCTCGCCAGGAAGACCAGGATCAGCAGCACCACTGCGTAAGCCATTCCCATTCCCATCTGGTACCATTGGAAGGCGAAGAAAAACGCGCGCAGGTGCAGGTTCATCGTAGCGTCGGCCGGTCCGCCGACAGTGGCAGCATAGATGACGTCGAAGATGCGCAGCGAGTCCATGACTCGAAAGGTCGCCGCCAGAATGATGAACGGCTTCAGGAGGGGAAGGGTGATGTACCGGAAGACCCCCCAGGCTGTGGCCCCATCCACCCGGGCCGCCTCGTACGGCTCTGTGGGCAGCGACTGCAACCCCCCCAGCAAGATTATGGCCACGAAGGGCAGGTTTCCCCAGGTGTCAATGATGAAGACGGAGACGATGGCGGAATTCATGGCGCCGAGCCAGTTGACCGGTCCCAGCCCTAGAAACGAGAGGAGGTAATTGAGGATCCCCGCCTTGGTGGAGGCCATCATGATCTTCCACATGAGCGCGGTGATGACCGGCGGCATCATGAGCGGCATGAGCATCATGCCGCGGATCACCCCCCGGCCGATGATTCGGCTGTTGAGCAGGAGCGCCACTGCCAAGCCCAGACCGACCTGCACGACCACCGCGACGAGCGCGTAGGACAGGGTGAACTTCAAGGAGTACGAAAAGAGGGGATCCTCCAGGAGCTTTAGGTAGTTTCGCAGCCAAATGAAGCGGAAGAGGTGCGGGTACTGCAGGTAGTAGTTCGTAAGGCTATAGTAGACCCCCAGGAAGAAGGGGTACAACATTCCCAGGAGCAAAAGCAACCCGGGCGCGAGCAAGAGGTACGGCAGGATGGCCTCGCGCTGGCGCGCTGGGGCATGGGGCCTCGCCATACGGTTCGTGCTTCACCTTCATACAAAAAGACCCCATGCCGCCCCGGCGGTCGAAGCGGCATGGTTCATCGCGTAAGAGGTTATTTCTGCAACCCGATGTCTTTGAAGATTTTGTTGATCTCGTCGTCGGCCCGCTTCATGGCAGCTCCCGCGGAGAGCCGCTTGAAGTAGATCTCGTGCAGGGCCCGCGCCCAGATATCCCCCAGCCTGGCGCGTTCCGGCTCGGGAACCCAGGCCACCCGCGCAGTCTTGAGATTCTCCTGGACCGTCTTCACGTAGGCCCCGTTGCCCCAGCCGCCCATGACCTTCTGTGTCCGGGGGTCATTCATAACCGAGATCCGAGACGGGTTGTAGTTTTTAAACTCTACCGTGGCGTTCAAGAGCGTGCGAGGCGATGTGGCCCACTGGATGAACAGCCAGGCCGCCTCTTTGTTCTTGGTGGCCTTGCTCATGCCGAGCGCCCAGGTCCAAAGGCCGGAGTAGGTGCGGCCGCCCGGACCCGGGGGCAGGAGGGCATAGCCTACCTTTCCCGCCACCTTCGACTTCTGGGGATCCTCGTAGGTTTGGGCGAAGAAGTCGCAGTCCGGGTACATACCCGCCTGGCCTGCGGCAAAGGTCTCCATTCCGTCGTACCAAGTCATGTTGGCCCAGTTGGCCGGCCCGCTCTCCCGGATCATATCAATCCATATCTGGGTGAACTTGACCACCCGCGGGTCTCCGAGCCGGGCGATCATCTTCTCGTCCACCTCGGCCCACTTGCCGTCGGTGTAGGACTTCACCCCGCTGATGTAGCCGGTGGCAATGGCCGGAGTGTTCGGCGTGCCGCGAGCCATGATGCCGTCGATCCCCGCGTTCTTCTTTACCAGACGGGCCGCCTCGGCCATCTCCTCATAGGTCGTGGGTACCTTGATCTTGTACTTGTCGAAGATGTCTTTCCGGTAGGCCAGGATATAACTCTCGCACATAATGGGGATCGACCAGAGCGATCCCTCACCCGTCCCCCCGCCAATCTTCCCGCTCCAACGGTTGGCCCCGATGAGACCGGGGAAGAAGTCCTCCGGCTTATACCACGCCTTGTCCGTGATCTTGGGGTCATTCAGGAACTGATCCAGCGGGTGGATCCAGCCCGGGGGCGCGTAGGTCCAGTTCCGCATGGGACCGGTCATGATCACGGTGAACTCCCCGCGCTGGTTGGACAGGTCGGCGATGAGCTTGGCGAAATATTCATTCTCCGGCAGGATCAGGTACTCGACTTTGATGCCCGTGAGGGCCTCAAACTCGGGAATGAGAGGAAGCAGCGACTCGGTATAGGGGTGCTTGTTCAGCCCGATGGTCAGCTTCTGCCCCTCGAATTGACGCCAGTTGATCTTGGCTTCGCGGAAATAGGCCAGGTCGGATTCCGCGGCGTTGGCCTCCACCGCCACCCAGCAGATCCACCCCCCCAGAATAAGGAAAGCCGCCGCTGTCATCCACCGCCTCGTGCGCATCTGGTGTTTCATCGCCTTACCTCCTTTCAAGGATTCATCCTGCTTAATTTGTCCGAATTATATCCATGTCTTAACTAAAGTCAAGCACATTCTATTTCCATTCTGTCCACCTCCTTGACATGCCATTGCCCGACCAGTATTATCACAGAAGCGCGTTCTTATAACCGGGTTTCGGCAACCGGGTGGGTGAGTGTCCGGCATGATCATGCGGGGAAAAAGCATGACCTCGCCGGGCTCACGCCCGAGGTCGCGAAGCAGGGCATCCGCTTGAATGCCCTTTGGCCGGTCCGTATGCACACCCATGAACATTCACGCGTACTGCTACCACCATCTTAAGTTTTTTGGGAACTAAAACGGAGTTGGAATTTGACCTCTGATATCTCCCCCCTTTTTCTCGAGGGGGGATTTCGTAATTGAAAGGTGAGAGGAATAAGCGATTCCGCGGATAGGCGCTGAGGGGTTATGGAATGGAAAAGATCAAGAAGAGAACCAGGATCGATGGCCCGAAGAAAGGACGGAATAAAAAATGAAGATTACGGAAGATTTGATTATGAGCCTCACGAGGAAAGCCAGCGAGAACCGGAAGAGACTTACGGATGTTTTATATAAGACCGGGGGCGGGCACTTTGGGGGGTCTCTCTCCTGCATGGAAATCCTGACCGTCCTTTACCATGCCATTCTGAAGATTGACCCGAAAAATCCAGGGTGGAAAGAGAGGGATTTCTTCATTCTCAGCAAGGGCCACGCGAATGCGGGTTTTTCGACCGTCCTCGCTTCCCGCGGTTTCTTTGAGGAGTCCCAATTATACACCTTCAACGAGGCGGGCAGCGCCTTTGGAATCCATCCAACCTACGGCATTCCGGGGGTGGAAATTCCTACGGGCAGTTTAGGGCACGGGCTTTCGATTGGGGTAGGAGTAGCGCTGATGCTGAAGCTGGATAAGAGCCAATCCAAGGTATATGTCCTGGTTGGAGACGGAGAGCTTCATGAAGGTCAAATCTGGGAGGCGGTGCAGGCGGCAGCCAATTGGAAATTAGACAATCTGGTTGCGATCGTAGACCGGAATCGATTGAGCATGGACGGGCCTACGGAAGGATTTACCATTGCCCTAGAGCCGGTTCCGGACAAGTGGCGCAGTTTTAATTGGGCTGACAAGTCCGTCGATGGGCACGATGTCAGGGCCTTGCTGGAGACCTTCCAGTCCGTCCCCTTTCAGCCAGGCAGGCCTTCGGTGATCGTTGCGAATACGACCAAAGGGAAAGGGATTTCCTTCATGGAAAATCAATACCAATGGCACTATGGGAAACTTACCGATGAATTCTACCAAAAAGCCATGGAGGAACTGTCGAAAGTTCAATAACTTACATGCCCGCCGTGCTGGGAAATGAAAAAAATTCTTACCTTGGAGGCTGAAACCAGATGGTCAAGAAAAGCGCTTTCCATATACCGCAGTTGAAGGGAATGGGGGGAAGGGACATATTTGGGTTGGCCCTTGCCCAGTTGGGGGAAGAAAGCGAACGCGTCGTCTTCCTCACCGCCGATTGCCTGTGGTCGACCAAAGGGGATATTTTCGCCAAGAAATTTGCCGATCGGGCCTTTAATTTTGGAATTGCCGAGGCCAACATGGTGGGGGCCGCGGCGGGGATGACTTTATTGGGAAGAGTGCCCGTCATTGCCGGTTTTGGATTTCTGATGTCCCTGAGGATCGCCGAACAGGTAAGAACGGATATTTGTTATCCGCGGTTGAATGTCAAAATCGTGTCTACGGCTACAGGCCTGTCGATGGGGACCGGCGGCCCCAGTCACCACTGTACGGAGGATATTGGGGTGATGCGAATCTTCCCCAATATGGCCATCGTTTGTCCGGGTTCGTCGATTGAAACCTGGAAAGCCTGCCAGGCAGCGATTCTGGATTATGAGGGGCCTGTATACCTGAGATTGGAACGGGATCCCTTTTTCGGCGAGGTGGAAGAACTGTATGAGAAGGAAGATAGGCCTTTCGAACTGGGCAAAGCGATTTCTTTGCGGGAGGGGAAGGACGTAACCGTCATGGCCATTGGGAAACCTCTGGGCTTGGCCTTACAGGCGGCGGAAGCCTTAGCGAAAGAAGGAATCAGCACGCGGGTGATCAACATGCACACCGTAAAACCCATTGACCGGGAAGCCATTCAAAGAGCTGCCGAGGAAACGCGGGGAATCGTAGCGGTGGAAGAGCACAATACCGTCGGTGGTTTGGGGGAAGCCATCAGCTCCGCCGTATGCGAAAACGCGCCTACCCTCGTTAAGAAGGTCGGGATCTGTGATGAATTTTGCTGTATCGGGCCGACGGATGAAATATGGAAAAGGCATGGTCTGGCCGCGGAAAACATTATCCGGGCGGTAAAAAGTATCCTGGATCGGAGGCACAGATAACATGAAGCGAAGAGCAGCGAAATTGGTGGCGCCCAGAAAATTTGAAATCATGGAAGAGCCGATACGGCCCCTCAATGAAAACGAAGTCCTGTTGCGGATCCTATCCTGCGGACTGTGCCATTCCGATATGCCCGCCTACCATGGCGAGAGTCACATCGCGCGGACGCCGGATGGGATTCCTTACATGCAGACGAATCTCCAATACCCCTTCGAAGTCGGCCATGAGCCTTCGGGGGTCATCGAGGACGTAGGAAAGGCGGTGAAGGACTTCAAACCCGGGGATCGGGTCAGCGGGCTGGCCAAAGGGGTGTTTGCGACTCATGCTTACGCGGATCCAGCGACCCTGATTGTGCTTCCGCCCGAGGTGAAAGATCCCCAATATTGCCTGATCGAACCTCTTGGCGCCACCTGCAATATCATCCGGGCGGCGAATCCGGAATACGGCGATTATGTGGCGGTCATCGGTTGCGGAATGATGGGGTTGATGACCTTGGCCGGGGTGAGCCGGAGTGCGGCGCGGGAGGTCGTCGCGATCGATCTGGTGGATTCACGTCTGGAATGGGCCAAGAAAATGGGGGCGACGAAAACGCTGAACCCCATGAAAGGAAAGGTGGCGGCGGACATTCAGGATTTGACTCATGGACACGGAGTGGATGTGGTCATCGAGATTACGGGAAAAATCGCCGGTCTGGAGCTGGCCTGCGATATCGTCAAACCGGCCTCCCTGCTGGGCTATGAGGGCAGGGGCAAAATTCTGATCCCTTCGCTCTACGCCGGCAGACAAGTCTGGGAATCTTCGCTCGGATATCAATTGATGTTCCGGTCCCCCATATTGCATTCCACCCACCCTTTCTATTCCCAAGACTATAAAGAGGATCAAAGAAGGGGCCTTTGGGGATACCTCAAAGGCATCCTTCCCCTCAACCAGATCATAACTCATGAATTCAAGCTTGAGGATACGGCGAAAGGCTTCGAAATAGCAGAAACGGGTGCGGATCATTACATAAAAGGGATCGTGGTTCCATGACCGGTTCCAATGGGCCTCAGCGGGCAAAGAAAGCCGGATCTGAGCAAGGAAAAAGAATTTCTCATCCAACCGCAGAAAACGCGGCCCCTCAGGAAGCAAATTTTTCCGTCTAGGGCTCACCCCGAAAAGCAAAGCGTTGCCGAGCTGCAACCAAATCGCAGGGACAACCAATCGCGGAGCGTGAACCTTGCCCATTTCGCGGCTGGTCCCCCCCAGGCGGGAGGGCCGTCCCTCCATTCGAAAAAATCTTTCCAACATTTAATAAGCTTGAACGTTAGTAGGTGGGAGCTGTTTGCGGTATAAGAAGCCTCTGACGAGAAAGAATTCAAATTGGAGGTACCGATGGCCAAGAACGATCTGGCGATCACGGATGTAAAAGCATACCCCATCTCCTTTCCGCTGCCTGCCGAAAATCGCATATCCGTGGGTATTGGCACAGTACTCAAGCGAGACGTGGTCATTGTAAAGGTAATCACCGCTGGCGGGCTGGTTGGGTGGGGCGAATCCTACCACGCACGGGCCCACACCGCCGTGGCCAAGATCATTGAGGCGACCTTGCGCCCGCTGATCCTCGGGATGGAGGCTACGGATGTGGTCGGTGTCTGGGAGCGGATCTACCGGTACCAGTTGGTCGGCTACGGGATGGGCGCCGGTTGCAGCATCGCCATGAGCGGCATCGATCTCGCGCTCTGGGACATCCGCGGGCAGGTTGCGGGAATGCCGATCTATCAGCTGCTGGGCGGCTCCCGCAAAGGTCTGCCCGCCTATGCCGGGGGCGTTGCGCTCGGCTATATGGAACCAGCCAAACTCGTGGAGGAAGTCCAGTCCCTCGTCGCCGCGGGCTACCAGGCCGTGAAGTTGAAAGTCGGCGAGACTCCGAAACGGGATATTGCTCGGATCCGCGCGGTACGCGAGGCCTTGAGCAGCGAACTCGTACTTCTGACCGATGCCAACACGGCCTACACGCTAGACGATGCTCGGGCCGTCATGCCGGCGATGGACGAGCTGGGTGTCGGCTGGCTGGAGGAGCCCTTTCCTGCGCCCGACTACCCAGCCTACAAATTGGCCAGGTCTTTCGGACGCACCCCGTTCGCTGCCGGCGAGAACTACTACACCCGATTCGAATTCAATCGCTTGCTGGAGGATGGCGCGGTCAGGATCTGGCAGCCAGACCTCTCCAAGATCGGAGGGATCACGGAAGGGCTGCGGATCGCCGCCATAGCGTCCGCAAACAAGGTGCCCATTCACGCGCACAGCTCGATGGCCGGCGTGAACCAGGCCGCGACGATCCATTTCCTCGCGGCCATCGAGAATGCAGGTTATTTCGAGGCTGACGTTTCTAAGTCGAACAAGTTCCGCGACGAGCTTGTCTCCAAGCCTTGGGAAGTGGACAAGAACGGGCATGTTTGGCCCCTCGACAAGCCAGGTTTGGGGGTCGAAGTCGATGAGGAATTCCTCGTCGAGCACCCCCCGATCGAGGGGCTTACCCACAAGTAAAGAAAGGGAACGGACTATGGAGTTGCCGCGAAATGCCTTCCAGCGCGCTCTCAGGGAAGGAAAGCCGCAGATTGGCCCTTGGGCGAGCCTTTCCTCTTTTCACACCACCCCTTCTTTTTTCATCTGCCGGATCTCCTCCTCTTTGAATCCCAGCTCCTTCAGAACTTCCTCGGTATGCTCCCCGAAAACAGCAGGAGCCTTGCGAATATCGGGAGGAGTCCCGGACATCTTGATGGGCGAAGACAGGAGCTTCATCTTTCCTTTCTTCGGATCGTCGAACTCGGTTACCATCTTGCGCTGAACGACCTGGGGATCTTTGAAGGTTTCGTCCAGGTGAAGGACTTTCCCGATACAGACATCCAGGTCTTTGAGTTCCTCCAGCCACTCGTCGCGGGTTTTTCCCTTGAAAGTTTTTTCCAGGAATAGAAAGATCTCCCCCCGTTTCTCCCCTTCATCGTACTGGAGAGGAATGTAATCCTCCCGTCCCAGCTTCCTGCAGAGTTCCACCCAGAAACGCGGTTCCAGGGCCCCGATCGAAATGTATTCTCCATCCCTGGTTTCGTAAACGCTGTAACAGGGGAAACGACCGCTGAGCAGCGTGTCCCCCCGCCGGGGAGTCTTTCCCAACCCCCAAAGCAAACTGGCCGGGAAAGGCAGCATGGCCACAATCCCATCCATCATGGAGATGTCGATGTACTGTCCCTTCCCGGTAGTCTGACGAACGAACAGGGCTCCCAGGATTCCAATGGCCGCGTACATTCCCCCGGCGGCCATGTCCGCCACCTGGATGGGGGGGATGACCGGTTTCCGTCCCGGCTCTCCCGTCAAGCCCAGGACTCCCCCGAAGCTGAGGTAGTTGATGTCATGGCCGACCATATCCTTGTAGGGTCCATCCTGCCCGTACCCGGTGACGGAGCAATAGATCAATCTCTCGTTCAGTTTTTTCATCTGCCCGTACCCGATTCCCAGGCGATCCGTGACCCCCGGGCGGAACCCCTCGAGGATCACATCCGCTTTCCGGGCCATTCGACAAAAAATCTCCAGCCCCTGGGGATGTTTCAGGTTTAGGGACATGTGCCTCTTGTTGCGCATGACCGTTGGCATCCCCGGCCCCTCCCCCTGGAACCGCCGGTCTTCGATCCGCAGAACATCGGCCCCCATATCGGCCAGGATCATGGAACAGTAAGGACCCGGGAACAGCCGGGAAAGGTCGAGTATTGTTATCCCTTCCAGTGCGCGCATCCGTTTGGTCTCCTGTCGGTTAATCAGTGTCGGGTGTTCATTGTTCAGCAAAGGGTGTAGGGGGTCGGGTGTAGGGTGTAGGAAACAGGGTGTCCCTTTTGAAGTCCTTTCCCCGCGTCCCCGTGTCCTCGCGTCCCCGTGTCCCCGTGTCACCGCGTCATTCTTTCTGCGCCTCCCCGCGTTTGTCTTAGGACTTCCCCATATCGGATGAGGCCGGCCAGGGCCCGAATGGTCCGGTCGGGAAAGGAATAAACCGGTATTCCGCTGGCTTCCAACTCTTCCACTTCTTTCTCAATCAGTCCCCGGGGGGAATTGGCGCAGATCAAGACCGGTTTTCCAGAACGCTGTTTCTGGCGGAGAACCGGGGATTTAATCCGACCTGGAGTCATGAAAGGATGATGGAGGAGAAAGATCACCAGGGCATCGACGTTCTCATCATCCAGGATCAGGCGAACTGTCTCCTCGAACGCCTCCTC
>Ga0315285_10001721_pt1 | contig 22992 bp, 17 predicted proteins | sample YL17G09_36_MG_FD_203698 | JGI IMG/M metagenome (GOLD analysis project Ga0315285, IMG submission 203698) | Sediment microbial communities from Yellowstone Lake, YNP, Wyoming, USA - YL17G09_36 | ecosystem: Environmental > Aquatic > Freshwater > Lake > Sediment | place: USA: Wyoming | collected... | reverse complement strand
ATTTTTCGTAAAATCTTGAATCTCCCTGCTGCCTGGAGTATCTGTGCCCATCCCATCCGCATGAATATACTTTATCGAGAGTTTAGCCTAAAAGTCTAATCCTGAAAAATCACTTGCGAAATCTGTGCCCTTAACAAAAGAATTTTTATAATAAAGGAGGGATTCCAATTATTGGTACGAGGATAAGATGGCCCAGATTCATAGAGAAGGACTAATGTTTAACTGGATTACTAAAGAATATGAGATAATTGTTGGTTTTAAACGCACATACCGCGGTAAATGTAGTGTATGTGGTAAAAGTATACCCTCTGGTAATACTATATGTGACGAGTGCTTTAAAAAAGATAAAAAAATAAGTAAAAAATAAAATTTTTGTTTATCACTTTATTTTTTTAACTTATTTATATAATGAAAATCGAGTAATTTATTCTCCTTTTTTTATGTTTATTGCTTTTGGTCCTCTGTCTGACTCTTCTATTTCATATTCTACTTTATCCCCTTCTTTTAAGAAGGTTCCTTGAGGTATTGCTGATCTGTGAATAAAGACATCTTTTCCATCTTCACCTTCTATGAAGCCATAACCTTTTCTTGCATTATACCATTTTACTTTTCCGTTCATTTTTTTCCCCCTAAACTTTTGGAGTGTATATTTTAGCAAAAGAACAAAAACAAAAATTAAGAATTTTGTCTTCCTTATTTTGCAATTAACTGCATTAACCTTTATTTTAAATAAGTTTCTGTTGATTTTTATGAATGTTGTTTATTTCTATTAACTTTATATAAGAAAAATATATAATAGGGACAATGCCAATTGATCAAATCCTGAACCAAATATTTTGGATATTCCTTTTGGGACTTTACACTATTTCAGTTTTTTTTCTTACAAAAAAATTTTATGATTATATGATTAAAAAACATATTAAAAAAAGCGTTGCGGTTTACTATAATCGAAAATTAATCCATATCTTAGCCGGTGGAGTTATTTGTCTTATTGTTCCATTTGTATTTGATAGTCCATGGTTTCCTTTACTAGCTGGTGTTTTTTTAGCTTTCATTACCTTTTTGGCTCATAGGATAGGAAATGCTTTTTATTGGTTTCAAACTGAGAGTAATATAAACGATGTTAGCTTTTGTTTAATGTGGGGTGTAGCTATTTTTGTTTTATGGGAAATATTTAATAATCCATATATTGCAATTATTCCAGCAGCTTTTATTGCATTTGGGGACGGTATAACTGGGATTGTTAGAAATATTGCCTTTCAAGAAAGAAAAAAACACCCTATTGGGAATGTTTACATGATGGGTGTATGTATACCTATTGGTTATTTTTTTGCCAATATGGGGCACCCTTCTATACCTATTTGGGGTATAATTGCTGCGGTATTTGCATCGCTTTTTGAGAGATACGAGTTTGGTATAATCGATGATAATATCTTGGTAGCAGGTAGTGCAATAATAATTCTTTACATTGGAGGTATTTTGGGTCCAATTGGCTAATTTTCATGTTGAAAAACTAGTAATAAATAAATCATAATTTACAATTTGGTATTAAACAACGATTGATATCTTTATCTATCTTTTCTAATTTAAATCCAATACTTTTTCCAGAATTTTAAATAAATTATAGTTATAAACTTATATACACCAAAAAATTTAAAACAATGACTCCATTAAGATATATGACTAAGAGGGAGAGATAGAATGAAGAGATATACTTTAGAAAAAGCTGGTGCTCTCTTAATTGTACTATTTTTAATTGGGGCATTTTCAGTTACTTGTGCAAATGCAATCAACATTAAAAATAATGCTGAAACAAGTGTAAATAATCAAAAGACATGGACACAAACCGTAATATTTTCATCACCAAAGATTGCTGAAAAAGAAGATACAATAGCTATAGAATTTGATGAAATAGATTCATATACAAATATACCAGGGCAACCAATACTGCCTTACAAATCAATTGTTGCAACATTTCCACTTGGTACAAAAATAAATGATGTCACCTGCATATTTTCAGAACCAGAAAAAATACAACTTAACAAACCCATTAAGTCTGCACCACAAGTTAACTGGTATTGTTCAAAAAACATTCCAAGTGATAACTTAATCATTACACCTGATGAGGAATCTATTCCATGGTGCACTTATCATCTTGGAGGCGGACTTGATAATGGTGAGCATGTAACTTTTCTTTCAATACATGTATTTCCAGTAAAGTATGATCAAGATAATGAAATTCTTGCTTGCATTGATGAAATAACTATTAATGTAGATTACGAACTACCAATTGAAAAACCAGCCAGCAAAAGCGATTATTCCCTTGTAATAATATCACCTTTAAAGTTTCAATTACCACTTATAAAATTGGTAGCCCATAAAAATCGTAATGGTGTTTTAACAAAGCTTGTTTCACTTAGTGATATTTACTTTGGTAAATACTTTCCTGTCAAAGGCTATGATAGAGCTGAAAAAATTAAATATTTTATAAAAAACTCGCATGAACAATGGGGTAGTGATTATTTCCTTCTTGTCGGAGGTATAAATAGGCTTCCAATGCGTAATTCATGGCTTGGAGGTCTGGGGTTGCTCACTGATATGTACTATGCGGATCTATATTTTGCAGATGGGTCTTTTTGCAGCTGGGATTCAAATGGGAATCATAAATACGGTGAGAACTACCGGGATGGTGGAGAAGATTTGGTTGATCTTTATGCAGATGTCTATATTGGTAGGCTTGCATGTAATAACAAACTGGAAGTAACTAGTGTGGTTAATAAAATCATCAAGTACGAGTCTATACCTCATGATGATTGGTGGGATAGTATCATTCTTTTAGGCGGTGATACCTTTCCAGGAGCTGGTGTTTATGAGGGTGAGGTGACAAATGAGTGTATCGCTGATGCACTCCCTGGATTTAACTATGTTAAATTATGGACATCCAAGAATACTTTTACACCAGAAAATATAAACAGAGAGGTAAGTAAAGGTGCAAGATTTGTTGAATACTCAGGCCATGGATATCAATTCGGTATGGGAACATCTCCGCCAAATGAACAGGAAAGAATAAATTACCTAACTCTTGATCTTTTGAGTGTATCTAATTCATATAAGCTCCCTGTTGTCTTCTTTGATGCATGTCTTACAGCAAAAATTGATTATACCCTAGGACAAGCATTTGGTCTTCCTGGAATACTGAATTTCCAGTTCCCAGTCTATGCATGGTACTGGGTAAAGAAGTTCGGAGGCGGAGCAATAGCTGCAATTGGTGCAACTGATGTAGCATTTACAAGTGTTAATAAAGATGGGCCTCAGGCAGGGGCTGGGTATTTAAGTTTGCATTTCTTCAAAGGTTACAGTAAATGTGTAACTGTTGCTGAAATGCTTGTTTATTCTCAGAACTACTACTTAAACAATCTATGGAAGGATTATTTGACAATAGAGCAATTTGTTCTTCTTGGTGATCCAACCCTCATGGTTGGTGGTAATAGTTAATAATACATTAAAAAAATTTACTGAGTATAAGAATTAAACCTAGTAAGTCATACGGACCTGGCGGGATAAGGACAGTTTTCTCGGAGAAAAATTAGTTAAAAAACATCGAAAGAACAGGCTTTCGAATTTCGACCAAATATAAATCGGTTCTTTTCTCACTAAAAGCCTTTTATTTATTTTTTACTTTTTCTGGAGGTTTAACCATGCAAAGAGAATCGATATATGATCGAATGACAAGAGCTGAAAAGGAAGTTGCTAATGTATTGAAAGAATTTAGGATCCAATGGTCTTTTGAGCAGCCTGTGTTTGTTTGGGATGAGAACAAGAGACCAAGAGTTTGGACACCTGACTTTTTGCTTATTTCCTTTGGTATATACATTGAGGTTTGTGGTTCAGAAAAATTAGATTACAGCTATAGAAAAAACATTTACAGACAAAATGGATATGACGTGATATTCCTGCATATGTATAAAGAATCAATTAAATGGAAAAATCATCTTATACAATATCTAAAAGAAATATTGGATAATAGAAATAAAAAATTAATTTCTATGAAAGATACTTGTGTCTTAGAATAAATTAACTAATCAATCATATTAACGATAACAAATTTTCTAGTAATGGAAATTGCTCAAGTAAATTCAACAAATAAGAACCATGCGGCACAATACCTTTATCTAGTAAAGTTCTAAACCCATATTCACCCCAAGGACTAAAGAGACCATTAACATCCTTTGCCCTAACAGCAATCTGATAGTATATCCCCGAATCTACCCAATGATGTTTCAATTTAATCGTCTCACCTGAATGATATGGGCCAATCCAATCAGTATATGAATGTTCATCACTCCAGTCAACCTGATAATAAATATTATTGCCAAGTGGTGATGTTGCAGTGATACTGAACTCATAATCAACCATCGATGATCCCTCGGTCTTACCAGATAATATAGGAGTAGATGGTGCATCTGGATCACCCTTACCTATAGCATGAATATAACCAATATCTGTATAATTTGAACCCCCTCTTAGGAACCATGAGGTTATATATACTGTCCCATCGCTACCTATTGATGGAGTACCAAATTCAACATGCATCCCATCATATGGAAAATAATCGGTGCTTAAATGTTCCTTCCATTTAAGACTACCATCAGGATTAAGGGCACATATACATTTGGGGTAAGCAAAATAAATCGTACCATCACTACCTATAGCTGCACCAGTCATCTGATCATCAAAGGCATTATCCTTAACCTCATAATTCCATAATATATCACCATTGCTTGGATCCATTGCAACCACATATTCATCTTGTCCGCAAACTATAAGTGTTCCATCAGGGGCAATAGAGACTTGCCCAGATGCATCAGATAACTCTTTATGCCATTTCTCTGAACCATCAGGATTAAATGCATACAACTTATCTGTATGTGGAAGAGCATATATAGTACCATCATTACCGATAACCGGACCATATTGATAAGAAGCGTGTTCTTCAGTATTCCATTTCAAAGTACCATCTGGATTCAAACAATAAAGTCGACCATTATAAGATGTAAAATATATATTTCCCTGATTATCAACGGCTGGTGCAGCAATATAGCTGTTAATTTTATATTCCCATTTAATCGTACAATTTGGATATACTGCGTAAAGATAACCATCATAGGTTCCAACATAAACAATACCATTACTGTCAATTACTGGATAACCAACGAAATTCTTCCATCCTCCTACATCTAAAATCCATTTCAATGTTCCATTTGTATAATATGCTGAGAAATGAGTATCACTACCCAAATAAATAGTTGTTCCATCAGGATCAATTGCAAGTTCATAAGGACCCATAATTGGCCAAGGAAATTTTATCATCCATTTCATTGTCCCATCAGGGTATACAGCATATAACTCATTTCTACCTGTGCTTATATAAAGTATCCCATCTTTATCAATTACAGCAGTATGATGTAGTCGTGAATCAGCAAAATATTTCCATTTCTCAATACCAGGATTATCACTGGTATCGTACTCACTAAGCCCTGTACGTCTTTGATCATGTTTGAACATCTGCCACTGAATACCTGAATTATCAATTGTAGCATAACTATATTTTTCATTTGTAACAGATTTATTGCTGATTGGTACAGGTGTTACTGTTATTGGAGTAAAAAGTAATATCGAAATAAAAAATATTATTGTTGTTTTCATATTTATCAATTATTAAAATATTTATGATTATAAAAGGTTTTTGTTATATCAAAAACTGTTAAAAAAAAAAAAAAAAAAAAACATTTGTTTAATTTTTCGAAAAGTTTTTAACATAACATTCTATTTTTAGTTTGGAGGCGAGGAAATGAAAAAATTTTGTAAAATAATAAGTATATTTGTAACAGGCTGGTTTATAGCAATGACAATCCCTGCAAACAATATTGTAGAGAATGTAAAAGCTGAAGAAATAGAGGTAGATGAAGATTTTATTGATTGGGTCCTGTATCGATTAACTAGTGTTGCTAGTTCACAATATTGGATGGGGAGAGAATATGGATCACCTGGAGAACAAGAAGCATCTGATAGATTAGAAGATCTTTGGAATATTAATATCTCAGGAGGAATATTCGAGTATGCAGATAAAGAACAGATTGATAAAGATTTTGATAATGATGGTATTGATGAAAAATGGGGTATATGGAGTGAAGATGATTATTCACTATACATCACTGGAAATGACATGGAAGATGAGCATAGTTGTTATCCAATAACAGATGGAAAAATTCATCCCCAGGATACATATAAGGTTAAATTAACACCTGAATATTGGTACGGACCAAAAGCCTCAGAGAAAAAAGACATAGAACTATTCACAATAGAACTCAACGAAGAACTTAAAAAGGAAAATATATTGTATGAAATAAATGGAGTGCTTTTAAATGATTGTTCTGGCCTATCGGGAGAAGTAGCATATTTTAATGATTACAGTGGTGCATCTATAAATGATACAATGGGGAAAATCCATTTGATTGATATCGATCAAGATGAAAACGATGATTCATTTAATGAAAAAGTAAACAATGTGTATAATTCTAATGGAACAGGTTTTATTGCCATGGTAACAAATCCTACATTTATTAACACTTTAAATACATCTGTTAAAGGCATGGCTATATCATTTTATGATGGAGAAAAAATAAAACAGAGTCTTGAAAATGGTGAAACAGTAGATATTGAGATTGATGAAGAATCTTTTGTTACTGATACACAAGTAACTTTGAAAGTATATCATATTGAGCAACAACCACGTCTGTATAAATATATTTATCTTATAGATATGGATAAATATACATCTCGTCAGTTTGAACCACGTTATCCAAGTGGTGTCGTTAATCTTGTATGGTTATGGTCTCTTTTAGATATAAGATATCCTACAGCTAAAGCGTTTTTATATAAAGATCTTAGTGAAACAAATTCTAATACTTATCTTTGTTATCCAGAATGTGTACAAGATCCTTATAAATCAGATTCTCGAACAGATAATCCTAGTGTGGGTGTAACTGTTAAAATTCCAGGTTTTTGTATCAATGGATCTAAAGGGGATGAATTAAAGAATGATGATTTAGTATCATTTAAAATGAAACCGGAAAATCATACGGAAGTTTTAAGTTATAATGTTATAGGAGAGATTGATACTCCTTCTGACGAAGTTGTTATTGTTTGTGCTCATTATGATGGTTTTTGGGCCCAAGGTGCTATGGATGATGCCACGGGTATAGCTGCCGCTTATGGTGTTGCAAAATATATCAAAGATCATGATATAACTCCTACATATGATATTAAATTCATTGCTTTTGGTGGAGAAGAATATTATAAAACTCGTGGGGCAAATCAATATGTTTGGAAGCATGTAATAAGAAAAGAAGAAGGAGGAGGTGCAGAAGTGCCAGAGGACATATATGCAGTAATTAATCTTGATGTTTTAGGTGTGAATACAAAAATGATTGATAATAGTAATCCTCCTATTCAGCTAATGGCTTGGATTCATCCATTTACGAATAATAAGATATTTGAATATTGGTATAAATACATTTTAAATGATATTGTTAAACTCGATGATTATCAAACTAAAACTGGTTATTCATATTATGCTCCTAATTTTAAAACCGCCTATGGACGATATATGGGTGGTGATGCTCATGCATTTAGACCATTAACTGGAGAAACTATGCCTCTAGCTTTTTGGATTGTAAGTCTTGAAAGATTTGAGTTTCTGGATTTACATCAAGACTGGTTAGATCATTGGGAGGATTTATCTTTTTTTGACCATCGAGGTGGAGGAAAAAATTTTGAAGATGGGGATGTTATATCTAAAGTTGATTACAATGATTTATATGAAACAACTAAGATGGCTTTAAGACTGACCGGTTATTTTGCTGGTTTTGACGTTAATCTTGAATTTGATAATGATTGTGTTTATACCCAATTAGATCTTGACAATGATGGACAATACGATTCCGTAAAAATTGGTTATACTGTTGACTCAAATATTACATCTGGAGGACAAATTGAATCAAAAATTTATCTAGATGGCCAGCCTCAGACAAGTAATTTTACAACAGGATATTTTACAATTGGAGAAAATGAGACAGTTTATGGAAATCTCACAGTGACATTACCATATAATGGTACAGCAGGTAATTGCGACGTTCGTGTTTATCTTGAAAACTATGAAGGAGATGAGGAGGATTTTGATAATGCTACAATTTATCTTTATCCATATAATGATTCCATAGCAAATTTCACTTGGGAAGTTAATGACAGTAATTTGAAAATGGTTAATTTCACAGACTGTTCAACACCCTCCTCTGGTGCAACTATTAATAGTTGGAATTGGAGTTTCGGTGATGGATACTATTCCTCACTACAGAATTGTTCTCATAATTATTCAAATGTTGGAACTTTTAATGTGACTTTGAATGTTACTGATAGTGTTGGTAAATCTGCTAATATAACACAGGAAGTTGAAACCTCTAACACCCCACCTGTTGCAATGTTTAATGTTAGTTCTACTTTGGTTTTAGTAAATAAAACTGTTTCTTTTAATTCTACTTCTTATGATGTTGATGGTAGTATTGATAATGCTACTTGGTATTTCGGTGATAACACATCTGGTTATGGTATCAATACCAGTCATTCTTATAATAAAAGTAGTTATTATATGGTTTCTTTGTTTGCTACTGATAATGATAATTCAACTGCTAAAATAACCAAGACTGATCATATTCTGGTTGTAGATGCATTGGTTGATGATAATTTTATTGATGATCCAACTAATCATAGCTGGAATACTATACAAGAAGGAATTAACGATGTAAGCTATAATAGTATTATCTATGTGTATAATGGTTCATATCAACCATACGTGGTGAATAGACCCGCCAGTGTTTTTGGTGAGAGCAGAACTGGTGTTATAATTAGTTCAAATGATATCGGTATTAATATTCTGTGTCTCAATGCAACTATTAAGAATTTTACTATAAATGGTGGAGCAAAGGGTGTGAATATTTGGTCTTTTATAATTCCTGTTGGGAATTCACTTGTTGAGAACGGGGATATAAATGATGCAACATATGGTGTCTATATTGGTACTTCAGATAATAATACGATCAAGGGTTGCATGATTTCTAATGCATCAACTGCTGGTATTAGAATCTGCGCTGGTTCGATGAATAATGTTGTTGATGACTGCAATATATCTAATTGCTATTACGGTATCGGTGTTCATGATTCATCCTATAACTGGGTTGGTAATCCATCGATTTATGACTGGTATCCTAATGATTGTACGTTTAGAAATAATACTTACTCGGTTTATGTTGATGATTCTGATCATACCTCTATTCTTGGATGTGACATCAGTTCAGTGAACAATTTTAGTGTTATTGTACCTGGTAGAAAAGGGATTTATCTTGATGAGGCATCAAATACTACGATCAGCACTTGTTGTATTTCCAAAGGTGATCCTGGTGTTTATTTTAAGGATGCTATGAACAGTAAGGTTGAGTTCTGCAAAATCATATATAATACCAATGGTGTAGAGTTCTCTGGTGAGGATGCAAAAGATAATTTGATCACTGAGAATAAAATTACATTAAATTCACAATACGGGGTTTATATTCCTACAAATGATCCATCAGATAATACAATAATTTACAATGATTTTAAGGGTAATGGAAATCAATTAACAAATCAATCATACGATTATAGAACTACTTCACCAAAAAATAACTGGAATAAAACTGGTAATAATACATTGACTAAGAATGGTAATGGTGAGGGTAACTACTGGGATGATTACATCGGTGCGGATCTTAATCATGATGGTATCGGTGATACAAATTATACGATTGATCCATTGAGACGATCAATTCCTATTTATGATAACTATCCTTTGATGGAGCCCTATGGCTGGTGCAGGGACTGGGAGTAATTTAAAACTCTCATTATTTCTTTCTTTAATAAAAAATTAGTATTAGCATATAGTATCAGAAAGCTTGGGTATAATTTGTACTAAAAATGTGAGAATCAGATAAAAAAATCGTCTGATTTTCAATATTTTTTGAAGATGAATTGCAGATAAAATATTGTTTATTGATTATTTTTTTGATTCTAATTTGTCTTTTAATAATGTCAAACCCCATTCTATAGCATGAGACCATGATCCGAATTGTTTAGACTCAATTCTCGATTCCACCCATCTATCCAGTTCTTTGTCAATCCTTACTGAATGTGTTTCACCTTTTGGTCGTTTACTAATTCGTGGAGACATACTGTATACATATACCACAATAACATTTAAATATATCCTTTGTATACATATGTATTTGTATACAAATAATTATATGTATACATACTAGGTGAATAAAAAGTGAATATTGTACAAAAAAATCAGATTAGCAATTCATTGCAAGAAGAATTGTTAGGAGGTATAAACCAAGAATGGAAAATAATAAACAAAATAATAAGCCAAAGATCAAAAGAACTAACTTCTCCAATATTTGGAGAGGAAAAAGTGAAAATAAACTATGATCTGAAAAAAATTAAAAGAACCGATTTCCCAATAATATTAAACCCAAAAACAGCGTCTTTTAGTGATGTAGCAATACACGCATTTCTAAGACAAAGACTAAGTCAGAACACAATAGAAAAGCGACTCTCAACGGCAAGATTCATGGAAACGCATCCACAACCAGTAGACTTCAGAAACCCAACATATCAAAACTTCATGGCACACATGGACTACAGAGAACAAATAGAAAACACAGGACCCTGTGCACTTGCAAACGAATGGAAAACAATGAGAATGTTCCTAACAGCATATGGACTAAAAATCTGGACTTACAAACCACCATCAACACCAATTTACAAAGCAAGAATAATACCATTCCCAGACCAAGTATACAAAATACTAAACTTAACATACTCAAAAGATTCCTACGAAAACGCACTGATACAATATCTTCTGACACACAACTTCATCATAGGATGGAGATTTCCAAGTGAACCAGCAACAATAAAAACAACAGATGTTCACGTAGAAAGAGGATACATAACAATAACAGAACCAAAGAAACACAGCTCAACAAGAAATTTGTCACCAGAAGAAATAATGACAAACAGACGAAGAAAGTCTTTCAAAAACTGGGTAGACTCATGGAGACCAAGAGTAGAAAACCAATACAGCAAAGACTATCTTTATCTAAAACCAGATGGACATCCTTTCACTAGAGACTTACTAAGACAACTACTTAACAGAAAAGCAAAACCATTAATAGATACTGTTTTTCCAGATTACTACAACTACTGCTCAAGACATTTTGCAGCAGTATCAAGACTAATCAGAACCAAGCTACAATACAAAGCATTTGATGAATACGAAGTCAGAGACTGGCTTGGACACACAAAGATAGAGACAACTATGGGTTACATCAAAGATGCAAAGAACTACTATTTACTTGCGCCTTACGATTGGGTTCATCGTGTCCTTAAAGCTCCAGACGGGTGGGGATAACACGAGAATTCAAAAGGCGCAAAAAATAGGCTCTTTTGACCAAATTCTCTCCTGTTGGGTGAAACGGACCTGGCGGGATTCGAACCCGCGATCTGCAGCTTAGGAAACTGCCGCCCAATCCAGGCTAGGCTACAGGCCCAATGAAATAGAAAATAATAAAATGTCTTTTAAAACTTAGCAGAAAATCATTATTATAGTTGTCTGTATTCCATGCTAAACGAAGCTGTTGATGAATCAGATCCACCGGTTCCATGCTTCAGCAATTCATTAAGCCTAACTGTTTCAAACTTGATTTCCTTTTTTGTCAAAAGCTGTGAAATACCTGGCACGTGCCCATCACCAATAACAGCAACAACTCTTTCATGCTGCTCACCTGCTGCAATTAGCTGTTGCAGCATATGCTGATCCCTCTCATCGATTAAGACTCGCTTGATTGTAGGAAATTTTTTACCGATTTCAACAATATACTTATCAAAATCCTTTTCAATTTTTTCAAGTTCTTTTTCTACATTTTTCTTGTTTATAAAAAACCCGCCAAAACCTGAAAGCATCAACTTGAGTTTTTCAGACAATGACATGGATTTAAGCATTCTAGAAAACAAATTTTGGGCATTCATATCTATAAATGCTACTGGGAGCTGATGGCTGCGAGCATAGTTAATTGCTGTCAGCATCTCCTGACCAGCTGTCACACCATACTCCTTTGCCATGCTTTCCTGAAATCTAGCTAGGATCTTATAGAGAATCGGGACATTTTTTTTCATGTTCTTGTATGATTCTGGATTGGATTGCTTATACATTAATGCCTGGTACCTCTGATTGTCAAGCTCAACACACACAATTTGTGGTTGCTTTTCCTCAAAGATACTAATCAATGCTTGAGAAAGATTAAAAACATGTCCAGTTCCAATTAAGACTATCATTTATTACCCCTATTAATATTCAAGTTCCCTCTTGCCAGTTATCCATATATTCCTTCTGCGTCTTTGACAGTTCATCAACCTCAATGTTCATGCTTTTCAGCTTATGCAACGCAATTTTCTGATCAATATTTTCTGGCACAGGATATACCTTATTTTCCAATTTTTTAATATTTTCATTATTTGTAAGCCATTCAGCTGTGAGCGCCTGATTTGCAAAACTCATATCCATGACCTCGCTAGGATGGCCCTCAGCTGCAGATAGATTCACTAGGCGTCCTTCGGCTAACAGATAGATTGTACGCCCATCTTTTAAATGATACTCTCGTACATTTGGGCGGATTTCAACCCAATCCTTCGATTTCTTATCCAGATACGGCACATCGATTTCATTGTCAAAATGCCCGCTGTTAGCTAGAATTGCACCGTCTTTTAATATGTCAATTACAGAACCATCTACAATATGTTTATTTCCTGTAACTGTTACAATAATGTCACTAACCTCTGCTGCCTTTTTAATAGGCATAACACGGAAACCATCCATTGCTGCTTCAAGGGCTCGCACAGGGTCAACCTCGGTTATAATAACATTTGCACCCATCCCTTTTGCACGCATAGATACACCTTTACCACACCAGCCATAACCAGAAACAACAAGTGTTTTACCAGACATAAGAACCGATGTAGCACGAAGTATTCCATCAATTGTTGACTGACCAGTCCCGTACCTGTTATCAAAAAAATGCTTTGTCATTGCATCATTAACAGCAATAATAGGATACTTTAAATCCCCTTTATCAGCCATAATCCTCTGCCTGTTCACACCAGTTGTTGTCTCCTCAGTACCAGCAATGATATCTCTTAATCCCTCTTTTCTTTTAGTATGCAGTTGCGTCACTAGATCGCTACCATCATCCATAGTGATATTGGGCTTATGATCAAGAACCCTATCAACACACCAGTAGTATTCCTCATTGTTAACACCACGCCAGGCATAAACAAAAATACCTTCTTTTGCAAGTGCTGCAGCTACTGCATCATTAGTACTTAATGGATTAGAGGCACAAAGTGCAACCTTTGCGCCACCTGCTTTAAGTGTTTTAGCTAGGACTCCAGTTTCCTTTGTGACATGCAGACAGCAACCAAGTGTTAAACCCTTCAATGGTTTTTTATTTTCAAAATCTTTTTTAATCCTCATTAAAACAGGCATATGGTCCTCAGCCCAGTGGATTAAATTTTTTCCATTCTCAGCAAGCTCTAGGTCTTTAACAGCATAATCTTTTGTTTTTACAACCATAAAATTCTTTTCTCCTTCTATTTTAAGATAAGTTTAGCATCAACAACACATATGTCATCCTCGTATACAAATATAGGGTTTAAATCCATCTGGTCGATACGATCGATCAACTCTTCCCCAATTTTAGAAACCTTAACAAGCAGATCAATAACCAATTGTTTATTTGCTGGGATGTTTCTAAAACCTTCCAATAATTTTTTACCTTTAATTTCTTCAATCATTTCTTCTGCGTCACTTCTTTCAATTGGGACAATCCTGAATGTTACATCCTTATAGAGCTCAGTAAAAATACCTCCAATACCACACATTATCGATAGGCCAAATGTTGGATCCTGGATAAGCCCGACAATGATTTCAACACCTTTTTCCTCCATTTGGTCAGCAAGAAGATTTTCTTTTGGGAATTTTTTTCTAAATTCCTTAAAAGACTTTTTTAATTCCTCCATATCATTAATATTTAGCTTTACACCACCAACATCTGTCTTATGTAAAATATTACTTGAACAAACCTTTAACGCAACAGGAAACCTCAGTCCAAGATTTTCTAGATCCTCGATTTTATTTACAAGCTTATAATTAGTGGTTCTAATACTATAAACTTTTAACAAATCCTTAACCTCGTTTTCAGCAAGAGGCCCTTTTCTAGCTAGTATTTTCTCTAAACCTTTTCTCATAATCAGACCTTTTTTCTATTGTCCACAACACGTTTTGCCTTCAGCCCCTCCTGGATAATACTGTTTGGAGGTAAAACCGTTACCCTTGGTGTAAACACAATTTCTGATTTTATCTCACTTTTCAAAAAACCCTCAAGCTCCATGGATTCAACCTGGCTTAAAGGCGCCCTACTTTCCACTTCAACAGTAAGAACATCAACATCGTTTTCAGTGGAAAGAACTATTCTCCAGTTCCCACCGACATTTTCATTCTTCATCAATACTGATTCTATTTGGCCAGGGTAAATATTAGTTCCACGAATAATTAACATATCATCGCTGCGTCCCTTTATTGGGGTATGTTTGATATGGGTCCTTCCGCATTCACATACCTTTTCATCATAAAGTTTTGCTATGTCCCTAGTCCTGTATCTCAACAATGGCATACCATCCTTTGTCAATGTTGTCAAAACAATCTCTCCTTCTTCTTCAATATCAACTGACTCAAGCGTTATTGGATTTAATACTTCAACAAGGAAATGATCCTCCCATAGATGAAGACCATTGTGCTGGTCACAATCAGTTGAAACACCAGGACCACACATCTCTGTCAAACCATAGATGTCATGCACATCCATATCCCAGACTTCCATGATCCGTTTTTTCAGACCAGGTGTAAACATTTCAGCACCAAAAAGCCCGTTCCTAACTTTTAGCTTTTTTAGGTCAACACCCATACTGTTTGCTACTTGAGATAGATGTATTACATAGGATGCAACACCCGAAATAAATGTGGTCCCATAATACTCCATAAGTTTAATCTGTCTTTCAGACTGCCCCATACCTGATGGAATGACAAGTGCACCAACCTTTTGTGCACCATAATGGAAACCAAATGCACCTGTGAATGTCCCATATGGTATTGGATTTTGAAAAACATCTTTTCTTGTAAGACCCGACATTGAGAGGCACCTGGCCATAACCTCAGACCACACTTCAATATCATTATGAGTATAGCATACTGTTATTGGAATACCTGTGGTACCAGAGGATGCATGCAACTCAATGCAATTATCAAGCGAAGTACTCATCATACCAAAAGGGGCGTTATCCCTTAAATCATCCTTTGTTGTAAATGGTAACTTTCTAATATCAGCAAGGGTTTTTACATCATCTGGTGTTATTTTCAACTCTTTGAATTTATTCTTATAAAATGGAACATTATCATATACTAGGTGTACTGTTTCTTTTAACTTTTTTAGTTGTAATTCATGGATTTTTTTTCGCGACATAGTCTCGCTCTTTTTGTTGAATATATAATCCATAATACTATCCCCTTAAGCGATGGAAAATAGAATACCTATTATAATAGTTTGGCGACACGAAAAATATTTGAAAAATGTGAACAATTGAATTTTAATAGTGACAAAAGCTTTAAATAAAGAATCCCCTTCCTATGCTCCTACCAATTCTTAAGGACTGGTGAATTACTCATGGTAAAAAGCATGTATGATTATGTTGGGGATCAATGGAAGAAACCTGATACCTCACACAAGTCACCACAGCAGCAGCGTCTTATTCAGTGGAGGAAAGAAGAGAATTTTATAAGAGTGGATAAACCATTAAGAATTGATAGAGCACGATCACTCGGTTATAAAGCAAAACCTGGTTACATCATTGCTCGTGCACATGTTAGGCGAGGGGGTTTAAGAAAACATAAAATAAAAGGTGGTAGAAAACCATCCGCAAAAGGTATTTCGAGAATCACTGCACGTAAAAGCACTCAAAGAATAGCTGAGGAACGTACAGGTAAACGATTCCCAAATATGGAGGTTTTAAATTCCTACTGGGTTGGAGAGGATGGTAAACATCATTATTATGAAGTTATACTTGTTGATCCGGTCCATCCCGCGATAATGAGTGATCCAAAAATCAACTGGATCACCAGCACTTCTTGTCAGAGGAGAGTACTAAGGGGAAAAACTAGCGCAGGACAAAGAGGTCGAGGATTGCATAAGAAAGGTCGTGGTACTGAAAAAGTTAGACCCAGCATCCGTTCCAAATTAAATAGATAAATATTGAAATCTAAATAAAAAAAAGAAAAAGAGAAAGAATTAGATTTTATATATCTAGAAGTTGTTTTAGAATTTTGAATTGGCCTGCAAAGTGTTCCATTAATTTTTGTAATAGAGTATCACTTATTGCCTTGTTTTTTGTTACAGTTATCTTCAGCGTTGTCACATCACTTTTATCCCCGATGAAATCCTTTGCTTTTACTTGTATTGTGTAGCTACCTACCTCAGGCCATGCATTCTTAACTATTATTTCTTCCCCTGTTTTGTATGGTCCTATCCAATCCACATAATCCCCGTCATCCCACCATACATAGTAATATACATCGTGGTCATCTGGGTCTTCTGCTGATACAGTATATGTGTATTGTTTCATTGCCTGGATCTTGGTTGGGCCATCAATAATAGGATTATTTGGTGGAGAATTTTTTATAATTGAAATATCTGCAGGTTCAGACCAATCACTAGAAACTCCGTTTATATCTTTAGCAATAACTGTGATTTTGTAATCCCCTAGTTCAGTCCATATATGAGATGCCTCACCTGTTTGTCCAGAGGCATAGGGACCGACCCATCCGCTATTGTTTCCATCGCCCCAATCAAATAGGTAATAGATGCCATCTTCCTCAGGATCTGTTGTAGTACTTGAAAAAGTAGTTTCTACATATTGAACCCATTCTACAGGTCCATCTGGCTTTGTTGGGGTCTCTGGCGGTTCACTACCTGGCCAAAGAGATATCATGGCACCAATGTCCTCTGGGTAATCTCCATATTGTGGACTTTCAGATTGCATATCATGAGCTTCAGCATAAATATAAGCCTCATCCATGGTAACAAAACCATCCTGATTGTAATCAGCATCTGCAGGATTCCCATAAGCATCCATGCCATTTACTGCAGCTGTCCAATAAAACGCATATTCATCATATTCAAGATTATTCATTGCCCATGAATACTCATCATGACGGCAGGCAGAAGATGCAACAACTGGACCAGGTGGAACAACTACATTATCCAAAAATCCCCCTGAAAAACATGGTTCAAAAGTGCAAACAATCTCGCAGTCTGGCAATGCATCCAATAATTGCGCAAAATGGGCATCTGTTAACTCTTCCATATTCCATAGATTAAATAAAGTATCCCAACCACCCATAGTATTTCCATGATCCGTTGTGAAAACAAACAACTCGCTTCCCTCAGTTAAAATATTTGCCAGATCAGCAAAAACCATATCCACATTTGATAAAATGCAGGAATACATAATATCGTCGTCTCCATCACCATCTAAATCTGGATCTGAATTCTGACCATTAGATTGATCTGGTGCTGGATTTGTTCCATCAGAACAAAGAACAATAATGTTTTCATCTGGATAACCATAAACATAATTTAAGGTAATATAGATATTTGATAAATCATTCCAATAACGAATATGATTGTTACCTGAATCATATCCGCCGTTCATAAGAACCGCCCACCTGGAATCCCTTGTGTTCTTCATAATAGAGAATGCTTTTTCTGGAATAGATGCTCTTCTATTTTGAACTGATGAAAAAATTTTACCAATCTCTGTATCAATCATTTGGTAGTTAGCAAGATTTCCTGGTGGATAAATTGTATCTTTAACAATAAGTTCCTTTGTGCTATCTGACAAGAAAATATATTTTACAGGATGAAATAAATTTGCCTTTGGATAAAGGTCAATGTAGATTACATATCCTTTTTCAGGTGCATCCATGATATGGTCCTTGGTGCTAAAGATTTCTTCACCTTTGTAAACAGGACCCCAAACATAAATTAAGACTTCATTTTCATTGATTGAAAGTTTCTCTAGTACAAAGCTTGCAGCTTCTTTTGCATTTGAAATTGAAGAAGTTGCAGATGTTAGATTTGAGCAGGTGGCAAAAAGCAGAATAAATGTTAAAACTCCAGCTTTATAGAAAACCCTATTTTTAGTTCTCAATATTATCACCTCCACAAGTAAAAATCACTTATATAAAATTCATATTTAAAATTATTGTTTATTATGGCTTTCATCCAGAAATGAGTTCAATTAAGGTTTTTTAACTCCATTTTCTGAAAGAATCACTTGCAACTACTACAAAAATTATATTTAACAGTACTTCGGAATTTAGATGGATTTGATCTTCAACATCAATTCGTTTAGAATTAAAGACAATGAAGATACAGTATATTCCTATTTTTGAATGTAAAAAAACTTGTTGTTTTCTAGTTTGAAGCACCCCTTATCTACATACCAACATCTACGATACTTTTAGAAACTTAAAAACCTTTGAGAAGAAGATGAAGATTGGCCTTATTGATATTATAATGACGTGTTTCTATAGATGCATTTTCGGAAAATGTGTTTCAACCGATCTGCTTTGATAGGGATTATTTCAGGGTCCAATCCTTGTCGACCTCGTTCTAAAATGTTCAGCAGAATCCACAGATTGTACAATGTAACCGCTAGTATGAAAAACGCATATCTCACACTATACAGTTTGGAACATGTCCGTCCGAGAAACTGGTTTTTCATACGATACTGTGTTTCAATACCAAAACGATGGGTATACAACTCATGAACCATAACAGGTTGAATACCATCCAGATTAGTAGCGTAGGGTAACAACTTCCCAGTGTCCTCATCGTTCACCACCACAAGTGTAAAGGTTACACCTTTTGACATCTCATAACTTTGCGGACCATTCTTGTATACTGTTTCCATCAACTGATCCACTTTATCATACTTTTTTACAGGCATTACAAAATACTGCCCTAGGTTCTTGATCTCCTGAATTACCTCATTTGAATAAAAACCTCGATTAAGTAGAACAACCCGTATGGAAACAAATCTTTGAACAAAATCTATAAGCTCCTTAACAACCTTCTCACGACAAGACAACGGTGTTACAGGTAACACCTTCAACGTGAAACGTTTTCCATCCTCCACCACACCAATAGTAGCAAAACGAATAAAGCGATCCGTTCCATTTTTCGCTTTGCCTCTCACAGTAAAAGGCAGCTCCTCACCATACCATTCAATATCAGTAAAATCAATGGCAACAACCACAGAATGGGTAAACAAACGTTGTTTTCTCGACTGTGAAACCTGATCTCGGAAAACAATATCAAAACCCTACTCAAGAACCTTAAATGGTTGATTTGAAAGCCTATCTAAAACAGCATCTCCTGAAGGAACATCATATCCACAATCACGGAGTTCTTCAGAGGCCTCCTGAACACTTATCTGATTAACACCAGCCCAACTCCAAACTAAAAACTCCTGACTATCTGAATACGTACAGTTATTACGCTTCACTAACGTTATATGATAACTCAATGTTTTTACAATAACATCTTTTAACTTGTTTTCAAGAGTACTACCCATCCATGCATCCCAAGAACGCATGGCATCTCAGATTGAAAATACTTACGATTTTCTACATTCCGAAGTACTGTTTAAACAAAAGGTTTTTGCGAATCGTTTTTAAATTAAATAGGTGAAAATAATAATCTAAATAAAAAAATAAAAAAAGAAAAAAGGAAAGAATTGTTTTTATTGAGCCAATAGCTGTTTTAGAGCTTGGAAGTAGTTTGAGAAATGCTCAAGTAATTTCTGCAATAGAGTATTTTGTATTGCTCTGTTTTTTGTTACAGTTATTTGTAGTGTTGTTATTTCGCTTTTATCTCCTATGAAGTCCATTGCTTTTACTTGTATTGTGAAGGTACCTACTTCAGGCCATGCGTTTTTAACAATTACTTCTTCTCCTGACGTGTATGGTCCAATCCAATCTTCGTAATCCCCGTCATCCCACCATACATAGTAATAAACGTTGTGACCGTTTGGGTCCTCTGCTGATACAGTATAGGTGTATTGTTTTATTGCTTTAATTTTTGTTGGCCCATCAATTGTTGGTTTGTTTGGTGGTGAATTCACAATAATTGTGATAGTTGTGGGTTCTGACCAGCTAGATGCTGCACCCCAGATGTCTCTTGCTCGTACTTTTACTTGATATTGGCCAAGGTCTGTATAGCTGTGGTATCCTTGTCCTTCTTGTCCACTTGAGTATGGTCCTAACCAGTTGCTCATTGTCCCGTCTCCCCAGTCAAATAGATATAAGATTTGGTCTCCTTCTGGGTCAGTTGTTGTTGATTTAAACTCGCAATCGAAATTTTGTACCCATTCAGTTGGTCCATCTGGTGCAACAGGGGTTAATGGTGGTTCACTTGGATGAGGTGATTTCATTTTTTGAGCTGGATCACCAAATAGTAGACAACCTTGTATTATTGCTCTCCAGGTTCCATATGAGTAATCCCAATAAATTGTTGGTGCCATTCTATCTTTTGAAAAAGCGTGTCCTTTACCAAATTGCCAATTCATGAAATCTCCTGATTTGTTTTCCATATCAAGGAAGTATGACCAGAATTCTTTTGCCTGGAATGCACTAGAGGAATTAGTATTATCATAGTTACCCCATCCATAGCAGGTATTGTATACACAACCAAAAGCTAGTTCAGTATCTGAGTGGAAAAGCATAGAGTGTAATACTCCATCATCTACATTATCAAAATCACCGCAATGGCATCCATAATCATGAATAAAGAATGGTTGTGTATTGGTATACGATGATTCCCATTCGTAATCATAAACATCAAGTGACATAGAGGGATCTGCATGTGCAATACCAGAAATAATAGTTATTAAGTCATTATTTATAGCGTTTCTAAAACCTCCTACGCCGCCTCCTTGCCAACCAGGATTTGGTGGCTCTGCAGTCCACGCTTGAGATAAGTCATATTGATTTTCAGGGTTTTCTGAATTCCATGTCTCAAAACCATATTGGAAACCAGCCCAGGTCGGGAAGGGTCCACTGGCACCTGGATTAGGACCAAGCCAGTCATCTGTTCCCTTAATAGCACTATAATCTATGAAATCGTCTCCCTGGCAATTCCAGCCAGTGTCACCGCCATAAAACCCTCCATTGTCAAGATAATCTGCATCCATACTATCTGCATAATAGAAGCTTTTTTTCATCCAGTTTGAAACATCTCGGGGTTCATCACATGTTAATCGACCAATGAAAATCTCTGTGTAGAGATCAAAACCATCATCTGCTTCTTCACCCCAGTAATTATCATGGTCTTCATTGAATGTACTATCAAGGTTACTCCAGTAAATATCTGAATCAATGCGTATTTCATAATTTGTATCCATATCTCTAGCAGGTATCCATTCACCGTCGCCACCTATTAATATATAGCTTGTACCCCAGTCCTGATATGCATCTTTGCAGAATTCCCTTATATGGGCTTGCTGATCGTTGAACAATGGATCTGAATTTTGATAATCAGTGCAAGCATCGATATCTTGTACTGTTACAAGTGTGCAGCTAAGTCCATCATCTGATGCATGTTTATCCATAAGACTCTGCCAATTATACGGTATTGTATCACTTGTGTCCCAATAATTTAAACTATTGTATGTTGTTGTAATTATTACATAATCGTAATGTTCACTTGGGTCACAAAGCCCTCCAGGATAATCAAGTGTTTGTAAATCTGATGTATAATATTCTGTTATTTCAGGGTTGTAAACTAGTTTTTCAACCCATGCTTTATCATCAGGATTATTTCTATAGAATTGATTAACATTTTGAGTATCAGACAGCTCAATATTTATTGTCATTTCAGGATAATATAATAATTTTCCTTCTACAGGATTATATTGAACTGGGTTAAGTACAGTATTAAAAATTGTATAACCCCTGGAATACCCTATTTGATAATCATCTTGTATGTTCCTTGGATAAATTGCATTGGTTGAATATGTATTATCATCAATTACAAAATCACCAGAAGAGCTTCCAAACGGTACAGGATTTTGATATGGGATAACAGGTTTATTTATTAAATCAATACCATTTAAATCTAATTCAACAGGAGTACCTACAATTTGGATACTTGCAATATCCTTCATTGGTGGTAGCAACAATGATATAGGCTCAACAGGAATCATTGGCTCTCCTCCATTTTTTCCTATTGCAAGGCATCCGTTCATTTCAACTAGCGTAAAGTCTTGACTGTTTGCTGATGTCAATTGTAAATTAGGCTCTTCAAAAAGAAAAGTATAGCTCAAACTATTTATTTCATTTATTTTTACTGAAGTTTTATCTGTTTGTGATATATTTATTGCTGTTGCCATTGATGCAAGCATTATACATACACAAAAAATTGCACCAATTACATTTCTGCTTTTTATTCCTTTTTTAAAATAATTACTTTTCATTTTTTTCACCTCCACAATAACAAGTTAACAGATGTTAATTAATGGATTTAAATGTTTGCATTATAATAAGATAGTGTCTTTTCCCGAAATTACTTTCTCCTGGTAAATAAAATAGATGATTCAGAATCCATGAGGAAACTGAATCAACAGAAAATACGATGGATCATCAAAGAACTCGATAAAGGAGAACGAACAACATAC
>Ga0315285_10001719_pt1 | contig 23001 bp, 14 predicted proteins | sample YL17G09_36_MG_FD_203698 | JGI IMG/M metagenome (GOLD analysis project Ga0315285, IMG submission 203698) | Sediment microbial communities from Yellowstone Lake, YNP, Wyoming, USA - YL17G09_36 | ecosystem: Environmental > Aquatic > Freshwater > Lake > Sediment | place: USA: Wyoming | collected... | reverse complement strand
CCATCGCAGTTTTGCAATCTGTCGACGGCGTTGAAGATCGCGGACGGTTCTTATCCGACAGCCAAGGGCCTTGCATTGCAGACGTACCTGAAAACGCTCAAGCGCGGGGAGACGCCATGGCAATTGGGAGAAACCGTTTCCAAGAAGAAAACCCTATTTGTGGGAATTGGATATTCACGTCGTCCGGAGACTGATGAAGAGATAAGCTCTCACGCCAGTCTCTCCCTCGCGGAAGGGGTAGGAGTCACTTGGAAAGCTCTGGGTTTTTCCATGCGGCCAAGGAGGTTTTTCGACTTCGCACTGGCCGATTCGTTCATCAGATTCTTAGAAGTCGAGTCTGCGAACTATCCAAGTCTTGAACGGATAGTTATCCTTCGCCGCGGAGACGTATATCCGGCGGAGGTGGACGCAATCGAGTCGAAACTCCATCAGCTGGAAGCGGAGTGGACACTCGACTTTGTGAGTGTTTCAGATTCGAATGTCCGGATATTCCGGAAAGGTGACCCACCGGGGAACCCCATATCTGGCTTTTTGTTCTTGTTAGGAGACAACCGTTGCCTGCTCTCCGTCTCAGCATTGCCAAACGAAGAAGTGCCAGAGGGATCAGTGAGGCTGCTCGAGCTAACTCGCGTCATTGGTTCGACACCAATGGGTGAAATTGGCAGAGAAGTCTACGACCAAACGTTCCTTTGTTGGGGAAGTCCTTCGAAGCCCCCCAAGATTCCACTGCCCCTTGACCTTGCGGAAAAGGTGGCGGAACTAGCTTTGTCCGTTTCCCGTCCCGAGGTCTTCGATTACTTCCCACTGTAGTGACAACGATGAAAGCTGAAAAGGAATTGCAGTCCCATTATCAAGGCGGGCTGGAAGTCAAAATAAGGCTGCAGAATGATGAGCTCGTGAAAAGTCTATCTGGATGGCTCATCGAGAGTTCTTTGCCAAGTCGATGGCATTTTTACTCCCTAATCATCAAGGCCAAAGCCGAGCAAGGTGGCGCGATAATCTTATGTGAGCGCCGCCCCAACGACGCGTGGATGGCAACCCTGATGTCGAAGTGGCGGACCGCACTGTGTACGGCTGCTCTATCAATCGTACATACATTCGTCAATCAGCTAGCCACACCCATGATTCCGGACTGGGAACAAATATCGAGTGAACTCGTTCCCCTGGCAGCAAAAGGAGACTGGATACGTTCAATCGATGAAGCCCTTGTTGTTTGCTCTTCGTGCAACCACTACATGCTTTCGAACTGGGAATCTGTGAGAAATGTCGCGGAATGCCCCGTCTGCAAATCGGACGTTTTCAAGTTCCTGCCTGCTGTTATTGCGCCAGCGGCGAAGGAGGCTATTTTGCGCGGTTTGCTGATGGAAATTGCAGTCGCAAAGGCGATTGTCAGAGTTGGCGGCGTTCTCTTCAAGCGCGATTTAGGGCAACTGGGGGAACACTATGTGAGCTTACAGTTTCAACATCCTGTGTCGCCAGTTGAGTTAGATGTCATTGGGGACCTGCAAGACACGCTCCTATTCGTGGAGTGTAAAGACTCGAAGCCCTCGGAAATCCTCGCCATAAACGAACTTGAACTCACGGCAAGTAAAGTTGGTCGTCTCATGAAACAGCTCGGCGATTTTGCTTTATCCCAATATAAGAAACCAGCCCGACTCCTGTTTGTGACGACGGGACAACTCCATAAGGACTTGCAGCGAAGCGATCTTAAGAGAGGTGAGCTTTCCGATGTCCCGTGCTATGTAGTTGACCAAAGCCAATTGACACGGATTTGCGACTACCTCATCGAAGTTTCCACTTCATAATTCTACACCACTCTTAAGGCGCAGTTCAAATCGGTTTCTTGCTCCTATGAAGCGAAGCGCATCTTGGTCTGCGAACAAGTTGCTGAGATCAGCCTAGAGCACAAAGCATCTCAGATTCCCTGCATCCCTCTCTCCCGCTAATCGACAAACCTACTCATTCTTCAACTCGAATAATTCCAGCTCGCCCGTAAGCCGATTGAGCTTCTCGACCTTCGCTTTCGAATCTTCAAGAGCGCTCCGGCACTCCTTCACAAGCTTCATCCCCTCTTCGTAAAGGGTCAATGCTTGCCGGAGAGGCAATTCCCCCTCACTTAAAGAAGTCACAATATCTTCAAGGCGCTTCATGCTTTCCTCAAAACTCATCACAGACTCTTTCCCGGCTCCCACTTTCCTTCCCGTTGTCATGCTACTACCTCCCTAGTCAAGTCACTTCGTGCTTTGTCACTCTGCGGATCCTAGCCTCTGCTCGGCCATCGATTACGGTAATCTCTACATCGTCTCCTGGGTGCAGTAGCGCAATGCTGTTGACCGTTTCTTCATTGCGCCTCACGACGGCGTACCCGCGGGTCAAGACTTTTCGCGGATTCAGAGATGCCAGAAGCTCCGCAATATGATTGATCCGGTTGAGTCTGAATTCCAGCCCCTCTTCCATCGCCTGATTCAGCAATACGATTTTCTCATCCAAGCCTTGTTCTAAGTTCCCTAGGAGTTCTGTAGTTTCTATCACCAGTGCTGCCTGCGACTGGGTTAGGACGCGCAGCAGGTTCTCCTTATCCGGCACAACCTTCTCCGCAGCTTCAGACGGCGTTGCAGCCCGCAAATCCGCGACAAAATCCGCAATAGTGAAGTCGGTTTCGTGGCCTATGCCAGAAACAATTGGAATCTCCGAGGCGAAAATAGCACGTGCAACTACCTCTTGGTTGAATGCCCATAGATCTTCGATGCTGCCGCCACCGCGTCCTACGATGATCACATCTGGTCGTGGATCGCGCAGGTTATTCAGCTCATGAACTCCGCTAGCGATGTCTTCTGCCGCCTCTGCACCTTGAACCATCACCGGCACGAGCACAATCCTTGCCACTGGAAACCTTCGACCGAGGATGCGGATCATGTCTCGAACTGCTGCACCGCCGTCAGATGTGACGAGACCAATGACTTCTGGGAACTGTGGGAGAGGGCGTTTCCGAGCGAACAACCCTTCTTCCTTTAGCTTGATTTTGAGGGCTTCGAGCTGCGCGTATAAATCCCCAATCCCGAATCTCTTCACATCGGTGACATATAGTTGATATCTGCCTTTCTGTTCATACACCCCCACGTCTCCGAGGACGAACACCTTCATTCCCTCCCTTGGACTTATCGAAAGCTGGTTCACCGTGCCTGCCCATATCACGCACTGGATTTCTGAAGTTCCGTCCTTCAACGTTGGATAAAGGTGACCGCTTGCAGCAGGCTTAAGGTTAGAGAACTCACCGAGCACCAACACATCATGGAGACCGGATTCACCATCGATAAGTTCCTTGACTCGGCGATTCAACTGGCTTACGGTCAGGAATCCCGCGGCCGAACCTTTTGTTTCGCTTTCTCTGGGAGTCTCCCGCTGTAAGACGTCGGACGGTCCTCCATCCTTTTGTTCGACCGCATTGGGCTCTCTCTTGGTCATCCTCCCAGGCCTCCTTCTTAAGGGTACCTCACCCCTTCGATTCATATCTTCAAACTGATAGGCAAGTTCATCGCTTAAAGATACTGGATGACAAGTTTGCGGGCCTGGCATGCTCGTCAAGACCAATCATGCGTCACGGATAGCAGTCTTCGGGGTATTATACAGGAGACTGTGAAGACCGCGACATGCATGAATGGAGTTAGCAAAGTGGGGACGATCGGGGTACCATCGGTCTACTGGATAATCGTCCGCTCTCTCAGAAACGGATATGTCCACCCTCGGCTATTGCCATTCATGTCTCAAGTATTTCCTGAAGATTCACTTGATTGCATAGAGAAGCTGTTCGCGCAGGAAATTCTTCTTCACTTTCCCGAATATGGGCGATTCTGGGAGAGATTCATTGGGCGAGACTTCGACCCCGGAGATCGCCGCTTGAAGCCAAGGTCCTGGAAGTTCCCTGTTGGAGCGAATTCAACAGAAATCCAGCGGATTTCCGATGCACATGAAAGGATCGCTATGATTCATTATGGAATCTTCTGCCATCTAGCTGGAGCTCACTTCCAAATCTCCGAGGCACGTGCTGCTCTCAAGGAATCAGATGTATCGTGGAGGTATTTCCACTTCTGGGAAGCCTTCGAAGCTTTTTATCAGCATCTAGGTAATGCAAGAAATGCTGTTCATGGTCTCGACAAGTGCGTAACGGAACTTGCAGAAATCAAACCTCTGCGACTTCTGGCCTTCCTGGCCGCCCAGGGACATGCTGCCCTTGCGGCTCGATGGCGCAAATTCGATGCGGATGCCCAGTGCATTAGGGACAATATCGTCCACTTCGCACGCGGAGCTCACGTCCCAATGAATGGCAGCTTCTTCATTCCGTTGCCAGTCAAACGAAACGCCTCGTGGTCCGACTATCTAGAACGAAAAAGACCGGCACCCATGCAAGAAGCAACCATCAAAATGGAGGCAGACCTCGTCAAATTGGAGTCACTAACCAATGACACATTGAGTGTTGTGCACAAGATGCTGCAAGATTTCTTATCTGCCAAGGCAATCACCCCTACGTGACTAGATGAGTCAACAGTGTCCAGCATGCGGGTCACCCATGTCAAAAAGCAAACCTGACTACGCCCCTGGCTCCATGCCCTCAGGTTCTGCCTCAGGCTTGGTCTCCTTCTGGACCGATTATTGGGTCTGTCAAAAGTGTGGCTACGCCCTGCCGCGATCAAAGGAGTCGCCATGAATATCCAAACGCGGTTGGCGCATAAGAGCAATCAATGCACAGTGCTCCAAGGCGTGGAATGACACGAATTGGCGGTTTTGACCAGATCATGGTGCAGGCTCGAAGAAAGAACGAAGCGGCTAGAAAAAGGGTCGGCTGGTATCAGGGCTACGAGTATCGAGTCAATACCGCCGATCTGATGTTCTCAGCGGAAAAAGGCCATTGTGGCGAGTGTGGCGAATATCATCATATCCTGCCTTTCGAGGGCGGGTGGATCAGACCAACAACACCACTCAGGCTAGCAAAGAACTGGTCAGAAGGACACAACATCACCGTTACCGTTGAAAGAAGGAAATGCAGGTACCATCATGCATTAGGAAAACGAGCCCTCGGAACATGGGAAGATAGGGTTGAACCGGTTGAGACTGAGTGGACAATATGGAGAATCTTATCACCAAGCGCTACCATCCCTGGATAGCCGGCCGACAAATAAGACATCTCCGCTTCGAGAGCGAATTTCGTCAATCCGAGGAGGAATATGGCAGACCGTTCAAACAAATGATGGAGAATGCCCGATGAGATACGAAGAAGTGGACATGGATGGTCCTTTCTTGACGACGGACGTACATCATAATGTGGAGATCGGCTACATCGGAGTATACGTCTTGTCTCGGGATGGGCAGAATGTCGATTATGTCGGAAGATCCGACTCCAACGTTCGAGCCAGGCTGCACAAATCGATAAGGGAAGGTCGTGGTTACCAAGTATTCTGGTTCTCCTACGAGTCCTCCGCTAGGCAAGCATACAGGAAAGAATGCTATCTCTGGCATAAGTACAATCCGCCTGATAATTCAGCTCATCCCAAAGTTCCAGACTATGCGAATTGGAAATGCCCAATCGAGGGCTGTCCGTGGGATTAGTGAATTTGCGCCACTTGCCGTTCGCACCTGCGCAAACATTGTCACGGCCAAGCTGAACATGTTCTCCATTTCCTGCTGGGCAGTTCTTCTCATGACTTACGAGACGATGGTTTAAGGCGAGAAACAGGCAGCCTATTCGAACTGCGAAGGGGGTTAGTCTCCAGGCAGAGCACGAATCTCACTCCCCGAGGCTTATTTGCGGGTATCGTTCTACTGGATGGCGCAGTCTCCTTCTCGTCAGCGTTCAGTCCATCGACTCCTGGTGTGTATTTCGCAAAAGACAGAGTCTGTTATTCGATGCGGCGATTTCTTTCAGCAAGACTGGCGTTGAGCCACTTTCCAGGCCACACTACAGGGAGAGTGAAACGAAGAATTCTCCATCTTTTCGGATGGTCGGCGGGCTGACTTTCACCGCGTTCCTCAAGAGCAGGCTACGCACAACGGTCATGACCTGAGCGCCTCCTCAAGTTCCTTGAGGCGGTTGCGCTGCGCAATCTGGCGTGGCGCTTCTCAGTCGTTGCCGTAAAAGTAAGCCGCATGGCTCGCGGGGTCGACTCGATGTTCTCCCCAATTCTAGGCGGATTGTGCGAAAACTAGCCGGAAAGTCCGCACTCTAAACCGAGCGATGCTTGTCTTCTTTGCGCGGAGCTTGAGAGGTTCTTTGGAGGCCGACTAGGTCATGAGGACAGCCATTGCCACGGGACTGCGAAGATGAGTACTCACCCAGAGGCTCTCTGTGCTATCACTCTCACAGAATTGCAGCCCTCAGACTCGGGTATGAGTGCTTGCCTTGCTCAGCTCGCCTCGGAGAGTTACGTTGTCACCTTCCGGCCAAGTACCAAGACTTCTCGCGGTTGACGTGGTCCATGATGCCGGTCACCCTATGCTTCACCCTGCGCTGCAAAACGAAGCTCAGTCATTCTAAGGCCCTTCTTTTTTCTCCAATCTTCGACCATCCGGACGTTTTTCTCAACAAGAGCATCCCTGTATTGAGCCGCTGGATTGCGAATCACAAATGCCGTGGGTGTATCTGACATCGTGTTGACCACGCGATAGAGGAAGTAGTTATCTCCATGCGTGTTCGCCTTTTCCCATTCCTTTTCCGTGATGACGAAGTCATCACTGTCGGTCTTTGAAGCTTTCACCTCGATGAACTGCTTCACGAGATGTTCGTGCCTCCTCTCGTCGAACGACCCCGAGTCAATCTGGTATGGCAGCACAGCGATGTCGTACCCAGGCTTCGCTTCGTGGACATCTCTAGCTACGAACGTTTCATCTTCCCGATTTTCGTTTTCATCCGTCAATATGAGTTCGATGGCACGTGCTTCCACCGCTTTTCGGGACCAGTCCACCTTTGCGGTTACGTCGACTTCTTTCTTCGGTCGCTTCTCAGCCCGTCTCGCCTGAGTCCTACCCGTAGACCTCGATCCGATAGACGTCGCGCCTGGTTCTGATTCAGCAACGATCTCTCTCACGGCTTGCCTCTTGAGAGTGTCTACCGGAGTAAGTTCCCTCGGAAACTCAACTTCTCTCTTCATTGGCTTTCTCAATTGTACGCCTCTGAAAATCCCGGCATCTTCAAAAGCTTCTGTCCTCTTCTTTCCCCAGACCAAGTACACGAATTCACCGCCGAGTGCGCCTCCGAGAACTACATCAAGCTCTTTGCACAGAAGCTTCACGGTGCGCTCGTGCGAATCGTCCAGAGCGGCTGATATGAAGACAGTGGTATCGCCGTTGTCTCGATGGATGATAAGCTCGGCTTCTTTCTCAATTGCTCCACCAGTCCGAAGCGGAGTCAATGCTTGTAGTCCTTTGACGTAGACGACATCCGCAGAAGCGATGCTTTCAAGAGTTCCATTTGACACAAGAGTCTCGAAGAGTCTTCTATCCTTACCTTTGATTATGGGACCGAGAGAATCGAGCGTGAGTCTAAGCTCATCCCTAATCCTTGCTCCATCGATTTCGGTCACAGAGTTGTACGTCGGCTTTGATGCGAGTCTGATGCTGGTCAAAGGGGCAATATTCAGTTCACTGAAGAGATTAGATGGTGGATGATTCTCTAGGGACCGCGAGAGTTTGACTAGGATTACGTTGGCTCCGGTTTTCCTCAGCTCCTTCAGGAAACGTGTGTCGTTCATGAAATAAAGCCCGTCCTTGGATTGATGCCACGAATTGTCATCGCAGTAGAATCTGAACACGGACTTTGCACTTCGCCAGAAGTCTGAGTCCGCCAGCTGTCCGCCATTTTCATCGTTCAACGACCGGTCCAGTCTCCTGTACACGTAGTAGAGTTGCTCAAGGTCCCTTTTTGACAACACTGGCTTCTTCCATAGCCTGTCTTGGAGGAACAACACGCAGTCCTCAACTCTGGTTGGTGAAATCCTGATGATATCCCTAAAAAAGTGCTCCATGTCCGGATAGTCCTTGTCAATCCCGACCTTCCAACCGAATAGCTCGCTTTGAGACTCCCATTGGACCCTGGCACTTGTTCTGTATCTCTCCCTCCTGTGGGGCGTGAATACCCACTGGCGGGAATCGAGGCGCACAATTAACTCTGCCTTACGCGCAGGCTCGGGAACGCTTTCGATTTGATTCACGAGGGTTTGATACTTCTCCATGAACAGTCGCTTCTCGGTCACCCCACGATCGCACATCAAGTGCATCTCCGCAATGGTTTCCTCGATGCCCGGGACCGCCTCCCATCCCATCGACTTGAAGAACTCCTTGAAATCACTTAGATTCGCTTGGAACTGGCTGCTATTGTTCCCTTGGAGGTAGACCATGGGGAGGGCGCTCGTGACTGATGTCCCAGGTAGAAGAGCTTCCCTCGGCGACATATGAAGCTTCTTGCTACCCAGTTTGGCTGGTATCCACGCGAGACTAGGTTTCGACAGGAATTGCACCCACGCGCTAGGCCCAGCATCCTCCTTTATCTGGCTCTGTCTGCCAGTCTTGGTCAGGTCGGGGTCGTATCTATAGTAGTAGCCTTTCGTGAACTCCGAGTAATAGTGCCACTCGCGTACTAGACAGTTGAGAAAGGCTGATAATCGCGCGAACGCGTCCTGGGCAGCCCCCTGGTTCTCAGCACATCTTGCCAGAATCTCCCGAATTCTTTCGTCGGAAAAGTCCGAATCCTCGAGGTCATATCCGTAGTATTGATAACCGGTCGATCTTGTCGGCCCTGGTTTCCTGCCTAGCCTCGCTATGAGGTCTTCTTCTGATATTGGATGCCTCTTGACAGACATCATAGGCTTCCCGTTGACTCCGAGTTCCTGAAAGAAGTCCCTGACCTTCGCTCTCCGATCCTTCCTCCTCTTGCCGCCAACAAACCTTGTCAGCATCCTCAAGTATCTCTCAGATAGGATAGCGCCCCTGTAGATACCGCCGAAGAAACTCTTAGCGTCGAAGCCCCCGCCGTAGGCCGACGACAGAACGAGTTTGTTAGGGGGATACCACCCACCGTCTTCTGCCATCAAAGGAATAAGGTTCTTTGCCGATTCCCAGCATTCCTTGTTCTGGAAGGCGAACATGACGACACTGTCTAGATATCTCTGTCCGAGTTCGTTCGGATTCGCACTTTCGAGCTTGGGTTTGATTATTGTCTCGAGCTGACCTTTGGCATCCAAGATAGTCAATATGTGTTTCGAGAGAAAATCCAACGCATTCTCTCTTCGTTCATTCTCCCTATCGTTATCCGTTTTCTCACGAAGATAGGCCATGATGCCTGGATGGATGAACTTCAGAACAACGTCGGCACCAATCCCCTTCATCTTTCTTGTGCGTGGAGGGAGATAGAATATCTGATTACCCTCTTTCTTGTTCGTCACATTTCCGTCTAAGAGCATAATAGGGAAGGCTTTCACGATTTTCTGCCTTGCATCCAACCCTCGGCTTGCGTATCGTTCGTTATCATACACCTGGTCGTACAACTCGGCCAAGAGGATGGACAGTTTAGCGAACCATCGGCAGGAGTCTCTCCTTCTTGCTTTGCGATTGGCGATTGCCTCGAATCTGCCCCAGTCTGCGATGAAGTCTAGCGAATCAAGAGAGCAAACCTCGGCGAATTCTTGGAGGTAACGAGTGCCTTCTTCCGGCATAGACATCGAAACCCAGAATACTTCCCTTCCAAGGAGCATCTGCAGATCGTTGTGGTCAAATAGGTCGCGTGAATCCCTTTGTAGAGGTATAGCACACATAGAAGGCTTTGTCCAATGGTTTCGTCGTCCACTAGTTCTCCGGGTTGTCTCAACAAGGACGGTGTCATGGGTCTTCATGTAGTCGTCAATGCTTTTCTTGATGATTCGGAATGGATAACGTTCCTGAGCATTTGCCACTGTGGACTGTTCACCCCAATGACCCATGGGAGCGACGCGATACATCTGAAGTGCTAGCCCAGGATTGGAACACTGCTTGTAGCAATCGAATGCCTTTCTCCATGCCTTACCAACTTGGCTGAAAAGCCAATCGTTGTACACATCACCCTCACTCTTGAGCGTCCTCCTACCGAGCCCAACATTGAAGTCGCCCTGAATGTCGAATGAAGTTTCCAACTTTACTTCTGTGAGCGGAAGAAACGCGTAGCATTGTCCTTCTTTCTTGGTAACCCTACCTTCTTTGTCCACAATGAAGGATATTCCTACCGACCTCTCAACCGAAGTCTGCGTCCATTCTCCAGACACCCCCTTTCTCGCTTTCACGAGTCGCCTGAGCGCATCTCCCACAACTCTGACTGGGTCGGAGTAGAAACAACGATAGTATTCAGACTTCGAACCATCCACCAAAATGAAGCAGTTGGATAACCTCCACCTCCTCCTGCTGATCGTTTTTCCGTCGATACGGATGTTGTTGAGCCTCTGGAGCCAGAGCAGAGCGGTTGTTGAAAGACGCTTAAGTGTTTCTCTAACACGATCCAGTTCCTCCCCCAAATCCGAGGACATCTTGATACAGAAGATGCTACCCTTTCCAGATACTTCTGGCAATAGAGATTCGAAGGGCCCCATAGGGGTTGATATCCACTCTGGGACGCACATCCTCTCATCGAGGTAGAATCTGAGGGGGCCTGAGTAGATCTCTACGTGGTCAGATACCCGGAATACGGACTTGAACCCGACTCCCATGAATCCAATCTTACCGCCAAGTTTTGTTGTCTTGTTGAATTCGCAAATCGCAGAAACATTCTGTCGTTTCGGATCGCCCTCAACCTCCTCAAACGGAGTCCCGTCATTCCGAATAACCAACCAATCATCCATCCAGTCAATGAATAGGTTTTCCGAATCCGCGTCATCTGCATTTTGAATCAATTCCAGAATGAAGTCCCCTTCATCATGAATCATCTTGAAGACCTCTAGAAGTCCAGCAACCCTTCCTTTATGGAAGGCTTCGAAGTCAGACTTCATCCTGTCACCTATCTTCTTGATGATCAATTCAGCATCGTTAGGCGAGATGGTCATGTTCTCACCCAACCCCTTTCGAACCGCCATTCCCAACCTACCTGCAGTCGATAAATTCCCAGACGTAATGGCGTAGAGTTTCACCTGTACTTATTGGTCACCCTGGCTGAGCCTCTATAAGCCATGCTGTCATCGCAGAGGACGGTACTTCCTAAGTCCAAGCTTGCCTCCCGAACCAGACAAGGGTAACGAGCAATTCTTTTTCGGAGTATTCATCGCCTTTGTCAGATTTCGAAAGAATTATCTTTCCGAAGGATGCTTTCCACGCAGGTTCCTGTTAGACAGGGACCGTATCAGCGGAGGACCGCACGATTGCAGGCTCACGACATAGCGGCGGAAGAGATATCCCAGGAGTTGATCAGCAGAATCAACAATGTAGTCTCTTGGCGGCAGATCTTCTCAAAGTCCCACGTCATCCAAGAAAGTGTGTATGCTGATTGGCCCCAACCCGACTTCGTTCACCATGATACGAAGAAACGGATAACGTGTGCCTACGAGTTCAAGCCTCATGATGCTGACAAGCAGGAATTGCTGAAGGGACTTGGACAGGCTATTGCCTACAGGGTGTACTTTGACCACTCAGTATTGATCGCCCCGGAAGTTTCGGAGATCGGTTTCTTGAAGGCTGCTATCCGCGCGAACAGAATGAACATCGGTCTCATAGGATATTCGGCTACAGGCGACCTCCGCCGCATGAAGGCAGGGTTGAATCTACTTGTCAGCCTCAAGCCAGAAAGAAAGAGGAAGCTACTCCCGGTCGACTCGGGACCATTTTGGGCCTACTATCGCGACATGAGTTTTGAAGAGGCGTTGAGACTTTTGTCGTACGCTCGAGAAGCGTGCGAAAAAGAGTCGGAAGATATCAAGGACGACGCATTCAAAAGGATTTTCAGGGACATCACTTCTGGCCAAACCAAAACTCTATCAGGTAGGCCGCGGTCTGTTAAGAACACGCGAAAAAATCGAATGAACTACAAGAAGAACTACGTTGCTTTATTCAATCATCTGGGTCTTTGGTCCCAAACGGGAGAACTGACGGAGGGTGGAAGATCGCTGCTCGACATGGGCATGGTTCATGGAGCGAACTCTTGGCAATTCAAAGACGCCTTCGCTGGAATCCTGCTTGTCAACGGCCGTCACCTGAGACTCGTCGAAGCTTTCAAAGAATGTCAGCAGAATCTGTTAGCCAGCAAAAGAGACTTCAACCGTGAAGAGTATGCCAAGCGCGTGGAAGCTATCTTGGAGAATCGTGGTTTCATCAAGAGGAATCCGAAAAGGGGACACGCGCGAGTTTCCAGGCTGCCATTGACCGATGAATTGAGCCTCTGGTCGAAACTCGGACTCATGAAAGTCGAGGGAAGAAAGTATTTTCAAGATAGCCGAGGGCTGTCATTTGACGATACTCGCATACTGCACGTGGTCGCTCCCTTTATCGCAGGCGGCACAGCTCGAGCTTGAGTCCTCAAAGATATGGGTCGTAGGGAGTCAGCTTCTTGATATACTCAGCGTCTTTCGATTTAATTCCGAAGAGACGGAAGACTGTGTCGTCCAGCTTTTCATGGAGTTCCTCAATCGTCTCTCCGACCCTGACCAAGTCTGCAGTACTCTCCTTTTCTATGAGTTCATCAACAACATGCCGAAGGTCCTCAACGTCTCCTTTCGGAACTCCAAGCACTATGCTACCAGGGAATGTTGTATTCTTTCGTTCTGCAATCCATACGTAGAGGGCTGTTCCGATTGCCTGTCTGATTCTCGAATCTTTGATAGTTACGCTTAGTAGATCGTGACCATCGCCCTTCACGATTCTTATCGTCTCTTTCTCTTGACGGAGCCGAAATGTGCCGACGCCTAGGTCAGTCATCTTGTTTAGGTCTGGAAGTCGGGTTCCAGCCAGCGCACTGACAGTGTATTTGTCGCGGTAGCGGGAAACCATCGCTTCGATATCAAGCGTGCTGTCTCGAGGAAATAGTTTCATGATGCTGTCTCTTTGACCAGTCAGTTGTTGCAGTCTGTTTACGATTGACACGACCGTGTCAATGTCCTTCTTACTTGCTTTTGGCAGAGGTATCTTGCCGATATAGTAGTCGTCGAGATCCATTGTACGAATCGCCTTGTTAAACACGAAGTGATACAAAAACCAGGACACGAATGTCGAGTTCATGAGTCCAGCAATGAATTCGACGGGAAATCTACCTTCATTGATTACAGTGTTCTCTACTGTGTCTACACTGAGCAATCCATCATGGTCGACAGACGACATTATGATAAGATGATCTGCTGGATACAGGACATGTGCCACAATGCGTTGAGATACAACCTTAGGTTGTTTGAGCCATTCCAGTTTGGCTTCACCCACGCTCTCGAGTGCCCTCTCTGTTGCGTACGTGGTGGGCTTGATCAAGCTGAAAGGTCTGATGTCGTCTCCTCTCAAGAGTGGCCATTCAGTTCGGCGTTCCGTGGTCCATTTCTGCACTGGAAGACCGCGTCTTGTTTTGCTTGTTTCTCCAAGTGTTTGCGTTTTCGCAATCCCTTCCAAGATGCTGATGTCTTCCCTCGTTAATCCAGTCGGAAGTATTTGGAGTTCCTTGGCCATCCTATATGGGACAGGGGCTCTCTCTTCCACGTCTCCGTCTATCATCACCCCCGTGGTGTAGCCTTCTGCATGGCTTTGCATCTTCGTGGACAGAACGATGACCTGTTCTAGGAGGACGCTCTTGAACGCCTTGCTGATGTCTACAAGTTCATTGAGAGGCATAGAATCCAAGAGAAATCCGCGTACGCTTTCCCATACCTGGGAATAGGTCAGGGACTTGGGGATGACGAACCCTAGTTGGCCGCCATCGCGAAGGAGGGCATAGGCTCTTTCCATAAAAAGTGATGCTGTGTTCTTGTAGCCTTTCCCAAGACGATACTCAACTTCGAAGAAAGCCCGCTCCTCCTCGCTGAGCTTCGCTCCATGCGGCGGGTTTCCAACGATGAAATCGAATCCCAGCCGCTCACCTTGTGTGACGTTTGGGAACTCAGTCCCCCAATCAAAGAGGTGCCGCCCTTTTGTCTTGAAGAGCTTCTCAGCGCTGGCCCCAGGATGGATTAGAGAGTTACCCAGTTTGATGTTGTCTTTGAGAGAAGGCAAACGTTGCGATTTAGCGGCAGCCCTCAGCGCCAGATTGACTGTGGCGAACTCTACCGCATCAGCATCGAGGTCAACTCCGTAGATATTATCGAGCAGGATTCGTATGTTGAAGTCCGGAATTTCCTCAACTCTCCTGACAATGCGAGTCCTATCGCTATTTCTCTCGATGACTCTGTTGTAGCGGGTGTAGGCGCGCTCGAATGTATCGTAGACCTTGATTAGAAACGACCCCGAACCGCAAGCGGGGTCGAGGACTTTGATGTCGCGTATCTTACTGAACACTTGCTCAGCTTTCTCGGCCTCGCCTTTCGCGAAAAGGTCCTCCACTTCTATTATGAGATTGTCGAGCGCTCGTCCAACAGTCCTTTCGACGATGAAGGAGACAACCTGAGGAGGGGTATAGTATACTCCCTCTTCTTTTCGTTTTGAGTTGCTCTTCCTGATTGTGAATCCCTTTTCTTTCGCCTCCAGCACGTTACCAAGATAGTTCTCATAGATTGCACCGAATACGTCAGCGTCGATAGCTTCCCAATTGTATCTGTAAAGGGCCTCCAAGATTGTCGAGATCGTCTCAGATGAAATCGAAAGTTGTTCACAAGGATGTGGTTCGAAGATCTTCGTGTTATAGCCGTCGTCAAGTTCCCGAAACTTCTGTCTCAGATAGATAACAAAGGGAAAAGCTCTCTTGTTCTTCACGTGTTCGCGCCAATACTCATACAGCTTCCAGAGACTGTCAGATGATTCAATTTCCTTGTCTTCAAGAATACGAGTGAAGAGAAGACGATTCAGAATCTTGAGTACTCCAGATTGAACCAAGTCCTTATCGATGTCCGGATTGTTGGCTATGACGTCTTCCGAGAGGCGGATCCGGCATTCATCTAATACTTCAGAGGCCTCCTCGGTTATGTCTGGTCGCGTTTGCAGCCGAACTAGGCGATCGAGAGAACCCTGACTAACCGCGGTCTTGGAAATGGCTTGAAGGTGACGGAGTCCTTCTTCCGTAAGATAATCATCGACTCCAAGCTTGTAGACTAACCCTTCTCCCGGTTTCCTGACAAGCGAATAATACAGACGCGTCTCTACAAAGTTAGTAAGGACAGCCCATTCCACGTGGGTCGACCACGCATACTCCAGAGTCTGTTCGACATAGGTTCGCTTCTTCCCTCGTGCCGTCTGGTAGCCATCTAGGTCTGCGTCCAGCGCCTTGACTTCAACATAGAACTTGGTTTTCTTGTCGATTCTCATACCGAAGTCTGCTCGCCCTTTGAGTGTCCTTTGCTCGGGCTGGACGGAGTCGGATGCCATGTCCCAGCCCAGGAGTTCCAGCATCTTAGAGACAAAGGCGAGCTTCGTTTTCTCCTCGTCAAATCTAGCTCCGTCTCTTCGGACTCGATGATACTCATCAAGGAGTCTCTCCATTCCGGCACTGAGTGGACTAGGCAACGGAGGGGGATAATCCCAATCAGCAAGAAAACCTATCGGTGGGATATAGGCGGGAAACGGAGTCACTGCATGACCGTCAAGACTGAGACTAGCACGGTTTCGTTATCAACGTCAATTGCCAGCCATAGGTTTGAACCCCCGTGAAGCGCAATGGGCAGACCGTTCAGGGTGCAAACACCCATGTCCTGAGAGGTGTGCGGCTCTTCATGAAAATCATCACATAGTCATGTTGAATGAGATTGCGTAGCTGTTGCCTGCCGAGAAAGTTTTGTCTGTCACGCCACCTCTTGGACCTACCTATTGCGTCAAGAGCTTGACAAGGGGGGAGCTTGACATTCTCCTCAAAGAGAGAGAAACCTTCTAACCGGAACAGGTTGTAGAGGTCATGGCCGACTGGTAGGTATTCTCCCCGGCTCAACCGGTCACCTATTTGTAGGCAACATCCGCCACTCGGCAAGAGAACCCGCGATATTTCGGCAATAACGTGCCGGATGCTTTCGAGGAACTCGTCATAACTGGCACACATTGAAAGGTCCTTCTCAGGACTCGAACCGTTCTCAGCGGCGTAGCGAACCATGTCGTAGTAGGGAGGATGGAAAAAAGCAAAGCTAGCCGTACTGCTGGCGAGTGGCAATCTCCGTGCATCTGCGAGAGAGAAACTGGCATACCTTGTCAGACCTCGATTGGCAGCCCTCGCTTTAGCTATCTGGATGGCATTAGCAGAGATGTCAAGATTGACTGTTCTTATCCCATGATAAGCCAGGGCAATCGCAGCAGTTCCAGACCCGCACATTGGATCAACCACAAGGTCACCCGGTTTGACAAAACGGAGAACGCCTGCCAGGACCACTTGGGGTTGAGTGCAGCCATGGTAGGATACATCTCTGTATTCGCTTGGACCGAATTGCCAAATGGTCGTTCCTACAGAATGCGGCATTTCAAGATGCGAAGGTGTAGACGACGACATGAGGGGCATTTCTGTGACATAAGTGCTAAAACTTGCGACTGCATGTAGCGAATCGCCGCAGAACGTCAGGGCAAGCGTTGCTGCTGATAGTGTCCTGGCTTGGGAAGGGAAGTGCCTACCCAATCTCCCTCGAAAGAGAAACTGTCTCCTGCGGCAGAGGCTCTGAGATACCGTTTGGACAGTTCAGAGAAACCTAGTGGTCCGCGTCGAAAACAGGAGGTCGGGTTTTCTCAGTTGGCAACGGATGTCCCCAACGTCGCCAAGGTAGGTCAGATTTGCTGCTGTGAATGACTCAGGAAGACGCATGAGGACAGGTGGTCGCAATCCTTAAGCATTCACATTCCGTTATCACCCAACCACAGCGGGATCGTGGATGCGGGGCCGAACGTGGAAGAATCTCAGCACAGAACAGAGCGAGAAGATTCGTGAGCTACTGCGGCGAGTCGGAACCGAGGACGAGAAAGTCACGGGCCCGCGGGAAGTCTGGCGGATCCGCGTCGAGGGCGGAGTTTTCAACTACTACGAGACTGGCACGCTCTATTTCGCAGGGGGAGAGGGTCTGGCCGAGACAGTCGCCCGAGAGGTCTCGAAGATTCTGGAAGCTGAAGTAACTAAGGTGCCCAGGGAATGCCTCATCGGACTGGACGAAACGGGAAAGGGCGAAGTTCTGGGTCATGCGGTCTTGGCGGCCGCCGTCGTTCACAGGGACATCATGCCCAAGGTGGAAGAGATACTGGGAACAGCCGATACGAAGATTTCACACCCCTTCGACTACTGGGACACACGATTCAGAGAGCTTGATGCGCTGAGAGGGAGAGGACTCTCCTTCGAGTTGGAGACTCTCCCTCCCTGGGACATCGACCGCTACAATGTCAACAAGATAATGGATATCGTCTACCAGCGGTTGATTGGATACGTCATGCTGAGTCTCGACCCTGCACGGTGCAGCATCACTCTTGACGACTACGGAATCGGCTCAAACCTTGAACAGTTCCTGCGTTCCTTGGAGAAGAAGGGCGCCGTGATAAGGGTAGAAGAAAAGGCTGACGTGAAATACACCGAAGTGCGGGTCGCTTCGCTGTTGTCGAAATGGCGAAGACAGCTTGCCATGAAGAAGATCAACGAGAAGTTTGGCTTTCCAGACGCACCAGTCGGAACGGGCAATGGCGGTGATCCGGCTACATTGGCATGGCTTCAGAAGTGGAAGGCTACTGGCCAGCCGTGGCCCTGGTTTGTCAAGACGTCTTTCGAAACCGTCAGGAAGTTCGATGGCCGAGCAGACAAACCAGTGAAGACGATCCCGCCAATCCGCCACGACCTGCTGAGTCAGGACTCCAGAACTCGCTTTGGAGAAGGTCAGCTATCCACGGCCTCGCTCAGCATAATCTGCCCTCACTGTGGAAAAGTGCAGACAGCCGCTAAGCTCACCCCTCAGCCTTCGGGGGAACTGGTGGGTCGCTGCTTGGCGTGCGACGAGGTGATAGAGGACCTGGATACGACCCTCAGATACTACTCGGGGGTGGCTCTTCCTGATTCGAGCGTCATAATCATGGGCACAATCTCAAAGGATTTGCAGAAGAAAGGTTTCTTCGGCAATTTCACCTTGCTGATTCACCCACTGGTTTCAAAGGAGACAGACAGCCCTGGCGGGAGAAAGGAAATCGCATCACTGGGGGATTTCGCTGCGATGGACCGGATAGCGCTCAAGGCGATTGAGGGACCAACCGACCTACCGCCCTCGGATCACGACAATGCGATAATCGGAGCAGCCAAGAGCAGCAACGCGATCTTGGTCACCCGAGACAAGGGCATGTACGGAAACGCAATCTGCAGAGCCATCTTTTGTCTGACCTTCAGAGCCTAATCGGTAGCTACACAGAGAGTGGCTGAGGAACGCAGCCCAAAGACAGCCAGCGAACATTAGATGAGTTCCGCATACAGTCGACCAGTTTCTGTCAAAGTTGCAGTCTTCCCTCTCCCCTCCAAAGTAAGCTCTATGAGACCCTTCTTCTCAAGCATCTTGAGATGGTAGCTCACGAGCTGAGCTGATGGCCTCCTGAGAAGCCCCTGCAGCGAGGAGTTCGCTCTTTTGATTCTTCCTTCATGCTTCTGAAGATGCTTGAGTATCTTGCCCTGGGTTTCACCCAAACTTTTGAGAGGAACCTTCGGGACTGGAAGATCGACAATGGAGCTTGCCAAAGAGGGCTTAACCTCACCAAATGCCCCCTTCACATAGTATGCCGCTCCACCAATCGCGAAGCAGGCGACGAGAGCCGCTGACGCCATCACCTTCGTCCCACCAGTGATGTTCACATGGAACTCAGCATTAGGAAAACCCTTCCAGACGCTAAGGACCTTAACGATGACGTCGTGCATATCATATGGATCGACCTCCACGAGGTCGCAGACTTCCTTCCCGGCAAAGTCCTCGATACGTCGTTTGATTGTCGTTGCCACATCAAGCGTCTCGGGGCCATGAAGAAGAACCTGGTGATCCACTCTGTGAAGTCTGAAACCGTTGATGATCGGCTCTGGCGACTCGCCGACCGTGGCCACGTGTATTTGCTGCAAGGCGGAAGGTAAAATCCATTCTTTTACTATAAAAGGTATCTGTCATGGAGTCGGGCAACAATAGCACCGACGATGGCGCGCGACCCGGAGAAGGATTGGCTTGGAGTAGGGGCCGCCCCTCCGATATCTGTCAATTGGCACCTGTGGCCGTGGTGCAACTATCGCTGCAGATTCTGCTTCGCCAACCTCAAGGGGATTCGAGCGCCTCTGGCAAAGAGAGAGGCTGTCGAGGTCTTGGGTATTCTCCGGAGCGCTGGGACCGAGAAGCTAACCTTTGCTGGCGGGGAACCAACACTCTGCCCCTACCTTGCTGACATGCTTCGAGTATCGAAGGACATCGGCCTGACGACGATGATCATAACGAATGGAACGCGACTGAACGAGCCCTACCTCGGCGAGATTGCAGACCTCGTCGACTGGCTTGCCTTGAGCGTGGACAGCGCCTCAGAGGATGTTGAGAGAGCCCTTGGGCGAGGCAACGGAAACCACGTTTCGCTCATTCGAGAAGCAGCGAGCCGGATTCACGACTTCGGTATTTGGCTCAAAGTCAATACCGTCGTCACTTCCCTGAACTGGAACGAGGATATGCGGCCCCTTATCACCGATTTGAAGCCTGAGCGGTGGAAGGTCTTCCAGATGCTGCCGATCAAAGGGGAGAACGACCGCAACTCTGCGGACTTGGTCGTATCGAATGAGCAGTTCGAGGCGTTCGTTGCCCGCCACAAGAACCTCAATCCGATCAAGGAGGACAACTGTGCAATGACCGACTCCTACCTGATGATTGACCCACTGGGTCGATTCTTCCAGAACACAGGTGGCCGCTATAGATACGGACCGTCGATTTTAGAAGTTGGGTTACAGGAGGCCATCCGGGGGGTGGGCTGGGACCGGGGCAAGTTTCTTGTTCGAGGCGGCTATTACCGATGGTCCCCAGGGGGGAAGGTCATGGCTGTCGGTAGGGAGGTTGTCCGTGCCTTGAAGGGAGGGGAGAGCGGGTGCTGAACCTGCACTTCGCTAACATGCCGGGAGTCCCGACATCAGACCTCCAAGTCCTCCTCGAGAGAACCTACAACAACTACTGGCCATTCTGGAAGTACATCAGTAGCGCCAAGAACAGAATCGAGGCGCAGTCCTTGATGCTGGCTTGGGAAGGTCCGTTCGACCCAAAGGAAATCACTGAGCGCGCTGCTAATGGCTCCAAGCCGTCGGGACGGAACATCGGCCGACCCACAGCCCAAGGCAGGGGCACTGTCGGGTTTTGGATTCGGCTGAAAGAAATCGACCCGGACACCCCAGAAGAGACGTTCGATGAATTCTTTGACGCGGACTTCATCTCGGACAAGGCTAAGGTCGGACGGGGTGACATCGAAGTTCTTGACAGAGAGCCCGAGATCGACGCGATTTGCGTATCTCGACTGCCGGCTGGCGAGAAGGTCTACATTCACCCCAACACGTGGAACCTGTTCCGAGAGCTGATGGCCCTGGAGAACCTCAGGCAAAGTCCCCATAACGCTCACAGGCCTCTGATAACACTAGCCGAGAGTTACGGTATGGCTCAATGGGATCCGGTCTCCAATGTGGGCCCAATTCAATGGAAAGTCTTGGACGACGACAAGTTTGCCGGTGTCGACGAACAAAGAGAGTTCGTGAAGAAAGCCCTTGGCACACCCGACTTCGCGATTCTCGAAGGGCCGCCCGGCTGCGGGAAAACTGTCACCATATGCGAACTGATCCTTCAGGAAATCGAGCTGGGACATCGAGTTCTCCTTTGCGCCTCCACACATGTAGCGGTTGACAACGTCCTCGAGAAGCTTGTTGATATGGGATGGATGCAGAAGTCCGTCGTTGCGGTTCGGATTGCCACTAGAGATTTCGACGTCTCTGAGCGAGTTTCTCACTTGCTGCTTAAGAATCGACTGGAGACTGAAAGGGTCGAACTCAAGAAGAAGCTAATGCAGGTGAGGAAGAGGACTCGCGCGCAGGATTACCTACTCAAGGCCCTCGAAGAAGAAGGTGAGCAAGTCCTTCGTCGGCTGATTCTGGACTCCGCGAATCTAGTTTGCGGAACAACCATAGGTATCCTGAAACACCCGGACATTGCCGCAGATCTTGAGAGGCCTGCGTTTCCGCAGTTCAACACACTGATTATAGACGAGGCGAGCAAGACACCGTTCCAGGAGTTCTTGGTTCCAGCCCTCTATGCGAAGAAATGGGTCCTCGTCGGCGATGTCAATCAGCTGTCACCCTTCGTGAACACGCTCGAAGTGGAGGCAAACCTCGCCGGCATCCTGTACGAGCAGGAGAGCCGTGCAATTCTTCCAGCATTCAAGGCTCTCGTACGGACGCGTCGGAAAAAAGGCGAGAAGCGCAGCTTCCTCTATTGCGATCCAGACCCAAAGGTCAGGGACTGTACCCTTAAGCAAGCGGAAGCGTTGGGCATTCCAGCGGCGGTCTTGTCGCTGCAAGCCGCCGACAGCGGTGACTTGAGTCCCCTTTGGGCAGACCTGATGATTGCTGATGTGAAGGACCTATCGAGCGTCGACTACCTCTTGCCCCCGAATGTCCGAATCCTCTCAGAGACAAGCCCCACTACGCGTCTCGCGGCTAGGATGGCGTATTGGAGGCTACGTCACCACGAAGAGGCCGAAAGGGAGGAGGAGATGGAGCGAGAGGAGAAGACTTGGCCCTCGGAGATTGGATGGCGGCTCGTTCGTCAGTTCGAACTCAGACGTCGACCAGATGAGGCAGGGCGCTACGCTAAGGACGTTGATGCGCTACTCCCGAAGTGGCTCGATCAGTCCGAGATGAATCGTATTGCAAACGAAGTCAACGCAATCAGACGCGTCGCACTACCCTCTGTTCTCGAACTTCTACAAATCGGATTCGAAAGAGAGCAAACTAAGTACGAACCCACGGCGATCACTCATGGATTGCCGAAAGAGATTCTAGTCGACCGACACACGATTCTGACATACCAGCATCGGATGCATCCAGATATTTCGAAGTTCTCGCGCGAAAACATCTACGAAGGCTTGAGCCTAGTAGACCCTCCAGGCATGGCCTCGCAGAGGCCTTTCAGCCTCGGCAGGTATGGCGCTCGCTCCGTCTGGATTCACGTTCCAGCCATCGAAGACCCGAAAGTCAACCGTAACTTCGCTGAAGTCGACGTGGCAATGGAGGAACTTCAGGCTTTTCTCTCTTGGGCGATCAACACTCCCAAGAAGGAGAACGGCAAGGTTCTACCGTGGGATGTGGCAGTGCTGACCTTCTATCTTGCTCAAGAAGCCGAGCTGAGACGACGGTTGCGCGGCCTGTTTCAATCGTGGCACAGGCAGCACTTTAGCACTCGCGACGGCAAGGTCAGAATCTCATTGGGAACTGTTGATAGGTTTCAAGGGCACGAGGCTGATTTTGTGATCCTGTCCTTCGTCCGAAACCCACTCGGCAAGAAGAGTGTTGGATTCCTGGACAGTCCGCATAGACTGAACGTTGCGATAACCAGGGCACGGTATCAACTTGTTCTCGTGGGGGATTGCAGGGGTTTCGCCAGCCCCCGCCAATGGAAGTCTGATTTGTTGCGCCGCTTGGCGACGCAGGTTCCGATTGCTTTTTCATATGGCTCAAAGAACGGGAGGTCGGAGTCGAAATGAGGATCACACTTGATCGGGATGCCCCACTTGTGGCATTCGAGGCCGTGATGGGGATTGGACGAGAAGAGAAACGAAAGGACATAGTCTCTGTGCTGATGCGAGCGGAGGAGCTTGGTGGGCAAATTACAGCTGAGGACATTTGCGATTCCCTTCTCATAAACAGGCCCATAGCGGTAGGCAAGA
>Ga0315285_10001718_pt1 | contig 23005 bp, 14 predicted proteins | sample YL17G09_36_MG_FD_203698 | JGI IMG/M metagenome (GOLD analysis project Ga0315285, IMG submission 203698) | Sediment microbial communities from Yellowstone Lake, YNP, Wyoming, USA - YL17G09_36 | ecosystem: Environmental > Aquatic > Freshwater > Lake > Sediment | place: USA: Wyoming | collected... | reverse complement strand
TTCCCTCGGGTCATACAGAGAGTCGGGTCCTGTCGGGTCCGAGTCGGGTGCCCCTCGGGTCGGAGTCGGGTCCTCAAAAAACTGAAAAATCCGCAAAAAAGACCCGAGACCGACCCGTCTCCGCTTCCGTCGGGTCCCTGTCGGGTCTCTCGGGTCCCTCGGAGGCGAGGAATCGTAGCCTCTCCGTTCCATCACGTATTTAAATGCCTCCTCAAGCCCGCGCGGGTCGGACGGAAAGTTAAGCAGCCCCCTCCGGAGCATCTATTTTCAGAGTTAATCAGGCTGCCCGAGTTGTCTCGGGTCAGGAATTATGAGCCGCTTAAGCAAGTCATCGCGCAATGGTTGCAGAGGATGTCTGTTGAGGGGGCGATGGGAAGGATCTCACATTGAAGGACACCAGGGTTTGTGCTCAAATCAGCATTCAGACTGTCACTCAGAAAAGACTTACTTCTTGATGCATCGCTCGCTCCTCAGCACAACATCCATAGGGGAGGAAAGGCGATGGAGTATATGGGAATGGAGCCGCTTGGTCCCAATAATACGATTCATTGAATTCCTGAGGTAGAATGAGTTTCAAAGACATCCCGGGCCGGATATTCCTCGACACCTGCTCTGTCAATTTCATATTTGACCACGGAGACGTGATCTTCGAGGGTGAAAGACCATTTGCAGCAATGAGCAAGCGCGACATGGATGATGTGATGAGTTTCCGAGGATTGTTCCAGACGGGTTCCAGAGCTTCTTGGCAACTGGCGGTATCTCCTTTGGTGTATGATGAAGTACAGAAGATACCCAAGCAAGATCGCAGGGCTTCGGTTGAACGATGGTTTCTGCAGTTGTGGGAATATTGGATGACTATAGTCGATGAGCAGCAGCTGAGGATACCGACTCTTGGAGACCGTTCTCAGACTAGGCTGAGTGAACCTTATCCTGAGATTCTCAAGGTTCTTCCGGATAGGAATGACCGAGTACTAATTGCTCATGCGCTAGCATACAAGTGCGATTGCTTCTGTACTCGAGACTATCGTACTATTCTGAAAATGAAGCATCAATTGACATCTCTACGAATCAGGATACTGAGCCCAACCGAGCTGTGGAATACGGTCAAGCCCTACGCGTCTCTCTGGTATTGACCGGTACGACAGCGCTGAGAATAACAGAAGTAACGAGGTCTGGCACGAGTCAGGGAAAAGACCATAGGGGAGGGAAGGCGATACCAGCCGGAGGGAAATGGAGATGAAGTGCCCGAATTGCGGTACCGAGAACCCCGACAGGGCCAGGTTCTGTCAGATGTGCGGAAGAGTTATGGCTCCCAGTTCTGAGCATCAGCAAATGACGGAACAAAGAATCGTGGAATCGCCGCTGCCACGACCTTACATTGGAGACGGCGCGAATAAGAAGTCCGGTCTTGTTATGGCAATATTCCTGGTTGCAGCAGGAGCAGGCGCCATCGGATTGTCGTCGCTCGTGATCACTGATTTGCACGGCCGTTCCTCCGAACTCCGAGATTTGTTTCTATCCGTAGTCGTCCAAGCCTATGTTGTAGCAGCAGCCGGCTTGGGCATGATGATCTATCACATGTCGCCAAGACCTGTGGAAGGGGTACCTCTGCTCCGTCGACCCGATTCACCAACTGTCTCTCAAGCAGGCTATGGAATCCCCCCAAGCGGTGCGGCACAAGGGAGACGGCTGGGAACACGTATCAGAGCACTGCTGTACTTCTTTTCGGCACTCTCTCCATTTGTGGGCTCAATAGCTGGATTAATACTGTACACGAGAGAGAAGCCTGAGTACCAGCATGTGGGTAAGATGTGCATTGTGCTGACAGTTGTTTTTCTAATCGTAGGTGCACTGCTTGTTGCCCTGCTGTATTTCGCATTTGGAGTGCCTAGCGGGACTGGATAGACCTTGATCCCACAAGTATGATTGCCAGGCCGTCCTCTGAAAGTGACTGGAAGAGGTCATAAGGACGGAATGAAGAAAGGGTTTGATTGCAGCCCGCAAGCCTCTATGATCGATTTTGAGCCGGTCGTCGGCGTTCGAATCTCGACGGGAGCGCCTCGGAGAGAAGAAAGGAAAGGGTTTGGGGGACAGGGAGGGCAGGAATCGCCCCGTAGCCAGCAGATTTTGAAGCGCCAGAATCGGCGCAGGAAAGGTTTTTCAAAGGCCATAATTGGCGCTCCAACATGCACTAAGTTATCATATTGATTACGTCACTACCATCTTAGAAGAGGAGAAGATGTGGCGAGCACGAGCCAACGATACGGGAGCGAAGAAAGGCTGTTCCATTCAACGACCGATGAAAGCAACTTCCACGAATCAGGACTTGGCAGGCTCCACTGGAAAGGAAACACCGTAGACGGAATCTGAGAAAGCATATGACGTCTTACGCTTTCAGAGGATTTCTGCATGATGTCCGTCAAGAACTGTTCGACAGGTTCTTTTGCATCCTATTCTGGAGGAGAAGGCTGAGGCGTAGTCTAGAGTATACAAGGAATGCTGTTGGTCAAGGCTTGCTTGAGTGGGGAGTTGTAACCGATTACACCCCCATTAGCCTCAAGAAAGTAGATGCTGCAATCATGGGCAGTCTTCAGGAACTCAGCGAAAAAGAAAGTGTCAGGCTTACCAGGAATCAGACATGGGGGTATTTTGAAGGATTGGGGAGTTATTTGGGCGAAGTCATCATAAGGAACATGGCAGGAGAATGGGTCTTTCCCTCTAGAAGATTGCTCTGGAGAGCCCGCCTTTCTCGTGATCTTTCCCTCTTCTATGACCAGTGGTATGTCAACCTCAACGGGAATCTCATCCCTGTCATCAAGATCGCGAGGCTAAGGCAAGACGGTAGCGGTCGGGTGAGATCTCTTGCAGAGGTGTACGAACAGATTGCTACTAAAGGCTCATGGTCCGAAATGCCCGTTCACTCTTCCGAATACTCGAAAGAGAGGTGATCATCAAAACCGCTCAGGCTTACCCGGATGACGGTCTACTTCGAATAGTAGTCCCTCGAAAGTCGCCGGAGAGGCCTGGGACAACCTTGACCCCGGCCTGAAGCAGTGGATCATCAACGGCGCGGCGTTCGCGATCTCGTTCATACCCATCGCCGGCCCCTTGAAACACCAAGAATCGCGTTCTAGCGCGGAGTGGTTGAGAGAAAGAAGAACAAAGGGGTCTGGGGCGCTCTCCCCTGAGAACCCAATATTGCAGATTAGAAACTAGCCAGCAAAGCGGGTTCGAATCCCTGCGGAACCAAAACACATATCCTCAGGGCCACACGAGGCAAATTGAACCACGTCTAAATGGCGGGTGGTTTTCCACAAATCCTGCGGCTTAGAAGGGAAGAATGATGGAGGAGGAGGTGAAACAACCGAGTGGCCACTGACACAGAAATAAAGTCGTCGTGCAAAGTCCTTCTTGACAAGACGCGCGGCGCTCAAATTCTATCAAGTGAGCACGAACTCTTGATAGACTTCGTTGAACAAATCCAAGCAGTATCTATCGGTCATCCCAGCCACAAAATCCACAACGGCCACCAGTCTCGTAACCCTCCTTCTTTTTTGGTCACTCGGTTCTAGCAGACCGATATCGAGCCGCTTCATGATGTTTGTATCCCAGACATCAACTTTCCTCTTGTCAATCCTGGCCAGATAGGATTCATATGGGCCGGGTCTCATGTCGTCAGAGTAATGGTCTTCAAAGAAGATCTTGAAATGATCGAGATGCCGCGATTCCTCAGAAGCTCTCCTTCTGTATCGCGGGTCGTCATAGTGAGTCAGCTTTGTCTGCATTGTCGATATAGATGGGCATTCTCGGGCTCTAGACCATATGTGATTGTAAGCAGTGGATATTAACGCAGCTGCCACATGATCACGCATGACAAACCAAGGGACTCGCTCTTCAATAAGTTCCCTCAGAAAACGTTCATAGTATCGAAGGACCTCCGACCAGTCCTTACTTAGAGAAATCGGATACTTGGAGGCCTGGTTTCGTTGGGGGCGGTCCCGATTAACCATCGTCTGGGTTCCCTGAACAATCTGATCAAGGAACTTCTCCACTCTTTTTTGTCTGCCATAGCCTCGTTCAGATCCCTTGGACACAATTAGTGATTGGACCTGATCCCTGAGCCCGCTATAGCATGTCGGGTATTCCTTCTCGAGGCCACTTGTCAGCTCTTGATTGAACCTGTCCAGGTCATACTCAGTGTATTTCTTGCCCTCCAGAATATCCTCGGTATCGTGGTTTATCCCAGCCAACTGATCGGCAATTGCGACAACCTGCGCTTCGTACGTATCCGGAACCTTATAGACACTGTTGTCTTTCCAAGGTCCCCAACTGTGGGTAAGAATCCCGGAAACAATAATGGGCGGGAGTCCTTCAGGGCCGAAATCATCGTCCTTCATCACGATTCTAGCGGAGTTGGACGAATGATGGAAGATCTCTCTTCTGAAAGAGCTTGGGTTCTCAGCTGGCTTGCATCTTAGGTCGAATCGGGCTCCTAGTTCCCGCTCAACGATATTCTGCAAAGCAATCTCGCCTGCGTGGCCATACGGGGTGTGCCCCAAGTCATGAGCGCGAGCTATCGAGGATATGAGATCAAGGTTCAAACGGAGTTTTCGCCCAAGTGTCAGGGCAATCTGATTGACCTCTTCTGTGTGAGTCAGTCTTGACCTGAAGTGATCTCCTGTGGGCTTTATGATTATCTGGGACTTGTGAGCCAGCCTTTTGTATGGATTCGAATAGACTATCTGTCCGATTTCCTCGTGGTAGTCTCCCGGATCTGCCAGATCCCAAATCTCCATGTTCTAGCTCCCCCGTAGCACAACAAGAACGACGAAGCCGCGCTATTTCTACTTTGCTCTGCAAGAAACACGGCATTTGTCGAGGAGGTCTGCAAGAACCTGTTCATCGAGAACGTCGTGATAAGGTCGAGGGAGGACGCCGATGTGGCCCCGTATGTCCAGGACATGACCATCGAATGGATCGAAGTGCAGCCTACCGAGGTCATCGTCAAGGTCTCGGGTTATCTGACGAAGTACTATCACGAGCGCCTGCACCAGATACGCAAGTATGGCTTTCTCCGCAGCCGCAAGGACTCCCAGGTCCGGATCAAGGACCTGAACGAGGTCGCGGGCCAGGTGTTCGCGCGGCAGAAGCAGGGGCGCGCCCCGTACCTGTTCCAGGCCAGCAGGCAGGTGAACCTCGCGAGGATGGCCCTGCACACAATCCTGTGCATAGAGCGTCAAGGCGTCGATACGTTCATGAAATTCATCGAGCCCAAGCTGGCGAAAGGCAGGGCCAAATCCGACGCGAGCTTTGTCAAGGATCAGAGGGTACAGAGGGCCTACAAGGCCGCAAAGCGGTGGAAGGGGGCATCGCACCCGAAGCTCGATCCGCTGCTCAAGGTCATTGCAGAGCAGACCGGAAGGAAGCTCGGTTCGAAGGTGATAGTCTTCGCAGAGCTCAGGGACACTGTGGAGTTCCTCGTGTCCCTGATCCGCTCGAGCGGTGTGCGCGCGGAGCGTCTGACAATCTCATGCGACGCAAATCCCACGCATTCTGAACCATCCAGTCCAGCATCTTCTGGATTCTGCGAACACGCCCAGAAATGCGTGTCTTAGGCTCTGACGCGAGAACGCTATCCACCATAGACCAGTAGCTCATGGCTCGTTCAAGCATCGCGTGGATGATTCCGTAGCCTCTAGCATTGCGAATCTCAACGGTCAGATACCAATGCCCATCCTCAACGCAATCTTCTGAGGAACGCAGCCAATGAGAAAAGGCAATAAAGGACGTCGGGACTCTAGGGGGACTCGGATATCGGTGAAATGCTCGAAATGTGGAACTGAGAACCCGAGTGAGGCAAGGTACTGCGTGATTTGCGGAGAACCGCTCTCATCAGCCTCTGTTCAGAGAATCGCAAGAGACTGGCACTGGCTATGTCCCTGGTGCTTGCATCGCAACCCGTGGTGGATGATACGTTGTAGGTTCTGCGGAAGAAAGCCCGGCGGATACGCTTGAGAAGGCAATCCAATCCTGGAAAAGCGTAAGGGGGCTGGCCAAATCCTCTGCAATTGGGAGCCGCAGCAAAATCCATAGGAATGTTATGTAGAAGAGGTCCTTCGCCTCCGTCGGGAGGTGAAACTGCGAATAGAGGTTTGTCCGACAAAACCCCTGTTAGGATCGATAACGCGAAGCAAAATCAAAGAGGATGAAACTCAATCGGATGAAGCGTGAGTGACTTTCTTCAACATAGAGGATGAAAGGGCGTCAATCCACCAAGAGAGAGGTTAGACGAATGAAGAGGAATGGGGTTGTTCTAGCTGTCGTTCTGATTCTCGCAGGAGTCTGCTTGATAGCACTGGCTTTCTCGGCTGCCAGAAGCTCGGGCAACCTTAGTGACGAGGAAGCCAATGGGCTTAGAGAGATCAACGCCTTGGGCTTGACAATAGCAACTGTAGGATTGGGCCTTCTGATATATGAGGAGACACAGAAATCAATTCAAGGCATGCCAGTTTTTCACAGAATCGAGACTCCTATCGATTCTGGAGCAGCGAACTTCTGCCAGCACTGTGGCCAGAGAATAGCTCATCGAACAAACTCCTGTCCTGCGTGTGGCGCAAGATTAGAGGCCCCGGAAAGCCCTTCACACTCAATGCCTTCAAGTCGTCCAGGCGAGACTGCCTTCTGTCAGTATTGCGGTCACCTTGTGGCATCAGGTGCATCGTTTTGTCTTTGGAGCGGAGCAATGATTCGCGAGAAATGATTGATAGGGACGCAGTGGAAAAGAAAGGATTTGAGCCGACCTATATGAAAGAAATGCCATTAAGAATGAAGAGCGATTCGGACCTAGGATGCTAGTCATGACATACAAAGGCATTTGCTTAGTAATCTTGGGAACGGCCTTGGTCTTTTCCTCCATTCCTAGCACTGTGGCTAGCAGCGAACCAGACCGCCCATTCTGGACATATAAAGCGGACATGCGATACTCGAATGTACTTCTCGAGAATGTGACACTTGCAGGAAATGCAACCTGGACATACGAGAATCAAGACAGAGTTCTTGTCGAAGGGACATGGTATGAAGTCAACGTATTCAATTGCCGTTCACAACTCTCTGCCCATGGAATTAGCAATGGCTCGGCTTTCACGATCACCTACGGAGAATTCGGATACGGTTATGGAACCACAGTCAATGGGGCAAGTGTCATGGAAAACACCTCTTCCTGGGACAATACCACTGTCGGAACAGGGCCGGATCAGATATCCTCGAAGCATAGATATGCGAGAATCGTCACATACTCTCCCCCATTGTCGACCGCGGTGACACCCAACGTAGATCTTGGCGATTCGTGGAATCAGACTGTGGACATTGTGACAACCACCTACTTCGACGGCGAGGAGCGGGGTAGTCCCTCCGACGAGACGGTCACGTTTCGCTTTGCAGTCGCATCAGAGAATGAAGAAGTCGTCACTGATGCTGGTTCTTTCAGCACCATGAAGGTATCGATGGCGGATGGTAGGGGCAACATCACAGTGTACTGGTATTCCGCGAGCGCACTAATGAATGTGAGAATAGACTATTACTCTGGCGTTGAATCTGACCCTTGGCTCACCTACGTTCTGACCGGCTTTGGTACCTGGAGTAGTACTAGGCAACTAGATAGTCTCGTAACAGCGGTTTTTCTTGTGGTCACTACTGCTGTGTGTGCTTTCGTGGTATGGATGCTCAGGAGAAAAACGCGAGAGCATAGGGACGTGCGATTGACGGAATCTGATGAATCCGGAGCCATTTCGGGCCCTTCTAGATTCGAATATCGTCATGTTGCTGGAACGGAGGTATTCTGTCAGCACTGTGGTCAGCAGTTGCCATCACATATGGCTGCTTGCCCCAGATGCGGCAGGAAGCTCGGCTGAGGGAGGGCAAGGAAGAAGAGTCGCGCTTGACCAGGATATCACAATGAAGGAATACGACAAGATTCTTACGTGCATTTCAATCATCCTTCAGAGTCACATACAATAGCGTTGTCCTATCTCGACCTGATACGACAGAATAGCAATTCCTCACGACTGTTCGCCTTCATCGCGCCCGATTGCAGCTCCACCACTCCGTGCCCACGATCTTTGGTTGCGCACGCAACAACCCTACAATCCAAGTCCCCCGTATCAATGGAGCCACAGCAAGTCTGCCTGTAGTGCATAAACTAGAAGTGCAAGACTTCGAGGTTTGTGCACAATTACACAAGGATTGGATCCGCATCACATCCCACTCCACGTTGTCGCCATGTTCCTAAGCTGCGAAAGAGAAGAGGAATCCTCACAGTTGTGGCGACGTGGGTTTGCTCCAAGAAACGGGAAAAAGGCCGTAAGCTCTCCGTTGCTTACGGGATTTGCAGCGGTTGCCGAATCACGAAAAGAGACTCGGCGGCATAATAGGCGGAACGGGGTTCCACGGGCCATAGGGATTGCTCGGATCGAGTGCCCTCCACAACTCGCTGGCCTTACTGAGCCCCCAGTCGATTGTTCCTTTCACGAAGTGGTACCCAGACTCCAAGAGTTCTTCCCCCTTGCTGATTCCCCATCGAACCAAACCCGTCGTTATGTCGATTGACCGCTTCACAACCTCCCTGAAGATGGTCGTGCCCATATGTATGGCAGCTTTGGTTATGGCTATGCCGACATGTACAGCAGCTCCGACGACAGCTTTGCCAGTTTGAACGAAGGCTCTGGCTAGGTCCATGCCCATGTGAATTGTGGTCACAGCTATGCCTATGCCTGTCCGAACAATCGACTCTAGACCCTCTGCTGTCCACAAGGTCCCCTTTACCAACGCGTTCCAAATATCCTCTCTGTAATGCCAGCCAATCTGCAGATACTTGACAATGATTGGCACATAGAGCGCCAATTCCTCCCATCCCACCATCAATCCAGCGGCTATCAAATCTCCCGCAATCGGCAATATGAATGGCCAGTCCCCTCTGAATGCGACCTTGCCGCCGGCATGTCTTCCTGTCGGGTCCGTGAACCACAGCGGGTTGTTCACGCAGTAGACATACCGGTTGAGCGACTGCGGCTGGCTGAGCCTCCCAAGCTCTGGATCGAGCGATATGAACCTTCCCAGCTCCGGATCCATGTACCTCGCGAAGATATAGTATAGGCACGTGGAGGTGTCAAGGATCTCCCCGGCGTACTTCACCTTCTCCGTTCCGGTTGGGGTATAGGGGGTGCCGAACGGCTTGTAGCATTTCACTGAGAATGTTGCTGAGGTGGCTCCGTCCTTCCACACCTGCCACGTGCTTCCGATCATCGGGTCGCTGAGATAATGGTAGATGTTCGAGCCCACGAGCTTCTCCATCACGTTGCCGTTGACGTAGACGTAGTCGGTGTACGTGGTGCCTGTCTTCTCACACATTGGGTTGTGCCCGAGGAAGACATATTCAATTGTCGTCCCGCTCTCGACGGTCTTGGCCCTGGCACCGTTCGCATCGTACGAGTACTCGCCGGTGGTCGTCCAAGTCCATTTGCCCGACTTGTATGTGCCCTTCACTACTTTGGTCAGCTGGTCCAAGGAGTTCCACTGGTAGCTCCACTTTTGTGTATTGGCGGTGTTGTTCTTCCAGTTCTGGTTCAAGTTGGGATCGTATCTGAACGTCCACGTTCCGTTGCTCACCAACAGGTTGTACATGGCGTAGGTGTAGGTCGTGGTCGTGCTGCCCTCGACCTTGGTTAGCAGGTTGCCGACCTCGTCGTAGGTGTAGGCGATTGAGCCGTATGCGCTGGGCGCGGACGCAGTAGACAGCCTGTTCAGCCAGTCATACGTGAAGGTTTCCGTGCCTCCGCCGGTGCTCGTAAGGGTGAGGATGTTCCCCACCGTGTCGTAGGTGTACTGGAGCGAGAGCTTGATGTTCGAGCCCTGTTTCGTCTCCATCTTCGTGGGCCAGTCTCGGTTGTTGTATGTGTATGTCGTCACTAGCTTCTTGTTGGTGTTCGGGCCGGTCGTCTCCGTTGCCACTGAGTCATCCAAGTTGTACGTGATCGTCAGCAGAGTCGTGCTCGTAGCCTTCTTGACGCTCGTCGCCCGGTCGTACGCGTCATAGTCGTATGTCACATTCGTGTTGTCAGGATACAGCACCCACTTTCTGTTGCCGACTGCATCGTATCCGAACTTCAGCGTGTAGGTATTTGAACCGATGATTTCAGTGTCCTGAACTACCCTTCCGCGAGAATCATACACATACGAGAGCGAACCGAGGTTGCTCTGTGCTTTTGTTTTCTGACCCGCAATGTCGTATGTGTAGATCACCGTGTCGCTCGGTGATACAAGCTTGACGAGATTCCCAGCCACATCGTACGAGCTGGTGGTGACATTCCCCTCCCTGTCAGTCTTCGTGAGCGCCCTGCCAGCATCGTCATACGTGGCCGAGTCGGAGAACCCGTCGGGATATACCGTCCTCGTGAGCCTGTTGAGCAAATCGTACGTCATCCGGGTGACCTGCACATATTGAGTCCTAGCATCTCTGACTGTGAGAAGGTTGCCCGCAGCATCGTATGTCATCCTCGTCTCGAAGTACAAGCTCGCAGATGCATGCTCACGCGTTGAATTGAGCCTTCCTAGATCGTCGAATATCTGAACCACTGGACGGCCGAGCTCATTGGTGTAGGTCACCATGTTGCTCTGATCGTTGTATGAAATGGTTCTGTAGCTCGTGTCAGGGTTTGTTATCCTTATCTGCCGGCCGAGACAGTCATACGCATAGGTGGTGACATGATTCAGCTCGTCCGTGTACGATGCGACCTGATCCTGCCAGTTGTAAGTCCAGCTCTCCGACGAGTAGACAGCAGTACCCGTCCCGTACCTTTCGGCCTTGACCAGCCTTCCGATGCTGTCAAATGAGTACACCGTTTTGCTTGCCAGCACGCCAGCGGACGCGTACACGCACTTCGTCAGCTTGCTGCTTTTGTCATCGTACGCGTAAGTGTCATATGCACTGTTCGGGTAGGTGACCCTGGTGAGGCGCCCGAGGACGTCGTATTCGTATGCGGTGACCCTCCCGAGCGCATCCGTCACTCGGCTCGGAGCTCCCGTCCACAGGTAGTATGCGAATCTTGTCGTGGCGTTCTTCGCGAAATCGTTGTGGGCGAAGTTGTCGTAGTAGATGGTGAGGTAGTCAGCGTGCGCATACGAGGTCGAGACATAGAGCTCGAACCTGACCTTGGAACAATTGGCCCAATCGACGCTCGGCCAGTCGGTCGACGGATAGAGCACGACGTTCTTCCAGGTGCCTGTCGGCAGGTCGCCGATTCCGTAGACGACCTTCGTGTACTGGTCCGGAGCCGATCTGTTGTGCGAGGCTCCGGACCAGCAGGCGAGCCAGTATGTGTACGTGGCGTAGTTCGTGCCGCCCGAGTTGTACAATCGCATCTTGATGCCAGTGTCCATGATCTCGCTTGACGAAGCACCGTTGTGATACCACGATTCGAGGTACAACCATACCGAGAGCTCCTGCACGGGGTTGCCGGCGTACGGATACTCTTTCCAAGACCTCGCAGTGCCGTAGTCCTGCCCGTCAGCCTGAGCCCCGGAGAACGAGGCTTTGATGGAGCGATTTGGCGAGTACGACCGTGTGCTCGAGTACGATGCGGTCATCCAAGTGCGGTCGGATGACGACGCCCAGCTGTTGTCCGTGTCGAATGTGTCTGTGCGCCAGCCCTGCCTCACAGACTTCGGATATGTGCTGTTATCTGTGATCTTGTACTCCGTGACCGTTCCTCTTCCAGTCTGGTCGGTACTCCAGAGCTGGTTGCCGTACTTGTCATAACCAGCCTGGGAGTAGACCCATCCGCTGCCCAGGCTCGATTTCGTCTCTATTGCGTTCCCCTCGTTGTCCCACTTGACGTAGCTCTCCTGCGTAACGCTCCTTGCGGCATCCTGATAAGTCAGACTTCCGACAAGAGCATCGTGGAAGCAATCCCGCACCTTGTTGGGATAGAACTTGGGCGAGGAGTACGAGTAGACGTCCATGTTGTACATCTTCTCCGTCAGCGGGCTCTCGTAGAGCATGGAACCGGCGCTGAGCACTCGGAGCTCCCCAGACGCGGGGCATGCATTCACGCCTGCCATGTACGGATCCAGGACCACGCTCGTCGCTCCGGCGGCGCACTTGCGAGAGAGGATGACCTTCTCTCCATCGAACCTGTTGCTCTCCGCATTCCCTGAGGTGTCTGTGACAGTCAAATCATCGTAGAACACATTCAGGTAATCGCTCAGGGCATACGACGCGTAGAAGTAGAGCTCTATCCTGATCTTGGCGCAGCTGCCCCAGTTGATGCTCCAATCGGACGACGGGCGAAGCACGGGGTTCAGCCAGGTGTTCAACGGCGGCTTCCCCCAGATCACCTTGGTGTTGGCGCCCGGGGTCTTGTTGTTGGGACCGTTCGGATCGTCCTGATCCCAGCAGGCGAGCCAGTAGGTGTAGGTGGCGTAGTTGCTCCCGGAAGAATCGTAGAGGCGCATCCTCACCCCCGCATCCATCGTGTCTCCCGAGTTACCGTCGTGGGAATAGGTGTCGACCTTCATCCGCAGCGATATGGTCGAGACGGGGAACACGGTCGACTCGCGCCAGACCGTCCCGGTGCCCGTGTCGTAGCTGACGGGCCCGCTGCTGAACGAAAGCTGGATCGAGTTGGGCGAGGAGTATGCGTAGAGGTAGTTGCGGTTGTACATGGCGGTCAGCCAGTAGTTGTAGCCGCCCGAGCCCCCCTTCGACAGACGCCAGCTGCTCCCGGAGGTGACCTCGAGCTGGACCTCCTGTCCAGATGTGAGTCCAGTGACCTGCACGCTCCTGTCCATGCGGGAAGTGAAGTCCCACCTCGCATAGCCGCCGTAGAGGCCGTATATGATGCCTGTGACGGAGCTCGTGCCGGATGCGAGCCCAAGATCGGCGGTGCTCACAACCAGCTGGAGCCATTTGCCCGTGACCGCAGGAACATCGCCCACGCGCACCACGGTCGTCGGCTTGAGGGCTGAGTGTTGAGATGCCATCTCGATTATGTCCTCGTCCGTTCCTCCCCCGCCCCAGTAGGCTCTCCTCCACTGGTCGCCGAAGTAGTACTGGACCATGATCTCCTGTGGCGTCTTCCCATCCTCGAGCCACACGTACTGCGCGAGAATGTCGTCCGAGTCGACGGTCATCGCGGTGCCCGCAGAGTAGCCGTGGTAGTGGCTCGTGTGTGCGTACGCGCTCTCATGGTATTTCGACTCGCTCACCGAGTAGCCATGATCGGTGACCCACGCCCCCTCGACACCAAGTGCGCCCGTCGGGGCGTACGAATAGGTGGTTACGGAGGGCCACGAATCATCCGCTATGGAGGTGACGGCCCTGCCGAACCCCACAGTGGTCTTGTTCGTCGAGCTTGATGTGACGCCCGCGGCGAAGCTGTACACATCTCCCCCCCACATGTCCACGAATGGTGCATCATACGAATCGGCACCGAGCTTCCACACCTTCATGTAGAACGGCGGTCCGTTCTGCGCGAGGCGCGGCAGGTAGAGCGTCCCGTTCCTGGTTCTGTCGACGGCGTTGTCCTTCATGTCGAACAGCTCTGCGGAATAGCCTGTGGGCAGTGCCACCGTCAGAGTGAGCGACTTGTAGATGCGCACGTTGTCGACCAAGAGATTGCCGACGGCAGGGCCGTTCATGTACATCCGAATCGAATCTATCGGCCCGCTGTTGTACAAATTGGCATTCGCGTACTTCAGAACACCATCGATGTAGATGTCGTAGACATTACCGCGAATCACAAACCCGACATCATACCACGTATCAGTCGAATACGCGCCGATGGCAATACACTGACTTTCCGTTAAGTATTCGAAGTTACCGTTGTAGGCACTAAACCAAAGCCGCTCAGTGCCTCCGGCATACAGATACACGTCGGCTGAGGCGCTGATTCCAGCCGCATTCGTCCTCATCGAGAACTGCACAACAAAATCACCGGACTGCGCGGCGAATCCATGCTGGACATACAGCGAAAATTTGGACGTTATCCTGTTTAGCATTACGGCAGGTGCGTTCGGCGGGTCGGCAGAACCGTCCATGCTCACCGTGCCGCCTATCGTCACCGCGTTCCAATCCGAAAAGTCCCAATCATCGAAGGTGTCGTGGAGTATCTTGCCCGCGCTCGTGCGCGTGAGCTTGCCGTAGCCGAAGAAGCCGTTCTGGGAGTTGGTGTTGGCGTACGACGCATACGACTCGTGGCCCATGGCGTTCCTCGTGAATATCACATTGCCCCAGTCATCGTACCCCGTGTACTCGGAGTACGACACGGTCGTGGAGTCCCCCTTGTTGATGTCCACCCGGACGGGCTGACCGTTGAGATCGAACCAGGTGACCGTCTTGGAGAGCTGGGTTCCAGTCGCGTTCTTCTTCGTCTCGACGAGGTACTTCATCGTCTCTGACTGGTAGACATGCTCTGTCCTGCCCTGGACCTGCCCGGTCTCGTTCCGCTCCACCACCTTGGCGAACTTCACCCTCCCGCTGACGATCTTGTACTCGTAATCGGTCTGCCGTATCAGCGCGCCCATGTCGTCCCGAAGGACCTGCTGGGTGACGAGCCATGACCTGACCTCGGTGCCCACCGAGGTGTCCTGCATGTAGGCGTACGAGATCTTCGCCTTCGTCGGGAAGGTGATGCTCGCCAGGCAGTAGTCCGCCGCGGTGTTATACTCGAACGCGGTCACTCTGTTCTTGGGGTCGGTGACGTTTCTCAAGAGCACCCTGCCGTCGGCGCCGGTCGTGAAGTTGAAGGTCGTCTTCCCTCCGTCCGGCGAGGTGATGCTCATTAGGTACCCCGTGTACGTCCCCGAGGTGTAGTAGGCGAAGTAGATGTACCTGTTGAGAGCCATGTCCATGAGATAGTACAGCCTCGTGTACTGGTCCCTGTAGGATACGTTGATACAGCTCCCGGTGGGGGTCCAGCCGTTCATCGGGTCGGAGCCGCGGCCGTCGGAGATGGATACCAGATTTTTCTCGTTGGTCGAGTACATGAACTTGTAGCTGACGCCCGATGCTAATGTGAGCTGGTAGTAGACGTCGGTCCCGTTGTGATGCTCGCTCAGGACGAAGTGCACGCCATCGTGGTTCACGAACTCGGTTGCATTGCCGTTGTTGCCCCACTGTATGACAAAGCGTTGGCCGCCAGGCAGCCCGATATATGTGTCGTCCATCCAGGGCAGGTCCAGGCCCCAACCTTGACCGAGCTTGCACAGCGAGAACATGTTGCGCGAATCGTAATACTCGTTGTACGGCTTTCCGTCGGACGCCCTGAAGTACTTCGGCTGCATGTACAGCCTGGAGATCCCGAGGTCGAGGCCGCCCCTGCTCGGTATGGAGACATCGGTCATCCTGAGGGTCAGCATTCCCGATCCTGGGGAGACGTAGTCTCCTGCTGTGGAGAAATAGGAACCATAGGGCGAGAGCCCTTCGCGGCTCCAGGGATCAGAGCCTGCACCCGGCGTGCCGTAAGGTAGAGGCAAGCTGCAGAATACAATCTTCGTAAGGTCTTCAAACCAAGTCGCGGCGATGAACTGCACGGGCGCGAGCGTGCAAGTGACATAAGAAACGGTTCCGCCAAGCGATGGGATGGTGTCTGCTGAGTACCAGTAGAAAACCCCATCGGGGTCTGCAGGATACGACGACTGTCTGTGCTTGATGGTCAAGGCGCCTTCGCGGTAGAACACATGTAACATCCCGTTGTAGTCAAGGGAGATGGCTGGGTACCCGGTTCCAGATGGTGCAATCTCCTCAGTGCCTGCCTGACCGTCGGTTTTCAGCCGGGCCAGATTGAGGGGATATCCCACGTCTGGAGCCCCCGCGTTGGTGAGGTACGCAACATATATTGTTCCGTCGGAGCCAGCAACGGCTGAGAACCTGTTGGCCTTCTCGTTCTGCTGGATGTTGATGTTCGACACGGACCTTGAGGACCATTGGCTTGACGAGGCGCTGAAGTACCGCCAGCCGATCTCGGTGCTTATCTGGCCCGCGAACGAAGCCCCGGAGGTCTCCACGAGGGCCATGTTTCCGTTTCCGAGCGGAAGGAGCACATCAAAGGCCTTCGCCCACCCCGAGATTGCCGTGAACTGCCAGGACTGGCCAAAGCTCACGCCATCGAGCGAGCGATACACCGTGACTGTCGCAGTATTTGGAGCTGTGCCCGCATTCGAGGTCTGGGCGGCTACCCAATACGAACCATCCGAACCGATGGCGGCGGACGGAGGGGTACCGTACGAAAGGCTCAAGGTCGCAAGGGTGACCCGGCCGTCCCATGCTATCTTGCTGCCGAGTATCCTGCCTTTCTGGGAATAGAGGTACTGCACGTCCGAGGTGATCCAGACGACCACTACCTTCCCGTCCCTTGCTGCTACATCAAACCCGCAATCGGTCCTTAATGCGGTTCCGCCCGGCACCGTGGAAGACCATCCCCAGGTCATGCCATCGGGGCTGAGACTGTAGCCGATGCCCGTCGATAGCGGGTAGAACACCCAGTAGTAGCCGCCATACCAGAAGGTGTGTCTCTGATATGAGGCGGTAGGTTTCTGAGCTGCATCGGGCACGACGAGGTAAGGATCGATCTCCGCTCGTCCCTTCTCGAACGATATCTCGACAGCATCCGCGTAGTCACCGGAGATCGTGACAGCGCTCTTGACGCAAGCTGTCCCGACCTCGGCATCCCTCCAGTCCACTGTAAACTCGCTGAGAGATGATGAGTCACCTGCCTTGGGCACTCCGAGCTTGAGCGACAAACCGGATGTAGGAACTGTGACACCGGCCATCATGGACAAGGGGTAGTAGAAATCCTTGAGTCCCTGGACAATCAGGCGCGCGTCTGCAGAAGGGAACACAAGCCAGACGACCTGCCAATCAGTGATGTTGGGATCCAGCCACAACAACCTCGCGGTGATCTTCGGAGCAGGCTCTCTCGCGAAATCGGTCTCAACTTCCATGGCGCCCACAGCTGCAGGGCCTCCAACGGGCATCAGGTCGTATCGGACAACGATGGATTCGGGACTGACGTGAGCAATCTGGCCATTGACCGGGACTGTTGAAACGGTGGGAGCCTTCAATGCGAAGTAGGATTCTCGGACGAGCGTGAAACCTTCATGATTCTCCAAGGACAGGCATTCCGGGCGCGACAACATCACCACGAATACCCCAGAGGAGGTCCGGTACGCAAGCCTCTCCTCATCCCGAAGGAGCTGCGGCGCAGCTTCTGGGGGATCTATGGCGGACAGGGTTGGTTTGACGGGCCCGCCATAACTGTCGACACCGCCACCCGGGACCGGATCGTAGAGAGGCAAAGGTTGCTGTAGCTGGTTCGGGGATTCCTGAGAAGCCGTGTCTGGTTGTTCATCGCTCGTCGAGAATAGCGCGTCGTCCGAAGTCGACGGCTCCTCTGGCTCTCCAGAAGCGTTCGAGACGACAACATTGAACGCGACAAGCAACATCAACATGCTCGCGAACCACGCAAAAGTAGCTCGCATTCGTCTCTTTGTTAGACCCAAAGCTAGCTCGGCATCGCTCATCTCCATTCCCCCCCCCGTTCGGAGGTGCCGTACGCCGTATCGTCGCCCGATTACTTGAGCCTTGCGAGAAGCAATCGAGGATCCCTGTAGGTCGATGCGACGGCCTCACGGTTTTTCCCGCAGCCACGACCCGCCGTGCGAGAAGTCGGGCACGACATGAACTCAATATGTGTAGTGAGCGAGCGACTTGAGGCGAAGCTCGTGGGCACGGACAAGAACTACTTCGTAAGCGACGCCCTTGGCAGCACCCGCCAAGTCTGGAAGCACTGGACCAACATCGCAGGGCTCTCCATCGCCACACATAAGCCCTTTGGCAGCGCTATTCGGGCGAGATGCAGGATGGTGCAACTTGCGCCCTTCTTCTTGAGGTTGCCTTTGTGGTCGAAAGCTGTCCGTGTTCCAGACCACCTTGATGAGATAGCGATTCCTGGCGTATCTGATCCTCGTCGCCCCTGCGTGGACGGGGGCGCAGCTGGCGCTCTCCAAGCGCGGACAGACCAAGAACCTACTCCTAGCAATGCTTTTGGGCCCTCTCTCGCTCATCTACGTCATTGGGTCGCCACGACTTCGAGACGGGCTGGACTCAGCAAGCAAGCCACAGCCTACCTGATGGGCCACGACGCCGCACAGGGTGGGGCTATGCGAGACTGGTACGACAATCCTCAGCTCCGTGACATCTTCGACGAACAGGCCGCTCGATTACCTTATGGGCCACTAGGCCTTCTCGAACCGCCAACGGTGGAACTCGAAGGTGGCTTGTCCAAAGAGGTTGTGAGCCTCGCGAGTGCCTATCTTGCTGGTCAAATTGGCACCATGGAGTTCGCGATCATGATGGAGAAGATCAAACTGCAACGCTCGACCCAACAGGCACCGACCATGGAGACCTAGTTTATGAGTCGGATTTTGAAGACCCAAAGGATTTTATGATTTCTGAGAAGGAACGCTTCGTATTCTCTCTCAGATGGCTGATTGTCTGGCAATCTCTAAGAATCCATGATCCTGATATCATCGAGGTGCCCCTAGGTCGAAATCCAGATGGTGGACGAAAAACAAGCTAGCGACACAGGACTTCAATTCCGGGACCAAGCTGCTATGAATGCTTTCTCCGGCCCTACGGAATCTAGATATGTTGACAGAGGCATGATTGGAAACATGAACATCCCCGATCGACAGGAATTTCTTAGGGGATGTGAGGAATTCGAGAAGCACGAAAAGCGCGATGCTATGTACAAGGTGGCGACTTTTCTCGTGTCCAGTTCTTGGGGAAAGCCCTCGGATATGGCAGATGGACTTGGTGTCTTGTTGCTGACGTGGAATCAGGCATTCTACAGAGCCGGGAGTTTCGACTTCAGTAGACTGCAGAAGTGCATTGCGAAGAATCTCGAGAAGATTGACAACTTCAGAAAGAGAGAAATATCAAGTCTGTCAAGATCCGATGAAGAGAATATCAGGAAGCTATTCAGCGAATTTCTTGATGCGCTGAGGATTGATACGGGAAAGAACAAGGGAAGACGAAGCCCCGTGGGGGTCGCGAAGGCTTTGCATCTCCTAGCCCCGGACTTCTTCCCTCTTTGGGACGCAAGTATCGAACGGGCCTACGGATGCTATGACAACGAGAAGGCAGACGAGAAATACGTCGCATTCTGCTGGATATCAAAAGCCTTCGCATCTGAGGTCAAGAAGTACGTAAACCGTTCAGACAAGACTGTTCTCAAGTTTATCGATGAGTACAACTACTCGAAATACACACAAGGATGGATATGAGCAACCGAGAGACGCTTAGACGCTGAATGCTCAGGACAGTTCGGAGACCGCCCCGCAGTGACGCTGCAAAGAGATGCGCCGGAGGACTTGCAGAATCGTTCAGATCATTATCCGGTTCGGATGCTAGTTTGAACACGAAACAGCCGATGCGATGAGAATGACTGCCAGACGTCTCGGCGGAGAGACTAGGCCAGTATTTCTTGACGGTATAGAACTCTCTCGATCATCCTTCTCCGCTGGACATGACGCCTAACTTTGCCATCAGACGGATTCATAACTTGATCCTCTTATCTGAGGTGCTTCGTCGTACCCTCTCATGAGCATCCTCCTCAACAATGGCGCGATGACTTGCTTAAGCGGCCCCCAAATCCTGACGCGAGACAGCCCGAACGGTCCGCTTAACTCCGAAGATTGATGCCCCGGAGGGAGCTGCTTAACTGTCCGCTCGATCCGCCCGGGCTGGGGGAGGCATTTAGAAACGCGAGGCAAGGGAAAGGCTGTAATTCCTCACCTCCGACGGACTCCTTGGACTCGGGAGGGGCTCGGGCCGAGTCTTCCCGAGTCGTTTTCGATGATTTCGCGACTTTCCGGGGACTCGGCATGGGCTCGGGCGGGGCTCGGTGGGGGCTCGGGGAGGACTCGGCAGGGGCTCGGGACTCTGTAAGACTCGGGAAAAGACTCGGGCCGAGACTCGGGATGGGACTCGGGAGAGGGCTCGGACTTCGATCTGCGGATTATGAGAAGACTCCGCGAGCTTCTCAATTCGCGCCTCCCAATTCAAGTGCGACTTCAACACGAACCTGTTGTCTTCCTTGACCCCTGTGCGAGGTCCTGCTTAAGCGGCCCTCAATCCCTGACAACGAGACAGCTCTGCGGTCCAATCAACTTCGAACATTGATGGTTCTAAGGAACTGCTTAACTGACTGCCCTACTCGCCCACGCGGATGGTGCGCCTTGGCGCCCGACGGCACAAAGAGACTGCAATTCCTCTCTTCCGACGGACCCGAAAGACCCGACAGCGACCCGACTCGAGTCTTCTCGGGTCTTTTTTCCGGGTTTTTCGAATTTCTGAGGACTCGACTCGGACCCGAGAGGGACCCGAGAAACACCCGAGAGGACCCGAGAGCTTGTATGACCCGAGAAAAGACCCGACTCGGACCCGAGTCCTTTCTTGCATTCCTTCCTGATGATCTTCACGAGCGTCTCGACCTGCATCTCCCGATCCCTGCAACGGACGATTGCATCGACAAGTCTTGCAGACAAACATCGATCTCGACAGCTGCGTTGCTCAACTTCTTGAGCACATCCTTACTCACAATTCTGCTACGAGGACACGACATCCCGTGCTGCCTCTCTTCGCCATTTCCCGATTTCCGGATTCCCTCTCCGTGGGGCATCTAGGTGGGGGCCACAAAACGTTCCCCTCGCTCGAGTGCTTAAGCACGGCAGTTGCACCAGTTGAGCAAGTCATCCGATGTTCGCGTCCTTGCCTACCATCGGAATCTTGACCCGACCGATTCTGTTGAGGCTGCGCGCGCGATTAAGCGCACGGGCAGGCCCTTCTACATCCCGGAGACGTTCTGACGCGCAAGGAACACAGGATTGCGTCTGCCGGGATGTTCGCAGGGTGACTAAGCAGACGGTTTCTGTCAAATCCGACGTTGTCTGCTTAAGCAGAGCTTTCTAATTCCTAAAAGCAGTCATTGCCTTGAATCGCTTCAATTCATGACAGCCATTGGCCGCGGTCGATGTTCGATGAGCGGCTCCGATTGTCAATCGCGATGCTGACGTTCCAAACTTGAAAAACCCTGGAATATGCTTTTGATAGAGCGGATGATGATCTTGTCCATCGCCTCGAAGGCCATGTTGAGAGAGAGCTTCGGATCGGCTTCCATCAACGCGTCGTTGGGAACCAGGACCATGATATCCGCCGTCTTCATCATTCTTCTGACACTGATCTCGGCATTCAACTCCATATTCCGTCCTTCTCCAGAGAAGGGCCATACGCATATGGCAGCAGTCATGAGGCCCGCATCACGGGCGATTCGGGCAATGACTGGCGCTGCGCCTGATCCCGTTCCACCACCCAGACCGCAAAGTACGATGACATAGCGGGCACCAACAAGAGCTGCCCGGATCTCTTCCTCGACTTCAAGAGCGGCCTCCCGGCCGCTGGCAGGATTGCAATCCGACCCAGATTGCATCCCAGGACTTGCAGGCAGTAGAATCTTTCGCGGCGTTCCAGATACTGCTAGATGGACGGAATCCGTGTCTGCAACGAACACCTCAGCATCTTCGAACTCAACCTTGGGGATCCGCGACAGTATGTTCAATCCTGCTCCGCCCACGCCAATGATCCTCAGAGGCGGCCCACGAACTTCAGCTGGGGTCTTGATGTCCAGAGACTCTCGTGAGCGATGAGGATTGACAAGGCTCTTCGTCTCGCAATTCTGGCGTTCGAGAGCGAGAAGGGCGCTGATCACGGCTCGAGCCATATCATCTCACCAGGTGTGAAGCTCATCCCACGCCAACAGCCGTGCCGTTCGACAGGAATGCTAGTTCATTCATGCTGGCTTCCGCCGGTCTTTTCAACCTTGCCCTTCTGCGACCTTCGCCTGAGAAGGAAGAACGCAGCCACTGCGACGCCACAACCTGCCACGCCTCCGATGCCCGCTATCAACAGAAGCGCGGAGTTGTCACTGACGGAGATGTGCGTCGCCAGGTCCGGAGCTCCGGAGACAGCTGCTATCGGCGTGCTGGGGACGAGTGAATACGACTGCCCAAACACCGTGGCCATCACCCCCACGGATATGGCATACTCGAATGTAGCTCGAACTGTCGCATCGACCTTCTCTGATGTGAGCAACTGGATGTTCTTGGAGCCCCACGATGTCCAGACAAGCCCATTGATGTCTGTCAGCATGCCGATGGAGCTCGAAGTCGAAGTCACCTGGGCCATTCGAATTGAGGCCTGAAGGACCAGGTCAATTGATGCAATGCTTTGGGGTATGCCGACAAGACTCTGGGTCAGAGAGATGGAGGTTGATCCGAGAGGGGCTTCAGGCAGGGGAACGGTCACGGACTTATCTTCCAGCCACAAGCCGGGAAGACTTGAAAGAGGGACGACCACCGTAGCGGAGCCTGATCCAGATGTCAGGGTGTACGCGATCGTCGCGACATCGCCCTTTTTGATGCTCTGTTCGCTGTTCCACGCGACATTGGTCGAGATCGCGGCGGTGAACCCGATGGTCGCGTCTGAGATCTCGAAGGATACAGATTGCGACGCCGCAAGCGCGTGCTCAGCAATCATTGCCTGTGCTGCGACGGTCACAATGCTTACGAGCGCTATCATTGCTGCTGCTCTCCGAATTGAATGCTGGCTGCTGGTTGTCATTGAGACCCTCGATTGTATCATATCTGTTCGGGAGTTAATAAATATAACGCAACTGCGTTAATTATATCAATAAGGTTGGTAATACTAATGACGCCAGTGTCGTGTACTACCATATGGTAGTCTATGGGCATCCTAACACCCCGCGAGAAGGAGATACTCAGGTACCTGCGTCAGTGCAAGAGCGTGAAGGAGATCGGCAAGCTCGAGGGAACCCCGATCACGAGCATATCCAGGTCGATCACCACCGTCAGACGGAAGGCGCAGGACATCGAG
>Ga0315285_10001717_pt1 | contig 23014 bp, 40 predicted proteins | sample YL17G09_36_MG_FD_203698 | JGI IMG/M metagenome (GOLD analysis project Ga0315285, IMG submission 203698) | Sediment microbial communities from Yellowstone Lake, YNP, Wyoming, USA - YL17G09_36 | ecosystem: Environmental > Aquatic > Freshwater > Lake > Sediment | place: USA: Wyoming | collected... | reverse complement strand
GATACCTTACCGTTACGGGCGTTGCAACAAAAGATTCATCTTATGTTCAACATTCAATAGCAAAAGTTCGGCATGTTATCCTTCAACTATATGGTATTGATGTGGAACAAGAATGCTATACACATGTTGACTTCGCTCAGGAACATGGCGTTGAAGGTCCTAGTGCTGGAATAACGATGACTCTGGCTCTAGCTTCGGTATTGCTTCAAAAGAAGATACGACAGGATGTAGCGGTCACGGGCGAAATAAACATAGCAAATGGTGATTTGAAAGCGGGCGAATCTGGAATAGAAGTTACTTCTATTGGCGGCGCACACGAGAAAATTTTAGCGGCTCAGAGAATGGGATTTAAGAAGGTTTGTATTCCTCAAAGAAACTATGAGAAAAACATTAATCCATCTGACTATACATTGAAAGTAGTTGGGTGTAAAACCATACAAGACTATATACGGGAGTGCTTTGAACCGTAACATTTAAATACTTACTCACCTATATTCTTTATGATGTGGTATAATGAAAGTGCTTGTAATAGACGCTCATCCAGATGATGGTGAATCTGCGGCTGGCGGCGCAATTGTAAGGCTTGTTCAAGAGGGTCATATGGTTACAGAAGTTTATTTTGCACCATGTATGGAAGACCCGAAAAACAAAGGTCACATTCAGGACCACGAAGCCGTATGTAAAGCACTTGGAATATCAGAAATAATTTCGTTTCAATATGCCCGCGATAGACTAGAGGAACACAAGCAAGATATAAGAAATCAACTCTGGGTTATCAGAGAAAAAATAATGCCCGATTTGGTGCTTTGTCCAACTGTTCATGATTTTCATCAGGACCACGTAACAATTGCGGAATGTTGTGTTACAATTTTTAGAGATACTTCAACGATTCTAGCCTACGAAGTTTTGCGAAGTTCAACACCAGATTTCAAACCAAACTATTTCATAATTCTTACAGAAGAGGATGTTAAAAGAAAGTTGGATGCATTAGACCTATATGTTGCACAGAAGAAAGCTAGACCTTATGCTACAAGTAGAGTAAAATATGAGTCTCATAATAGAATGCGTGGGGTTCAAGCAAAAACAGATTATGCAGAAGCCTTTGAACTTGTATGGGGTAGAATGAATTGACAGTAGTTCTAATAACGGGTGGAACTCAGGGTATAGGAAAAGCAACTGCTATGGCGTTCGCAAGACAGCAAGCAACTGTGATTCTTAACTATCATTCGAACGATTTAGAAGCGCAGAAAGCAGTAAATGAGATTTATGCCGCAACAAAGATTCATGTAGAAGTAATCAAGGCTGATGTCACAGACGAAGCCCAAGTTACCCAAATGATTAATCAAGTTATTAAGTGGTTTGGGCAGATAGATATTCTCATAAATAATGTTGGAATCTTTAAGGATTCAGTCATTTGGAAAATGCCTAAAGAGGCTTGGGACTCAGTTGTGGACACAAATCTTACAAGTGCATTCCTGTGTACGAAATATGTTATTCCATATATGCGCGAAAAAAGGTTTGGGAGAATCATAAACATTTCATCAGTTGTCGGACAAACAGGTGCATTTGGCACAAGCAATTATGCGGCTTCAAAAGCTGGATTAATAGGATTCACAAAGGCAATAGCCAGAGAAGTTGCGCTTTTTGGTATAACAGTAAATTGTGTTGCACTTGGCTATATTGATATTGGAATGGGTCTAAGAATACCTGAAGAAATTCATGAAAAAATCAGAACACAGATTCCGATGCAACGTTTCGGTACGGTAGAAGAAGTTGTTTCAACCATAACATTTATAAGTTCGAACAATGCTAGTTATATAACAGGACAAGTAATTGCCGTGAACGGTGGATATTATCTATGATAACGTGCTCTAAGTCAAACATTCATGAAACTGTTAAGATAGGCAATGATGTCAGGATTGTTTCTGATGACATAACGATTGGCGAAGGTACAGAGATTGGTAATGGTACTACAATCATTGCATATGAGAAACTTGTCATAGGAAAGTTTTGTAAAATTCGCCCAAATGCACAGTTCAAGGCGCGTTCAATCGAGATAGGAGATTTCTTCTACTCAGATGACCAGCCTCTTCCACTTATAATCGGTGGTGGCGGCTCAGAAAGACCAACAGCCAGAATCAAAATAGGTAAATGTTGTGTTATGCATGATAGTTTCATAAACGTGTTTATGCCTGTGACGATTGGCGACCACGTTGGATTGAGTCCAAGTTCCGCGATTTTAACACATGGTTGTTGGCAATCAGTAGTTAAAGGTTACGGAATGAAGATAGGTCCAGTAAAGATAGGTTCAGGCTCAATAATTGGCTACCGCGCAATAATTTTGCCAAACGTGACAATAGGCGATAATGCAAATGTAGGTGCTGGTGCAGTAGTTACGAAAGACGTTCCAGACGACACGATTGTTGGCGGTGTTCCAGCAAAAGTAATTATGGGTCCACCAAATCACCCGAAGAAACTTACTCAGAAAGAACAAGAAGATATGATTTGGCAAATTATGATGCAATACGCCGAATTGCTTAAAGACAAACTTGACGATTTTTCTGTGGAAAGTAGTCCTGAGTTAATCACAATCAAAGGATTCTACAAAGAACCGTTCGAGATAAGATGCTCAGAATATATGATTGTGATAGAACAGGGAGACAAGTTTATGGCAATAGACGCAATTCATAATAGTTGGTCAGGAGAAGATAGCGAAATTTGCGATGACTTGAGAGATTTCTTACGCCATTATGGAATACGAATTCTCTCAAGACATGTAGTTTCAATTAAGTCGAAAATAAGACGAAAATTGGAGAGTATGTAAATGGAAGAAACCCAACAAAAATCTGAAACCCCTCAATTCGATAGAGAATGGGAGCGTTTACTTCATAAATTGGACTTCATCCAGAATGAGACTGATATTTCAAAGTTTTTGCGCCCTAGAAAACTGGAACTCTCTGAGATAAAACCAATTATGATTATTCGTTCTCCCCGTGACCTTCCAGAAGTTCAGAAATGCTTCGACAACCTAAAACAAGTTGACAAACTTTGGATAAAATACTACAATGATGTAGAGGCTCACAAAATTGCCATAGAATGGGTCGCACTTCACCCAGAGTACACACACATAATTCTCATATCCGATGATGTGTATGTTTCAGAAGACGCACTTAATCTTCTTCTTGATGACATTTGCACATATGACTTTCCAGCAATTTCAGGTTGTTCAAATATGTGCGACACCTACAAGACAGGAAGGTTAATGTGTAGTTATTGCGAAAAACAAATAGAACATCCAATAATCAATGTCATTATTGAACCATTTCCATATTTGGACAAATTTGGCGTAAGAAGTAAGTGTGTCTATCTAGGTAGTATGCCTGAAAACTATGCATTCCTGTCATCCTCTTTTAGAGAGAAAAATCAGAAGATATTCCAATGTTTCTTTCAAGGACACTCTTTATGCGCTATACGAAGAGACATCTTTGAAAAGCACGGTTGCAAATCCTACATTATGCCACACTATGACTCAGACGATTTTGCTTTTGCTGTAGATTTAGCAGAAGATTGTATTCCTCAATTTGCTGACTTGAGAGTTTATATTCCTCATGATGCAAGATTCCACAAGAATTTATTTGTTGGAGTGAAAGAACCAATTCTTATATTCGAACCGATAGAAGAAAAAAAACAAATAGTAGGTGGTGCTTTGAGCGGAATAAAGTGTTTGACATATGTTCCAATTTTGGTTTGTACTCCCTTCAATAATGAAGAGCAATCGATAGACTTATACATCCAAAGTTTACTCAATATTGACTATCCAAAAGAAATGATTGATTTAGTCTGGGTCGAAAATGACAGCGTTGACAATACATGGGGAATGCTTCAGAAATACGAGAAGAAAATCAAAAATAAATACAACTATCATTCGTTTACACTTGTCAGGCAAGATTACGGATTGAAGAAATTCGGAAAATCTACTGTATCCGACTATATTAATAATAGGGCTGGAAAAAATAAAGTACAAACTATGACAGATAAAATCGAAAGAGGGAAACGATTATGTAAAGTTTATCATTATTTCTTTGACCAACTGAAACCAGAACACAAGTATATTATGTTTCTTTTCGCAGACGTGGTTGTTCCAATACAAACAATCAGGCGGTATCTCGAAGTTTTCAGAGACTATCCTGACGCGGGTTGGGTTGGTGCTGTTCATCACAGACGATTCCCACTTCATATGCGTTCAAGACCTGATTCTCCAATTGATGGTTATGGTATTGCTGGTCCTCTGAAAAGAATTGATAGTAAACCATTTGTCGCTTACGTTGATGATAACTGGATACTTGACAAACAAATGCACGGACAAGTGGTTTTTGAAGTTGGAATGACAGGTCACGTTTGGATGATGAAGCCAGAAATTTACACAAAAGGTGGAAGAACTGGCATAAACAACGTTGAAATCATTATGCCTTTGATTGAAAAAGTCTGGGAAATGGGATTAAAGGTCTATTGTGCCAGCGACATTTATCTTCAACATATTTCACTTGATGGAAAAATCTACCGAAGAAATCTTTTTGAAGAACTTGAATGTCACGCTAATCTTCTAAAAGATGAGAAGAAACAAAGTGAAGAACTAAATCGTATTAAACTTCTAAAAGATGAGAAGAAACAAAGTGAAACACCATGTCCTATTAAACTTCCAGATGATGGGAAGAAACAAGGTGAGGTACACAAAAAAGAATCATGTCAAGGACCTCATCCGTAGATGAATATTATAGGTATAAGGTGATAAAAAATGAAAAAAACCTTAACAAGAAAAGATATAGACATAGCAAAACTAAACTACTATCTGAAAAATATTATGCGACTTCTAAATCCACCAATGGGAATTATTCCACCAGCAATCACGGAATACAATACATATGCTCACACAATCAACAAACCAATACCATATAATTCTACCAGCGACTATGCTGGAAAATACATGGATATGATTCGTTTAGCCGTTTTAAGAAGTCTTAATGAGTGGAATCCAAACCATGAAGTTGATAGAGTAGGAATATTCCTCTCAGGCGGAATAGATTCAGCACTACTCTTGAAATTCACCGCTGACATTTTAGGACCAGACCACGTTAGAGGCTACAATATGACTTGGGGTGAAGACAAAGACGAAACAGAATACGCTAAAGCCGTCTGCGATGCCACAGGGGTAAAATTGATTCAGAGATTTATGCCATATGAAGAAGTTCCAAAACTGATAAAGGAATCTTGTCAACTGATGCGAGCACCTTCATGGTGTCCACAAGTGCTTTTCATTGCAAAGGTTCTCGAAGAGGACGGCACAAACAAAGCGTTCATAGGTCTAGGTCTTGATGCAATAACAGGTGGAGAAACAAATCTCTGGGCAGTTCAACATGATGTTGTAAAATTCGAAGCAGAAGAAACCAAAACACTTAACTTACAAAGAGATTACATTTGGGGTAATGTCTATCATTGTCACGGTAGAGTTGATTTGAAAATTCCATATTTGAAACACCCAGACATAGTAGCATGGATGCGTAGTCTTCCAATATGCCACAAAGTTGAGGGACCAATAACAAAATTGCGGATTCGAAAAGAAATAGAACAGTTCGGCATATTGCCAGCAATTAACAGGGATTATGGTAAGATGGTTGGTACAAAAAGAGGATTCGGTCCTAACTGGGAAACATATTTCCAGCACGGTTACAGAAAATTTGCACATGAACATGACCCAGCACTCAAAGATTTTAACATGGAACGATTTGAAACATATAAGAAGTGGAAGACAAGTTTCTGGTATGAATTAACCTACTCTTCGCTATACTTCTTCCTAGAACTATTAGATGAAGGGGCATTCACAGTTGAAGAATGAGTTTGCAAAGATTCCTCTGGCATTCGTGATGGGCACTAGACCACAGTATATGAAGGTCATTGCTGTACTTAATCAACTAAAGTACGAAAGTATTATAGTTGATACAGGACAACATTATGACTTGAACATGTCCCAAATTTTTTTAAGTCAGTTGAAATTTCCACATGTCGTAAATCTCGAAGTTGGCTCAGACACACATGGCGCACAAACAGCAAAAATAATCGAAGGTACAGAGAAGATTCTGATGAATATGCAACCCGCAATGGTTGTCGTTGTTGGAGATACAAACACAACTATGGGCGCGGCACTTGCGGCAGTTAAACTGAAGATTCCAGTTGCTCATATAGAGGCTGGTTGTCGTGCATATGATAGAAATATAATGGAAGAAATAAACAGGGTAGTTGCCGACTCAGTTTCAAGTCTTTTGTTTACAGCAAGTTTACGCCATTGGACAAATTTGATTACCGAAAGGCAATTTGGAAAGGCTTACAATGTTGGCGACATACTGTTGGACGTTCTCACGATGCATTTCTCTAAAATAGAGAAGGTCAAGACTTTGGATAATTTGGGTATTTCATCGCCTTACTATGTTGCCACTATTCATAGAGATTGGAATGTTGATAATCCAGCGACATTTAAAGGAATACTTGAAGCATTAAGTAGTAGTCCTATTCCAGTTATTTATCCAATTCATCCGCGCTCAAGAAAAATGCTCAGAGAAAACAAACTTGAAAAATATATAGGAAAGAATATTCAGATAATCGACCCCGTTTCCTATTATGACATGATAAACTTAGAACGATTCTCTAATGCAGTAATCACAGACTCAGGTGGCATTCAAAGAGAAGCGTTCTATCTTCATAAACTTTGCATCGCATTGAAGACCAGTACCCCAGAATGGCAAGAACTTTCTGACTGTAAAGCGACAATTCTGACTGGAACAAAATATGAGACAATCTCTGAGATTCTGAATAATCTACCGAGTTTCCCGAAAAACGTGAAGCCGCTTTATGGAAATGGAACAGCCTCAGAACAAATCGCAAAAATCATAGGTGATTACATTGGATAACATTCTTGTAGTTGGATTAGGCGAAGTTGGTCGTCCAATATTTGAACTGCTTAAAATGCAGAGGATATGGAAAGTCTTCGGATATGACAGAGACCAAAACAAAACTATTCATGACTTGGATGAAATTCCTAATACTATCTACTCCCTTCATATTTGTATTTCGTGCTCAGACGCAAAGAAATTCATAAACATAGTCTGCGACTTAGTAAGCGAATTCGAGCCGAAACTTGTGATAATTCATAGTACAGTTCCGCCTCTAACAACAAGAATGATTTATGAAGAAATTCACCGCGAATGTCCGTACGTAGCGCACTCGCCTGTGCGCGGGGTACACTCCCAGATGCTTGAAGACATTAAGACCTACACAAAGTTTGTCGGTGGCGCGACCCCAGAAGGCGGCAAAGAGGCATTTAATCATCTTATTAAGGCGGGGTTTAAATGCGAACTTATGCGTAATTCAACTAACACGGAATTGGCAAAGTTGTATGAGACAAGTTACGCCGCTACAATGATTGCAATGTTTCAGGAGATGCATAGAATTTCCAAAGAATTTGGTGTTGATTTCTCTGATATTCTTGACATCTTCATCGATACACATATTCACAGACTCGACAGACCTTTATATCACCCGTCAGTCATCGGTGGACATTGTTTGATGCCTAACATTGTATTGTTGAACCAGAGTGTAAACAGCGCGCTATTCAGGTGGGTCGAACGGTCAAATGAACTTAGGATAGCTGAGATGGAAGACCCAGAAATAGCCAAAGAAGTTGCCAAATGCAAGAAGAAATTCGATATAATGCGAAAGTGGTCAATAAAGGTACTAGGGAAAGAGGGGAAAATATGACAAAAAAACTTTGTATTGTGGCATGGTTTGATTGCCGCGATTATTTCCAATGGTTTGTTGCTTTGAATAAATATGCGTCAAAACTCGACATTGTAGTGTCATCAATAAACGCTTCGCCAGTTCATAGAAAAGTTTATAATGATTTTGTCAATGACCCATATTGGAACCCTTTGAAAGAAGCTGATTATATTTACGCTTATGCAACAAGACGGTCATCAAGATATGAACCAACTGGTGTTAGTTGGTGGAGTTTACCGATTTTTGCAAAACCGTTTATGAAACCCGAAGCTAAAATGCTCGCTCAATGGGATGATGAATGGTTATGGTTATTTAATCCTAACGGAAGTTGGTGGGATTTAAAGTTAATGCCAAATCCAGACAATCATGGTGGACCAGAACAGTTCTTCAAAGATACAAAAATACTTGAAATACCAGATGGAATTATTAAGGTGACAGATAATCCGTTGTTTGAAAAATACACTACAAAACCAATATTCAAAATATTATTGCCTCATCTTTTTAGATATGGTGTAAACAGGTATAATGAAAATCATAAAGGAAAAAATCTGGCAATAATGTATCATTCCGCTAGAAGCCATAATGTTCGTTCTGTTCTTGAAAATGTTATAAGACCTAAAAATTATGCGGTAACAGTATTTAATGGTAGTATCAAACAAGAATTTGTTAATGCTTTTCGTGCGCGAGAAAAACTTCCAGTTAATAGCGAAGTATATGTACGAATGGAATATGTAGCATATACAGATTTGCTTTGGAGAAATTGTGATGTGGGTCTGGATAATAGCGATGGTTACGGCGGATGGTCAAGATTTGGTATGGAATGTGCAATAAGTTGTGTACCCTGCGTTGGTTCAAGTAATTCTGTTCATGATATGTTTCCAGAACTTTATACAGAGGTAAATGATTTTGCTAAACAGATTGAACTTATTGAGCGGCTTAGAACAGACCCAAAATTCTACCATGAAGTGGTTGTAGCTGGGCGTAAGCGGCTTTTAGATTTGCTTGATGATGAAAAATTATGTAAGCAGTTTCTTGATTGTTTCGAGAAAGTTGGCACATCAAAAGGCAAAGTTCCGTTACAACATTTCCAACCAGAAGATACGCGCTACCATCAAGATATACATCAGGCTAGTCCACGTCCACCAAAGTCGAAGTGATAAAATGTTAGTCAAAATTGATGAAATTCGTGATGACTTTGACTTGTATTATAGTAGATTCAAAGCGGCTAAACGGCGTGTAGAAGAATTAGCTGAAGACATCTCAAAAAATGGTTTGAAAAATCCGATAGAAATTCATCGAGTAAAAGATTACTATGAAGTTGTAGAAGGTGTTCACAGATTGAGAGCTTGCAAAATGTTAGGCTGGAAGGAAGTGGAATGCATAGTTCGGAACTACGGACCACATGCAACCCCATTTCCAAGAGATAGATATAAATGCGAATAATTTGTGTGATACCAGTTTACAATTGCGGAGATATGCTACTCGAAACGCTAAGAAGTGTGGATGGAAAAGTTGATGAGATTCATTGTTACGATACTTGTTGGCTGATTAACCCGTCAACTTTGCATTCTTCTGACGATACGAAACAAATAATAGAAAATTTCTCTAAAACCTCTAAGACGAAAGCAGACTATATTATGTTATCGTCCCCAATGAGTGAACAAAAATGCAGAGATGCTTCTATAGAAAATGTGGCAGAAGGAGATTGGGTTTTTGCTATAGATTCTGACGAAGTAGTTATACGATGGGATGATAATGTTCGTTCTATTCTTGAGAACACCATAGAGAAAGGATTCTTTTGGTATATGGATAGTCATATGTTTCCAGTTTGCCGCCTCTTTAGAAAGGAAAAATGTATGAAATATTTCACTTGTAGAGTTTGTGATTCTAAAGGCAAGATATTGCAAGCCCTTTACATGATTAACATTAATGTACGTCATGATTTCAACAAACGAAAACGCGAGAAACACGCTTCGGAAACTGCTCAGAGACCACATCCATAACCTTTAAATACTACTTCTACTTTATCTTTCTTGGTGTTGATTATGTCAGAAGACGATTATTGCCCAGAGGAAGAAGAAGCAAAAGAGAAAGCTATTGGTCCGAAGTGTGATGTTTGTGGTAAATCAACTGAAAGTTTGTATCCTGTTCTTGTGAAACGTGAACGTAGAGGAATGTATGAGATGGTTCAAATTTATCTTTGCGCTTTTCATATTTTAGAAAGAATGGAAGAGGATGTCTTGCCCCCACCGCCCGAAGATGGAGAGAAAAGCGAAAACAATATTTGGAATGAATTAATGGGTCCAGATGAGGAAGAAGAAGAAGAGGATGAAGATGGCGATGGTGGTTGGTCTGGTGTAATTGACCATATAGGACAAAGTTTTGGTTAAACCATAAACCATAACACTTATATACTTGGGTTGTCTATTACTTTATAGGTGACTATGATGGGAATATCTGCTGAAAAACTAAAAGAAATTCATCGGAATATCCTTTATCCTATTGTTAGAGTTTTGACGGAACATGCCGCTGGAACTGGCGTAGTTATCTACTCGGCTGTAACACCAGAGACTATCGACAAACCAGACGAAGACAAAGAGTATGAATCATATGTTGTAACTTGCCACCACGTTGTTGAAGAAGCAATCAAGTTCGTCAAAAAGTGGTCTAGCATTTCCAAGAAAGACATCACGGTTGAAGCTAACGAACTTGTGCGTGTGGAACTTTTCAAATACGAAAAGTTGAGTCGATGCATAGGTGGCACAACTTTGGATGCCGAAATAGTTGCTTATGATAAACCACTTGATGTCGCTTTACTCAAGGTAAAATGCTCTGATAAAGTAGAACATGTTGCAAAACTCTTTCCAAGAGAAAAAGGAGATGATATAAAACTCGGCACATCAATGATAAGCTGTGGTTGTTCGATGGCACATAATCCGTTTTTCACTTTTGGAAGTTTGACAAGCAAAGGCGACCAAATAGAAGCAAAAGAATACTGGATGACTTCTGCCAACATCATCTTTGGCAACTCAGGCGGTCCAGTTTTTCTGGAAGATACCTATGAATATATAGGAAATACCGCTAGAGTAGCAAGTGTGCAACTTGGTTTCGGTGTGGACATAATCACTTGGATGGGATTTTTCATACCGATTGATAGTATCTACCGTTTCCTAGAAGAAAACTTTTTCCAGTTTGTTTACGACAAGACAACCGACAGCAAGAAATGTGCAGAACTTCGTAAGGCGAAAATGGAAGAGGAAGAACGAAAAATGTCCTTCCCCGCACCAAAAGGCAGTTCTCATCAAGAATAAGAACTACCTTCACTCTCCCTCTTTTTCCGCAAGATTTAAATACTTCCTTTACTCTATGTTATCCCTTAGTGAGAAAATATGCCTAACCCGAAAATTCATGAAGATATTGATTGGAAAATTTTTGGAGAATCTTATCCCGAAGTTCATAAGTGGATAGATGGAACATATAATGGAACTAACGGACGTACTCATTGGATAGATACACACTATACAATTGCAATTTATGATAAATACAACCCAGAGGATTACCCAGATATAAAACAACGTGAAAGATTTATTGAAGTAGCAAAGATGCACGTTATGTTCGATTGGGCACTCTATTATAAGAGAATACTTCTACCAATTTCTCGTGACGATGTAATTAGAGAATTAAGGTCCGAGGGTATATTGATTGAGTGAACGAAAGGTATATACAAAGCATGACCTATTAGGTTTCAAATTTACATGTGTTCATGAATGTAGTGAATGGAAACATGATATATGTAAACATTGTCGTTCTCGACATTTATGCAATGACCATGTTCGCCCAGTTTATCTTTCCGAAACTGGGGTTTGTTTTGCAACAGAAACAGTAGAAATTGCTCCCAGATATTCTCAGGATTTAGGAACATATATTCATGAATTCACAGAAGTTGAGATTATCAAAATCCTAATAAAGTATCGCAAAGATTGGAATGCAGACTTTAACATTAAAGGATATAGAGGAACTTTCATAGCTCACTTCATTTCTTTGTATGGAGTAAATGGCACTTGCCTAGAACCTGTAACAAAGAGAAATAGACCAAGATGGTAATATGAGTTTCGAATATGATGGACTTTGGATTCATGCAACCGATAGATATAGTATAGAATGGAAAATGAAGGGCGAAAATCTTATTCCACCAGTTGAGGGATTTCATCATCAATTTATTATTCTGAGACATCTTGGAAAAGAACAGAGACTCGAAAGTTGAGCATGGTCTTTCTAGGGCAAGGTTTATATAGGACGAATGCGTGTATATATTCAAGGTAAGAAAAAAATGATAAAACAAATCCGAAGTTGTATGCGGATTCCTTTAGAAAACATAAGCGAAGACGAGAAACGAAAAATCAAGGAAATGGATGGGCGAATCGTTGTAGTTAATGTTGAAGAACCGTGTCTTACTTGTGGACGACATAAACGTATGAAGTACACACAACATATTGACGGAAAGCTATTCGTTATTGAGGAATGTCTCTACTGCACAATCAACAACGGGAATGGCAAATTACATGGGATTCTCACATACGCCAATAGACAAACGAAGTAGATGGTTTTATGCCAGATTATATGTCAATGGTTTACATCGGAGAAAAAACTTATCTTGTTGACCGAGAAGCATACTATTTGCTTTGTAAGTTACAAGAGAAGAAGATGCCGAGAACCCCATATGAGACTATCTATCTAAAAGTTCTTAGCTGGCTAGTGGATAATAAAAAAGCCATTGAATTATCGCAGAAACCAATACAATTGGTAATACCGCATTTCAATCAATGGAGCGAAGAATAAAGGTGGTGAATGAGTTTGAACCCTAGATGTCCAGAACCAAAATGTATTAGATTACTGCGAACCAGAAAACTCATAACTAACTTGGGATTATCCGAATGCCCTAACTGTAAAAGAAGTCAATCTAAGCCATTCATCTTGACCGAGAAAAAGAAAGGTATGCGTAAATGCTTGAAATGCCGCAAAGATTTCATGCCTAAATGCCGAGAAGGACTCACCAAATATTTCATATGCCAAGACCATCCGTGGCAGAAATTCAAAGTTGGTGCAGAAGTCATCTCATACAAGACTAAACCAAAGACGGCAGAAGAATTAGTTAGAGATGCTGGCGCAAAGAAACCATTCCAAGCGAAGAAGAAACAGAGGCAATCTAATGTCCAAATGCGACCACGAGCATAAGGTCTGCGAAAGTCGTTTGCGTACAGTCCTTAAAGGTGTAACCGCAAAGATGTTGGAAGTAGTATTTGACTTCATAGTTCTCGACCTTATCTTCCAACGTCCAGCGGAATCTTTAGGCGTAGCAATTGGGATAGAAGGACTTTGTTATGCTATTACCTATTTCAATGAACGTGGATGGAATAGAATACAATGGGGAAGAAAAATAATCAATGTTGCCACTAATAGAAATTGAGGGCTTCAAAGTTTCTTTCACTCTTCTTTGGGTTAGAGATGATACCCCATTTTTAGGGAAAGTAGCTAAAGATGTAGTTCTTCTTGTGCCTATTTACAATACTACAAGACGTTGCTGGAAAGTTTTCGAACGAGCACTTTATCGCTTAGACCCACAGCCTGAAAAAGTCATCTTCTGCGAAAACAATAGCGTAGATAATACTCTTGAACTGATTGAAAAGTTTCAGTTGCCACACGAAGTTATTCGTATTTGGTTCAAAGAAGATGCCGCTAAGGGACAACCTTATGAGCCAATAGCTAATGTTCGTCAACTGCTTTTAACACGGGCAAGAACATTTGGTGCAAACATAGCGATATTTCTCGATGATGACTGTATCCCACAGGATAAAGATTTTATTCAAAGGTTTTTGGATAATATTTATTACGACAATAATCTCGATATTTGTGGCGGGTCATATACTAGGGATTTTCCACAAGAAACTATGGTAGCAACCGTATGGTCTATTGATGCTCCTATTAAGGACATGCCGAAAGGGACTGTTCCGATTATAAAACGAGGAATTGCAAAAGAGATAAGAAAAGCCAGACAACTTAATCTTAATGTTCTCGGCTTTAAATATCAAGATTATGACGAGGGAAAGATATACAAAGCGACTTGCACAAGTGCTGGTGCTTTGGCGTTAAGCAGAAAAATTCTTAATGATAAAAGATTGAATTTTGTTCCTATACGCCATGATTTGGCTAAACAAGAAGAGGGGGCAAGCGAAGACTTTGGATTTTGTCTTTTAGCTGGTAGTTTGGGATATTCAGTTCATCTTGATTTCAGAATAAAGTTCGCTCATTTGGGTGCTATGTCTAATGAAACGGCAAAAAACCGTCCGTGGGCTACCTATGTGAAAGATTTCAAATATTGAGCATGGTGTTTTTTACGCAAGATTTATATAGGACGACTGATATAATAGGATAGTGACCTAAAAATGGGTAAAATAACTATAAGGGATTACGAGAGCTTGAGAAGATGGGCACAAAGAAAAATAGGCGAATCCTATAATCTTTGGATAATGGAACAAGCTCTTAGGGAAATAAATGAAGCATTCAAAGCCTATATCGTTATGGGAGCCAAATCAGTAGAGGTTAATGAATAATGCCAGAAATACCGAAAGTACCAACAATCAAGCCAGTTCTTCCTATCAATCAAGAGAAATGTCCGAAGTGCGGCTCAATAGAAGTCAAACTTACATATGTTTCAGAAACTTATACAAAGATGGAATGTCGTAAATGTGGTTATCGGGTTGGTGACGATTGGAGACAACCAGCACCACTTAAGGAAGGATGGGTTTGGTTTCTTAATAGCAAAAAGGCACATTATGTCAAGGAACATCGTGCGCTTTGCGGACGTTGGCTATATCTAGGAAACACTTATGAGTTAGGAAATGACGACAGCGTAGATAATTGTGCGGAATGCAAACGAAAATTGCTCAAAACGAATTGGAGAGAAGCAAAGAAATTAGCAAAGGAAGGATTGATACAATAATGCCAGTAACCATTCATTGTCCACATTGTAACGCAGAACTTCAACTCAAAGAAGAGAATAAAGGTCCAGAAGGTTTACTTGAATGTCCTAAATGTAAATGCACATTCAGAGTTTGCTTGGCTACTTTTAATAGAGAATGTTTTGCTAAAATTTATCCAAAAACTGAGTGGAAAGCAGACAAAGACATTCAGATGGAAATTGGGGAAACTCTTGAGAAACGAAAGCGTGGGCGACCAAAGAAGGATAAAGTAGAATGGCAAGGTGGTCCTATGCAAGAAGTACCAAAAGAGAAGGAAGAAAAAAATGCCTCTTGAATTGAATTTTCCTAATGCACCACAGATAAAGACAATACGAATAAAAGACAAGTATATATTCAAAGAACCTGATATAGATGAAGACCCCTATATTATCTGGGTCTGGAACAAAAGACTTCAATCTGGAAATACATTCTATGCAAAGCCTATTAACTTGGTGACGATGAATCTTTATATGGCTAAGAAGATGCATGACTGTCCAGAGGATATGGTCGGAATAAGTCAATTCATGAGTGCTGTCTTGGTTGAGGAACTTTCTCATTGTGCAACTCGTTCAATGAAGAATCATGAGAATTGGATTAGTTTCTTAGTCAAACTACAGGAGCAACTTCATTATGGCGTATAAGAGAAAAACTGTTGAAGAAATTCATATGATGATTGATTCTTTCAAGAAGTTGAGAGAAAAAGCTAAAGTTGACCACGAGTGGGCGATGTTCCATATTTTGAAAAGTTACATAGATTTGTTAGAATGGACTTTAGGAGAAAAAGAACTCAATGTGCCAAGTAAATGAAATGAAACTTCACGTTCGGTGCAAGACTCTCGAAGACCCAGCCATTGTTTATATAACTTGGAAAAAGAAGGGTCAAATAGGTGTATGTGCCAAATGCTGGGAGCGTATTGCAGATAAGGATTGGGAAACTGGTGATAGTCCCAAATCAACTATGGAAGAAATACTTTCCGATAAAGCTAGGTTCGGAGAAAATCCAGTAGAAACCGAATACAAACTTAGAGGTAAGAAACTTGAAGAGCAAAAAGACGAAGAAGATTTCTAAGTCCTATCGCACATTTCTTTTTAAAGAACGCATGATAAACATAATTTCTATAATGCAAAGGTCTAATCCAACAATATGCTACTTTTGTGGTTTGCCTTTTGATGCATCCGATTTTCCGATTGATGGAAGGGACAAAGTTGATATTCACCATGTTTCTTATTCTCCTGAATATCTAGTATTGGCTCACACAAAATGTCACAAAAAGTTTCACGCCAAGCAGAAAAAAATCAGAACTAAAGTTTGATAACTATATTATAAAGCATGTTGAAAGCATGGGAAAACGGCGGAGAAGGTTATCAAAACCAATATTTTAATCAGTTGATTAACTGGCATCATAACCTTTAAATTGAGCATGGTTATTCTAGCGTAAGGTTTATAAGGGACGGAGAGATTATAGTAGTTGGAGTATTGATGTATAATGGCTCTTAATATAGATATGAGATTTTGGATTAACACGTTAATTTTCAATAATCTAGCTGAAATTTGTCCATTGCTAAGTCTTACTGGCGAAGACCGAAAGGTTTATGAAATCTGCATTGAAGACTTTAAGAATTATACTGAATATCTTGACAGAAACCATATGAGTGTTGATAAACAAATATCTCAAGAGTTTCTACCTTCGCAACAAGTAATCATGGAAGAGATTATATCATTAATTGTAGAAAATTTTGGCGTAACCAAAAATTTGCAAGATATAAAAGACACAGAGGAATTTGTTCATTTTTGGGTTCAGTCGTGGTGGAAGAAATGGCAATATAGGACGAAAATTATTTTCAAAGACCAACCACATATGATTAATGTTAATTCACACTTTACGGTGAATGATTTTACAGGAGAAGAACTTAACGAATTAACTCATGTCGTGACTGACAGACTTATACAATGTGGTGAGATATGCTGTGTCAACATTATGGCTGATGCCCTTATTAAGAAAGATATTCAAGCCGCTCAAAAATCAGAATGGACCGTTCAAGATAAACTTAATCTGATTCCAAGATTGCAAAGAGAAGTTAAGGAAATGAGTTATACCCACGGTCCACTCGTGTTCATTAAGGCAAACAAAAGTTACGGACTGAGGGAATGGCGGGATGGCTCAAACAAAATTATATAGGCAAATCCATAATCACAAATTTCGACTTGGAAATAACAAATGCAGAGCGGCTTTAGGATGGTACACTCGTTTTATTATGATGGCAATTAAATTTGTAGAAGAAGAAAAGGTTACGTTCACATGAAACCAAAAAATACATGGGGATGTATAATACCACCACCGACCACTCAATGTGGTAGTAATCATAGAGCATGTATGAGATGGTTTGTACGACTTGCTCACGAATATTACAACTATTTTCATAAAATAGAGAAGGTCCAATTCGATTGAAATGCCTTAATTGCGGTATCGAATTCGAATGTGATGCCAAGTTTAAAGACTGTAGAACCAAAGAATGTTTCTGTAGAAAATGTTGGAAGAAAACTCGTTCGTATATTGAGAATCCCCATGCATTTGATGACTGTTATAAAGTTCGTGTAGAGTCTGAAAAGGTGAAGTTCGATTGATAAAAGAACTTAGAATACGTCCTTCGATGGTTCAAAGAATTTATTGGACAGACCGAAAGCCTTACTTCTTTATCGAGTTGTTTCTATTTTTAGATATTCCAGAGTTTCCAAAATACCCAGATGACATTATGGTTCTCGTCAATGAATGGTTGACCCTCTCATTGATTAGAAGTTGAGCATGGAGTTTCTGACGCAAAGTTTAAATAGGACGAGTGCGTAATACCTTTATAGTGATTGAAATATGAAACAAAAACAGAAATGTTCATCATGTGGACAAGATTATTTCGTAACAATGTTGAAGGTTTACGTCTTCAAGAAACATACTTGCCCTGACGACAAAACAGAATTGGCGAAGTCTATTGATGGGAATATTTTTGGTTGCCCTAAATGTAAGAAGGTATTTCGTAAAACTGTTCCAACCGAATGGAATAGTATGGGCACAAAAATTGAGGGTTCAACTCGAAGTCTCGAAGAAAAAGGAAAAAGACTAATAAAGGAACCGAACACAGAGGTTGACAATGTTATGATTCCAGAGAAATCAATGTGCCAGAAATGTCGTAATTGGCAAATTAGAAGCGAACAAGCTACCAAGAATCGTGAACGAAAAATTGCAATGGGTGTGCCTGATGACATAAAGGTGGTTCCAGATTCGATAAGTAACGCTGATATTTACAAATATGAAATTTTCAGAAAAACCCAGACAGACTATCAGGAAACTAGAAAAGCGGAAGCATATGAACTACAGAAGAAAGAACGTGCCGCAATGGAAGCTGAACGCCAAGCAAAACTAGCCGAACAATTTAAGAAACCAGAAACTATGATACCCACAAAAGAAGAAATGATACCATTGATTGACCCCGAAACTGCAAAAATCATAGAAGAAGTAAAGAAGAAAGACGCTCACATAGCCGAACTGAAAAAGAAACTTGAGAAAGCACAAAAGGCTGAGAAGTAATGACAGGCGCAGATAATCCAGACGAAATCTGGAAACCTTCCAAAGTATTCAAAAGGTTGGAGAAATTAGGAAAGAAGATGAGAAAACCACGAAAGATTCCAGAAGGATTCGAATGGGACCCTAAAGCTAAAGAATTGATTGATACTAGATGTAATAATGCAAAACTGAGAAAGTTGGTTAAGGAATCTGTTAAGGTTGATTTCGATAAACCAGCCATATGTATATCTCCATTCTTTACTGGAACAAAGAAACGCCAAAAAGAACTTCCGTGGGAACACTACCCTCATATTCCTATTTTGACAACTAATGCCAGACTTAGAAGGTCATTGCTCGGACTTAGACTTCAATGGACAATAAAAGAAGATGGTGAAAATGTTACCATATGGAAGAGAAAGAAACCACATACGCGGAAACAGTTCGAGTTTGTCATATCAAGTCATAATCAAGAGATAGCCGCTAAGGATATTCAAGCCAGAGTAAGAAAAGATTGTGTAGAGGATTATGAGAAAATCGTAGCACTAATCGAAGCTAATCCAACATTCAGAGTAATTGTAGAAGAATGTGCCAAAGGTGCAAGCGTCACAGGGATAAGAAGGTATGAAAAGCCTATCCTGTTCGTTGTTGACATCTACGATACCGCACTCAAGAATTTCCTTCCTTATACACAGGTATATCAATATTGTTATCACTCTAAAATTCCAGTTGTCCAGCTTTACGCATCAACAAGACACAGAACAATAAAGGATTTGATAAAGTTTTCTAATCACGTTCTGGAATACTGTAACACCGAAAAGGATTACGGCAAAGATGAAGGTATGGTACTGAAAACATTCGATAAAGAAGGAGAGTATATTCAAGCAAAAGTGAAACTAGATATTCCAAAGCCAATAGTCGAACGGATACGAGAGGGACCGCCAAAGTTACCACAAATTCCAGAGAGCGAAATCATGGGTGCAATAAGCCATGTCGAAGCGGACTTTGGATTAGATGGTACACCAAAACATGATATGCCACTTATTGCTAAAGCCGTTTCAGAAGAATGCCGAAAACATCTCTACTCAAGTCGTGGAAACTTGTTCACATTCTATGAAGATTACATGGAGCGAAGAAAGAAATGAGAAGGTATCCCGTTAACTTTAGACCGTATAATTGTTGTGCAACCTGTGGAAATGAAGAATGCACCCATAGATGGTGGGGAAGTTGCAGAGAATGGACGGAGAAGAAAAAATGAAAGCTACATTTGAAGGAATATTAAATCTTTCTAATGAGGAATGGGAACAGAAAAAGAAAGAGATAGAATCCTTTCGAAATTGTACTATTTGTAATGCACGGCTTGTTATGAATCTTTGTCATCTTTACGAAGACAAATACTATTGTGAAGAACATTGCCCAGAACATAAATGGCAAAGTGATTATGATTGGGTTACAGAATGTGCCAAATGTGGATTACATTACGAACATTATCTCCAAAAACTTCTCGAAGATAATAAAATTTCTTATTTAAAAAGATGATGATAGTGATATATGGAGAGTAGAAAGAAATGACCGATGAAGAATTACGAATAATTTCAGAAAGTCTTAAAGAATATTTGGAAGCAAGGCGAGAATATAACAGAGTCTATAGGTATCTTAAAGTTGTAAAGGTAATGAGAAAATGATATGTCCACATTGCAGAAAAGGAGAATTAGTAAATCCCAGACATAACGTTCAACTAGATGCCGACCTTTATACTTGTAATGTTTGTCATCGTGGTTGGCATCAGGATAAAAAGAAGAGATGGCACAGTCACTTTGCGGCAGACGTTGAAGTATATAGTGAAAATGGGCATACTCTAATAGACTGTTCAACTTGGCACATAAATGAGGGAAGAAAATGAACTGGCTTAAAAAAGCTAAAAAGAGTCTTAAAGAAAAATATAACCCCGATACACAGATAGATAAATGTGAATTGTGCGTATGTTGCTTCAAGAAATATAGAGAAGAATATGCCGTGGATTTTAACGATGTATTTTTGAGGGCTTCTAATCTCGATAGTCGTATTAGTGGGGAATATTCACCTTATTACAACCTTATTAGGTTGAACAAAATGTATTTGAAACGTTTGTTCCAATTGAAAACCGTTGATGATGTAATTAGCCACGAGTTGGAACATGCATTAATTTATCGAATAATGCGGCGATTTGGTTTTTCAGAAGAAGTAAGCGATATTGGTTCTCTCTGTGTTTCCAAACCGTCACAATTTGATTTAAAAGATTTACGAGAGAAACTACATAAAAGGAAGCCAAAAAAATATGCCTGATGAAGAGAAAAGAAAAGAAATAAGACACCCAAGTTTTGGTGTAATAAATATCTCTAGGGGCGTTTGCTCAGAGAAAATGAATTTGTTTGGAAGCAGTATCCAGCAGAGAACATTCATCAGAGTAGATATTAGCAAAGCTATTCTTATGAGGGACCTTTACAAAGATTGGATTATGTCGGACCACGGCGTACCGATAGTATCCGTTTATCTTTCGCCGTCACAGTTTGCAGATGCTATAACATCTTTGAATCAGGGTGAAGGAACCCCATGCACAATACGTTACATGGATGGACATGAAGTAAAAGAGGCACAATTTGAAAGTAAACGTGTGCAGTTCGATACCGAATTCGAAGATAAGATGAAGGAAGTCGCATCGACTACTAACCAATTTTACACCAAGATTGCTGGGATACTAGCGAAGCCGAGCATAGGAAAACATGATAGGGAAGAAATTCAAAAGCAACTCGACCAGTTAAAGATGCAGATAGAAAATAATGTTCCTTTTATAAAAAGACAATTCTCAGAACAGATGGATGAAACTGTAGTCGAAGCAAAGAATGAAGTTACCGCATTCATAGAAGACAAAATAAAGAAGTTGGGCTTAGAGGGATACAAAAAGGAACTACAGAAATCTTTAGAATTCAAGGAAGAAAAGAAGGAAGAACCATGAACTTTAACGAAGCCAGATGGAAAATTCAAGTGGACATAATGTTTTTCCTAGATAGAAAAAATATTCCAATGGCTCTTGAAATTAGTCTATGGCTTACAACCCCGATAACTCTTTGGTACTGGATTATAGGAACATTCGTCAAATTGGGGATTCTCGATTTATGACCGAGGAAGTTAAACTTCTTAAATGCCCCAAATGTGGTGAATTGCTTATTCGGGTTAATGAAGAGAAGGAACGTCAGCGTGTCGATTGCAAATGGATGTGTATTAACCAAGATTGTAGAAAAGGTTTAGAGTTTCCTGTCTATTATGGTTATACACAAAAAGATATTGACAATCAGGTGAAATAATGGTTGCTATTAAATCTTGTGACCATTGTGGAAACGATGTTCTCGTTCAAGAAGTTCATCTTTACTGGAACGGCACTTCAATGTCATGGATATGTGAAGTGTGTTGGAATAAATGTGGTAGTAAAAATTGAATGAAACAATGAAACAATGGGTTAAGTCGTCTGGTAAAAAATGTAAAAGTTGTAAAAGAGAATTAACAGAAATCGAAGCGGCATATTGTGAGAATTTGCATACCTGTGCATACTATTGTATTAACTGTCTTTCAAAGAAGTATTATCTAATGCCAAAATTGCATGAGGACGATTGATATGTTCGAAATTTTGAGCATGGGCGTTCTACCACAAAGTTTATAAGGAATGAATGCGTATTAGTGTGTAGATAGGTGAAACAGTAATGTTTGAAATCTGGAAAGACCATTTGGCAACTTGTAACATCTTAGAATCTATGACTCCCGAAGGATGGATAATCGTAGATGTTAGAGATATAAAGGATGGAACTGGCAACGATATTGAAGCTATAAAAACCAAAATACAAATCATAGCTAACCTTCTTTCTGTCGGGCAAAAAGTTGTAGTTAGATGTTGCGGCGGAATATCTCGGTCAAATACTATCGCATGTGCCGTAATGGTATTTATGCTTAATATTGACGGCAGAGATTTCGCTTATCATTGGGCAAAAGTTCGAAAAGCATGTCCACGGGCACTTATAAATATGGGATTCTTTGATGAAGTAAAGAAAGCCTTAGAAGAATTAGGCGTTGAAGAGAAACGGTTATTCTATGATACCTAAAAAGAAAGTATGGTTAGTCTGGGAATTTCAAATAGTAACTATAGAAACTGCTAAAGTTCAGTTACAGAGTCTTAGAGTTATCGCTGATACGGAAGAGAAAGGCGTTATCTATAAAGCCATATTTGAAAGAGAGAAACAATGGAAGTTTACTAAAGATGAATTATGGTTTGAACTTGAGGAAAGAGAGGTTAATCATATGTTCGGAATAGAAGACTTGAACAGATATGTGAGTAGAAATAGAATATGAACAAACTTATTTGCTTAATGCCAGTTTACAACTCGGCTGATGTAGTTCTAGAAGCCTTAAAATCTATAGACGGCAAAGTTGATGAGATATTTTGTCTTGACGGGCGATGGATTGGTACGAGTGGTTTAGACCATTCAACTGATGAAACACAGGAAATAATTTTGAATTTTTCTGAACATTCAAAATCTCGTGTTTGTTACACAAGATTACGACCTATGCATCAATGGGAAGCTA
>Ga0315285_10001716_pt1 | contig 23017 bp, 18 predicted proteins | sample YL17G09_36_MG_FD_203698 | JGI IMG/M metagenome (GOLD analysis project Ga0315285, IMG submission 203698) | Sediment microbial communities from Yellowstone Lake, YNP, Wyoming, USA - YL17G09_36 | ecosystem: Environmental > Aquatic > Freshwater > Lake > Sediment | place: USA: Wyoming | collected... | reverse complement strand
GTGTGGCTGAAGCAGGCCAACATCCGGCCCACCCAGGAATTCCCTGCCAATGCCAAGAAGCTCCAGGGCGATGTTGTCGCGACCCTTCACAATCTCGCCGCCCGCTTCCCGAATCTGAAGATCGCTTACCTGTCCGGCCGGACCTATGGCGGATACGCGGCCAGCCCCTTGAACCCCGAGCCGCACGCCTATGAGAGCGGCTTTGCGATGAAATGGGTCATTGCCGAGCAGATCGCCGGCAAGGCGGAATTGAACTACGCTGCGGCGAAGGGCGAGGTGCGGTCGCCGTGGGTGGCCTGGGGGCCGTACTTGTGGACCGACGGAATGAAAGGGCGCAAGGATGGGTTCACTTACGCCCGCGACGATTTCGGGCCCGACGGGACGCACCCCAGCACGTCGGGCCGCGAGAAGGTGGCGCGCCTGCTGCTCGCCTTTTTCAAGAACGATCCCACTTCGCGCCCCTGGTTCCTGAAATCGCCGTGAAGCAGGTTGTTCACCACAGAGGCACAGAGCACGCAGAGAACCCCCTTGTTGTTTTTCTCTGTGTGCTCTGTGTCTCTGTGGTGTTTTCCGTTTGGGCCCCGGCGCAGGCGCGCCACGAGCAGACGCGCGCGGCCATGGGGACGGAGTTCACCATCGTCGCCTACGGCGATGAGGAAGCGCGCCTGGAATCGGCGGTCAATCGGGCCTTCGACCTGATCCAGCAACTGGGCCGGCGCTGGAGCAACCGCCTTCCGCAAAGCGAACTTTCTGACGTCAACCGCCGGGCGGCGCACGACGCCGTATCCGTGCCGGACGACCTGTTCGAGCTGCTGGAAACCTCGCTGCGCTACAGCCGGCAGACCGGCGGCGCCTTCGACATTACGGTGGGACCGCTGGTTGCCGCCTGGGGGTTTGTCCAGGGAACGGGCCGGATACCGGGGCCGCCGGAACTGGCGGAGGCGCGGGCGCGCAGCGGTTGGCGCAAACTGCGGCTCGACCCCGCCGCCCGCACCGTTTCCTTCGCCACGCCGGGCATGCAACTGGACCTGGGCGGCATCGGGAAGGGCTATGCGCTGGACTGCGCCGGCTCGCTGCTGCGGCAGTCGGGTGTCACAGGGGCGCTACTCACCGCCGGCGCCAGCAGCATCCTGGCGCTCGGTCCCCCGCCTGGCGCCAACGGTTGGAGCGTGGAGATCCGCGATCCGGTTGACCGGAAAAAAAGCGCGGCCCGCTGGAGCCTCTCCGGCTCTTCGCTTTCGACCTCGGGCAACTACGAGAAATTCTTCCGCGCCGGCGGCCGCCTGTACGGCCATATCATGGACCCGCGCACCGGCTATCCCGCCCAGGGGACGTTGAGCGTCTCGGTGGTGGCCACCACGGCGACCGAGAGCGATGCGCTTTCGACCGCCGTTTTCGTGATGGGCAAGGAACAGGCGCTTCGCTATCTGGAATCTCACCCAGACATCCGAGTGTTTCTGTGTTCCGAATCCGGGTGTGAATGGTTAGGGGGTAGGTGACAAGTGTTAGGTGCCAGGCGACCAACGTTCATCGGTGCTGATCGGCGTCCCAGCATCACGCCGGCATCTTGGTCTGCCCGACCCGGTTCCCGTGCGCCATGCTCTACGTGTTGACGTCGGAGTCGGCGCCGCAGGAGGTCGCTTTCTAGGACCGCCGAACCGGGAAGCAGTTGGCCGGGCGCCTCGACTCCAGGCGCGCCGCGCTGCCGCTCATTGGGGAAGACGGCAGGGTACCGGCCGCGTGCAATTGGAAGGGCCGTTGACCGGTGCGGGGAGCGCTTGACGATGCGCAGACGGGATTGCCTTTGCCTGCTGGTGGTCGTGACGGCCTAGTTGGGGCCGACCGCCGCCCTGACGCCGGTGTCTCGGGGTCCACGGCTGGCTTACCGGATCCTGCCAGGCGGCCAGGGGCCGGCGTCGCCGGCGGATGCCATGGCGCATCTCGCCGCCCGCGAATGCCTCCACCTGGACTCTTCCAACCTCTCCCCCAGCCGCCGGCCTGGAGCACGACCTCTTCTCCCGCATTTGGCATTCTTTGGGTCTTTGTGGCCTCCAGGGGCAAGCCGCGAGGAGGTCGGACCAGCATCTGAAAGGCTCGCTACCGTCTTCTCTCTGCGCCGGGTGTCCAGAAGGAAGACGCTGAAAGCATCCTTCGCCCTTTCCGTGATGCGCCGGACCAACCAGAACAAGGAGGCACTCTCAACACGTCTCCTTACTTATCCTTGCCTTTGCCGAGAATCTGCCGGGCCGCGATCTTCGCCAAGCCCAAGACCACACCCGAGTTCGTCAAGACTGCATCCGGCCACCGCTTCTGGGCGGCTTTCATTACAAGCTGAAAATCCTCGCTAGTCATCTTGACGTTGACCTGGGTCGTTCGTTTCATGCCATCCTGTATCCGCGTTTCTCCTTGACTCCGCAAGGATACTGTTGGTATTGTTCGTACCCTACGGGGGCTCCTGAAGCCGCATGGCGAGGAACGTTCGATGTTGGATGCTGCCGCTGGTGAACGTGCAGTCTGCCCGGACGCTCGAGCGCTCTCTGAAGCGCTAGATGCTTATCACGACGGCCTGCTCGGTCGCCACGTCCACGACACGTTGCGCCAACTGTTGCGTACGCTCAGCCTTTGGTTGAGCGCCGCACCAAGCGGGTGTTGGCCGGGGCTCGTCACTCGCTGTAGAGGTCACGCCGTTTCGCATCTGCTGTATCAGGAGCCTACGACGTGGCGAGCGTTTGTTAAGCCCAGAGGGTATCCCGGCGACGCGGTCACCATTGATCTGTTGTACGGCCACCCCAGTGCTCACCCAATCGTTGAAGCGGCCTCAGACTTGGGCCAGGGCATTTACTCCTACGTTCGCCATACGGTAGCAGCCAACGCAGTCAGGCAGCGTAGGCAGTTCATGGCCGCTCGCATTGACGACGCTGCTAAGGCGCGAAAAGCGGCCAGCATACTGTCCCTTGGCTGCGGTCACTTGCGCGAGCTTGAAGTCTCGGAGCAGTTTCGGTGTGGACGCGTTGCGCGATTCGTGGCGCTTGACCAGGATGCACAGACTCTAGCCGTTGTCCGGCATGAGCATAGCGCCGTTATTGGCATTCAATCGACCGTGAAGTAAGTCTTGAAAGAATTTTGGGCACCCCGGAGGGGTGCCTGGAACGCCCTTTTGGCGCGCCGTTCTGCAGCGCGGTAACCAATTTATGCAGGGGTCATTAGAACCACGACGCATGAGTCGCGATCTGTCCTGGGTCGAACCGGGCGTGTTTGAACGTCGTCCCTTCAGGGAGTTCGGCATGCTGCTTCCGGAGCTCGCTTTCTCCGATTGGAGAAGCCCGGAGGTGAGGGCAGCGAATGTTGCGGCCATGCAAACGAAGAGCAGCCTTTGCTCTGAGGTCGTACGAAACAAAGGCGGATGGCAGTTCCCGGAGAAACTCTACACCGGTGACCCGAACTACATCACGTCTGCCCCCAACCAGTGCGAAGCGGTGGATCGATACATCATGAGGCAGCCGATGTGCCAGTCTCTCGCTGCACGTTTCGCGTTCATCTCCGGTCATCTGCTGCCAGCTTACGTCGGGCGGTGTTTAAAGAGCCGGCCGACCGTGCGTATCGCCAGTTTTGGCTCTGGAACCGGCCGGGATGTGATGCATGCGATGCGCTGGTTTGGAGACGAGGTTAAGGGGGACCTTTACGACCTCGATCGCAGCGCATTCTCTGTCGGTGCGGCAATAGCCAGGCAGTTCGGTCTTCAGAATCGGGTGCGGTTTATTCAGGCCGATCTTGCCGCACTCACGCTCACGCGGCCCACGTATGACATCGGTCTAATGATTGGGATCGTCTGTCCCCTGTCTGATCGCCTGGCGCGCAGGGTCATAAGAGCGGTAACACGAACGTTAAAGCCCGGCGGCCTACTAGTCGTCAGTTCGAGCTCTGAGAGAATGGAAGCCGGTGACGTGCTTTGCCGATTCTTAATAGAGTACACTGCAGGGTGGTTCTTGGAGTTCCGTGACGACCGTAGAATGCGCGGCTTGCTTCCGCGGACGATGGAGATCGTTGAATCGACCGCCGAACCTTCGGGCTTTAACCGGCTGGCCGTAGGCCGCATTAGCTCAAAGGCGACCGCGACCCGTGAACACCAGCAGTGATGAAGCGGCTCCAAACTTTGGGGGCAAGTTGGGGGCAAAACCGACGGTTTTTCCCTACCGGATGGTGCAGCGGGGACAGTGGGCCAGGAAGCTAAGTGCAGACGGCGCGAAGCGGCAGGTCTCACAGATGCTCCGCCTATGAAGCGACCACCCATGAACGAGTCGACTCGTCCGCGGTGGCGGCCATCGCCTGATGGCGGCAACAGGAAATTGTACTGCCTGCCACCGCGTGCCGGAAACGCCGATAACAGCTATTTCCCCGCGCGCCTTCCAGGCTTGCTTGCTGTAGAATGGCCCGGCACAAGTGATGACATCTCTTGGAGATCGTTGGCGCGGCGTGTGATGCTTTGCGTCCTGAGCATGTTGGTGGGCGTGAACGCTCTTGCGCAACAGGAGTTCGTCTCCCGCTACGACGTGTTTCAGGCGTTTTCCGTCCTTTCGACGTCTAATCTGAACCTCTTTCAGCGCGGGTATAACGAGGAGTTCGGAGTCAACCTGAGGCGCTGGGTGGCAGTAGGCGGCGACTTCAGCATTCTCAGCGGCCACAGCTCGCTGGGCCCCAACCTGTTGGCCACTGCGCAGCAGGCCAAGCTGGCGCCGTTTCTACCGCTGCTGCCACCGGGCGCGTCGATCTCCGTGCCCTACGAATCAAGCACCTACACCTTCTGCGCCGGGCCGCAGTTCAACTTTCGCAAGTTCTCCAAGGTGACGCTGTTTGCGCGCCCCGCACTCGGCGGCATGCACCAGGTGGTGACGGCCAAACCGAACAGTGGAATCGCCACAGTCGTCGTGGGCAGCCTGCTGGGGCCGAGCGGACAGAAGAGCGACACGGTGCTGTTTTACGGGTTCGGCGGCGGGTTTGACATCAACGCATCGAGGCACATTGGCATCCGCCTCGCGGCCGACTTGGTCCACGCCAGTCTTTTCAGTGGCCTGCTGAAAGCGGGCCAGAACAACCTGCGGTTGTCGGCCGGTCCCACCTTCCGGTTTGGAAGGAACGTCAAGTAGCCCGCTGGCTGCTTTGAGGACGTAGCGCTGGCGTGCGTTTTGTAGCAACGCGACTCAGCGCGGGTCGCCGCAGCAATCCCGGTTCAATACCGTGAAAACCTCCTTCACTCTGTTCATCCGTCCGGCTGGCGGTCTCATCCAACAGGATGTCTTGGCCAAGCCGAGTGACCCTATCCAGACTGGCATCGTCAATGACCTGCTGCCGACCCGGAAGAAAAGAGACACCGTGGGGTTTTACGGAGCCGGCGTGGGCTTCGACATTAACGCTAGCGAGCGTTTCGCAGTGCGCGCCACTGCGGATTTCGTCCGCATGGATCTCTTCCAAGGATTCCTGAGCGAAGGTCAGAATGCTGTCCGGCTCTCAATCGGTCCGACGTTTCGGTTTGGTTCTAACGTCCGCAAGCGGGTCCCCTGAGCGCTATCGCCGAGCCACACAGGAGCCGATGAGAGCAGGGCAGTGATGGGGCCTCTTTTCGCCTTTTTTCCATCTTCTTCCAGCGGCCTTGGAAATCCTGGCGGCTCTCATTTAAGGTCCCCTCTTCTCCGCCAGTCAATCGTGTGCTCATTCCCAGACTCTTCGGTCTGCGATCCCGATGGGCGGCTTCCATCGTCTGCAATGAAGGCGGGAGGGTTGTAATGGCTCAGTGCAGACTGTGCGCTCTCTTGCCGCGGCTAATCTCCTGGCATCCCTCCGGGATGTGTAATCACTTCCGGCCTTCTGCGGAGCGGTTGCGGTGGGAGCTTCCAAAGAGCAGCCCGCCTTGCCTGCGGCGCGGTCATTGGCGCCAGAAACTCCCACGAGGCCTTTTATGGAGCGCCGGCATCTTGCCGGCCCTGGGTGGCAGCCCGAAATTGGAAAGACCGCGGGGGCCGGCGGGGCGCCAGCGCTCCATAGAAACCGAGTCTCCGGGGCCGCTGACGCCCTCGCAGGCAGGCCGGGCGCTCTCGGACAGGACAGGCAGGAATGTCTATCCACAGCGCGCGGCTCCCCCCGCCTGGCAGTGCATCACTTCCCCGACAAGAGCATCCCGGTTGCGGACCTGCACATTTTATGGTACAGGTACTGTGTAAGGTGCAGGATGGCGGAGGACCCGCAGCCTCGAAAAATCCCGCTGATCTTTTTCCGCACGGAGGCGGGAAGCGAGCCCGTGAGGGAGTGGCTGAAGGAATTGGCGCAGGCCGAGCGCCAGGCGATAGGGAAAGACCTGTTGCGGGCGCAATGGCGGTGGCCGGCAGGGATGCCGCTGTGCCGCGCGTTGGGAAACCGACTCTGGGAAGTCAGGACAGACCTGCCAACAAGGCGAACCGCGCGCGTGCTGCTGTGCCTCTACCGCGGGCACCTGGTCGCGCTGCACGGGTTTATCAAGAAGACCCGCGCGATGCCGGATGAGGACTTGGCATTGGCGCGCAAGCGCCAGAAGGAGTTGGACCGGTGAGCAAAAAGCATATGGGTTCCAGCATTGATGATCTCCTCCGGGAGGAAGGAATCTTTGAGGAGGCGCAAGCCCAGGCCATCAAGGAGGTCGTCGCGTGGCAGCTCGCCGAGGCCATGAGGAGCAAGAAGATATCCAAGGCGCGGATGGCGACGCTCCTCAAGACGAGCCGCACTCAGGTTGATCGCCTGCTCGATCCCAAGAATGACATCACTCTTTCAAGCCTGCAGCGGGCGGCGGCCATGGTTGGGCGCCGGGTGATGATCGAGCTGGTGTAGGGGTGGCTGGATCCACACGCATTGGCAACTTCCTCACAGAGACAGCGCCATGACCATGCTGGTTTCGGTCTGCCGGGAGACCACGAAACCAAGATGGGAGAGGGTCTGCTGGATGGCGTTGTCGTCCGGATTCACGGCCGCCCAGACATGCCGAAGGTCCATGTCGCGCGCCTGGTCCAGGGCCACGCGGAGCAGCGCCGTGCCGATTCCGCGGCGCCGAAAATCAGGGTGCACGAAGATGGTCATCTCCGCCGAGTCGCCAACGCGCACCAGCACCAGGTGAGCCACCAACCGCCCTGTTTCTTCGGCCACAAAATTGAACCCGCGCCGCAGCATCCCTTTGAGCCACTCCTGGTGGTCCGGCGGGGCTGCGGCTGGGGCGACCGCGCGGGGCTGCCGGGAGACAGCTTCGGCGTAAAGTGCCGCCAGGCGGGGCACATCGCGGTCGTTCACCTCGCGGATTACCGCCAGCGGAGTTTCCGATTGCCGCCGCCATCCGGTAGTGGCTTTGTCTGCCATGGATCCTGGGGTACTGAGCGCAAGTATCAGGCCATCCTGCTAATTTCTTTAATTGCAGTGGCTTGATAGTAAACAGAACCTCTAGTGCGCGCAAACGCGCAGTGGAAACTCCCCGGCAGGCGAGTAGGCGCGCAGATTCGGCTGTTCCCGCATCGAAATAAGCGTATAAGTCCTAGCCAGAGTTACGGCTAGCCCGAAGGCGGGTTAATCCGTGGCGGCAGCCGCTCCGAGGCACGAGCCAGGAGCGTGAATTGCCTTCAGTACATCGGCCAGTGTGGTGCGTTCCAGACATCGCCGGCAGCGCGCCGCCAGCAAACCGCCGTCGGGCCGTGGCCCGTCCCTCAACGACTCCAGGATTTGCGCCAGCGTAACCCGCTCGGGCGGGAAAGCAAGCATGAAGCCGCCGCTGGGGCCTCGCCGGGAACGCAGCAACCCATGTCCGGCCAGCATCTTTAGCACCTTCGCCAGGTAGAAGCGAGGGAGAGCTTCGTGGCTGGCCATTTCCGCCACCGTGGACCATTTCCGCTGCTCGGCAAGGTACAGAGCTGCCCGCATGGCCATGTCGCTGCTACGCGTCCACATCATAGAGATCAGCCTCCAGTGAATAGAGGATATCACGGGAGTGAAGGCAAATAACGAACCAAACCGTCTGCTTCTAACTCGTTGGAAATGCAGGGGCGAGATTTGAGCCTTCCGGGTGTAAAACCCCAATCTAACCTTATTTAGCGAGAAAGCACACCTCCTGGGCTGTAGGGCGTGGGCTGGAGGCGCCTGCGGTCGGTGGTTGCCCTTGGTCTGAGTGAGGTGACTCCCATTGGCCCGCAGCCCACCGCTAGTGTTGGGTCTCTGAAACAGGTCTACGACTATGAAGGCGGAAGGCAGAAGGCGGAAGGCGGCAAACGCCCGCCGCGGCGGGCTTGCTGCCTTCTGCCTTCGCCATTGTCGGGCTATTCATGAGACAGCCACTGGTTGCCAGTCGCCGGCGGGTCAGGTCTTGATGCGGCGTTGATGGGTGGAGGGAACCTTCATGTCTTCGCGGTATTTCGCGACAGTGCGGCGGGTGACCTGAATGCCCTGGGATTGCAGGATGCGGGCGATCTGCTCGTCGGTGAGGGGGTGGGCCGGATCCTCTTCCTCGATCATTTTCTTCACCCTGCGCTTCAAGGTGAGCAGCGAGGTGCCGCCGCCCATGGGACCATTGACGGCCTCCGAGAAGAAGAAGCGAAGCTCGTAAACGCCCTGGGGTGTATGCGAGTACTTGTTGGCCACGGCGCGGCTGACGGTAGAGGGATGCACACCCACCTCTTCAGCCACCTCCTTGATCATCATCGGCTTCAGCAGATCGATTCCGAAATCCAGGAAGTCCTGCTGGCGGAGCATGATGGAGTGGCACACTTTCAGAATTGTCTGCTTGCGCTGCTCGATGTTCTTGATGAGTTGCATGGCCGAGTTGTACCGCTCCTTGATGTAGTTGCGAACCTCCCTGGCCGACACCGTGCGGTCCAGCAGGCGGCGATAGCCAGGGTTCAGGCGAAGCTGTGGCAGGTCGTCCTCGTCGAGCGTGATCTCGTACACGTGCGTGTCGTTGCAGAGACCGCAACGATATTCGCCCACCTTGCGGAAATACACATCGGGCTCTACCAGCCGTGGTTCGGTCTTGTTATAACGCTGGCCCGGCCGGGGATCCAGGCGGCGGATCTGGTCCACGGCCAGCTCGACATCGGCCGGCGAGCGGTTCAGCAGGCGGGCCAAGTCCTTGTGCTGCTTGTTCTGCAACAGGTGCAGGTGCTCGCTGACGATCTGCCCGGCGCAGCTCCGGTCCATGCCAATCCCGCGCAACTGGATGAGGAGGCACTCGCGAAGATCGCGGGCGGCAACGCCGGAGGGATCGAAGTCCTGGACCAGCTTTAGCGCCGCCTCGACGTCGGCCCGCTGGTGCTGGCCGATTTCCGCGATCTCCTCGATGCTGGCCGTCAGGAAGCCGTCCTCGTTTAGGTTGCCGATAATGGACTCGGCCGCCTCCGAGATCTGGGCCGGAGCGGCTTCCAGGCTCAACTGCCAGAGCAGGTGGTCGGCCAGGGTGGTGGGGCTGGAAAGGAAATTCTCGAACGACGGTTTTTCAATGACCTCGGCGGTCGGCGAGCGGTAGCCGGGATCCAGGTAGTCCTGGAAGAAGGACCCGAAATCGATTTCCTCGAAGGGGTCCTGGCCGTTCGGTTCCAGGCCCTCGCGATCGCCCGCTTCGGCGCGGTGTTCTTCGGCCGCCGCGATTTCCTCCGGTGACGGCGGCGCGTCCAGTTCCTGCTCGCTCAGCTCTTCCAGGATGGGGTTCTCGACCATCTCCTGGTTGATCATGTCCTTGAGTTCCAGCTTGTTCAAAGCCAGAACGGTGACCATCTGGACCAGGCCGGGGGTCAGAATCTGCCTCTGAGCGACCTTCAGACTGACATTCAACTGGGTCGAGTACATCACCGAACCACTTCCTGGAATGTGAATCCTTCCCCTAAATAGACTCGCCGCACTTCGCGATCGTTGCTCAGAGAATCGGGCGTGCCGCTCCGGAAAATCCCTCCGTTATTGATGATGTAAGCACGGTCGGTCACCCGCAGCGTCTCCCGGACGTTGTGGTCGGTGACCAGGATGCCGATGCCGGAAAGCTTCAACTCCGCGATGATGCGCTGGATGTCGATGACGGCCAGCGGATCGATGCCGGAGAACGGCTCGTCCAGCAGGATAAAGCTGGGAGAGATCACCAGGGAGCGGGCGATCTCCACGCGGCGGCGCTCGCCGCCCGACAGCATGTAGCCCTCGCTCTTCCGCACCACTTGCAGCCCCAGCCAGTCCAGCAGCTTCTCCAGCCGCTCGCGCCGCTGGCGCCAGGTGAGCGGCAGCGTCTCGAGGATGGCCAGGATGTTCTGCTCCACCGTCAGCTTGCGGAAGACCGAGGGTTCCTGGGGCAGGTAGCTGATGCCGCTCCGGGCCCGCTGATACATGGGAAGCCGGGTGATGTCGCGGCCGTCCAGCAGGACGTTCCCGCTGTCGGGGCTGGCCAGGCCGACGATAATGTGGAAAGTCGTTGTCTTCCCGGCGCCGTTGGGCCCCAGCAATCCTACCACCTCGCCCCGGCTCACCTGGAGGCAAACATCATCGACCACGCAGCGCCCGCCGTAACATTTCTTCAGGTCTTCGGTGCGGAGCGTTGTCATCTTCCGGCCGGGGACCTGCTGGCGCGCTGAGTGATGCGCTGTTCCGTTATGGTGCGCGCAACGCCGTCCCCATGAACAAAAATCCTATCATCGCGAGTGTAGTAAGTCAATTGACGGCCCCGCGTGTAGCCGCGCTGCTCATCGAAAATGTAGGGCTCGCCGCCGCTCAACGCCATCTTGTCTTCCGCGGCCAGGTACTCGGCGATCTCGGCGGCCGCGCGGCGGACTCCGCGGGCGGAAGACTCGTCAATCCGCACGGCGCCGCGCGCCATGGCCCGCTCCAGCCGCGACTCTCCCGGCTTCACCTCCTCGGCCGGAGCCAGGAAGGCATCGAGCGCCACCGAGCGCAGGACGCTTTCCTGGCGCCGCAGCACAACCCGCCCCTGGTAATGCGCGCGCCGATCGTTGTCGGTGTAGACCAGGCTGTCGGCGGTGACAAAAATGGGCCGCGGCGGGCCGCCCTGGTGGGACTGCCCGGCGGCCTGCGCCGGTGGGCGCGGCCCCTGTGGAGCGGCTTGCGGCGGCGCACCGGCTCGCTCGGAAAACACCGTGGCCACTTCCCCCTGCGCGGTCATGCGTTGCTGCTCGCGCTCAATCACTACGCTGCGCGCCTCGACCACGTCCTGATTCTGCCAGAGCCGCACGCGCGGTCCGCCCGGCGCGCTCTCGTACCGGGTGACCGCTCCGCGCCCGCTGCTCTCCATACGGCTGGCGATGGCGTGCACCGGCTCCTTGCCCGTCAGCGGTCCGGTGGTAGCCGTCTTTCCGGTTTTCTCCTCCGGCACGTGCGTGGATCGGACTTCCTGCTCGGCAATGCCCGTATCGTTTATCTGATCGAGAGTGATGCGGCGCGCCGAGGTGCGGGTATGCGAATCCCACACTTCCGGGTTCTTTGCCGGCCCGCCCGTCAGCACCGTTTTCTCGTCGTCCGCGGTATACAGCGCCCGCTCCGCGGTTCCTTGTCGTTCGCCTTCTACGAAACGGACGTTCCCGGTCTGTTCGACCGACTCCAGCTCCTCGTCGCTGTCGAAGCGCGCCGCCAGGTGATCGCTGGTGGTAACGCGCAGTGCCGGGCTTGCTCTTGCTTGTGCCGTGTTGCCAGGCGGGCCTCCGGCCTCCAGCCTCCGGCCTCCGGCCTCGACTCCAGCCTCCGGCCTCCGGTCTCCAGCCTCCCTTCGCGGGCGCACCTCGCTTTCCAGCCGCACCGCCTTCTCGGCGTTCAGCAGCCGCAACTGGTTGTCGTCGCCGAACTCCATGACCATCCGGTCGGCCGTGAGGGTGCGCCGGCCGGTGTTGGAGACGGCCTGGGCAGGGGCAGGCTTCGGCAACAGCTCGAGGCGTCCGGGAGCCAGCGTGCGGGCGATGGACAGTTCCTCGCCATTCGGCTTCATGAACATTTCGACGGCTTCGCTGGCGATCACCCGGGTGTCGGCTTCCGGGTCGCCCGGCGTCACCACCATGCGCACGCCGCCTTTCCACTCCACCTGCCCTAGCGCGTGGTCTGGGTTGGTGAAGAACAACTCGAGACGCTCGGCCTGCGCCTCGTAACGGTCGCTGGCGGTGGCGTTTTGGATGCGGACGGCGCCCGTCAGGTAGGCCTGGCTGATGGCCTGTTTCTCGCCGAACACCAACCGCACGCGATCGGCCGAAGCGTGGGTTTCCCGCGTGCGCGGCGCCGGCGCGGGCCCGCCGGCCTTCTCCCGGCTCGCCGGCCCCGTCTTCTCCCGGGTCGTTTCGTCGAGCCGGACATGGCCCTCGATTTCAGCTCCGCGCACCTCGTTGTGCTCGTCCAGCAGCAGTTCGGCGGCGTCGCCGGATATTTCCCGGCGCCCGTTCGGCAGGGTCTGGCTTACGGCCGCGTGCTGGAACTGGAGCTTGTTGTCGCGCTGCGTGTAAACCAGTTGTACCGCCTTCACAATGGTGTGCGGAGCAGGCGGCTGAGGGCTGTCAGCCGGCGGTTGGCGGGACCCTTGGACCCCTGGACCCTTGGACCCTTGGGCCTCCTCCACCAGCTCGATCTGCACCTCCGCCTTCAGTTGCAGCGTCCGCTGCTTCGAGTCGTAGACCGCGCCAACGGCCCGGCCGCTGCCGCCGGAGAACTGGAATTCAACCGGCTGTTCGGTGGAGGCTATCCCGCTCTTTTCCTCGAAGGTAAGGCTGCTGGTTTTTGCCGTGATTCGATGTTCGGCGGCGCTGCCGGAGGCCGGCGCAGGGGCCGCAGCGGCAGGCGCCTGGCCGGGCAGGCTGGCCAGCTCGATCTCCACCGCGCCGGCGCAATGCGCGCGCCCGGCTTTCGAGTCGTATTCGCACTGCTTGCTGGCAATGCGGTCGTGGCGGTCGCCTTTGGCGCCGTAAGTGATAATCTCCATTTCCTCCAGCACGCTTTTGCCGCTTTCGGTCTGCTGGCGCACGCGCGCCGCGCCGATGGTCAACACCGTGCGCCCCTGCGCGGTGTGCGACAGGCTGAAGCCGGCGCTCTGGCTGGTGTCGGCCGGGATCCGGGCAGGGAGCGCGGGCTGCACCCGCGCCTGCCGCTGCAAACGCAGCCAGGCCACTCCCGTAGCTAGCAGCGTGGCAGCCAGCAAGACCAGCACGATGGCGCGCGTCTGCGGTATGGTGATTTTCCGGGGCATGCTTCCTGAAAGCTCAGTGTAGCATCATTAGGCTGTAGGCTGTAGGCGGTAGGCTTCGGACAGTAGTTCATCGACGCAGCCCGCAGCCGCCAACCGAGCTGCCTACAGCCCACAGCCCACAGCCTGATGCCCGTTGGCGTTTTTCTGCCTGGGTGGCTACGCCCTGGTGCTGGCCCGGTAAAGAGTTAAGAGTTATGAGTTAAGAGTTAAGAGTGATGAGTTGATGGCTCTCAACTCTTAACTCTTAACTCTTAACTCTTAACTTCCGACTCGTCACCACCTGGAGTCGTCAAACCGGCTCAGGTCAGCTTTGTCATCGAGTATGCCCACCGTGATGATGGCGAACGTGAACACCGTGGTGCCTTCGTGCAGGTGGCCGCCGAAAGCCTTCTTGTCATCGACCAGCGTGATGTGGGCATGGACGCGGCCGTTCAGCACATAGCCCGTCACGGCCAGCAGGTCCACACCGCCCGTTTGCTTGGTAAAGGCTTGAGTGGCCGGCAGTGTCGTGTTGTTGACAGTGTGGACATGGAAGCTGGTCAGAGACCCGGCACCGCTCAGGAAGACGCCGTTCTTGATCTTTTCCTTCTGCACGGCCTGCTCGAGACCCTTGAGCAGGTCGGTGTTGTTCTTCAGCCGGATCACCACCACGCGCTTGATTTCGCTGGGCACGGTGAGCACGGCCGGTGCCGCTTCCTCAGCCCTGGCCAACCAACCGGCAGCCATAACGAGCGCTAACGTCATCGTAATTGTTCTTTTCATCTTCGACCTCCGAAGGGTAGGCCGGCAGCATTGTACCGCCGGCCTACAGCCCACAGCCTACAGCCTACAGCCTACCTCACGGCGATAGTGGCGATGTTGCTGCTGAAACCGCCCTGGGTGATCACCACCGGGACGGCATCGCCCGGCGTAACCCCGGCCGGCACCTGCGCGTTCACCTGGTAGAGGGCGGCGAAGCCCGGCGCAAAGCCGGCGAAATACACGGTGGCCGGCTTGCCGCCGATGGTCACCGTCACCGGCGTCTTGACGCGGGCCAGCGGCTCGGTCGCAGGCCCCGGCTGCCCTGACGCCACCGCCGGGTCGGTCGCGCCCAGGCCCGTGCAGAAGATAGAGATGATGCCGCCCACGGCCGCCGGCTGGCTCGGAATGTTCGCCGTCGCCGGCATGGCCAGCTTGTTGCTGTTGGCGATCAGGATGGCCCCCTGGTTGCCGTAAGGCGGTCCGAGGGTGAAAATGCCGGGCCGCGCCGCCGAGGTTTGCAGCGGCTCGGGCGCGCTGCTGACCCCGTTGACTTCGATGCGCACCTGAAGCTGGCGGTCGGCTTCCAGCTCGGTCGGCACTTGCGCGTTCACCTGGCCGGGACCGACGTAGAACAGCGGCGCCTCCTTCTCGCCCACCAGCACCCGCACCCCGTTGAGGGTTCGCGGCAGCGGCAAGGCCTGGGCGGTAGCGGCGGTGGCCGCCAGGTTCTGCCCGAACAGCGAGATGATGCTGCCGGGGGCCACCGGGCCGCGCTCGAAGCCCGCCCCCAGCAGCACTCCGCCCTGGTTGAGGATCACGGAGTTGGGATTAGGATTCAGGCCCAACTGTGCGGCGGCGGTGGCCTGCCCCTGCAGGTTTTGCCATAGCGCCTGAGCCGTCACGATCACCTGCGGACTATATCCGTTCGGACTCCAAGCGCCCTGGTATTGGCCGTTCTTCAAGTCGGTCAGCACCAGCGGCGGGTCGCCGTTGGAGAAAGATAGCAGCACGGTGGCGCCGACCGCGGCGTTGCCGCAGTCGTCGCGCACCAGCACCCGCACGGTGGCGGGCCAGCCAGCTACCGCCTGGAAGCTGGCGAAGAGGCTCGTGAATTGTACGTACAGCTTCGAGGGCGTACAGGCCGAGCCGGCTGCGGCCACTCCCGTATTTGCCACCGCCGCGGTGAACACATCCAGGTCCGCCAACAGTTCGGGCGAGATCGCCGAGGAGGTTTGGATGGGTGTGCCCGCGGGCAGCACCAGGAACAGCACGTTAACCGGATGCAGTGCCCCGTCGTTCATGGTCATGACTGTGAGTCCGCCGCGGTACGCGGTTGCTGCCAGGTTCCCCAGGGCGGGTTGGACCATAATGCGTGCGACGCTGTCGCGGCTGGCGCTGCCGGCGTCCGGGAAGCGCGTGACCCAGCTTCCGCCGATGGGCTGACTCAGGAACTGAATGGCGGTGGCTTCCGGCGTGGCCACGCTCAGCTCCTGCGCCCCGGGGGAGGCGCCGCCGGCCGCGGCCACGAAGATCAGCCCGGTGGGCCGCACCGAGGCCCCCAGTCTTGTGCCCGCCGGCAGCACCTGCATCTCGACTTTGACCGCCTGCGGTGAGTTGTTGGCGTTATTTGAGGTGACCCGGACCAGGCCAACGTAGAACCCCGCTGCCAAGCCCGCCGGGTCCACCGAGACGGTCACCAGCGGAATCTGCGTGCTGGCATAATCGCTGCGGCCCGAGGTGGGCGTGACGCTGATCCAGCTTGCCGCCGTTGTCACTGTCCAATCCAGCGTCCCGCCGCCGGTGTTCAGCACCCCGAAGGTTTGCGGCGGCTCGGCCCCGCCGCCCTGCACCGCTTTGAACAGCAGGCTGGTCTGGCTGAGCAGCAACACGCCGGCGGTCGAACCGGAGATCGTGAGATTGACCGGCGCCGTCACGCTCACATTGGCGGAAGAGCTGCGAACAGTGACGGAGCCGGAATAGGAACCGGCCCCCAGCCCGCTGGGATTTACACCGACCTGCAAGCTGGCGGGGGTGCTGCCGGTGGACGGCGAGATACTGAGCCAGCTTCCGATGGCAGTGCCGGCGGCGGCCGTCCAGTTCAGCGTGCTGCCACCAGTGTTCTCGATGCGTAGCGATTGCGCTGGCGGCGCCGTCCCTCCCGCCTGTATGCGGAATTCCAGGCTGCCCGGTAGCACCGAAAGGCTGGCCGGGAGCGCGACCGTCACAGTGAATGTCACCGGGATGGTTACCACCGAGGGTGAAGCCGCTGGCGCTGTGATCTCAATGCTTCCTTCGTAGCTGCCGGGCGTCAGGTTCTTTGCGTCCGCCCAAACGGTGAGAACCGACGGCATCATCCCCGAAGAGGCGGACACACTGAGCCACCTCCCGCCGCTGCTGGTGAGGACCGCGCTGGTCTCCCACCCCAACCCCACCACGCTGCCGATGGCCGTGATTTGCTGCGAAGCCGCAAGCGTCGCGCCGCTTGCCCCGGAGAGCGTCAGCCGGGAAGGAGTTACGGAATAGGTAGCGGGGCGGGCGGGAATGGCCCGAATGCGGTTGTTGCCGGTGTCGGCAACGTATAGATCGCCGGATGCGCCCACCGCCACCGCCAGGGGGCCATTCAACCAAGCGGAGAGAGGCGGCCCTCCGTCGCCCGTGAAGCCTGCTGTGCCAGCGCCGGCCACTGGGCTGATGACCCCGCTGGCGTTGACTTTGCGGATGCGATTGTTCTTCGTGTCGGCGATGTAGAGATTGCCCTGGGCATCCAGGGAAAGCCCTATCGGGCCGTTCAGGGCCGCGCTCGTGGCTTGGCTGCCATCTCCGGAGTAACCGGCCGTTCCGATCCCCGCCACGGTGGTGATCACTCCAGCAGCGCTGACCTTTCGGATGCGGTGGTTGCCGGTGTCGGCGATGTAAAGGTTGCCGGCGGTGTCCGCGACAACAGCGGAAGGGTCGTAGAGCTTTGCCTGCGTGGCCGGGCCTCCATCCCCCAGCGAACTACCCCCGCCCGCCACCTTGCTGATGATGCCTTGTGGGTTGACCCTGTAGACGTAGTCATAAGACGTATCGGTAATGTAGACGTTGCCGGAGGCGTCCAGCCCCACGCCCACAGGTGTGCCAATTCCTGTGCTGGCGGCGCGGCTCCCGTCGCCCCCGTAGGAGGAACTGCCGCTTCCGGCGACCGTGGTAACAGTTCCTTGCGGATCAACCTTGCGGATGCGTCGATCGTCCGCGTCGGCGATGTAGAGGTTACCGATCCTGTCGAGCGCCAAGCCTTGTGGATTGCGAAGCAGCGCGCCCGTGGCGGGACCGGCATCGCCGAGGCCCGCCCCTCCGCCCGCCACCGTCGTGATGATTCCTTGAGGGCTGATCCTGCGGACACGGGCATTTCCCGAGTCGGCGACATAAATGTTGCCCGCAGCGTCCGCAGCCACTGCCGCAGGCTTGCTAAGAGTTGCGCCGGCCGCCGGCCCTCCGTCACCTGATAGCGTCGGCACGCCGCTGCCGGCGATGGTCGTGATGGTTCCCAGGCCACCCACCTTCCGCACGCGGTGATTCCCCGAGTCAGCGATGTAAATATTGCCGGCCGTATCCACAGCCACATCGAGGGGCCTGCTCAGTGCGGCGGCAGTCGCAGGCCCGCCGTCGCCAGAGTAGCCCGAATACCCGCCGCCGGCAATTACCGCCGCGCTCCCGTTGGGGTCGATCTTCAAGACGCGATGGGAGTAGCTGCCGCTCCAATGGCTGTCCGCAACATAAACATTGCCGGAGGCGTCCACCGTCAAGCCTTCCGGCCAGAAACTGCCCACGGTTGCCGCACTGACAAGCGTGGAAATCGTGCCCTGCGGACTCACCTTCCGGATGCAGGAGTTATCATAGTCGGAGATGTAAAGATTGCCAGCGGCGTCGATAGCGATGTCAACAGGGTGGTACAGCTTGGCACTGATCGCCGGCCCGCCATCCCCGGAGTAGCCGGATGACCCAGTCCCGGCTACCGTGCTGATGGTCCCGTCCGGGCCGACCTTGCGGATGCGATGGTTGTCCATGTCAGCAATGTAGAGGGCGCCGGCCAAGTCCACGGCCACGCCAATGGGGCCGTAGAGTTGGGCCTTCGTGGCTGGCCCGCCGTCACCAAGCGTACTTCCGCCGCCGGCAAACGTGGTGATGATTCCGTCCACGGCGATCTTGCGGATGCGGTGGTTGCCCGCGTCCGCGATGTAAAGGTTGCCGGCCGAGTCTACAGCTATTCTCCTCGGAGACTTGAACGCCCCGGTCAAGCCGCCCCGGATCCCGGTGCCCGCTATCACGGTCAACATGCCATCGCGCGACACCTTAGCGATAACGTCGCTTGAGGCATCGCACAGGTACACGTTTCCCCGTGTGTCTGTGGCCACGCAGGTGACATTATCGAGCGGCGCGTCCACCGCCCGCACAAAGCGCGGAAAAACGAACTGCGTGCCGGCTATCGTGGTGATGACTTGGGCGCTGGCCGGCGGCAGCCCAAGCGCCAGGAGCAACACGACCAGGCTGGGCCGGAGGACGGACTTCATCGAACACCTCCATGGCGTGCCCTTATGGTAGCAGAGAGAGGGCAGAGTAGCGCCGGCATCTTGCCGGCTTCTTGCGCTGCCGCAGCTTTTATGGAGCGTCCGCCGCGGCGGATCCCGCCGGCCCCCGGGTTTGTTCCCCGCGCAACGGCCGAGAGTGAACATTGCTGGGCCGCCAGCCGCGGCTTGCCACGGCTCGGGGGTGCTGCTCAAGCCCTTGGCGTCAATGCCTTCCGCACAGGACCTTGAAACCCGCAGGCACCCCGGTTATCCTGTGACTGTGTTGCTAGGTGGCGAGGCACTTTCTGTCGAGGACTTGCGCCGGCGGCTGCGCTCGTTCTGCGAAAAGCACCACATCCGCCGTTTGGAGGTTTTCGGCTCGGCCGCGTACGGCCAGACCGCTCCGGGCAGCGATGTGGACTTGCTAGTGACGCTCGATGAGTCAAGGCCGGTTTCCACCGGCGAGTTGCTCGAAATGGCCGGCGAGGCGGAGGAATTGGTCGGCAGACCCGTAGATTTCGTTTTGCGCCGGTCCCTGGAGAAGTCACCGAACCGCTTTGCCCGCGAGCACATTCTGTCCAGCGCTGTCTGTGTGTATGGAAGCTGACCAACTTGGGCGGCTGCGCGATATCCTGGAAGCGGCACGCCTCATCTCCGCGTACATCGAACGCACGAGCGAGGTGGATTTTGGCGCCAATAGGCAACAGCAGGACGCCGTAATTCGGCGCATCGAAATCATCGGCGAGGCGGCAGCACATCTGACTGATCAGACCCGCGCTGCTATTTCCGAGCTTCCTTTCCGAAAGATGCGTGGCATGCGCAACATCGTGGCGCATGACTACGCCAACGTGGATCTCAAGATTGTCTGGGAGATCGCAACCGCGCACGTGCCGGAGATTTGCAGGGTGCTGGAAAAGTTTTTCGCCCGCCAGGAATGACCGGATCGCCCGACACGGGGGATGAGCGCGGGCTCGCGCCCTCCGTAATCCGCATGCGCTGGTCCCTAATCCGCAAATGTTGCATTACAACGTCAGCCGCGCGGCGCGAACAGCGCCATGTGTACCTTGGTAATGGCGGCGATCACGTCGTCCACGTCCTTCTCGCTATACCGGGGATGCAGGTGGACGCCGGCGAAGCGATCGAAGACGTCCAGCGTCTGCGGGCAGGCGGCGCGGCCGTAAGGGATCGACTTGCCGCGCGGGGTGTTGAACGACGGCCAGTTCGGATGCAGCGTGATTTTCTTCTCAATGTGCTCGGCGGTGGGCAGGATCACCGAGCCGCTCAGCTTGCCCGTGCTTACGTTTTCCTTGTTCATGGCGGCGATGAACTGGTCGCGTTGCTTGGCGTCTTTCAGGGCGATGAACATGCCGGAGCCGATGTCCCCGTCGGGGTCGGGCAGGCGGCGCTGGCGCAATCCGGGCAGGTCGCTGATGGCGGCGCGCACGCGCCGGAAATTCTTCCGCGAAGCTTCCAGGATGGAATCCAGCTTCTTGAGCTGCGCGCCCATTACCGCCCCGGTGAACTCGCTCATGCGGTACTGGCCGCCGACGAACCAGGCGAGCTGTGGCTTGCCGATCAGTTCCTCGTGCTGGGGCCGCAATCCGCCCAGGTCGTGGAAGCGCGCGGCGCGCTCGAACAGCACCGGGTCGCTGGTCACCACGGCGCCGCCCTCCCCGGCCGAGATGGTCTTGTTGACCTGGAAGCTGCAAATGCCGATGTCGCCGATCGAGCCCAGGTGCTTGCCGTTGTAGCGCCCGCCGACGCTCTGCGCGAAATCTTCCAGGATGCGGATCTTGCGGCTGCGGGCGATCTCCAGGATGGGGTCCATGTCGGCCGGCCCGCCCAGGATATGAACGGCCATGATCACCTTGGTCTTGGGGGTGATCTTGCGCTCGAGGTCCTTCGGGTCCAGGTTCAGCGTCTCGTCCACCTCGGCGAACACCGGGAGCCCGCCGGCCAATATGACGGCGTTGTAACAGGAATACCAAGTCCAGGCAGGAACGATGACCTCATCGCCCGGTCCGACCTCCAGCGCGCTGATAGCGGAAATCAGCGCCGAAGTGCCGGAAGTGACGGCCAGCGCGAACTTGGCTCCCTGGTGGCGCGCATAATCGCGCTCGAAATTGAGCACCTTGGTCGGCTTGGCGGCTCCATACCAGCGGAACGGCGTCTTGGACTTCACAACGTCAAGCACTTCGCGCTCTTCGGCCCCGTCGTAATAGTCGGCGCCCCAATAGCCGGCCGTCAGCCTGGTGCCGCGCACGGGCTTGCCGCCGTTGATGGCCAACTCCTTGGGATCGACCGGGGCCGCCATGGCTCCGGCGCCCGGGACCACAGCGACCGCCGCTGCGGCTGTGAATTCTCTGCGGTTCATCGTGGGTACCTCCTAAACCGGGCAGTTTAAGGCTTAAAGGAAAAAGTTGAAAGCCCAAAAATCGTGGTCGGCACGGGTGGCTGAAACCCGGACGACGCCAGACGATTGGTGAGTCTCAACGCAGAGACGTCGAGAACGCTGAGGACCGCAGAGGGGTTCTCTGCGTTTCCTCCGCGTGCTCAGCGCCTCTGCGTTGAAGTCTTCTCTCCGTCGGCAGGCGGCTCCATGTTTTCATGCCTCCCGGATATTCTCTACTCTTCGGTCCCCATCTCTCACTTCTGCTTTGAACTTTGAACTTTAAACTTTAAACTTGCCCCATGAGCCAAGCTGCTGTTTCGCCCAACATGATCCGGCCAGGGAAAAACTCGCCCCTGGGCGCGCACTGGACGGGGCAGGGAGTCAACTTCGCGTTGTTTTCCCAAAACGCGGAGAAGGTGGAGTTGTGCCTTTTTGCGCGCCCGGAAGACGGCGAGCCCCTGCGCACCGTGGAGATGGCCAACAAGACGCGCAACGTGTGGCATTGCCTGCTGCCCGACTGCCGGCCGGGGCAGCTTTACGGCTACCGCGTCTACGGGCCATACGATCCGCAGCGCGGCAAGCGGTTCAATCCGGCCAAGCTGCTGATGGATCCTTATGCCCGGGCGCTCACCGGCAAGGTCGATTGGTCGCGCGGCACCGCCCTTTCCTACGACCCGTTGAAGCCGGAGAAAGACCTGGCGCTGGATCGCTCCGATGACGCGGCGGCCATGCCCAAGTGCGTGGTCGTGGATCACCGCTTCGAGTGGGATGGCGACCAGCCCTTGCGCACTCCACTGGGCCGCTCGGTCATTTATGAGCTGCACGTGAAGGGCTTCACCAAGCGCTTCCCCGGGCTGGATGCGAAGCTGCAAGGCACCTACGCGGGCCTGGCGGCGCCGGAAGTGCTGGAATACCTGACCGGCCTGGGCGTGACGGCGGTGGAGGTGCTTCCGGTCCACGAATGCCAGCCGGAGAAATTCCTGCTGGACCGCGGCCTGACCAACTACTGGGGCTACAACACCGCCGGCTTTTTCGCCCCGGACGGCCGCTACAGCTCCTCGGGCACGCTGGGAGGGCAGGTGATTGAGTTCAAGCAGATGGTCAAGCGGCTGCATCGCGCCGGGATCGAGGTCATCCTCGACGTGGTTTACAACCACACGGCGGAAGGCGACCACCTGGGCCCCACACTGAGCTGGCGGGGCATCGACAACGAGGACTATTACTGGCTGGTGGACGGCGATCCCTACCATTACATGGATTTCACCGGCTGCGGGAACACGCCGCGCATGACCAACCCCGACGTGCTGAAACTCATCATGGACAGCCTGCGCTACTGGGCGCGCGAGATGCACGTGGACGGCTTCCGCTTCGATTTGGCCTCCACCCTGGCGCGCGACGAAAAAGGGGTGGATCGCCTCTCCGCGTTCCTCGAGATCCTGCACCAGGACCCGGTGCTGTGCAACGTCAAGCTGATCGCGGAGCCTTGGGACGTCCGTGCCGGCGGCTACCAAGTCGGCAACTTCCCCGTGGACTGGAGCGAATGGAACGGGCGCTTCCGGGACATTGTCCGCCGCTTCTGGCGCGGCGATTCCGGCCAGGTCTCGGAACTGGCCTACCGCATCACCGGCAGCAGCGACCTGTATTGCCACAACGGCCGCAGCCCCGACGCCAGCATCAATTTCATCACCTGCCACGACGGGTTCACCCTCTACGACTTGGCCAGCTACGACTCCAAGCACAACGAGGCCAACCTGGAAGAGAACCGCGACGGCAACGACTACAACGGCAGTTGGAATTGCGGCGCCGAAGGCGAGACCGACGACAGCGCGGTGCGGCAACTGCGCCGGCGCCAGGTGCGCAATTTCATCTCCACGCTGCTGCTCTCACAGGGCACTCCGATGCTGTGCGCCGGCGACGAGTTCGCCCGCACCCAGGGCGGCAACAACAACGCCTACTGCCAGGACAACGAGATAAGCTGGGTCGATTGGGCGCTGCGGGAGGGAAACGCGGACCTGCTGGAGTTCACCCGCCGCTGGCTGGAGTACCGCAAGAAACACCCCTGCCTGCGCCGCACCCGCTTCTTCGAGGGCCGCGACTTCGGGCTGGACGAGCTCAAGGACATCA
>Ga0315285_10001715_pt1 | contig 23032 bp, 11 predicted proteins | sample YL17G09_36_MG_FD_203698 | JGI IMG/M metagenome (GOLD analysis project Ga0315285, IMG submission 203698) | Sediment microbial communities from Yellowstone Lake, YNP, Wyoming, USA - YL17G09_36 | ecosystem: Environmental > Aquatic > Freshwater > Lake > Sediment | place: USA: Wyoming | collected... | reverse complement strand
GCATCGGCGGCACCAGGGAACAGCTGACGATGGCCATCATGCCCCTGTACTCTCCCAATTCCCTCCTCGCTATCTGCCCCATCCGGAAGCCTATGGCGACATACGGCCCCAGGTGGCCGTGGAATCTCCTGAGTTCGTCAAGTTCCCCGGGCACGTCCACGGAATCGGGCATGAGTGAGCAGGCATTTAGAATTTGGCTTCGATGGACGGCAGCCTAGATTCCCAGCCCGATGACGGAGAAAGCCGCAGCCAGCGTGAAAAGGCCCAGCGATGTCGGCCACGCCTTGCCGAGGAACCCCGCCAGTTCGGCCCCGTCTCCGCCTGTCTCCAGGCCGACGCTGAAGCTCGCGATGATCGGCACCATGACCACCAGGTAGAGCGCGAGGGCCGCCATGAACGACAGAGACGAGATAGGGAGGGGCGCTACGCTCCCGAAGGACTTCTCGAGGAGCATGTACAAGGCCGAGGTTATGCCGAGCACGAGCGGCGCGAAGAAGCTCGCCGTGGATTTCATCGCATCGACAATCTCGCCCAGCTTGGACTTGATGTCCCTCTCGACCTCCTGCAGGTCCCTGAGGTAGTGTGAGAAGTCGACGAGCGCCTTGCCCGCCGCCGAGGGATCCTTGCGGGAGAGGTCGACGACCATCTTCAGCGATACCCTGACCATGCGGGAAGGATGCTCCCTCAGCAGGCCCTCGCGCCCGAACAGCGTCTCCTCGAGGCCGCGCCTATGCAGCTGCAACGAGAAGCGGAGGCGGTCCAGGAAGGCAGCGACCTCCAGTCCCTTGAGCGACTCGCTCGCCCTACCCAAGGCCTGTTCGACCGAGAGTCCCTCCCCCAGCTTGCTCCCGATTATGAAGACGGCGTCCGGCATCTGCTGTTCGAGGAGCCGCAACTCCCTCTGCCTCCTGCGGCGGTCCGCGCTGCTGAGTACCAAGTAGGCCGAGACGCCGAGCGTGAAGCTCCAGATGACCGCGATCGGCGCGTAGGCGCTGGCCGGGGTGAGGAGGGACAGAAAGGGAATCGCCGCAACGATGAGGGAAACCGCCGCCCACTTCCTCCGCGCTCTGTTCTTGGCTGGCGGGATGCAAGGCGCTCCGGTCGTGCCGGGTCTCCGCCCCAGGAGCATGATCGAATAGAGGAACGCGATGGCGGGAAAGACGACATCAAGAAGCAGCACCAGCTGTGGCCCGCCTCCACCCGACTGCGGCTGCGACAGCGTTTCAACGGATTGTATTCCCATTCCCCCCAGGCTGAGGACGGGGAGGGTCGTCCCGATGATCAAAGGAAGCAGAACGCACAGAGCGAAGAACGCGGTCGCGGGCATCTTGAGCGAGGCGGTGAACTCCTCCATCCTCCTCCTTGCTCCCGCCCTGACCGTCTCCTGCGCCCGCTCCAGGCCGCGGTCGAGTCCCTGCTGCGTCCCTTCCCCCGCCGCGCTCAGCAGCCCGTAGAGAGAGCGCTTCAGGTCATCGTTCCACTCGCCCCAGTCGTTCGCGAAGCCCATGAACGACTCCTCGATCGACTCCTTCTTCCTCGTGTAGACGTCCCACATGACCCCCCTGAGCCGGTCGGCGAGCGGCCCCTCCGTGTTCTCTGCGGCGAACTCGATGGCCTTGTTGAGGGAGGGGGATAGCTTGAGGCTCATCGCCATGTAGGTCACCGCCTCGGGCGCAGAGCCGAGGGACCTGATCCGCATCCTCCTCGCGCGGGCCTCAGGGTAGTTCATGATGAGGGAATATGCAGCGATTGGAACGATCGATGCGAACGGCATGATATAGAGCATCGGGCCGAATCCACCGAGAATGAAAACGAGGACGACTGCGACGATCACCGCCAAGGAAGCGAGAATCCCCGCCAGCCAGGCAGCCGCGAGGACTTCCTCGACCATCAGCGAAGTCCCCGTGAACCTGAGCGATTTCTCGACCCTGCTTGCCTGCGTCGAACCCGAGTCCTTCTTCCCGCCTTTCCAGGATAACACAGGGATTCGGGGGTTGGCGGGTTTCTTTTCTACTTTCTTCTTGCGTATCCTCTCCAGATGCTTCGAGCCAATCTTCACGAGCGCGGGGAAGCGGCGAGATGCGAAGGAACAGAAGGAGACGAACCTCGACCCGCCATCCATTCACCAGCCCCCCGCCAGCCAACTGGTCCACTCCGAGAGCAGCACGTCTCCCGCCAGACCGGACTCGACTAGCGACCAGTACTTCGAGTTCGCGGCGGCGACGAACCTCGCGCCGAGCAAGCTCGGGTCCGCGCGCCTGACAGACTCGGCGACGACCCTTCTCTTGCATTCTCCCCTGATGCGTATGTTCTCCATCGTCTCCTCCGTGGAGAGACCCCACTGCGAGGCTATCGAGGAGATCTTCTCCGAGTTCCAGAGGACCCTGTCGACCCCCCTGAGCTCGTCCACCTTCGGTTCGTATGTCATGAGCGGCGAGAACTCGCCCGGTCCCCTCGACTTCGCCAGCTCGGTGATCTCCGTCACCCGGCGAAGCTGCCTCTGCGTCCCGCCAGGCCTCGCCAGACCCGCGATCACGATGACGTCCGTCGCCGCGAAGGCCATCGGGGGGATCCCCATGTCATGCACTATCCTCTCGTACACCGCCTTGGATGAGTTGCCGTGTATCGTGCCGAGGACCGAGCTCCCCGCCGTCCCCGCCCTCATCGCCTCGTAGAGAGTCCTCGCCTCCTGGCCCCTGACCTCGCCGAGCACGAGAGCGCTCTCGCCTAGCCTCAGGGAGACGCGGAGCGCCTCGTCCGCGGTCATCTCGCCCAGGCCGCCCAGGGAGCTCTGCACGAACAGGTTCTGCACCTTGTAGCCTAGCATCTGCATCTGCGTCGTCGGCAGCTCCAGCGTGTCCTCGATGGTCAGGATCCTCTGGCTCTGCGGCAGCTCGAGCATGAGCGCGCCGAGGAGGGAGGTCTTCCCCGCGCCCCTGCTCCCCGCCACGAGGATCGTGCAGCGCCCGTCTATGAGGAAGGAGAGGAGGCCCGCCGCGAATGGCGTGAGGCTCTTCGCCGCTATGAGGCGGGGAAGCGTCCATGGCTCCGTCGAGTGCCGGCGGAGAGCCATCGCGAGGCCGTGAGGGCTCAGCGGCCTCCCTATCGCCGTGACCCTGGACTTGAACTCGTCCAGGTTCGTCTCGAGCACCGGCATCGCCTCGGAGAAGGGGCGGCCGCTCTCGAACCTGAACCGCGACAGGAGCGACTCCGCGTCGCCCTCCGTCAGCCTGATGTTCGTCACGCAGCGCTGGCTCAGCCCGCCATCCACCGCGCCGAGTACGAGATGCACGGGGCACCTCGAGTTCGGCGCGTCGATGTAGACGTCCTGGACGTTCGGGTCCGCAAGGGGGATCTCGATAACTCCCAGGCCTGTCGTGTACCTCGCCAGGACCGAAGCGAGCTTCCTGAGCAACGCCTTCTCCTCGCTCTTGTCCTTGCCGACGCTGACCTCGTCTCTCCTCGAGGCGGCGGCGAGCATCCCCTCGCCGACCTGCACGGCGTACATGCGCGCCTCCTGGGGTGTCCTGAGCTCGACCTTCCCCGGGTTGAGGGCCCTGAGCTCCTCCCTCGCCTTGCACAGCAGCTTCAGCTGGCGGGAATCGAGGCTGTACTCGAAGGGAGCGACGAAGTAGAGCGACTCGGTCCTGTCGGGGAGGCGGTAGAGCCTCACCTCCGCGTCGCCTATGGGATAGCTCTTCACCAGCTGCGCCTGCGGCGGCGGTATCGGCAGGACCCACGACGAGGAGAACGCCGGCTTCGTCTCCCTGTCGTTGTCGAGCACGATCGCCAGCGAGTCCCTGAGCCTCTGCGATTCGATGTTTCCGAGCCGCGTCAGGAGAGATTCGATCGCGGACTCCGCCGGTGCATCGGTGACCGAGTGCTGTACGGCCGACTCCCCCGCGCTCACGCTCACTTCCTCCCCTGGCCCGGTGCGAGGATCTTGTCGGCGAACGACTCGACCTCGGAGAGCAGGAACGAGAGATCCGCGACGGTCCTGGCGGCGCAATGCTGACAGCCCTTGTACCTGTGACGCTCCAGTTCCCTCGCCCTCGCCGCGAACTCCGCGGAAAAGGCGGGGAAATCCATCTGGGGCAGGTCGCCGAGCAGCAATTCCTTGAGGCGGGCGAAGAGCGACGCGGGGTTGAACTGACATGCGCCGCACCTCACCTGTATCTCCTTCCTCGCGAGGCCGGGGAAGTTCGGCAGGGGCTCCTGGCCCGCCAGCTGGTCGTGGAGCGAGGACAGCGATATGACCTCGCGCAGGGCCTTCAGCGTCCTCCGCCCGTAGTGCTTCTCCCTGTGGTGGTTGAGCACGACGCCCTCGACCCTCAGCTCGCTGCCAAGGTTCTTGAGGACCGCCCTGAGGCACCTCGGGTCCTTGAGGTCCGGCTCGTCGACATCCGCGTCGCTGCAGTCCACGATCATGAGTCCTTTCGCGTGGTCCATCTGATAGGAGTTGAACATCCCTGATGCTCCTCGCATATCGAGTGTGCCGGCGAACGCATATAGGTGCCAGCCGGACGTATCATCCGGGCGGACTAACTCCGCGCGATGGGTTGTTGCCCGGAGGCGGCGCTTGTCTGGATGCATGGACCGTCGAGGGTTCGCTTTCGTCCAGGATCTCTTCTGCGTCATGGTCGCGATGATCTCGGTCAGCATTCTTGTCGTCGATCTGGCATCGACCTTCGCGGCGAACCAAGAGCGAAGTGCACAGAAACAACTTGACGAGGACGCTCGGAGGGTCTGCGAGGATCTCCTTCAGTTCGACCCGGTGCTCTGGAAAGGCGAGAGGGGGATGCTCGAAGAGAGTAAGCTAGATGCGCTTGACATGGCAACGATCAGGGAGGGGCTGAGGGTCGATTTCGGCTTCAGCCTCAATATCGTGGCGGTGGCGGATGGCGGGGGACGCTCATGGTCCTGGTCGACCGGCCCACCAGCGCAAGATCGCGGAGCGTGCGTGACGAGCGCGTCCCTTCGCGGCGGTGGCGGGAACATCAGCCCCGCGCGCGTCGTCCTCTGGGCATGGAGGGATTGAACGGACTCGTTCGGGCAGGAGGGCTTCTACGACGCCATGCTCTTCCTCACGATCATCTCCGTCGCGTCATGCCTTGTCCTCTCGACTTCTCTGATCCTGATGCGGCCCGACGAGGGCGCGGTGAGGGACGCCGCGCTCGCGTACGCGAGGGCTAGTCTCGACTCGTTGCTGTCGAGCACTCTCACGGAGGCTTTCTACGAGGGACGCGATGGCGGGAGGGTGGCACTCGGGAACAACACCACCGTGGAGGATTACTTGCTCGAGGAGGCGTACCTGGTCTCGCAGGGCATGCAGGTGAGCGCTTTCGCCGACTGCAACGGGAGGATTGAGATGATCGCCCGCGGTCTGCTGACCGGAGCATACGACTTCTCTCTCGAGACGGAGATTGCCGGAGATCGCGGCTTCGAGAACGTCTTCTCCCTCGGAACGCTCGATTCCTCCTCGGGCTACTCTGCCGCTTCCGACTACTCCATCTGCGGAGAGTCAATTAGGATCGAACTGGTCCTGCATTGGGCTTGAGCGCGACGTCTCCCCGGTCTCACTTCGCCGGCGGCTTCTCCTTCTCCTCTTTCTCGCGCCTCTTCGGTCTGACCTTCAGGAAGTAGAAGACGACCATGGCAAGGAAGATGAGTATGGCCAGGCCGATCATCCACGCCGACTGCCCCTGCGGCGGGGCGTTCGCCACCGTCACCGTGGTCTGCGCCAGACTCGAGTAGCCGTCCCCGTCGAACGACCTCGCGTATATCTTGTGCTGCCCGTCCGAGACGCCGCCAGTGTCCCATGAGTACGACCACGAAGTCGTCCCGCTCACCACCTGCCAGGTGCCGTCATCGATCCTGACCTCCACCCTGACGACCGTCCCGTCCTGGTCTGAGGCGGTTCCTGACACCGTCACAGGCCCAGATATGGAGGAGCGATACAACGGGGTGTCGATCAAGCACGTCGGCGGGCGGTTCCACGGCGTCGAGCTGACCACGTTCGATCCCTGGCCCTCTCCGACCGCGCTCACCGCGCTCGCCATGTAGTAGTAGACCTGACTGTTCGTCAAACCTGTATCGAGGTAGGTGAGGACATTGCCGAGCGTCGTCAGCAGGGTCAGCTGACCAGAGAATGTGCCGCGGTAGACCTTGTAGCCGGTCACCGCCGAACCTCCGTCTTCCGCGGGGGCGGTCCAGCTCAGCGTCACCTGGCCGTTCCCCGCAACCGCCGTGAGACCTACCGGCTGCCCCGGCACGGTCCTCGGCGTCGCGCTCGCCTCGTTCGACCTCGCCCCTTCACCCGCCGCGTTCACCGCCGCGACCTCGTAGAAGCGCATCTCGCCGTTCGTCAGCCCCCTGTCCACGAAGGAGAGCTGGTTCCCGGTCTCCGCGACCATGCTCTTGCCGGACGACGCCGGGCCCGCGTAGATGCGGTAGCTGGTGATCGGGGCACCGCCATCGGATGCCGGTGCAACCCATGTGAGCGTGACCTGCCTGTTCCCTGCGAAGGCCTGCAGGTTCTGTGGCGCGGACGGCGCGCTCGGACCGGCCGTGGGAGTCGCGCTGACCTCGCCAGACGCGATGCCCTCGCCGATCACATTCACCGCCGAAACCAGATAGTAGTAGGCCTGCTCGTTCGTCAATCCTGCGTCGATGTAGGTCAAGACGTTGCCCAGCTCATGGAAGAATATCTCGCCGCTCGGGCTCGTCCCCTTGTAAATCCTGTAGTTGGTGATTGGCGCTCCTCCGTCCAACGAAGGTGCGGACCAACTAAGCCTGACCTGGCCGTTCCCCGCAACCGCGTATGGATTCCGGGGTGCCGTAGGCTCCACCGCCGTCGTCGCGCTCCTCTCGACAGACCGCCGACCCTCGCCGACTGCGTTCAGCGCCGTGACCTGATAGTAATAAGTCGTGCCCTTGTTGAGGCCGCCGTCCAGATAGGTCTGCACATTGCCGAGCGTCACCAGGAGAGTCTCGCCGCCCGGGCTCGTTCCCTTGTAGACCCTGTAGCCGGTGACCGGACTCCCGCCGTTGTCTATCGGCGGCAGCCACTGCAGGCTCACCTGCCCGATGCCTCCATTCGCAATCAGATCGGATGGTTCGGATGGGGGCACAGCCGGCGTCGTGCTCGCCTCGTTAGACTTCGCGCCTTCCCCCATCGCGTTCCAGGCGCTCACCCTGTAGTAGTATGCCTGCCCATTGGTCAGGCCCGTGTTCGTGTAGGTGAGGACGTTGCCTATTGTTGTCAGAAGAGTCTCGCCACCGGAGAAGTTCCCGCGGTAGATGGAGTAGCTCGTGATCGCAAGACCGCCGTTGTCCGCCGGCGGAGACCACGTGAGGATTGCCTGTCGGTTGCCGGGCGATGCCGCAAGTCCAATTGGCGCGCTCGGCGGCTGACCGGGAATCCCGCCCACCTCAGCGGACCTCGGGCCCTCGCCCACGCCGTTCGTCGCAGAGACCTGGTAGTAATATGTCCTGCCGTTGATCAGGCCGATGTCATCGTAGGTCAGGACATTTCCGATCTTGATCAGATAGGACTCGCCACCAGACGCGAGGCCTCTGTAGATCGTGTAATTGATGATCGGCACGCCGCCATCCGACAAAGGTGCGCTCCAGGTGAGCGTCAGCTGCCCGTTGCCAGTAGCCGCCTGCAGGTTCAGCGGCTCTGTCGGCACCGCCAGGGGAGTCGCACTGGCCTCCGTTGAATTCGGACCTTGGCCAACGCCGTTGATCGCAGCGACGGTGTAGTAGTACGTGACCCCGTTCGTCAGACTCGGGTCCACGTGCGAGAGGATATTGCCGACGGTGACGAGGAGCGTCTCTCCGCCGGAGGTCGTGCCCCTGTAGATTGCGTAATTGGTGATCGGGGAACCGCCGTTGCTCGCGGGAGCGGACCAAGTGAGGCTGACCTGCCTGTCTGCAGGTGTTGCCGCAAGACCAATCGGCTGCCCCGGTATCGTTGCCGGTCTTGCGCTCGCTTCATTGGATTTCCCGCCCTCGCCCACCGCGTTCGTCGCGGAGACCTGATAGTAGTATGTCTGGCCGTTGATCAGGCCGATGTCATCGTAGGTGAGGACATTGCCGATCTTGACCAGATAGGACTCACCGCCCGGTGCGATGCCCCTGTAGATTGTGTAGTTCGTAATCGGCTCGCCGCCATCCGACAAGGGGGCGCTCCACGTGAGCGTCACCTGCCCGTTGCCGGACGTCGCCTGCAGGTTCAGTGGCTCTGTCGGCACTGCCAAGGGAGTCGCGCTGGTCTCCGTTGAATTCGGACCCTGGCCAACGCCGTTTATCGCCGCGACCGTGTAGTAGTAGGTGATTCCGTTCGTCAGACCCGGGTCGACGTGCGAGAGGACGTTGCCGATAGTGACGAGGAGCGTCTCCCCGCCAGAGGTCGTGCCCCTGTAGATCGAGTAGTTGGTGATCGGAGAGCCGCCGTTGCTCGCTGGAGCAGACCACGTGAGGCTGACCTGCCTGTCTGCTGGCACCGCCGCAAGACCCGTCGGCTGCCCCGGTATCGTTGCCGGCCTCGCGCTCGCTTCGTTTGACTTTTCACCCTCACCAGCGATGTTGACCGCCGCGACCTTGTAGTAGTATGTCTGGCCGTTCGTCAGCCCCGCGTCCAAGTGAGTGAGGACGTTCCCCAGAGTGATCAAAGGTGTTTCTCCCCCGGAGACAGTCCCCCTGAAGACGGTGTAGTTGGTGACGGGAGAGAGACCATCCCAGTCGGGGGCGGCCCAATTCAACGTTACCTGGGCATTTCCTGCCACGGCCTGTAAGGTCTTTGGCGGCGTTGGCGGGGCCCTTGGCAGCGGCGGGAATGGCCTCATGAGAGGATAATAGTCCGGGTTCATCCCTCCAGAGATGGGGTGCGGGGTATCCCCGATGCCGTCGGCGCCAGGTATGTCCTGGTTCGGCCCGTGCATCACGTCGATGCCCGCGTAATCGCTCCAGTAGTTGCCGCCAGAGGGGTAGCTGTCGTTCCACCGGTCCGATCCGCCCCCGCTGCCCTGTGCACCCATGCTGTTGTTCAAGAACCGGTTGTGGAATACCACGGCATACAGAGTGTTCGTCAGTGAGATGCCGACGGAGTTGTTGGAGATCGTGTTGTTCACGATGGTCCCGTCGCCGCAATTCCCCATGAGAATGCCAAAGCTGTTACCCGACAGCGTGCCATTGGTCACCCAGACGTGGTCAGAACTCTGAATGGATATGCCGACGTCCAGGCTGTCCGACACCGACACGTTTGAGACAACGCTCCATGGAGAAAGGAACATGTATAACCCATCATAGTTGTTCCAGCGCATCACGGAATCCCGGATCGTCGTATTGCCTGAGTAGCGCACGCTGATGCCTATGTCCCCATAATCGATAGTCACATTCGCAATCGAGTTGTTGTTCGACTCGAACAGCTCCACTCCGTTCATGTTGCCGGATGAGTTCAGCGAGACAATCGCATTCGATGGAGAGAATCCCAGCTCTATGCCCGCGGCAACGCCGCTGATGTCATGGTTCTCCACCGTGATGCCTGTGCAGTTCGCGAGGATGACCTGACCGCTTCCAAGCGGGACCGTACCTCCGACTATGTCCTTCCAGTACCTCACAGGTTTCCCGTTGACCAGATTGCTCTCGTCGATGGAATGAGTGTTCCAGTTCGCCACGCTGTCATAGTTCGCGGGTGTGATGTAGACGCCGCCATCACCCATGACGTTGCCGACCAGGGTTTCCCTCAGGGACGATTGAAGCTCAATCGCCGCCCAGTAGCTGAGACCGATTGTGTTGTTGGAGATGACATTGTCGTGCGCGAACCTGCTGATGACGCCGTCCCCCGAGTTGTTCAGTATCGTGTTGTTGTGAACGATGTTGTGAAATGATGAATACAGAACCAGCCCGTTGTCCCCGCCGGCCGCCAGGGAGTTGTTGACGACCGTGCAGTTGCCCGACAGCCACAGCTGGATTCCTATCAGGTTCAGGATCAAGCTATTGTTGGAGACGACGATACCCTCTGAACTCGAGATGTAGATGCCTTTCCCCCAATTGTCGTAGAACGAGTTGTCCGCAATCGTGCTGTTCCACGAGTGCATGAAGAGAACGCCGTAATCCCAGTTCGACGACGCGTTATTCAGGGTCATGTTGTTGTTCGTGGAGTACTCGGCATAAAGACCGTACGCGTTGCCCGAGGCGGTGTTGTTGATCACCGTATTGTTGTTCGAGTAGCTCAGGTAGATCCCGGCGCCGGTGATGCCGATGTTGTCGTCCGCGTCGTTGTTCTCAATTATATTCCCGTTCGAGTGGTTGAGATAGATGCCCAGCTGGTTGTTTGATGAGACGTTGTTGTCGATTATCCTGCAATTCTCGACCCAATGAAGCTCGATTCCCGCCGAGTTGAGGGCGGAAGAGCTGTTCCTCACGGTGAAACCGGAGATGTTCACCCAGTTGGCAGTCACATAGACGACCGTGCCTAGACCGCCCCCGTCGATTATGGTGACATTGTTGGCCTCGCCCACGAGGGATAGCGTCTTCGCGATCGTGACCTGTTCGCGATAGGTCCCGTTGTAGACAAAGACCGTATCTCCGGGGGTTGCATTTTCAATGGCCCACTGTATCTTGGAGTAATTGCTGCCACCCGTCCCGCCAACATACAACGTGGCGGCGCTCACGCTCACTGGGACCATGGTGATCAATGTGAAGAAGCAGCCCGCCAGCACGAGGAATGCGAGCAGGAGACTCGCCCCGCCTTTCCCCGGGTTCCCTGATCTCGTTCCGCGAAGACCGATCTTGAGCCGGTCCATTCTTCTAGCCGAGAGCCCGGACTTGGGCTCGCCCACAGAGTACATTGCTCCAGAGCCTCCTCGCCGGAACGGAGCACAGCCCCCGTATTTATAACCTCTAATTTGAGATGCGGACGCTGGTAGCCATGTTCCGCGGCCTGCGGCTGTGCGATCTCTCCATGATTTGGCTCGCGCGAGATGCACTCGCGGCCCCGGCTGAGCCCATTCCGACTACAGGAATTCCTCGGGCGGTTCCTCCTCTTCCTCCCACTCCTTCTCCTCGAATTCATCTGCCGGGGGCTCCTCTGCCATGGGCTCTTTCTCCGGGTGACTCTCTGGAGGCCTAATTGCAGGTTTCCTCGACCGACGTTCCATCAGGAAAAGGAATATCAGCAGCATCGCAACGACGAGGAGGGCGATGAACAACGCGATGCCGACAACATCAGACGAGCCCTTCCCGCCGCCCAGACCCTGCTCGGCTGGGTTGTTGACGGACACGGTCAAGCTCGCGATCTGCGAGAAGTCCTTGCCGTCATAGGACCGCGCCTCGATCGTGTGCTGCCCGTTCGAGTACAGCTTCGTGTTCAAGGCGTAGCTCCAGACGTCCTTGCCCGACGCGCCAATCCAGGATCCACCATCTATGCGGATCTCCACGACGACGATATTCCCGTCCGCGTCCGCAGCGACTCCCTGGATTGCGGCTCTACCGGAGACATCGGCTCCCTGCGGAGGAGCGGTGATTGAGCACGTCGGCGGCAGGTTCGGGGGCGGCGAAATGGTGACGCTCGCCTCGACAGATTGCGGCCCCGCTCCTATCGCGTTGACGGCGCTCACTCTGTAGAAATAAACGTGGCCGCCGACCACGTCGCTGTCCACATAGGTGAGTATGTTGCCCACGGTCGCCAGCATGGTTTCGCTGCCAGATGTGGCGCCGCGATAGATGATGTAGTTCGTAATCGAGGATCCGCCGTCGTTCGCGGGTGCAACCCATGAAAGCGTCGCCTGCAAAGCGCCTGCAACCGCCACCAATCCGGTAGGCTGTCCGGGCACCATGGCCGGCCTGGCATTTGCCTCGTTCGAGCGCCCGCTTTCACCCGCCACGTTTGACGCGGTGATTTCGTAGTAGTAGGTCTGGCCATTCGTCAGCCCAGTGTCTGTGTAGCTCAGGATGTCACCGACTGTCCTGATAAACACCTCTCCGCCCGCCGCCGTGCCGCGGTAGAGGCTGTAACCGGTGACCGGCGATCCGCCATCCGATGCGGGTGTATCCCAAGCGAGGGCGACCTGAGCGTTCCCCGCGAGCGCCACGAGGTTCTGCGGCGGCGAGGGAGCCGCCGAGGGAATCATCGGCGTCGCTGAGACCTCGGTCGATTGCGGGCCCTCCCCCACCTCTGTCGTCGCGCTGACCTTGTAGAAATACCTCTGTCCATTCGTCACCGCCAAATCCGTGTAACTCAGGACGTCGCCCAGAGTCGCCAGCAGCGTCTCGCCGCCAGATACGATTCCACGATACACCTTGTAGGCGGTGATCGGGTAGCCGCCGTCCTTGGCGGGGGCCTGCCACGTGAGCTGCACCTGGCCGAAGCCTGCCGTGGCCTGCGGGTTCAAAGGCTGCGAAGGCAAGGCCCGGGGCATCGCACTCGCTTCCTCGGAAAGATTGCTTTCTCCGATCGCGTTCACTGCGGACAGCGTGTAGTAGTACATGACGCCGTTCGTGAGGCCCGCGTCGAAGTGCTTGCTCGGCGTGCCGATATCTGCGATGAAGACCTCTCCGCCGGGGCTCGTTCCACGGTACATCTTGTAGGTGATGATCGGAAGACCGCCGCTGTCTGCTGGCGGGAAAATCGTGAGCACCACCTCGCCGTCGATGCCGGTTGCGCTGACGATCGTTGGCGGGGACGGCAGGGTGCTTGGAACCGCCATCGCCTCGTTGGATTTCGGTCCCTCGCCTATTGCGTTCGTCGCGGTCACTCGGTAGAAGTATGCGACACCGTTGGTGACGTCAGTATCCAAGTATGTGGTCACGATGCCTACTGTCATCAGGAGCGTCTCTCCGCCGCTCCAGAACCCCCTGTAGATCGAGTAGTTGGTGATGGTACAGCCGCCGTCGGATGCGGGTGGGTCCCACGTCAGCGTCACATTCGCGGTCCCGCTCGCTGCCATCAGGTTCAGCGGGGCGGAGGGGTGGTCGGGAACGGTCGTCCTGACTTCGAGCGACCTCGCGCCCTCGCCGACGGCATTGATCGCGGTCACGAAGTAGTAGTAGGTCTGGCCGTTGGCAACGCTGATGTCCGTGTACTGCAGGAGGTTGCCCACGGTCGCGAGCCAGGTCTCTCCCCCGGGCGAGGTCCCCCTGTAGACGGAGTAGTTCGTTACCGGGGAGCCGCCCGTGTCAAGCGGGGCCTGCCATTCGACTATGACGCTGAAATACGTGCTCATGGCCACGACGCCGGTCGGTGCGCTGGGCATCGACATCGGTGTGGCTGAGGCCTCCGCGGACTGCGCTCCTTCTCCTGCAGGATTGACCGCCGCGACCTTGTAGAAGTATGTCACCCCATTGACGAGTGGCGTGTCGACATTCGTCGTCACGTTGCCAATGGTCTTCAGGTAGGACTCGGCACCGCTGGCCAAACCTCTGTAAATGACATAGTTCGTGATTGCGATGCCGCCATTGTTGGTGGGCGGGGACCAAGTGAGAAGGACCTGCCTATTCCCGCCTGACGCGGTCAGGCCGGTCGGAGGTCCCGGCGGAATTCCGGGGATCGCGCTCGCTTCGCCGGACTGCGGGCCCTCGCCGACGGCGTTCCTTGCCGCGATCTTGTAGAAGTACCTCTGTCCGTTCGTGAGCCCGGTGTCCGTGGACGTCAGCACGTTGCCGACCTGTCTGAGATAGGTTTCCCCGCCGGATGTCGTGCCCCTATAGATTTCGTAGTTCGTAATGGGCGATCCACCGTCTGACGCGGGCGCGTTCCAGGTCAGGACCAACTGCGTATCCCCTGAGGCCGCGTTGAGGTTCATCGGCTGTGATGGCCACGCCGTCGGGGTCGCGCTCGCCTCCGTAGAGTCAGGACCCTCGCCCATGACATTGGTGGCAGTAACCGTGTAGTAGTATGTCACTCCGTTCGTGAGACCCGTGTCCAGATAGGTGAGGACATTTCCGATCCTCACGAGGAGGGATTCGCCGCCGGACGTCAATCCCCTGTAGATCGTGTAGTTCGTCACTGCCGCCCCGCCGTTGTTGGCTGGCGGGAGCCAGTCGAGCGCGATGTTCGAATCACCGCCGACCGCGTTGAGCTGGCGAGGGCGGTTCGGCACCCTGGCGGGTGTGGCGTTCGCCTCGTTCGACCTCGGACCTTCCCCGGCCGCGTTAATCGCGGCGACCTCGTAATAATAGGTCAGGCCGTTCGTCAGACCGGCATCCAGGTGGGTCGTCACATTCCCTATCGTCGTCAGAAGAGTCTCAGCGCCGGGGGCCATGCCCCTGTAGATCGCGTAGTTCGTCACAGCGGACAGGCCGTCCCAGTCTGGCGGGCTCCAGGTGAGTGTCACCTGCGTATTGTCTGGGACGCCTTGAAGGTTCAGCGGCGCGGTCGGGGGCGCTCTCGGAGATGGCGGGTAAGGCTTCGCCAGAGGATACCAATCCTGCATGGCCTTCTCGACCAATCTCGGTATATCCACAATACCGTCTGCGCCTGTAAGGTTCTGACCCGGGCCGTGGAGAAGGTCTGGGCTGATGTGATCAGACCAGAAGTTGCCACCGGTGGGATAACCGCCATCCCATGAATTCGTCAGGCTGTTGTCCGATGCCTGCGAAGTATTATTGATGAAGTTGTTATGATAAATCACGTTCCAATCCGAGACCCAAAATACAGAGCCAAACGAGTTGTTGGATACGACGTTCAAATAGAACGTGTTCCGCACCCCGGCATACACCTCGATTCCCATGCCGTGGCCCATGATTGCGTTGTTCGCGACATAGCCGTCCGAGGTGGCGGTGATGGCGATTCCGTAAAGTGCATTCGATGCGACGAAGTTGCTTGACACATAGACGCCGTCAGCCACGTATATATCCACGCCTTTCTCCGAGTTGTTGCTCACGATGTTGCCGGAAATGATGAGGCCCGGCGATGCTGTCGCGGTTATCCCGATGAGGTTGTTGCTCATGACGTTGCCACTGACCCGACAACGACTCGATGCGCTCACGTTGACGCCGCTCTCCGCCGATGCGTTGACCATGGAAAAACCAGTGACATTGACCCAGTCGCTCGCCATGAGCAGTGCGTCGCTTCCAGCGCCGTCAATGATGGTCGTATTGCGATCCTCCCCGACGAGCGACACTGTCTTGTTGACTATGACGTTCTCCCTGTACGTTCCGTTGTAGACGAAAATCGTGTCGCCCGCGCTTGCGTTCTCAATCGCGTACCTGATCAGCGTATGGTTCCCAGGCCCGCCGCCGCCAACATAGAGAACCGCCGCGCTCGCATTCTCCGGCAGCACCGACACTCCAACGTAGAACGATGTAGCTAGCACCAGCAACACAACGATAACGCACCTTCTGTTCATTGCCTCATCCTCATCCGGCGCGTCTCGATAAGCATTCATCGAGATATGAAACTTCTGAGCTACTCGTCGGCTCTCTCTGAGCATCACCTCGGTATGCTCGTTCCTCATGATTCAGTTTCATCCAACCGCCCATCAGACAGATACCATCCGCCCGCGTACTGCAGAAACGTCATGTCAGAGCGCGAGGTATCGCAGGAGGTGTCGAGGACCGAGTCTCATCCCGTGAACCAGGACTCCTGCCCCGACTGCGGTCAGCCCTTGGACCGGGCCGGGGCGTGCGGGTTCTGCAGGGAATGCGGCTACAGCCCGTGCGGATAATCTCCAGTGGAAACGACTCCACCTTTACTGCATGGGAGGATGGAGTCCACGGGAAGGCTCGTTACAAACGTTATGTACTCACGAGGAGGTGCGACATCGACGCGAGAGCCCGGGGGCGCGAGAATGGTAGATTACTCTCAAGAGGAACTGCTCGCCAAGTGGGAAGAGTTCTTCGAGGAACAGGAATACCACAGCCGCATACTCAGCCTGGCTGACGAGTACCCTGAGACTCGGAGCCTGGAGGTCCGGTTCGAGGATCTGGACCGCTACGACACCGACTTCGGCATGTACCTGCTCAGGAGGCCGCAGACCGCGATCGCGGCGGGCGAGGAGACGATAAGGAGGCTCATCCCGCCGACGGACGAGGCGGTGCGGGTCCACCTGCGGATGAAAGGGCTGCCCAGGGAGTCGCGAGTCCAGATAAGGGACCTGAGGAGCAAGCACCTGGGGACTTACATCGCGGTAGAGGGACTGGTGCGCAAGGCCACCGAGGTCAGGCCGAAGCTCACCGACGCGTCTTTCAGGTGCGCGAGGTGCGGCACCGTCATCAAGATGCCGCAGGAGAACACGGTCCTCCACGAGCCGCTCGAGTGCTACGAGGACCAGGGCGGCTGCAAGCGCTCCGCCTCGGCGACCAAGTTCGCGCTGATGAACGAGGGCTCTGTCTTCCTCGACACGCAGCAGATCGAGGCGCAGGAGGCCCCGGAGGGATTGAGGGGGGGCGAGGAGCCTAGGCGGCTGAGCGCACACATCGACGACGACATGGTCGGGTTCGCGATGCCAGGCGACAGGGTCGTGCTCAACGGCATACTGAGGAGCTATCAGCGTGTGAAACCCGGCCTGAAATCCACCCTCTTTGACATCTTCATGGAGATCAACTCGATGGAGATGGAGCAGGTCGAGTACGAGGAGATCAAGATCTCGGACGAGGACGTCGAGGAGATCAGGCGCGAGGCGGAGGACCCCGATATTTTCCGGCACATCGTCGCCTCGATAGCGCCCTCAATCTACGGACTGGAGGTGGAGAAGGAGGCCCTCTCCCTGCAGCTCTTCGGGGGCGTCCCGAAGCATATGCCCGATGGCAGGAGGATAAGGGGTGACATCCATATTTTATTGGTAGGAGACCCAGGCACGGCAAAGTCAGAACTGCTCGCCTACATGGCCAAGCTCTCCCCGCGAGGTATCCTTGCTACGGGCAGAGCCGCGAGTGCAGCTGGGCTGACTGCTGCAGCCATCCGAAGTGAAGAATTCGGTGAAGGACGATGGACCCTTGAGGCCGGAGCTCTCGTGCTGGCTGATAAGGGTCTTGCATGCCTCCATCCAAGCGCAGAAGTCATGATTGATGGGGTGCCCCGGGCCATTGAATCGCTGTTCGACGCCACCAAGTCATGGAATGCCACCTCGAGAGGAAGGAATCTGGAGATTATGGCTTTAGAAAGTGAAACACCAACCTTGGATCTCCACACCTTGCACGCGCGGAATTCGCGGATAAAGCTTCTGGCGCGAAGAAGGTATTCAGGCCCCATCCTTCGAGTGAAGCTCGACTCCGGATTCGTGCTTAGGCTGACGCCAGATCACGTGGTCTTAGATGGCGAGGATTTGGAATGGAAACAACTGCAGGATGTGCGAGCTCGTGGACGCCTTGTTGCTCTACAGAGGCTGCCCGAACGCTCGGAACCAATATACATTCTTGACATAATCCCATCGAGTTGGATCGTCCAACTCACTACCGGCCAGAAACAAGAGCTTCGGTCAAGCTTATATGCCAAGTTCCCGAGCTTGGCGGCGGCGAATCGATACTTCGGTCTGAGCCGTGACTTCCTTTCCGGTCGCAGTGGGGTTCGGGTTGGACAATTCCGCAAGATTCTGGAGGACTTGGATTTACACAAGGTATGGAAAGGACGGCCTTTGGCCTTTGGCCGCAGTTCCTCGACTGAACGACTCAAAGTCGGAACCATCACGCCTGAATTGGCTTACATTCTAGGGTTTATATTTGGGGATGGACACGTCTCAGTAGATAACCGTCATTCATCTGTCAGCATCTTCCAATCCAGATCAAATCTCAGGAATATCCAGCAAGTTTTGCGCGCGACGAAGGCTGTGTCTTCCAGGACTTGGGGGATGCACGGACGATTGATGCGCAGTCAGATACGTGGTCATCCGGTGGTGAGTGCCTGCTATCACATGCATCGCGGATCCAATTTGATTGCCTATCTATACAAATGGCTGACCGACGAGAATCTTGCCAATTTACTACATCTCGATGATGCCTCGCTCCGTGGGTTCATAGCCGGGGCAATGGATTCGGATGGATGTGTTTCAATAAAGAAGTCGCGGAAAGATGCGACCACCTATGAGAGTGTGGATGTAGAGTTCTTGGTCTCCTCGAACGAAGAAACGAATCTGAGATTCATGCTTGCGCTCAGACGATTTGACATCTACTCCCGATTGAGACAAGGCAGGGGCGTGCTTCGTATCCAGATTACATCGAGCCATGACGCCCGCCGTCTCATGAGTTGCATTTCGCCATACTCGGCGAAATACAAAATGATTCCAGAACGCAAGCGAGGCGTCTCACCTCGACATGAAGAGGTTCCGACACAACCGCTTCTTCAGATTCTTAGAGAGATGGACCCGCGCCCTGGCCAGCTGTTGGAAAAAGGGGTTTGGAGCGCGTTTTATGACCTCACCCATTCCAGACGGAAGCCATTCAAGGATCAGCTAATGAGACTTAGCGAAGCTCTGACGCCTTGGAGCACAGAGGAGCAGAGAATGCGCATTCAAGCCCTCACCGCGAGCGACTACGCCGTCGAACGGATCGCAGAGGTCACGGTGGAACACCACGACGGATATGTCTACGACCTTCGCGTGCCCGAAGGCGAGAATTTCCTCTGCGATGGAGTCATCGTGCATAACTGCATCGACGAAATGGATAAGATGAACCCCCAGGACCGCTCCGCCATCCATGAAGCGATGGAGCAGCAGAGGGTCAGCGTCGCGAAGGCGGGCATCACCGCGGTCCTCCAGGCGAGATGCGCGGTCCTTGGTGCAGCCAACCCAAAGTTCGGCCGCTTCGACGAGCACAAGTACGTCAGCGAGCAGATAGACATGCCCCCGACGCTGCTGAGCAGGTTCGACATCATCTTCAGCATGTTCGACAGGCCCCAGGCGGAGTACGACCGCAACCTCGCGGATCACATCATCAGGGGGCACCTGGCGGGGGAGATGATAACGAAGAGGGAGCACGGGGAATCAGTCCCCGCCAGCGGGGTCAGCGACGATGCGTTCAGGCCTTTCTTCAAGCCGGATTTCTTCAGGAAGTACGTCGCCTTCGCCAAGCGCGTCTACCCGATTCTGTCCCCGGAGGCGATGGACACCCTCAAGGAGCAGTACCTCGACATACGCAAGGGAGGAGAGATGGAAGGTTCAGCGGTCCCGATAACCCCGAGGCAACTGGAAGCGTATGTGAGACTCGCGGAAGCGTCGGCGAGGGCGAGGCTCAGCCCGATAGTCTCAGCGGACGATGCGGCGAGGGCGGTGCGGATAGTGGAGTACTGGCTCAGCCGCGTGTCCGGTGAGGGCGGGCGGGTGGACATAGACATAATCACGACAGGCGTGAGCCATTCTCAGCGCGAGCAGATGATCGTCCTCAGGGACATCCTCAGGGAGCTCGCGGGGGAGGACGGGACCGCCGACCTGGAGGACATAGTCCAGCTCGCGGAGCAGAGGGGCATCCCCGTGGCTCAGGCGGAGAAGATACTGAAGCGCTGGAAGGAGGAGGGCGAGGTCTACACCCCGACGGAGGGCAAGTTCAGGGTCGTGACAAGGCTCTGAATGCCGTTGATTACCGCGAGCGAAAGCCGTTCGGACAAATATATGAGCTCAGAAGCGCATCCCCGATACGGAGACACCGCCCACGATAAGAATGAAGATCCACACGCGCGGCAGGGAGGTCCTCGTCGCGGCGTGTGACGCCGACCTCATCGGGAGGACCCTGCGCGAAGGGGAGCTGAGGCTCCATGTCTCCTCCTTCTACGATGGCGATGACGTCGCCGAGGAGGATTTCATCAGGCATCTCAAGCTTGCGACGATGGGCAACCTCGTCGGCAGCGAGACCGTCGAGGCGGCGAGGAGGGCGGGACTCGTGGGCAAGGACGGGATCCTGTGGATAGAGGGAGTGCCGCACGCGCAGCTCTTCGTCATGAATGTGGCTTAGCAATCCTAGATTGGCGGCAAGGTTAAGAGGGCGCCGGCCTTTTTCGAGGCGACATGAGCTTCTGCGTCGAGTGCGGCGCGACGGTCAAGACGATACAGGGGCTGTGCCCCAACTGCTTCCTCAAGCGTCACGAGCTGATCGAGCCGCCCGCGACAATGGATGTCGTGAAGTGCGTCCAGTGCTCCAAGCTCCTGGTCGGCAAGGCGTGGGTGGAGACTGACATCGAAGGGGCGATCCTCCGCCTGCTCGAGAAGAACGTGCGCATCGCCAGGGAGGTGACGTTCCGGACGTTCACATTCGACGTCAGGCAGGAGGACGAGCGAAACTTCCTGGTCATCGTCAAGGCGGTGCTCAGGGTGGATGACCTTGACCTCGTGAAGGACTTCCGCACGAGGCTCAGGGTGCACGGCGGCGCCTGCCCCACCTGCGGGAGGAAGGCCGGGTTCTACTACGAAGCGATACTGCAGATCAGGGCGGACGAGAGGCGGCTCTCCGACGAAGAGATCGACGAAACCGTCGGGTTCACGGAGCGCATCGTGGAACGCGCCGCCTCGAAGGGCGAGGCGTTCATCTCGAAGATGGAGCCGGTGAAGGGCGGAGTCGACATCTACCTCAGCAGCCACGACCTGGGGAGGAACATCGCGAAGGGGATCAGGGCGAAGTATGGCGGCACGGTCGGCGTGTCTCCGAAGCTCTTCGGACTCAAGGACGGCAAGGAGATCTACAGGACCACGCACCTCGTCAGGCTGCCCCGGTACAGGAAGGGCGACGTCGTGCGCATGGAGGGCAGGATGTTCGAGGTCGTCTCCATGGGGCAGCGGCCGGTGCTCAGGGATCTCAAGAGTGGGGAGAGATTGTCGCCGACGGGGACGAAGATGGAGAGGGGCAGGGTCGTCGAATCGGAACGCTTCGATGCCGAGGTGATATCGATCACGGACAAGGAGGTCGAGTACTTCGACCCCGCCGAAGCGAGGAACGCCAAGGTGCCGAGGCCGCCGAACCTGGGCGAGCCCGCGAAGGTGGAGATAGTGAAAGCGGACAACGAGTCATTCGTCTCGATGCTCAGAAGGGAGGGCGCAGGGAAGCGTCACTGACCTTCTCCTCCTCTTTCTCAACGGACGCCTCCTCTCCCGCCGTCCGCCTGTCAGGCCCAATGGTCTCCCTGTAAACGGAGGTTGCCTTTCTCTCCCGCCGCCTCCGTCTCCTCTTCTCCTTCCTCTTCCTCCGCCAGACGTATGCAGCCAGCGGGATTGCGAAGCCAATCGCCGCCAACGGGATGGCCCAGATCCACGAAGGAATCCCGTTCTCCACCGGCGGCTCGCTGGACGCCGTGGTGAACGTGAATGAATAGTCGTCGCCGCCTGCCCCGTCGCCGTTGCCGTCGAGATGGTTGTTCAGGTTGTCGAGGATGAGGGACGCGTTCAACCTGATGCGGTAGCGGGTGCCCAGGTCAAGCTTCTTCCAGATGTGGACGATGATGACGGAAGAGCCGACAGGCGATTCCATCGTGAAGTTGATGTAGGGGGTGATGTTCACCGCGCCCTGGAAGGATGTGGTGTTCGGGGTGAAGGTGATCGTGATTATCCTCAGGTCCACTGGCACGTTCGCGGTGCCGTTCGCGGGATCGGTCGTGCTGACGCGGGGAGGCGGCGCCTGCGCGACTGTGAACTGCCACGTCATCTCCGCCTGCAGCTTGTTCCCCGGGCTCGATGCGTCACTGGCATTGGTGATTATTCGGACCTGGTACGTCGATCCACGGAGCAGATCGATTGACGGGTCGAATGTCAGGATCGACCCGACCCAGGAGAAGAACCCCGCCACGGGCATCGAGTCTGAAGTCTTCCACATCTCGAACGCGGCCTGCGTCCTCCCCTGGTTCATCGTTTCGTTGAAGGCCACCATCACCTTCGTGTCCGGAGGGACGACATATCCCGTCGGCTCGTAGCTGACTATTGTCGGCGGGCTGCAGTCAATCTTGAACAGGGGGCTCGCGACCGATCTCCTCTTGCCCCCGGTGTCGATCGCATCGACGCCTATCGCGGCCTGCGCGGTATCGACGCACGGCACCTCCCATGCAATCTTGGCGGTTGTGCCATTGAGGGGCTGGAAGGGGCTGAGCGGAGCCCAGCTGCCCCCGCTGTCTGTCGTGTAGTTCACCCACACCTCCAGCGCGGCCTTGAGATCGAAATCGTCCGAGACCGTCCACTCGATGTTCCTGATGTCGGGGTTCGTCGGGGTATGTCCCGACCAGTCTTCACCGCCAGACGGCGTCTGGATCGAAACATCAGGAGGAGAATCGGCATGGGAGCTTGTGGTGAACTGCCACGTGAAAGGCGCCGCCAGGCCGTTTCCGGGATGGGAGATGTCGGTCGCGGACGCCGAGACGTTCGCTTGGTAGACCGTGGACGCCCTGAGGTCGCTCGAGGGGACGAAGTACATCGTGTTGCCGGCCCAGGAGAACGTCCCGGAGACGGGCATCCATCCGGGTACCGTCTTCAGGCTGAAGGCGGACTGCGCCGCGGTGGTGTTCATCTCCTCGCTGAAGGTGACGCTGACGTTCGTCTTTACGGAGACATCCGGCGGACTCCTCGGTTGGCTACTCACGACGGCGGGCTTGCGGCAGTCCAGGTCGAATCTGATCGGCCCTGACCAGCTGAAAAGGCCGAACGTGTCGGCGACTGTCGCGTTCAGCGCTACGCCGGTGAGATTCTCGCAAGGCGGTGTCCAGGTCACGGGTGACGAATCGCCTCGCACCGCCTGGGCGTTCGGTACCGGGGTCCACGGTGCGGATCCGGTCCGCGAGTAGTTCACCCAGACTCTGAGCGCGTTCGGAGGATCCGAATCGTCCGAGGCGTCCCAGACTATGGCCTGCGGCACCCCGCCCGTCCAGCGCTCGCCCATGACCGGCCTCGTGAGCGCGATGTTCGGCGGCGTCGATCCAGGGGTGTAGACAGACACGTTCACGTCGTCGATGTACCAACCCTGATGCGCGTTGTTCTGCGCGTCTATGCTGTCGAAGAAGAACCTCACCTGGACGATGTGCCCGATGAAGGAGGAGAGGTCGAGGCTCGCCGCCAGCCACGTCTTGTCGAAGAAAAGCCCCATCTGGTATGATCCTGCCTGCCCCTTGCCTGGCCACTGACCG
>Ga0315285_10001713_pt1 | contig 23040 bp, 29 predicted proteins | sample YL17G09_36_MG_FD_203698 | JGI IMG/M metagenome (GOLD analysis project Ga0315285, IMG submission 203698) | Sediment microbial communities from Yellowstone Lake, YNP, Wyoming, USA - YL17G09_36 | ecosystem: Environmental > Aquatic > Freshwater > Lake > Sediment | place: USA: Wyoming | collected... | reverse complement strand
TGGGTTGCTTTAATCACTTGGCCTTTAGAAAAATTTTTACCGACCCATAAACATTCTGCCCGCTCCTCCACCGCCAAACACTGATCCACCCTCTTGTTGACCACCACTAGAAGTAACTGTTGATACCACCACCTCGTCGCCTTCGGCCAAGCCTGAAAGGACTTCTGTTTGAGTGTCTGAAGTTAGACCTATTTCGACGCTGACTGTTTGTTCCTGTCTTCCCTTGATAACCCTGACGACGCTTTGATTTCCTTGTCTTTGAATAGCAGTTGAAGGAACCAGTAAAACATTGTTTTTAGTTTCCAGAATAATATTGGCGGTGGCTGCCATATTTGGCAGAATCTCCGGAGCTTCAGTATCTAATTTAATTACCACCGGATAATTAGTCACGCCGCTGGTCACTGTTCCTATACGGTCAACGGTCAAGACTTTACCGGTAAAGGTTTTGTCAGTAATACTATCTAATTCTATGGTCGCTTTTTGGCCTGGTTTAACTTTCGAGACATCTATTTCCGAGATATTGAAGGTGGCAATAGGAGTTCCTTCTGATTTGATGACGGCTATTCTTTGTCCGGAGTCAACCGAAGCACTTATAGTCATACCTGGTGAATAAGTAAGGTTGGTAATCATTCCTGACATTGGCGTGGTAACAACAGGCGAAACGGCCTGATAGGATAGCCAAGCACTGTTTAAGGCAACTTGAGTTTGGGAAATAACGTTTTGTTGATTTTTATATTTAGCCTCTGCGGCTAACCAATCATTTTCGGCAATACGAAATTGGGGAAGGTCTCTTTCTTCCTGGGCGTCATAACTGGAACTTTCGGCTAAATCTTTAAATGTTTTCCATTTAGTGAACATTTCCGAATGGAGAGAATATTGTGTAACCCTGGCGGACTCCAATGCATTTTTTGCAGAGAGATAACTTGACCAGGCAGAAGCCGCTTTTTGCTGAGCGTCAGAATCCAGGGTTATCTCCAGAATCCCTTGTCCAGAAGCCACCCTGTCTCCATCCTTAACAAAAACGTTTTTCACCAAACCATTGGCATTGGTGGTGATGTTGACAATATTGGCGGTTAAAATTTGCCCAGAGGCAGTAATTGAGGCAATTATCGTTCCCTTTTCGACCTTGGCGGTTTGATATTGGGATTGTGGCTGTCCGCTGCCTAAAATTCGCCAACCCATAAATCCGAAAACTACCACCAGGACAATTAATAATCCTGCCCTAAAACGGTTTTTAAATATTTGTTTAAGCAAACTGAAAACTTTTTCTTTGTTTAGCATCGCGAGCGTATATTATACTTCGGCACTTCGCCACGTCAGACGTGGCTTCGCTGGCCTCGCATTCGACCCACCATCTGGTGGGGAGAATCAGGCATCGCCCTAATCTTCTCTAGATTATATCAGGCAACTGAGAAAAGGCTGAGAAGAAAAGATTAAGAGTGTTTGAGAGGAAGACTAATGGTAAAAGTGGTTCCTTTCCCCAAACCGCTAGAGACTTCAACCGTCCCCTTATGTATTTCAATAATTCTTTTAGTCAGGGAAAGCCCCAAGCCAAAACCAGGCATATTCTCTTTTGAGCGTGATTGGTCCACCCGATAAAACCGGTCAAAAATATGAGGAATGTCTTCTTTAGAAATGCCAATACCAGTATCTTTAATTTTAATCACTAAGCTTCTTTTGCTTACTTTGGTAGTCACAACCACTTCGCCGTCTTGAGGGGTATATTTAATGGCATTGTCCAAAAAGATAAATACCATCTCTTCCAGGCTCTCTTTATGGGCGAGAATAGTTTGCTTTTTAAACTCGATTCTTATCTTGATATTTTTTTCTTTTGCCAGCGGCAAAATTTTTCGGTAGGCGTTTTTAAGTACCTCGGCGATTTCGATCTTCTTAAAAACAAGGTTGTGACCATTACTTTGAAAATTGACCAGGCTTAAAAGGTTATTTGACAGAGATTGTAGGCTATCAATATCTTCCAGATTGCTCCTGATCACTCTTTTCGCTTCTGGCAACGACATTTTTCTATCTCTTAAAGCGACTTCCATTGAAGTTTTAAGAGCCGTCAGGGGAGACCGGAGTTCGTGAGAGGCATCCGCCACAAATCTTTTTTGCTCTTCCAGTGATTCCTCAATAGGCTTAAGAGTCTTTCCCGCTAAAAAGTACCCCACCACGGCTGATACTCCCAAAATCACCCCATTGATCACTAACAAATTTAATCTCAGTCTATTTTTAGTTGCTTGAAGCTCTTCGACCGAGAAAAACCTAGACGATATTTCTCTTAGCCGCGGGGGCAAATCTTCAGGCCGTTCTGGAAAACGTTGGGGCAAAGGAATACCTAATTCTTCTGCCCTAAATCTTAATTCCGCCCGATGAAAGCCTCTTTCTAACTCTCGCACTGTCCCTAAATAAATCACGGTGCTAAAGAAAACACTCACCAGCATAATGATGAGTAAATACCAACCCGTTAGTTTTAACCTTGCCGATTTAAACATTACGGTTTGTCTCCTACCTTATAACCAAAGCCTCTTATAGTCTGGATTAAGGCTGGCTTATTTTTAAACGGTTTTTCAATTTTTTTTCTCAAATAACCGATATAAACTTCAACTGTGTTTGGTAAGACATCGGCATCATAATCCCAAACGTGGTTAATAATTTGGCCTTTAGTGAGCGTTTTATCTTGGTGTCTCAGGAGATATTCAAGAAGGGCAAATTCTTTTTTTGACAACTTGATTTGTTTTCCTGCCCGCCTTACTTCAAAAGTGATGGTGTCAAGACTTAAATCTTCAACTGTCAATACCGAGCTCAAACCATTTTTTGGCCTTCTCGTCAAAGCTCTAATTCTCGCCAAAAGCTCAGCAAAAGCGAATGGTTTTACTAAATAATCATCAGCGCCGACATTTAAGCCATTAATTTTATCTTCTAGCTGTCCTTTAGCAGTCAACATTAAAATAGGGGTATGAATGTTTTCCTCTTTTCGAAGTTTCTGGCAAATTTCCATGCCATCCATTTTGGGAAGCATTAAGTCTAAGATAATCACATCATAGTCTTCAGCAGCGGCTAAATCAAAGCCCTGTTCACCATCATAGGCCACATCAACCGCATAGGCTTCCTGTTCTAATCCTTTTTTAATGGAGTTGGCTACCTTGTGCTCGTCTTCAATAACGAGAATCTTCATTTCGAAGCATATTATACCAATTTCCTGAGAAAAAGCTGAGATTTTCTTAGAAGCTCTCTTTTTATTCAATCACGTAATAACCTGAAGACCTGACACCCTTAAGCATCTCTTTTAGTTCACCAAACATATTGCCTAAAGATTCACCCAAACCAACCGCTCTGACTTCGCTTTTACCACTCACTAGAAAATAATATTCCAAAGACATCTGCCAACCTGGGGGTGGTCGCTCGGCAAAGAACTCGCCACTGACGTCATAGGCCACTCCTTCTTTCCAATCCTGACAATCATATTCACACTTCCCTTCCTTCCGCTGGCAAAGAGGTTTCCCTTCGGTGTTTAATAACCTCAAGCGACCTTGGGCTTTCTGGGAAAGGACGGAACTGACATCGGTAATAAACAAATGTCTTCCAAGGGGACAACCACAACAAGGATCTTCCGCCGGACATTCTTTCTTTTCACAAACCGCCGGCTCAGGCGAAACCTTACCCCTAATCACTAATTTCTGGCCATTATAACCAAGTTTATTGTTCAGTACCTGACTTGGCGCCAGGCCCTCTTCTATTTTCTCCCCTGGCAAGCCCGGTCTGCCTCCACCTAGTCGCATAAAAATAATGAGACAAACAATCAATGATAAAATGGGGATAACAAAACTGAAGGTAATCACTAGGGATTTTAGAAATGTCTCTCTGCTAAGCTTTTGGGCAGCCTTTGCCATTTTAGTCTATCTTACATCCTCTTCTTCTCCGGTGTCAAAACATAACATTCTCACCAGACTAAAGTCTGGTGTTTCACCCCTAAGGGAGAATGTTTTCTTAGTTCAATTCATCCCCGATTTGAAAATCGGGGTATTCTTGAACTGTCGAATCAAGCCTTCCTCACTTTCGGACCACCGGGCGTGTCTTCTATTAACCACCCTAATGCCTCCATTTTCTTTCTCACCTCATCTGCCTCTTGCCATTTCCCCTGATTTCTCAATTCTTCCCTCTTTTCCGCCAACTCTTTTACCATAACGGGAATTTTTACTTTTTTAACTTCGGTAAGTTTTAGGCCTAAAACCATATCCCAATCCTTTAATAATTTATACTTTTCTCCGTCTGTAATCACTTTATCATTAACCATTCTCCATAATGTGGCAAGTGCTTGAGGCATCTGTAAATCATTTGCCAATGCTAGCTTAAAGCTATTGTTGAAACCTTGTGCCTGAACTGATAGGCCGATAAATTTCTTTTTTTTATCCCATTCTTGTACTCGATCTCTTAATTTATTTAAAGCAGTCCTTGCTCCCTCCAAACTCTCCCAAGTAAAATTGAGGTTGGTTCGATAGTGAGCGGTCAAGCAAAGATAGCGAAAGGCTAAGGGGTCAAAACCCTTATCAATTAAATCCTGAAGAAGATAATAATTACCCTTCGATTTACTCATTTTCTTGCCATCAACCAGATTATGGCGGATATGAACCCAATAACGGACGAATGTTTTGCCGGTAGCTGCTTCTGATTGGGCAATTTCATTCTCATGGTGGGGGAAAATGTTGTCTTCGCCGCCAGAGTGAATGTCTAGTGTCGGCCCCAAATACTTCATTGACATCGCCGAACATTCAATGTGCCAGCCAGGATAACCCACTCCCCACGGCGAATCCCAATGCATCAGGTGTTTTGGGTCTTTTATCCAAAGGGCAAAGTCAAAAGGATGACGTTTCTCTTTAATCGGCTCTAACCTCACCCCGGCGCGCAACTGGTCTAACTTCTTCCCAGAGAGCTTGCCATAGTTTTTAAATTTCGAAATCTCATAGACAAAATACTTCTCTCCCGCCCAATAGGTATAGCCTTTCTTCTCGAGAATCTTGATCAAGTCAATCATCGCTTGGATGTGCTCGGTGGCTTTGGGGACAACGTGGGGCGGGAGGAGATTCAACCTTTCCCTGTCTTTAAAGAACGCTTGGGTATAAAACTCGGCAATCTCCTCAGGCGTCTTTTTCTCCCTCTTGGCCGCTACCGCCATTCTGTCTTCACCGGTGTCAGCCGCGAGTAAGTCATCCTCGGTTAAGTGACCCACGTCAGTAATATTCATCACCTGCTCGACTTTGTAACCATTATATTCAAGGGTCCGCCGGAGAAGGTCAGAGACAAGATAGCGCCACATATTGCCAATGTGGGCATAGAAATAAACCGTCGGTCCACAATCATACATCCGAACAAAATCGGACTTTAACGGCTTGAACTCTTCAATCTTTTTACTTAGAGTATTATAAAGTTTAATTTTCATTTTTGATTATCCAGAAATCCTCTTGCCCAGCTCCGGCTTCGCTTCTTCTTGAGCGGCTTTGATTCTTCTTCCCCAAAAACCCCTCGGTTTTCCTGATGGTTCTTTCAACGGCTCTTGAGGAGCGACTGCCTCGGGTGGCTGAGCATCACTAGCTTGCTCCCGCCGCCGCTGTGTTTCCTCTTCCCTTAGCCTTTGTCTCTCTCTGATTTCTCTCTCTAATTCCTGCCTCAACTGGGCTATTTGTTGTTGTTCTGCCAACTCTTTCTCTGGCTTCGACCTTTCTGGTTTGATTTCTGTTGGTTGAGGTAATGTCTTTTCTTGACCGGCCCCACTTTTAAAAGCGGTTATTCCCACCTGTTCCATTGCCTGACTAGCCACGCCCTTTGGCACTTCCTTGATTTCCTCAACGACTCCTTCTCCTAGTTGCTTTATTTGGCGGGCAATGTCCGCCGGAATCTTTTTGGCCATCTTAGGCTAATTCTAGCATAAAAATAACCTTCTTAAAATTCCTCTTGACAGAAGTGAAAATTTTCCTTAGGCTAGAGACATATGACAGAGGAAACTGCCGAAGAGAAAGAGAAAAGAATTCTAGCAGAAAAAACGGAAGTAGCAAGTTCCTCTAGCGCATATATTAGGGCTGGAGCACTTTCTGGCGCTGAATTAGAGCGGACCAGTGAACATCATCCCGCCTTTTTTTATCCTCTCGGGTGGGGTGACCAAATTGGATTGGGACAACAAAGAGTTTAACCTTAGTAATCTCTTCTTCCTTCAATCGCCCGAGAAAGAGTGACTTCATCGGCATATTCTAAGTCCGCTCCGACCGGCAGGCCGTGAGCCAAACGGGTGACTTTAATCCCAAGAGGCTTAATTAAGCGGGCAATATACATCGCCGTCGCCTCACCTTCCATGTTGGGATTGGTTGCCAGAATGATTTCTTTTACTTCACTATTTTTCAACCGCGGTAGGAGTTCACCAATATGGAGCTCATCCGGACCAATATTATTCAGCGGCGAAATCGCCCCATGAAGGACATGATAGATGCCTTTGTAATCACCGGTTTTCTCTAAAGCCAGAATGTCTAGTGGTTGCTCAACAATACAGATGGTCTCTTTATCACGGTTCTGGTCAGAACAAATCGGGCAGGGATCCTTTTCGGCAATATTCAGGCAAATCGAACAAAGGACGGTGTTTTTCTTAAGCGTCCCTAAGGCATCGGCAAACTCATCAAGTTGCTTTTGGGGGACATGAAGTAAATAAAAAGTTAGCCTTTGAGCGGTCTTCGGGCCAATCCCCGGTAATTTTTCAAAGGCTTCAATCAATTTCCGAACCGGTTTGGGAAGATTCATCAAGAAGATTATAACATTCTCACCAGACTAAAGTCTGGTGTTTCATTTCCCTAATAATCCCTGGAGTCCCCCGCCCATACTTTGAAGTTTTCTCGCCGCCACTTCTTGGGATTTCTTAATCCCCTTGTTCAAAACCTCAACCAGAGTTCGATTCTCAATTCCTTTAACCGAGAGCTCTTTAATTTTTTGGTCGCCGGTGATAACCACCCGGACGTCATCTTCGTCGACGGTTACTTCTTCAGCGGCTAATTCCCGCTGAATCGCCATCGCCTGGTCTCTCATCCTTTTCAGATCTCGAATTTGCTGTAATTTATCAAGCATAGGATTTTAGTGAACACCGTTGCCGAAAATCTCTTCGGCGGCTTTAATTATATCAGCATCGGCGTCAGAACTGAAGTCATCAACTATTTCCTCACCAGGATTGGCTTCTATTTGTGCCTGAGGGGCTGATTTTTGGCCAAGCACACACCGTAGTTTAATCGGTACTCCCAAAATCTGCCCGGCTATTTCCTCGACCACGGTACGGCATTTTTCACTCTCCAATCTTTCCTTATGAAACTTGTAAAAAACCTCGAGGGTTAAAAACTCCCCCTCGACCTTACTCGGCCGAGCCGCTCGCAGTAGGGCCTCGACTGAATGGTTTAAGGGACGAACTCCCGCTAGGAGTTCTTCCCAACGATTCCGAATCTCATTCAGTTTCTTGATCCCGTCCTTCGAACCACCTGATGATGGTGGATTGGTCGTTGGCTCTTTAGCTTCATTTTTCTCCTCTCCACTGCACCATTCAACTACTACCAATTCAACCGGCAGTTGAGGGATAGGACTGGTTTTGATTTCATTCGCCGCCCGCGAAAAAAGTCTAATTAGCTCCTTCAACTCTTCCAGTGAAAGGGCCTCAATTTCTTTAGCCGGCGTAATTCCTTCCATACCAACCTTAGCCAATAATCCCAGGCGCAGGTTATCTAAAATCTCCTGAATATAAACCGTCAAATCTCCTCCAATCATTACCACCCGGTCGATTTCCTCAAGGGCAGGCTTTGCTTCTCTCTTAGCCATGATCGCTAAAAGCTTCTCTGGGGCTAGGCTTTCAATCTTTCCCAAGAGTTCTTTGGTCGCTTTTAAAGTAATCTTTTTGCCACCGAAAGAAAGTTGTTCCAAAATTTTATGGGCATCACGAAAACTGCCATCAACCGACTTGGCAATTTCTTCCAAAACCCCTTTCTCTGGCTTGAGCCCCTCTCCCTTAACCGCCCGTTTAAGAGGACCACTGATTATTTCTTCTGTTTTGGCTTTTCTGAAATTAAAGCGGGTGCAACGAGAAATAATTGTCTTGGGTAACTTCTCGGGAGCGGTCGTACAGAGAATAAAGACGGCGTGGGCTGGTGGTTCTTCTAAAGTCTTTAAGAGGGCGTTAAAAGCTTCGGTGGTAAGCATATGGACCTCATCAATAATATAGACCTTATATTTTGTCCGGGCTGGGGCGAGTTTAATCTTCTCCCTCAGATTGCGAATATCGTCAATCCCTCGGTTAGAAGCGGCGTCAATCTCAATCAGGTCTAACGCACTCCCGTTAGTAATTTCTTGACAAATTTGGCAACGGTTACAAGGTTTTTGACCTTTACTTTGACAATTAATTGCCTTGGCCACAATTCTGGCAGCGGAAGTTTTTCCCGTCCCTCTCGGGCCGGAGAAAAGAAGAGCGTGAGGCACCTTGCCCGAACGGAGAACCCTTCCTAAACCTTCCTGAACATCAACCAAGTCAAGCTCGTCTATTTTTTGCGGTCGATATTTCAGATAGAAGGTTCTTGATTCCATGTTCTAAAAGAAAACCAATTTCTAAATCACGATTTTTCGCGATTTCAGGACAGATAACCACGTCGCCCAGTCTCACCACTTTATCAGGGACAAAATAAAAAGCCCGCCCTTTGAGCTGAGAAAATGACAAAACACTCGTTGGCTTGTTTAAACTGCGATATTTTTTGTTGAGTTTCCTTATTTCCTCGGAGCCAACAAAAGCGACACTGACTTCCGCTTTGCCCACCCGGTTTTTTTTCAAAATTTGCAAAACCTTCTCGCGGACTATTTCTTCATCAATGCCGAACTTCTCAGCCGACTTAATTAAAACGGAAATCATCTGAAGCTGTCAACTAACAATAAATATATCAGAGTGTATCAGTGAACAAATAAAAATTTCTAATTCGAGAAATTCGGTTACCGATCTACTTAGCTAAGTAACTTTTTAACTACTTCGGCAATCGTCTTACCATCAGCCCGTCCTTTTACCTTGGCCATAACAGCCCCCATTACTTTTCCAAAATCCTTGGCACCAACCGCCCCAGTCTCCTCAATGGTCTCTTTGATAATCTCCTCCAATTCTTCAGGAGGCATTTGTTGAGGAAGATATTTATTCAAAATACCCAACTCCGCTTCTTCCTTCTTGACTAAATCGTCCCTCTTCCCCTGTTTATAAGCCTCGATCGCCTCCTGCCTTTTTTTTACCTCTTTCCTGATGACGCCAATCACGTCTTCGTCAGGCAGGCTTTTATCTTGAAGCTTCTGCCTCAGTTCGATCTCTTTATTGTGAACCTCCGACAATAAAAGCCGCAGAGTAGAAACCCTAATCTCGTCTTTCTCTTTTAGGGCCTGGTTTAAGTTTGTTTGGAGCTGGTCTTTTAACATTACCATCTCGGCCTTCCTCTTCTTATAGCGGCCAATTTTTCTTTTTTCTTAAGAGAAGGCGGCTTATAAAATTCTCGTTCCTTTAGCTCGACCAAGATTTGATCAGACTGAACTTTCTTGCGAAATTTGGCAATGAGTCTATCGTCGCTTTCTCCCGGCTTCTTCCGAACCACCGTTGCCACTTCATAAAACACCCCCCTCCTCTAGCCTTTTTTTAACACACTGATGATACCCTTTAATTGTTTTCCATCCACCAAGCAAATGAAGGTGGAGATGAAAAATCTCTTGCTCTCCTAGTTTACCACAATTAAACATCAGTTTATAGCCCTTGGAGCCCCTTTTGCTCGGCAATCTTTTTTGCCCGCAAAATCATTTCCCCTAAGATTCCTGCATCTCCTTCTTCTACCGTCTGAATGCCTTCAATGTGCTTCCGGGAAACAATTAAAATATGGACCGGGGCGATGGGCCTGATATCCGGAAAGGCGACGAAGTGGCTATTCTGATAAACGAAATCCGTGGGAATTTCCCCTCTGGCAATTTTACAAAAGATACAGTCTTTCATCCTTTCACTTTTTTTTTAAAACCTCAATCATTTCTTCTAGACTTAATTTCGTCGGCCGCATCTTAGGGTTGGCTGAGGCCTCGTTAAGCAACAATTGTTTACTGGCATGAAGAAACCAGTCAGATTTTGGGTCCATTTTTCTCACTTTATTGTACGCCTTAGTTAAATCTACTTTTGAGTCAGGGCGAGAATAAACCCGCACCCCACCGGTATCCGAGCTCTTCTTCACGACCAAGATATAACCCTTAGCCTCGCCTCGCCAAATGACGTTTTGGTTACCCGATTCCACCGCAATTGCTTCTCCCCATGGGGTTTGGAAATGAATTCCCTTGGTCAACTCTTCATCGGCTTTGACCTGATTCTTTAGCCCCAGTAAGACCGCATCGAGGGCTTCCATGCCAAAATTAACGACCGCCTCATCCGTCTTCGCTAGACCCTTCAAGTCTTCGATCAAATTATGAAGGTAAAACTGATAACGATCTTCTTTAACTTCTTGCCAATCCAAATCTCGGGCATTATCTTTCTGAGTCACCACTTCGACCAGTTTTTCTAGAGCTCTTTCCTCTAGGGGTTTCAATTGCTCTCCTTTCCGTTCTTTTTTAATATACTCAAAGCAAAGCATCGCTGCCGATAGATAATCGGCCGTCTGATGGTGATCCAATTTACCCCGACCAGTATCAACGTATAAAATATCAGGGTTGGCATCCACATCTTCTACTTCACCCGCCGGCGCAAAACCCACCCCTGCTTTTTCCCACCCCGGCAAAAAGCGCTTAATCAACCAAATTGCCGCGACGGCATCCAAATCAGGATTAAGATGAGTGATTATTTTCTTCATCGTCGTTATTTTATCATACTAACTTGACTACCACCCGGGCGATTTTTTTCGGATCATGACGAAGAAGGTTTCCCCTCTGGGAAAAATCATTAACAATGACTTTCAGTCCGAATTCTTTCCCTTTTTCTAAATCATTTCTCACTGGCTCTGATTTATGTCTTTTATACCAACGCATAATCTTTGGTGTCGCCCTCACCTTCCGGCTGATTAAAACATAGGCCAATTTTTGCCTGGCTGGTCCGAGATAATTCTGCACTTCCCTGACAAAATCACCCGCTTTAAACCCGTCTGTCTCGCCATGTTTCGTCATTAAATTGACAATCAAGGCGACATTCGCTCTTGACTGTTTAATCGCCCGGTTTACCCCCATAACCAAAAGATTTGGGACAAGAGAAGTGTAAAGATCACCCGGCCCCATGACGATTAAATCGGCTCCTAAAATCGCCTCTCTCGTCCCAGGAAAAATCCTTCCCCGGGGAGAGAGATAAACCTCTTCAATCGGTACCTCCGGTTTGATGTCTCTGACGTCAATGTTCGTTTCTCCCCGAATGATGGTGCCATCCTTGAGGCAGGCCACTAATTCAGTCTTACTGGTGGTGACGGGCAAAACTTGACCGGTGATTTCAAGAAAACTGGCCGCTTCGGAAATGGCCACTTCCGTCCGACCCGTAATCTGCATGAGGGCGGCTAAGAGAAGATTGCCCACTGAATGGCCGGCTAATTCTCCATTATTAAAACGAAAATCAAAAAGCTTGGAAAGAGTGTTCTTTTTCAAATGGAGAGCCGATAGAGCCAAAAGGGCGCGACGGATATCACCGGGTGGCAAGATGCCTAATTCTTGCCGCAATCTCCCGCTCGACCCGCCAGAATCAGACATCGCCACGACCGCCGCTAACTCGACCGGATATTGACGGAGACCAAGAAGAACTTGATAAGTTCCGGTGCCGCCACCAATAACGACAATTTTCGGCTTCTTTTTACTCATTGGCCAGTCGCTTAATCGCCTGCCCTAGAGTCAAGAGGGCCGTTTTCTTTTCTTGCCTCTTTTTCCACTCAACCTTGTCGCCAGTTTTCTCTGAAACCACTAATCGGACGGGGATACCAATCAAATCCGCATCGGCAAACTTCACTCCCGCCGAGGCCTCTTCCCGATCATCATAAAGAACCTCGAGCCTTGACTTCACCAGCTTGTCATAAACTGAGTCTGCCACCTTCTTGCTTGACGGATCAACAACCACTAAATGTGCCTGATAGGGCGCCACCCTTTCCGGCCAGATAATACCTTTCTCGTCGTGGTGGGTCTCAACAATACAGGCCATTGATCGCTCAATGCTAATACCGTAAGACCCCATCCAAAGCAGCTTTTTCTTACCGTCCTTGTCGGTAAAATAGCCCTTCTGGGGTTTGGTGTAGAAATGATCAATCTTAAAACAATGTCCCCACTCAAAGCCCGTTTTCATTCTCAATTTACCACGCTTACATTGACTACAAGAGTCATCTTCCTTAGCCTCGGCAATATCGGCCAAAAGTTCATACTTGAAATCCCGACCATAATTAACATTGAATGAGTCGGTCTTTTTTTCTTTTCGGCCACCAATGTAATTCTTCACCATTGGTAAACCTAAATCACCAATAAAGGTGACGCCTTTGATTCCCCAAGAATGGACATAGCCTGGTTTGGTACCGATTTTCTTCAAATCCTTCTCTTCGGCCGGTGTTAATTCCTCAACGTCTAGGGCCCGCTTTAGTTTTACCTCATTGACACTCTGGTCTCCTCGGAGAGAGGCAATAATAATTCTTCCTTTTTCATCTTTATAAACCACATTTTTTAAATAGCACCAGAGGGGCTCATCATAGTGTTTGGTATTATCTTCCATTGTCTGTACCCACTCTGGCTGATTAATTATCTTGAAAGGTTTCTCTTTCTCCTTAGGATTAAGGGGCGCTCTCCTGAATTCGGCTTTCTCAATGTTGGCGGCATAGCCACACTTATCACAAACAAAATAGACTTGATCGCCATCTGGCGATTCGACTTGAAACTCATGAGAAAGGGTTCCCCCAATCGCTCCCGAATCAGCTACTACCGGCGTCACTTTCAGTCCTAACTTTTCGGCGATGTGCAGGTAGGCATCATAGAACTTCTGGTAACTTTTCATAAACTGCTTTTCGTCGGCACAGAAATTGTAAGCGTCTTTCATCATAAACTCCCGTACCCGCATAATGGCTCCCCGCGGCCGTTTATCATCACGAAATTTCTGGGAGAATTGGTAGATTTCTAAAGGGAGATCTTTGTAAGAAGGCGAAAACATCTTGACTAACTCAACCATCACTCCTTCGGCGGTCGCCCCGATGGCAAAAGTCGCTCCATGATGGTCATCAACCACCAACATTTCCTCGCCAAAAGCCTGGTCACGATTGGTCGCCTGCCAGATTTCAATCGGATGAAGGGTAGGGCTGACTAGCTTCTGACAGCCAATCATCTTCATCTCCTCATCAATTATCTGGTAAATCTTCTCCCAAACCCGCATTCCTAAAGGTAAAAACGCCCAGCGGCCAGTAGAAATCCGGCGAATAAAACCGCCTTTAACTAAGTATTTATGACTTACCAATTGAGCATCGGCAGAGAAAGTTTTGATAGTTTTCCCAAAGAGTTGCGAATACCTCATTGGCGATTATTATATTGAGAAAAAACTAAAGAAGCAAATCTCTAGAAAAGAAAGAACCCTGTATCAGATCATTGGTTTTGTCCTAATACAGGGTTCGGCTCTCGCGAGATTAGTCTTGTTGGCGATGACGGGCATCGTTCCTCTTTGCCCTCCCGGCCACAATCATAACAAAAACAAAGAGCAAAAGGGGGAAACCCGCACAGCCACCAACAATCTCACCTACAAGCCTCTTTATCATCTCCTACCTCCCTTCTTCCTTTCTCTTCTCCTGTCCCTCTAACCCGAAGGATCAAGATAAAAATGGCTCCAAGCGGCACCCATATCGGCGCCAGTATCAAGAGGAGTATCAAGATGATTATGCAGCCAACAACTCCTATCCCCGTCTTCCAAATTTCCATCTCTCGTTTCCTTTCCTTACCCTGTATGCTGCAAGGTGCAATGTTGTCGGTCCCTCTATGGGATTGCGAAAAACCCCTGAGAAACTTACTTTGGATTTGGCTCAATCTTACTAAAAACAGAAGAAAATTTCAATCCTATGGGACTTGAATGGGAGAGGTGTGGCTTATGGTAAAACCGAGCGGAGGCGGGGTAAAAAATCAGTCGTACCGACTATCCGGACGATATCATTGATAGTGACTAAAGAAAGCAAGGCAAGGAGAACGGCCATGCCAGCGGCATTGACCCAACGCTCAAAGGAAGGCCGCGGGCGGCGACGGGTAATCAACTCGTAACCGATAAAAACTAACTTACCTCCGTCTAAAGCAGGAAAAGGCAAAATATTGATAATCATTAGGTTAATGGAAAGAATGCCGGTAAACTGAAGGATGCTTAAGACTCCGGATTGGGCGACGGTTCCCGTGATTTGAAAGATACCCACCGGCCCGGCTATTTCCCGCGGCACCACTCCCCGCATCACTAAATCAGCCGCCATTTTACCCAATGAACCAACAATAAGAGTCGTCCAACCAAAAGCTTCTTTTAACCCCTCGACGGCGCCGCGAAACGGCATCTGCCAAAAGGCATATTTCTTTATCTCAAAGTTAGAAATCACTACTCCCAATGGCCCTTCACCCTGGGGTGGGCTTTCCCGAGGGGTAATCAAGAAGATTAAATTGTTATCCTGACAGCTAAACTCTCCACCCCCACCACCTAAAACTTTTTCTAAGCAAGGATTGTCTTCTTCTCTCGCGACGGTAATTTTTATTTCCCTTCCTTTTTTCTCATCAATTAACCGAGTAAATTGTTTAAGCTCTTTTATCGGCTGCTCGTCAACCGCGAGAACAATATCGCCTTCTTTTAGGCCCAATTCCCCTGCAGGCGAATTGGGGACAATGCCGACGACTTTTACCTTATCAGTAGGAGTGGGAATGCCGGAAACGGAATAAACTATCGAGAAAACAAAAATGGCTAAAAGAAAATTGGCGAAAACGCCGGCGACAATCACCGCCGCCCGAGCCTTTTTCGACTTCATCCAGAAAGCCCCTTTTGATTTCTCTCGAATCGCCTCTTCTAGTTCTTCCCCATACAACCTCACAAAGCCCCCAAAAGGAACCCAGTTGAGTGAATAGACCGTCTCGCCTATTTTCTTCCCCACAATTCTTGGGGGATAACCAAGACCGAACTCTTCCACCTTTATCCCCGCTCTCTTGGCGGCTAAAAAATGGCCCAGCTCATGAGTAAGAATCAAAACTGAAAGCGTGATGAGGGAAACAACTATTGTCAGAATCATTAAACTCCAAGTAGCTCTGCTTCTTTTTGTTTACCTATTTCCTCAATTTTCTGGTTGAACTCACCAGTGAGTTTTTGTAGTGCCTCTTCCTGGCGGAACTTTTCGTCTTCATTCAATTCTTTAGCCTCGAATTGCCGCTTAATGTGCATCATCTTATCGTGCCTCACTTGACGAATGGTAACTTTGCCTGCCTCTAGTTTTTGTCCCAAAACCTTAACAAATTCTCGACGTCTTTCCTCCGTTAAAGGAGGAATATTAACCCGGATGACATTTTCGTCCACAACCGGATTAAGGCCTAAGTCTCGATTGGTGGCAATTGCTCGTTCGATATTCTTAATGATTGTTTGGTCGAAGGGAGTAATCAGGAGTTGATTAGGGCTAGGGACAGTAATTGTGGCCAGCTCGACCAGGGGCATTACCGTCTCATAGGCCTCTACTTTGATATTTTCCACCAACGCCGACGTCACTCGTCCTGTTTTAATCATCGCTAAATCTTGGCGCAGGACCTCTAGCGCCTTTTCCATTTTTTGATGAATATCGTCCAGTTTACCCTCCTAATTCAAATCTTTTGATTTCCTTAACGACAATATTCTCTCCGGTTTTACCAATCGTTTCTTTAATTAAATCCTCAACCGTCCTTTTTTCATCCCTGATGTAGGGTTGTTTAAGCAACTCTTTGACATTCTTGGGGTTCATCGCCGCCACTTGCAAAGTTAACTCATGAACCAATTGTTTAAACTCCTTTGTCCGGGCAACAAAATCTGTCTCGCAGGCAACTGAGGCAACAGAAACGACTCTGCCTTCATCATGACTATAAGTGCCGATAAAACCTTTACTCGTTTCTCGTCCGGCCCTTTTGGCAGCAGACTCGATTCCTTTCTTACGCAGCCATTCTTCAGCTTTTTTCAAATCACCTCTCGTCTTCTCCAGGGCCTGGCGACAATCCGCCACTCCTGCTTTAGTTTTTGTCCGTAGTTTTTTAATTTGGTCTAAAGAGATTTCAGTCATCTTTTTTCTTTCCCTTCTTCTTGGCCGCCCCTTTTCCCTTTTGAACTGCCGCCGCAACCGCCTCAACAATAATTTTAATCGAACCGACGGCATCGTCGTTAGCCGGTATGATATAGTCTATCAAATCCGGATTAGAATTGGAATCAACAATAGCCACAACCGCTATCCCTTTTTGGTTTGCCTCCCTAACCGCCGCTTCTTCTTTCTTAGTATCAACCACAAAAATTGCCTCCGGTAATTCCTCTAAACTTTCTAAACCACCAAATAATTTCTCTAGCCGAGCAATTTCCCGGTCGATTAAAATCTGTTCTTTTTTCGTGTATTTCTTGTATTCTCCTTTTTCTTTCTTCTCCTTCATTTCGGTTAACTTCCTGATACTTTTCTTAAGCTGATCCCAGTTGGTAATGACTCCCCCCAGCCAACGCTCGGCCACAAAAGGCGTTCCCGCCTTTTTCGCCTCTTCTTTAATAATCGCCTTGGCCTGACGTTTAGTGCCGACAAAAACAACCGTTTTTCCTGCGACAGTCAGTTTCCGAAGATACTCACAGGCTTCATCTAGTCCTTCTTTCGTCTTGGCCAAATCAAAAATATGAATTCCGTCACGGACGGCATAGAGATAGGGCTTCATTTTGGGATGCCAACGCCTGGCCTGATGACCAAAGTGACATCCTGCTTCTAATAAATCCTTAAGGGATATTTTTGAATCTGACATTAGCGAATCCTCCCTCAACCCTTTGGGTTGAGGAATTCTTCATTCGTGGTTGCGCTACCCCGACTTCTTCGGGGCGGCGACTCAGGTTGAAATTTCAACCTTCGTCTTGCAACCGATGAATTAAAACCTTGGCGCCACTTAAGCAACTAATAATGATACCAATTTAGTGTCGCTCGTTTCCTTAAACCTCTATCCGGAGGGGGCCGTCAGGAAACTTCATCCGGATATGTGTGATGGACGAATTTTACCACAAACCTTAAGGCTTAACAAGTCTCTCCGTGTCTCTCAGTACCTCTTCTATCTCGTCTTGGAGTTTTTCTATAAATCTTCCGTCTTTGATAAAAGGCAGGTTAACCCTGACATTCTCCAAGGCCCCATAAACCGCGGCCGTCGCCAATTCAATCGCGCAAAAAGCATCCGACCGGAGGTTCTGATTCCCATGTTCGGAAGCGTAGACAGCTGCTTTCAAAACCGCCAAAGATTTTGCCGCCGTCTCTAAAGGAACTTCGGCCGCCATCTTGATTGCCTGCTGGCTCCCCTTAGTGCTGATCACCGCCATGAAGGCTTCCGTGTCGGCATCAACAAGTTTTGTTAACTCTTCCTGTAACTTTAAGGTCTCTCGGTTTAGTCTTTTAAACTCTTCTTCTACCTCTTTATATTTTTCCTTACCAATCGTTAGGGCCGCCACTTTATTCACCAGCGCCGCCGCCATTACCCCAGCTAGTGCCGAGGCACTCCCTCCTCCTGGCGCCGGTTTTTTGGAGGCCAATTCTTCTAAGAATTGTTTTATTTTTTGATCGGCTAATTTCATTTTTCTCTTTCTCTTACTTAAAAAGCGGTACCCGAACTTTTCAATCTTTCTTCTAAAATTTGTTCTTTTTTAAAATTAATTAACTGAAGTTCCTCTAAATTAATCCCTGCCAGAGCTGCCTTTGGGACCATCCCGTAAATCTCCGATCCCAAAACTTTCACGCTCCGTTTCGCCGCTTCGGCTTTAATCTTTCGAAAAACCACATCCATATTTGCCTTTTCAAAATCACAAAGGTTTATAGAGACCTGGACATAACCCTTATCTCTAATCTCAAATCCTAAAGCTTTTACTGCAGGAAAGCCACCGTCTTTTTCTCGGACCAACTTGGCTAGCTCTTTAGCGATTTGAACATCATGAGTGTCAAGGTTAACATTGTAAGCAATCAAGAATTTCCTCGCCCCGACGACCATCGCCCCAGCTGTGGGATGCATCTTGGTTGGACCAAAATCCGGCTTTCGGTCAGGATTAGCCTCAATCTCTTTTCTCAAACCTTCATAATCACCTCGACGAACATCGGCTAAATTAATTCTCTCTGGCCTCGTCGCCGCCGCTTCATAAAGATAAACCGGAATTTTTAACTCTTCACCTACTTTTTCTCCCAAGCGCTTGGCTAAAAGAACACACTCTTCCATGGTAACATCGCTGATGGGAATAAACGGCACCACATCGGTCGCGCCAATCCGGGGGTGTTCTCCTCGATGCTTTTCCATATCAATCAACTCTGTCGCCTTTCTGATCATTTCCCAGACCGATTGGAAAACGGCTTCCGGTTCACCGACAATGGTCGTCAGCATCCGGTTATGATCAGGGTCTGATTCGATATCCAGAATTTTTACCCCTTTAATTCTTCCAGCATCAACAATGGCCTGAATTTTCTTTTTATCTCTTCCCTCCGAGAAATTAGGAACACATTCAATTAGTTTTGTCATTTCTTCCGCCTTTCTATCTGTTTAAACTTTGGGTGGAGCCTTATCTGTCTTAAAATTTCTCTCGTGACTTTCTCTTTTCCTTGTTCACCCTCTACTATTTTAACTAACTGGGGGAATTTTTTCGCTAACCATTCATATGTTTTCCACGCCTTCCGGAGTTTGTCCTCCTTTTCAAATAATTCAAAATTAAAACGATCAGGCTTAAGCCTTTTAACACAAATCCCCGGTGAAACCCGCAAGAAAATACTTAAATCTGGCAAGAAACAATAACGGTGAAGCTGTAAAAGCCATTGACGACTCAAATCAACCGAACCAAAGGCAATTGTTGACCAAAGAAAGCGATCAGCAACCAAAATATTGCCATCGCTTAGAATTGGCGCAATCTCTCTATCAACGTGATGACTACGATCTGCCACAAAGAGAAGTTGAAGGGCCTCTGGAGGTAACTTATAAACTCCACTTAGAGTACCCCGAATCAACCCTCCCACGACATTATCCGTTGGTTCACTCGTCTTATAAGCTTTATATCCTTTCTTTAAAAGCCTTTCTCGAACCAAATTCACCTGGGTTGACATCCCTGAGCCATCAAGCCCTTCAATATCAATAAAAAAACCAGGATGAGAGTGAACTTTCATTTCTAAATATTATAGCAGATGTTATTTTTTCTTGACCTTTTTATACTTAGGGTGGCGGAAAATGTGGGTCAGAATGGTCGCGGTGACTTCTTGAGGTGTCTGTTCGCCATCAACTACCGCCATATTCGTCCACCAATATTTAGAAACTAAAGAATGAAAGGCATCCCAGGCCTGCTCAAGTTTTTCTTCCTCTTCAAAAAGCTCAATTCCTTGGCGCTCCTTGGCAATCCGCTCGAGACAAATTCCTGGTGAAACTTCAATAAAGATTGTTAAATCAGGGAGAATAAAATCTTTATTTAAAGAAAGTAACCATTCTCGATCAAGTTCAACAGAACCAAAAGCAACTGAAGACCAAGCATAACGGTCAGTAATCACCATCTCTCCTTTTTCTAGGCGAGGAATAACTTCGACATTCAAATGCCGGCCTCTGTCAGCCGCAAAAAGAAGTTGAATTGAAGCCGGTGGTAAAGAATTAAACTGTCCCATCAAGGCTTCTTGAGTCAATTTACCAATTGGCCCTTTACTTGGCTCTTTAGTCATGTAGGCCTTGACTTTCTCTTCGGCCAAAGCCCTGACGACACGTCTCACTTGAGTGCTCGACCCACTACCGTCAAGCCCTTCAATATCAATAAAAAACCCTGGATAGTTATGGATTTTCATTTCACCATTCTTCTTCTGGGCAGGAGAAAAAGAAGAAGTGCCTACCTTACTTCCACTAATACTATTAATATATAAAGGCCGTCAACTAGCAATAAATGGGTCAAAATGATTCCTTGTCTTCCGCAACTACTTAACCTTATGATAAAACTTTGATATAATTGAGGTTTGATGGACGAAGCAACTCAAGATGAGAAGGTTATAACCCCTTCGCAATTTAAAGAAGCCAATGCCGCCAGGGCGGAAGAATTAATGGCCCAAGTCGAAAGCCGCTTGGTAAAAATTGACAATCCCCTTTCTCCAAAAACTATTTCAATATTAAGAGAAAATAGCGCCTTTGTTTTCTTTCCGGAAAGCAATGTGGAAATTCAAGAACAAGAAGCGATGCTCGAACTTTTAAGTTTATTTGCCCATAACACCTATCAATCTGAAGATAGAAAAAACGGCACCTTGAGAAAACTAGGAGGAGTCAATATTGAAACTCACTGGAGAGTAAACGTTCTTGGTGAAGATTTTTTGATTTTGACCAGCAATGGCCGGGTAGACTTAGAAAATGATGAGATAAAATCTGCCCTCAATCAATTTCTCACAAGGGAGGTCGAGGCAGGAAATTGTACAGAAACCATTATCAATTGCCTTGGCCAGGGTCGGGGTCCACGACTACTTGTCTGTACCGAAAATTCAGGAATAATTTTAGAGATAAACTCTAGTAGAAATGGTAAGGAATTTATTGTCAGTACCCCTGCTTCCGAAAAAACATTTAACCTAGAGGGAGAGGCCACCAACGCTTCTGCTCTTTTCCGCTCATTTGAAAGCTTAGTCAATTCCTATATTTATCCGCCAAGGGTTGAAATCGATTTTGGAGAAGATACCGAAGAGGAATAACTACTTCGGTTTTCGCCAACTGGCCCAATTGCACTTCGGCCAGTTGCTACAGCCGTAGAACTGTTTTCCTTTTCTGGTCTTTTTGACGACAACCTCACCGCCACACTGAGGACATTTGACTCCTTGTAGTTTTGGCGTATAGGGGGCGGTGTAATCACATTTGGGGAAACGAGAGCAAGATAAAAATTTACCAAATCTTCCTATCCGAATAACTAACTTTCCTTTCTTACATTTTGGACAGGCCTCGTCGGTCATCTCTGTTGGCACCTGGACTCTTTCGGCGGCCTTACTGACGCCTTCTAGTTTCTTCTCAAAAGGATTATAAAAGTCTTTAACCATGGGCACCCATTGGCGTTCACCATTGGCAATCTCGTCTAACTCGTTCTCCATTTTGGCCGTAAATTCGTAGTCAACAACGTCTGAAAAATAATCAACTAAGAAATCACTCACGGTTGTTCCTAAGGGCGTGGGGTGAAATCTCCCCTCAACTTTTTCTACGTATTGCCGATCCTGAATGGTGGAAACGATCGGCGCATAAGTCGAAGGTCGACCAATACCCCTCTCTTCAAGGGCTTTAATCAAAGTCGCCTCACTGTATCGAGCCGGCGGTTGAGTAAATTTTTGTTCCGGGGCAACTTTAATCAAGTCTAAATCATCACCTCTTTTTAATTCGGGCAATCTCTCGCCTTTGTCCTTAACGACGTCATAGATAATTAACCAACCGTCAAATTTAATCACCTTTCCCTCGGCGGCTAAAAGATAAATATTCTTTTTCCCAGCGGCCTGAACCTGAACTTTAGTCTGGTCCCAAATTGCCGCGGCCGTCTGGGAAGCCAAAGTGCGCCTCCAGATGAGATCATAAAGTCTTTGTTCATCACGAGTCCCCGACTCCTTACCGGCACTCCGAACCTCAATTTTAGTCGGGCGGATGGCTTCATGAGCCTCTTGAGCCACTTTTGATTTGGTCTTATAAATCCTTGGCTTCTCCGGTAAATATTTCTCGCCATAAGTAGTATTTATATATTGACGAATCTTCTTAATCGCTTCTTGGGCTAAAGCGAGAGAGTCGGTGCGATGATAGGTAATCAAGCCCTTCTCATAAAGAGATTGGGCCGCGCGCATTGTCCGCTTACTGGAAAACTTTAACTTCTGGGCAGCTTGTTGCTGAAGGGCTGAGGTCGTAAAAGGTGGAGCGGGACTCTGAATGACCTCTTTTTTCTCAACATTGGCCACTTCGTATCCCGCTTTTTCTAGTTCAACCACAATCTCCTTCGCTGAGGTTTCGTTGTCTACTTCAATATTCTTACCGTTTTTCTTGACTAATTTGGCCAGGAAAGTCGGTATGTCTGGCCGTTTCCCGCCGACGTGCCGACGCAACTCCGCCATAATCTCCCAATACTCCACCGGCACAAATTTTTCGATTTCTCTTTCCCGGTCGACAATTAACCGGACGGCGACTGACTGGACTCTCCCGGCGGAAAGACCCCGACGAATCTTCCGCCACAAAAGGGGTGAAAGCTTATAACCTACCAGGCGATCCAAAACTCGTCGGGCCTGTTGGGCATTAACCAAGGGAGTATTAATAAGGCCAGGATTTGCCAAGGCTTTTTTAATTGCCGGTTTGGTGATTTCGTGGAAAACAATCCGCGCCAAACTGGCCTCTTTTTTACCTAAAATATAAGCCACGTGATGGGCAATTGCTTCTCCTTCTCTATCTGGATCAGTCGCCAGAAAAATCTTCTTCGCCTTTCTTGCTTCAGCCTTTAAATTCTTTATAACCTCTTTCTTTTTAGCTATGAGAATATACTCCGGCTTAAAATCATGGGCGGTGTCGATTCCCAATTTGCTCTTAGGCAAATCCCGAAGATGGCCCATGGTAGAGGTAACCCGATAATCCTTCCCTAAAAACCGGGTGAGTGTTTTTGCTTTAGTTGGTGACTCAACGATAATTAAATTCATCTTTAAGCCAATATTGGTTGCCAGACCAAAATTCTACTATTTATTTATAACACAAACCATCCCGCCAAGGTTTCTCATCTTCCCCTTAAGAGTGAGGGGTAGTTTTTCGAAAAACATTGATCCGCCGTCAAACTGGGTTATGATTTTAATATTTGTTCTCGGTTAGGCGGATCACTGAGCGCGGAGA
>Ga0315285_10001711_pt1 | contig 23044 bp, 16 predicted proteins | sample YL17G09_36_MG_FD_203698 | JGI IMG/M metagenome (GOLD analysis project Ga0315285, IMG submission 203698) | Sediment microbial communities from Yellowstone Lake, YNP, Wyoming, USA - YL17G09_36 | ecosystem: Environmental > Aquatic > Freshwater > Lake > Sediment | place: USA: Wyoming | collected... | reverse complement strand
TGTGCTCGCGGGTCTGCGCCATGGGCCCGTCGTCTGCGGCAACCACGAGGATCGCGCCGTCCATCTGAGCGGCGCCGGTGATCATGTTTTTGATGTAGTCGGCATGGCCGGGGCAGTCGACGTGGGCGTAATGGCGCTTTTCGGTCTGGTATTCGACGTGCGCGATGGCGATGGTGATGCCTCTTTCGCGCTCTTCGGGCGCCTTGTCGATCTGGTCGAATTCCATCACCTCGGCCAGATTCTTCTTGGCCAGAATCTTGGTGATCGCGCTGGTCAACGTCGTCTTGCCATGGTCGACGTGGCCGATGGTGCCCACGTTGACGTGCGGCTTGGTTCGCTCAAACTTTGCCTTGGCCATACTTGTCTCCTCTAACCTTATAGATCAGGTGTCTCCGCGCTATTGCGCGCAGGCCGGCCCGCGTTACCGCGGGCAGGCTCTAATTATTCTGTATCCAACTTTTCAAACCGGTACGAGCTTCCGGTGGCTTCCATAATCTGGTTTGACACGTTTGCCGAAACTTCTTCGTACTGGGCAAATTCCATGTTATGTGACGCTCGACCCTGTGACCTGGAGCGGATGTCGTTGGCATAGCCGAACATTTCCGCCAGGGGCACCAGGGCGTGTATCCGGTGGAGTCCGCCGAGCTGCTCCATGCCGGTGAGCCTACCGCGGCGTCGAGTGAAATCGTTGACGACGTCGCCGATGTACTCTTCGGGGCAGACCACCTCGATGCGCATCACGGGCTCGAGCAGGACGGGCTTTGCCTTGGGCACGGCCTCTTTGACGGCCATGGATGCGGCCGTCTGGAACGCGAGCTCGGAGGAGTCGACCTCGTGGAACGACCCGTTGAGGAGCTCGACGTGTACGTCCACGGTCGGGTATCCGGATGCGACGCCGCTTTCGAGCGCTTCGCGCGCTCCGCGTTCGACGGCCGGGACAAACTCCTTTGGCACCGAACCGCCCACTGTCAAATCTTCAAATGTAAAGTGCGAGTTTTGCTCGCCAGGCGACAGCGCGAGGACGACATGGCCGTACTGGCCGCGTCCGCCGGTCTGTCGCACGAACTTGTGTTCCGCCTCGGCCCGCTGCCGGATGGTTTCGCGGTAGGCCACCATGGGCCTGCCGACGTTGGCGTGTACGTTGAACTCACGCCGCATCCGGTCGGTCAGGATCTCGAGGTGCAACTCGCCCATACCGGCGATGATCGTCTGTCCCGTTTCTTCGTTCATCCGAACGATGAATGTGGGGTCCTCATCGCTGAGCCTTCGCAGTGCGTCGGACAGCCGGTCCTGGTCGGCCTTTGTTCGCGGCTCGATGGCGATGTGTACCACGGGCTCGGGGAACTGCACGCTCATCAGCACGATCGGGTGTTTCGGGTCGCACAACGTGTCGCCGGTCGTGGTGTTCTTTGTGCCGATCACGGCGCCGATATCGCCCGCGCGGAACTCCTCGAGGTCTCGCCGTTCGTCGGCGTGCATCTCGAGCAGCCGGCCCAGGCGTTCTTTTCGGCCGGTGCGCGTATTGAGCACCATCTGGCCGGCCTTGACCACGCCCGCATACACCCGCACAAACGTCAGGCGTCCGACGTGCTGGTCGGTAAGGACCTTGAACGCCAGTGCGGTGAACGGCGCGTCGTCGTCGGTTTCGCGCACGATTTCGCGGCCGTTCTTGTCGGGGTCTGTGCCGACGACGGGCGGAATCTCATTAGGCGCGGGCAGATAGTCGATCACGGCGTCCAGCATGACGCGAATGCCCTTGTTTTTGAGGGCGGTTCCGCACAGTACCGGGCATAAGTGACTGCCAATCGTGCCTTTACGGATTGCGGCGACGAGCTCGGCCTCGGTGACTTCCTCTTCATGGACGTATTTATCCATGACGGTTTCGTCGACTTCTGCGGCGGCTTCGAGCAGGTCGTGGCGGGCTTGTTCGGCCTTTTGGCGGTATGCCGCGGGGATTTCCGAAATAGTAAGTTCGTTATCCACGGCATCGCTGGACCATGAGACCGCACGCATCCGGACGAGGTCGACCACACCGGAGAACGTGTCTTCGAACCCGATCGGTATCTGCACCGGCACCGCGACCGCGCCCAGACGCTCGCGCATGCTTTGTACGGCGCGGTTGAAATCCGCGCCGACACGGTCCATCTTGTTTACGAAGGCAATTCGGGGAACGTGATAGCGGTCCGCTTGCCGCCAAACGGTTTCAGACTGGGGTTGGACACCCGCGACCGCACAAAATACGGCCACGGCCCCGTCCAGGACCCTCAGGCTCCGCTCAACTTCCGCCGTGAAGTCGACGTGGCCGGGCGTATCAATAATATTGATGCGATACCCGTGCCATTCGCAGGCGGTTGCCGCGGAGGTGATGGTAATGCCGCGCTCCCGTTCTTGGACCATGTAATCCATAGTCGCCGTACCGTCATGGACTTCGCCCACGCGGTGCACCCGACCGGAGTAGTACAAGACGCGTTCGGTAACGGTGGTCTTGCCGGCGTCGATGTGGGCCATGATGCCGATGTTGCGTGTTTTTTCAAGCGGATAGCGACGAGACATTTAGGAGAAACCCTTCTGACGACTTACAGAGAGAGCCCGAGCAAGCGCTTTTGAGCGCTTGCCCCTGAGGGGCCTGCAGTGTATGTCGTCTTCCTTTTGATCATGGTCTCGTTTTCATCCGCCCGGCAACCCGGGCCCAACGCTCGATTTTGACTCGATTCAACTATTGCAGACGCGCCGGCGCTCAGCCGCCGGTTGCGCCTTTTGAGCTAAAGTAAGTCTTCAAATGGACTTACGCGCAACCTAATCGTCAAAACTTTAGAACCTGAAATGGGCGAACGCTTTGTTGGCTTCGGCCATTTTGTGCGTATCTTCACGCCGTTTGATTGTGGAGCCCTGGCCGTTGTAGCAGTCGAGGATTTCGCCGGCCAGTCGTTCTTCCATGGTTTTTTCGCCGCGTTTGCGGGCGAACTCGATAATCCAGCGGAACGCGAGTGCGGTTCGCAACGCGGGCACGATCTCGATGGGCACCTGGTACGTGGCGCCACCGACGCGGCGCGACTTGACCTGGAGTACGGGCTTAGAGTTGTCGACGGCGGTGGTGAATACCTGGAGCGGGTCTTCGCCGGGCTTTTTGGTCTTAATGATGTCGAGCGCGCCGTATACGATAGCTTCGGCGACGCTTTTTTTGCCGCGCCGCATAACGGTATTGATGAATTTTGCCAGCAGGACGCTGTTGAACTTGGGGTCCACCAGCGGCTCGCGTTTTGGAACTTCACGTCTTCTCATTATGTTTACCTACCGTTCAACCTTTACCGCTTGGCCTTTTTGACGCCATACTTGGACCGGCTCACCCACCTGCCCACGTGCACTTTGCGGCCGCCGTCATCTTTGAGGCTTGAGGTCCCGCCCATGTCGCCGGTGGCGTCGAGTACGCCGCGGATGAGGTGGTAACGAACGCCGGGGAGGTCTTTTACACGTCCGCCGCGGATCATGACCTGGGAGTGCTCTTGGAGGTTATGGCCGATTCCGGGAATATAAACGGTGACTTCCATGCCGTTCTTCAGGCGGACGCGGGCAACTTTGCGCAGGGCCGAGTTGGGCTTTTTGGGCGTCATGGTATACACGCGCGTGCAGGTTCCGGATGCCTGTGGGGACCCCTTCAACGCCGGCGCTTTGGTCTTAGACTTGAGCGGTTTCCGGCAGTTGCGGACCAGTTGGTTAATAGTTGGCAAACCTACATCTCCTAGAGCGCGCGTGCGCACTTCATTAAGCGGCCCGAGACAGATCTTCCGTCCCGGGCAGACAACAACAGATGAGTTTAACACATAAAAGCACGTGTGTCAAGCAACTTGACAGGGATGGAATCGTCGATACCCACAGGCTTTTTGGGGGTGCAACGACCGTGTTGGGCAAGGGCTACCGCAGCCGTGATTGCCGCCGCACTCTTTTAAGATACTACCACATCCGCATCCACCTTTAGCAAGTACTCGAGGACGTCCTGCAAGACTTGTTTGACGGCGGCTTCATCGGTTCCGACGTGGTCGCCTTGGTACCACTGGATTTTTTTGGGTTCCCGAGCGGCTTCCTGGAGGGCCTTTGCGGCGGGGCTGCTGATGAGGCCGTCGTTGGTGCCGTTCTGGAGGTAGACAGGGCGTGGGGAAATGCGGGCGACGTAGTGGGCGGGGTCGGCCACGCCGAAGAAGTACCAGCCCAGTATCTTTACGAGGGGCAGCCAGGCACCGACACCAGCAGCGATCTCGCGGGCTTCGAGCAATTGGGTGATGTTGCCGCCGCCGTAAATGAGTACAGCGGCTTTGAGGCGGTCGTCAAATGCGGCGGCGATAGCGCCGGTGATGGCGCCGTAGCTTGCGCCGACGACGTAGATCCGGTTAGTTGCGATGTCGGGCCGTGTTTCGAGGTAATCGATCATTCTGCGGGTGTCGTTGACGGTGTAGGCGGGCCGCAGCCGGAACGCTTTGGCCTCCGCGAATACGGATTGGTCCTTCATCCGGCGCTCGCCGCGGGTGTATTGGTCGAAGGAGGCGAAGGCAAAACCGGCTTTGACGAATGGGGCGGCTATTTCGTCAAGGAAGTCTTTTTTTTGGCCGATGCCGTGCAGGAAAATGATTGCGGGGACCGGTCCCTGGTGTTGGAGGGGCATGGCCAGTAGCGCCGGGACTTCCTCGCCGCGCCATCCTTTATAATAGAAGTGCGTGCGGACGTAATCGGGGGTTTTTGTCTCTTCGGCCACGCGCACGTCGAGCGGGGCCTCTCTTACGTAGCCGTCGAAATACCGGCTATCCAAGCTGACTTTGAGGACACCCAGCCCTGCCACTGCCACCACCACCACAATCGCCGCCACCGCCCCCACAACTTTGAACTTCTTCTTCATCGGTGCGCCAACCTCCCGCGCTACTTCCCGCCACACTCGTTGCGGCGAATTACAAGAAGGATGTTAGGCGAAACGGGGTGCGCAGTCAAATTGTGATTACGATTGTGGATTTGCCGAGAAATCTCCGTGGGCCGATGGGGACAGACTAATTGCGGATTTCGGATTGCGGATTGAGAGGAGGCTGGAGACCGAAGACCGGAGAAAAACGAAGAGCGGAGGGCGGTGATCAAAAGGCATAGGACCTATAGAACCTATAGGACGGATAGGAAAATCGCGTTAAGGCGCGGGGCGGCGGATATCTAAAAGCGGGACACCAACCACAAAGGCGCGAAAAGCGAGTCCGTGTTTTTTGCTTGGTACACGGATCCACAAATGCGGCGACGTATGATACACAAAGCGAAAAACAGAGACTGACTCGCTTCCGGCTGTTTGGAAGCGCATTTTCGGCAGTTTGAAAATCGTGTCTGTCCCTGCTTTTCGCAGCATGAATACGTCACCGAATTTACCAACAAGAGTACTTAGGCGTACTGGGCGACGATGGCGAGTCCAGTGGCGACGCTGGTGAAAGTGTCTCGGTGGAGGATTCTGCCGGGACCGTATCGTTCTTCGAGCATTTGGCGGATGGCTGGGATGAGGCTTGTTCCGCCGGTGGTGAGTACATAGTCGATTTGGTGGGGATTGAGTCCAGCGTTTTGTTCGGCTTCCTCGATGCTTGCGAGCATAGTGGTGAGGGTACGCTCGATGATGTGCGCGAACTCGGCGCGTTCGAGCCGTTCGTGGATTTGGATGGCGTCTTTTTGGATGTCGATGGTGGTTTCGAGGTCGAAGGAGAGCCGTTTTTTTGCGGCTTCGACTTCGCGTACGACGGGGTAGCCGAAGTTTCGCTGGATGAGGTATCGGAGTGCGCGGATAGCCTGTGGCTGGTTGCTGGACATTTCCATGGCGATGAGCCAGTTGATGATTTCTTCGGTGTGCAGCCTGTAGAGGTTTTGCCAGTCGAGGATGGTATTGAACAGGAACTGGGGCACGGGGAGGTTGGAGGGGCCGTACCGGGAGAGGCTGCCGAACTGGGGAAACAGCTTGGCGCGGATGATTTCCCTGTCGATGGCGTCGCCGGCGACGGGAACGCCGGCCACGGACAGGATTTTGCTTTCGGCGAGTCGGGCCATGGCGCCTTGGGCGGCGGTGAATTCCATGACGCAGACATCGCATGTGCCGCCGCCGATGTCGACCACCATGAGCCGCTGGTTTTGGTCGGTGGTGACGGCGTATTCGACGCAGGCGGCGACGGGTTCGTAGAAGAATGTGACGTTTTCGAACCCGGCGAGGTTTGCGGCGGTTTTGAGTCGTCTTTCGGCGACGGCGTTTTCGGTTTCGTCTTTGGAGAACCGGACGGGCCTGCCGAGGACGACGTTGGTGACGGGTTCGCCGGCAGCGGCGTCGGCGGCGTCTTTCATTCGGCGGAGGATGACGGAGGTTAATTCTTCGATCTGGTAATTGCGGCCGAATACTTCGGTTCCTTTGAACCCGGTGTGGCGGAGGAAGCTTTTGAGCGACTGGAAAAGGCGTCCGGGTGAGTTGACCTCGACGGTGGCGCGGGCCCGGACGCCTTCGATGGTCTGTGGGTCGACGGGGTCGGGGGGCCGGTAGCCTTCGCTTTTGTCGGGTTCGGAGGCGACGTATCCTTCGATTGCGATTCCGAGGTCGATTTGTTCGAGCTTTACTTCGCGGTCGATGTTGCGCTCGATAAATGCGTTTGCGGCGGCCCGGCCGATGATGTGGTCGCCGTCGCGGGTGATGTAGAGGAGGGACGGGAGGGAGGTGGGGGTGTCGTTTTCCTGGTCGAGTTCGAGCACGCGGGTGCGCTGGCCGTCGGACACGGCAACGCTGGAGTTTGTGGTGCCGAAATCAACTCCGCAAGACAACTTAGCCACTATTAAGCATCCCCTTGCGAGGCAGAGGGCGGCGCGCCGGCGAGGGCAGACGCCGTTTAAAAAAAAACTTCATCACGAAAGCCCAATGCGTTACGTGACGAAACTCGCGCAGCCGAAACTTTCGAAGTATACCACGGGGTTCCGGCCAACGCAACGGCAATTCAGATGTTAAATTCTGCTCTCAATATTCCCACCGGCCGGAAAAAAGGTTTCCGCGGGTCAGGGAATAAAAACCGCTCGTTGCCCCGGCTATCGTTGCACGTGTAATATACGAGTATGAATAAGGACCTTTTTGAGCAGGCCGCCGCCGAAAGGATCCGGAAGGAAGCCCCCTTGGCGCGCCGCGTGACGCCCCGAACACTCGACGAACTGGTGGGCCAGGAACATATCCTCGCGCCCGGCAAGATCTTGCGCAGGGCCATCGAGGCAGACCGCGTCACCTCGCTCATCCTGTACGGGCCGCCCGGCAGCGGCAAGACCGCTCTCGCCCGAATCATCGCCATGCGGACCAAGTCCGCGTTCGAGCCGCTGAACGCGGTAGCTTCCGGCGTCAAAGAACTTCGCCAGTTGCTGGATGCGGCGCGGCAGCGCCAGGTCCATGACGCCCGGCGCACAATCGTCTTTATCGACGAAATCCACCGGTTCAACAGGGCCCAGCAGGACGCCCTGCTGCCGGCAGTCGAAAACGGTCTGATCACCCTTATCGGCGCCACCACGGAAAACCCGTTTTTCTCAGTTGTGGCGCCGCTGTTGTCGCGTTCGCAAATTTTTGAATTCAACCGGCTTACGGACGAACACATTGTTGTTCTGCTTCGCCGCGCGCTCGACCACCCGGAACGCGGGTTCCCCGAGCTCGAATTCCAAGTCGACGAGGACGCGCTGCGCCACCTGGCCGCCTATTCCGAAGGTGATGCACGGCGGGCCATCAACGCGCTCGAAATCGGGATGCTCACCACGCCGCCCGAGAACGGAGTGGTCCACATCACGATCGAAGTTGCCCAGGAATGCATCCAGAAAAAAATGCTCCACTATGACGGAACCGGCGACGAGCATTACGACGCCGCTTCCGCGTTCATCAAGAGCATGCGCGGAACCGACCCCGATTCCGCACTGTACTGGATGGCCCGGATGCTCGAGGCCGGCGAGGAACCCAGGTTTATCGCCAGAAGAATCTGCATCTGCGCTTCTGAAGACGTCGGCAACGCCGACCCTATGGGGCTCGTTGTCGCCACCGCCGCGTTTCAGGCCTGCGAACTGATCGGCCTGCCGGAAGCCCAGATCATCCTCGCACACGCCGCCACCTACATTGCCTGTGCACCAAAAAGCAACGCCGCCTACATGGGCATTGCCGAGGCCGTTAAAGACGTTCGCGAGAAAAAGACCATCGCCGTTCCCAAGCACCTGCAAGACACCCATTACCCAGGTTCCGCCCGCCTCGGCCGCGGCCAAGGATACAAGTATCCCCACGAGTACGAAGGCGCCTACACCCTCCAGGAGTATGGCGTGCCCCGCGGCGCCTACTACCACCCCTCCGACCGCGGTAAAGAAGCCGATTTCAAAAAACATCTCGAAGAACTCGACCAGGACAGGCTGGAGACTGGAGACCGGAGTCCGGAGGGGGATGAAAAAGATGAAGGATGAAACAAGAATGAGAGGCGGGCGCGGATTAAGTCTCTTCTGCGTCCGTGCCCAAACTTCACTCCGTACCCGTCGGGACGCCCCCCGGCAGTTGTGGGGGGTGTCCCCCTTTTCGCCCGTCCCTGTCCGTCCGTGTCAATCCGCAATCCGAAATCCGAAATCCGCAATAACCCATACGCCAACCCCGGTTTTCGGTTGCGGCTTCACTGCCCTATGTCCGTCCGTGTTCGTCCGTGGGTGTGGCTACCGTGTCTAGAAAGCAGCTTATGCAAGCAGGCGTGATGGCGCTCCTGCTGGGCGCCTACGCGGCACTCGTCCTCGCCGCGCCGTACCGCGCCATCTACACGCACCTCGCCTACCTGCCCATCGTGCTCGCGGGCTTCTGGTGGGGCCGGCGCGGAATGGCTGTTCCGGCCCTGTTTGCGGCTGTCTCGGTTCTGCCACAACTGGTCGGGATCGCCCAACCTGAACCTTGGGCAAACATCCTCCGCCTTGCCGCGTACGTGGCGGTCGGCCTCGCTGCCGGGCTCGCCGGCGAGATGCTTGGCAGCGCCCGGGCCGCGGTTCGGATGTCCGAGGCGAAGTACCGTCAGCTCGCCGAGAAAAGTCTTGCCGGCATTTTTGTCTACCGTGACGACCTGATCCTCTACGTCAACCAGCGGCTGCTGGAAATGCTCGGCTACTCGATCGACCAGACCGCCGGCAAATCCTACTGGGACTTCGTCTCGCCGCTCGACCGCCCTCGCGTGCGCGAAATCGCCGCGCGCAGGGAAAACCAGGGCGTGGCCGACCTCCGGTACGAGTGCCGGCTCGTCACCAACACCGGAAAAATGGTTTGGGCGGACGTCATCAGTTCCCAGGTCGATTATGAGGGCCGCCCGGCGGTGCTCGTCTGCGTCTACGACATCACCGATAGAAAAGAAACCGAAGAGAAGCGCCGCGAACTCTCCACGCTTGCCGAAAAACAGGAAGAACAGCTCGTCCACTCGACGCGGCTAGCCGAGATGGGCGAGATGGCCGCCGGTATCGCCCACGAACTCAACCAGCCACTCACCGGCATCCGCAACTTCGCCCGCAACGCCTCGTTCATGCTCGAAGCCGGCGTCGGCGGCAAGGAAGAGTTGCGCGAAAACCTCCGCATGATCGCCGGCCAGGTCGACCGCGCCTCGAGAATCATCCACCAGATGCGCGAACTCGCCCGGCGTACCGAGCGGCACGTATCGCTCGTCGACGTCAATAACACCCTGCGCGAAAGCGTCGAGTTCGTGATGCCGCAGTTGCGCCTGTCGGGCGTCGAGGTAGTTTTTGACCTCACCCCCGGCCTGCCACGCGTACTCGCCGACCGGATCCGGCTCGAACAGGTGTTCCTCAACCTGCTCACCAACGCCCGCCACGCCATGGAGGAAAGCCAGCGTCGAGTCCTCTCGGTGCGGACCCGCCACGACCCGGTTGCGCCACTTCCCCTTGTCATCGAAATCGCCGACACCGGCGCCGGGTTCAGCCCCGATATCGCCGACAAACTTTTCACCCCGTTTTTCAGCACCAAAAAGGCCGGCAGGGGCACCGGGCTTGGCCTTTCCATCTCATTGGGTATAATCAAGGACCACAAGGGCGCCATCGAGGCCGCCGGAACCGAGGGGCTTGGGGCTACCTTCACCATCCGGCTGCCCGCCGGGCAGGAAGAACAAACGGAGGGCCGGCAGCAGGCATGATGAAATCGGGCGGAAAACCACGCGGGGCTGTCGCCGTCATCGACGATGACGACGTCGCACGGATGTCCATCGGACAGATGCTGCGCCTGCGCAACTATTCCGTTGAACTGTTCCCGTCCGCCGAGGCCGCGCTCGCTCACCCGCTCCTCCCCGAAATGGACTGCATCGTGTCCGACGTCAAAATGCCCGGTATGGACGGCGAAGCCTTTCTGGCCGAAGTGGTCCGCCGCGATTATGCCTGCCCCGTCGTCATGGTGACCGGCCACGGCGACGTCTCGATGGCCGTCCGGTGCCTCAAATCAGGCGCGTATGATTTTGTCGAGAAGCCGTTCGAAGACGACGTCCTGCTCGCGTCGGTGGGGCGGGCCGTCGAGAAACGGGCACTCAGGCGCGAGAGCGAAGAACTCCGACGCCGGCTCGAGATGCTCTCCCCCGACGAGGACGGCCGGTTCGGCATGATCGGCCGCTCGAGGGTGATGCAGGACGTCTACCAGCAAATCGAGGTGACCGCCCGCTCCGACGTCTCCGCCCTGATCTGCGGCGAGACTGGCGTCGGCAAAGAACTCGTTGCCAGAGCCATACACTCCAACAGCGCCAGGGCACACAAACCGTACATTCCCGTCAACGCCGGCGGCCTCCCCGACACCATGCTCGAAAGCGAACTGTTCGGCCATGCCCGCGGCGCGTTCACCGGCGCCGACTCCGACCGCGACGGCAAACTGGTCACGGCGTCCGGCGGCACGCTCTTGCTCGACGAGATCGAAAGCATCAGCGAGCGAGCGCAGATGCAGCTTCTTCGCGTGCTCGAGGACGGGCTCGTCCAGCCCCTGGGAAAAGATACCCCCCGGCGCGTCGACATCCGCCTGCTTGCCACCACCAAGGTCGATCTCGCCGAGCAGGTCCGGCTCGGCCGGATGCGCGAAGATTTCTACCACCGGATCGTCGTGCTCACCATCAACGTGCCACCCCTGCGCGAGCACCCCGAAGACATCCCACTGCTCGCCTCGCATTTCCTCAAGACGGCCGCACACCGCAACGGCATCCCCATCCCGCACATCCCCGAACACACGCTCGAAGACATGCTGCGCCACGCCTGGCCCGGCAACGTCCGCGAACTCAAAAATTCCATCGAACGAATGGTCATCACGGCCCAAGACGGCGTCGCCGGCCCGTTTGTACTCGACGACGACATGTATGCCGGCGCCCGCTTGCTCTCCCTGCCCGCCACCGCCGGCCGGCTCCGTGACGAAATGGAACAAACCGAGCGCGACGTCATCGACGCCACACTCCGCGAACACCACGGCGAAATCAACGCCACCTGCCGCGCACTCGGGATCAGCCGCCGAGCCCTCTACGAACGAATGAAAAAGTACGCGCTGGTGAAGGAAAATTATAAATAAACCCGGAAAATCGTGGCTGTGGAGCTGGTGAAAAAATTATCTTGCACAATAAAATCTGCGTAGCTTTCACCAAAATCTAGCGAAAAACAGGGACTGACTCGATTTCGGCTGTTTGAAATCGTGTCTGTCCCTGCTTTTCGCGGCCCTTCAATAGAGTTGCCTGGCTTTTTCACCAGCTCCGCTGTTAGCCTGATTTGGCAAAGGTATCGCTTTCGACGCATAATGAAGTTGGATCCGTTCCCAGAGGAGAATCATGATGGGTTGGCAGGAACGCATTGTCGTCGATCCAGACGTCTTAGCGGGTAAACCCTTGATCAAGGGCGCCCGTTTAAGCGTCGAGTTTATCGTCAACCTGCTCACACAGGGATGGACAGAGCCCGACCTACTCCGCAACTATCCCGGGTTGAAACACGAAGACATCCAGGCATGCCTGCTCTACGTTAAGTAAACGTTACCGCGAATGAGCTTCAATCGATCCTACTTCAGTCCGAAGGAACTGATCATTTCTGCAGAGGCAATCGCTTCAGGACTCGCACCTCGGAATGCATCCATCGCGTTTCCCTTCCCAGGCAAATCTCGCTCACGATCTGCTTCATCCTTCCGTCTGGAATGCAGAAGTACTGGCGTTGCTTCTCGAACAGAGCCAATAGCGTTTGCAGATCGACTTGATCAAGTATCCTTGCAAGGGTTGTGTGAATTAAGGTCTTCTTGTACTTTCGATACTCAGGTCTGACGTGGCTTTGAACGGAAGATTCCAGCTCGCGGCGTAACTCAAAGGTTCTTCCATCATCAGTAAAGACCGCGATTATGGCCCCATCGCTCGCGATTCGGATACCGTAGAGAGACAGGCAGTACGGAGAACATTGAAGTGCTAGAAGCTTCTTTTGCAGGATCTCGGCGATTTCCTCAACTCCCTGGTTGGAAAGCCGGTGTTGCAACAAAGTTGTGTTTGCCATATCCACAGGGCGTAGATCCTGGAGCATCACGACAGAGATATGATAGTGGCCAGCGGGGACTGCGTAGTACTCAATGCCTTCGGGAAGGACGGCAAGAATGTCATTCGTAATATCAGCCAAACACGAGACGATCTCTTGATCATTCAATTCCACATAGGCGCTAAGAACGTCGCATTCGGCGGGTGTCCGTTGCTCCAAGACTAAAGGGAGGTTCTCTTTCATCTCCAGCTGCTTTTCGCGACTCAGGAAGCGGCAGTCCTGAAGCTGCATCAAATACTCTGGAGACTCAAGACAGTTGCTGTCGATGATGCCCAGAAATTCGGAGGCAAGACGGTCATATTTACAGGCCAGCTTTTCCCTAAAAGTCATTGCATTTACCACATCACCATAGAGGTTACTGGTTTTTCAGTATCAATCTCCGCACCACCAGCCATTCCGGTTGGCCCAGCAATTCAGGTCTGAACGTGCGGTTCACTCTGAACACCCCTTCAAAAAATAGATTTTCTGGAATCTCTCCACGGGACACGCCGAGCTTAATTGCGAGCCTGCTCAATTGATAGGGGTCGCTCATTATCTGCGCAGCGGCATGAGTTGCGGGAGAATGAAGCCCTGCCATTACCAAGGCAAACGCTTCAGGCGTATACGGATTTGGAATTCGCATCACGAGCCCATAGTCAAATGCGCGGTTTGCGTAGAACGCTCGGCGGCCATAGACTAGTTTCTTCCCCTCTTCACCCTTATACAGCTTGTGTTCTTTCCTGTTGAGCAGGGCGAAGGCCGCATCAACTCCCGACAGAGTATGAGGTGTATTGCGCTCGGCTGCCAAGAGAGCGTCCAATAACCAGTTTAGTCTTCCTGTTGAGGAAAAAGGAGCATCAAGCAACAGGAGGTTTACGTTCTTGAGGTTCTCCTCGGCACGTTTCGAGAAGACGCTCTCCAAGGGGCATCGTTTCTTGTCGGTACAGACGCTATCCTGCAAAACATGACTTCGGCGAAATGACTTAAAAAAACTTTCCAGCGTAGCTGCTCCGGACCCTCCGCCCGAGAGCCGTGGGTAGATTTCGTCGGCAAGAGGTGGATGCTTACTGGGATCCGCAGTTTCATGTCGGCAATGAAAGATTATCTTGGTCTTGAACTTGTTTCTTGGCAATAAGATCGTCTTCACGAGAGTCAAAGGCCATAGAATCTCCATCTCTACCCAAGTCCGTACGAAATGGCGGAGTTCTTTATTGTCTGCATATCTGCTGTACCTTACTGACCTTATCGCCGCTGGAAGATCTGTCGTGCTGTGATCAACCACGTTCAAAATGTTGCGTATGGTACATCCGATTACTCCGTTCTCGGCGAGTACTCCGCCCGGAGGCACTTTGCTGTCAGGGTTTGCGAAATCCACAATGGCGTGGGCGCACTTGCAGATTTCCCGGCATATTTCTGTAGAAAGCGGCTCGGCTCGCAACTCATTCTCACTCACGGTGACAGGACTGAGCATGTGCTTTTTCAACTCTTGACAAATAACACTACGGCACTTGTACGATTTATCAAATGAGCTACTGACAAAAATGTTGAGCCATGAAAACTGTGTTGCAGCACGGCATTCGGGGCCGGAGCAGGCATCGGCATTACCAGGGCATATCGGCGGAAAATTGGGCTTTTGCGTCCAACTATTGTTTCTAATCTTTTTATTCATGTTTCCGGAATGCCGAGAATTTTGTGCAGCCATAGTAGTCTCCTTTGCCGTTTCTTGTGTCTTGCGGCAGCTTAACTACGTTTGGTGGCCAACGAATACCATCTGTGAGTATATTCAGGGCATCTAACATACACTTTTAACCATAGCCATGCAACAGTTGGACAGTATAGAGGCAACTAGCCGCGCTGGAAAGCGTGCACCCTTAAGCGAGTGAGTACAAAATGATCCTACTCGATCACGTTCAGCTTATACCTCCTTGTCCCCAGCCTGATTTCTTCTGCACAGGCGACTTGCAAGTACGGGTCTTTGCCGTGGATTTTTTGGAATAGGTGGTTGCCGTCGCCGAGCGTCATGGATTCGGGCAGCGAGGAGGGGATGAAGTCCTCCGCTTTGATGAGGTCCAGGCTGGCTTGCTCGATCGCGACGATGTCGGTTCCCGCGAGGATGCCGATGTCGGGCACCAGCGCCGGCGATGAAAACCCCCAGCAGTCGCAGAAAGGCGTGATGTTGAGCATGACGTTGATATACAGCACGCGCCCCGGCTCGAACGTTTCGAGAATCTGTTTCGTGACGAGTGCCATACCGCGCTGGAAGTATTCGGTGCCGTGCGAGTCGATCTTGATGGCGCCGGTGGGGCATGCGGTCTCGCAGTGGCGGCAATAGCGGCACGCATGCTCGAAATACTTGAGGTTGTCGTTTTCATCAAAGGTGATTGCACCGACCCCGGGACAGTTCTCCGCGCACGCATGGCACCGGGTGCAGAGCTTCGCATTCCACCGGAACTCCTCCCCCTGGAGCTTGTGTAGTTTTGCGCGGCTGTCTCTGGCCACGCAGCCCATGGCCAGGTTCTTGATGGCCGCGCCGAACCCGCTGTTCCCGTGGCCCTTGCCGTGGCTGAGCACCACCATCGCGTCGGCGTCGACGATGTTCCCGCAGAGGTCGACCGACTTGAGGTTTCTGTAGTTGATTTTGCGCGTGTAGGCGTAGTTGTTCGAAATCCCGGCCGCGGCGATCAACGGCGCGCCGAGCACCTCTTCCGTATACCCTCGCGCCTTGGCGAACTGCATCGCACCGCTGCCGTCCGTAATAAACGGATCCCCGCCCGCTTTCTTTACGGCCTCAACCAGGATGCGGATGAACAGCGGGTGTACCGTCGTGAACCCGATGTCGCCGCCCACGTGGATCTTGATCGCCACCGATTTGCCCTTGAACATCTTCTCGAGCGGGAATCCGGCGAGCATCCGCTCGAACTTCGCGGGGAGCGTCGCGTTCCGCCGCAGTTCTTTGACTTTGCTGGACGCAAAGGAAACGGGGGCTGTTTTTGTCTTGGCCATGCGCGTTTGTCCTCGTCAGGGTTTTGGTTCGCCCAATGTGAAGTGGACGTATTCCTGTTTGTGCGCCGGTTCGGCGCCTTCCGCGAAGGCCACCCACATGTCCCGGCCCGTGTTGTGGTAGACGATGCTCACCAACGTGCCGTCCACGCCGGCCGCCTGCGCCACTTCGATAGCCTTTTTCGCGTCGATCGAGCCGTACCGCGCCTTGAGTGCATCGTACACGCCCTGGTTGCCGCTGCCGTTATGCTTCTTCCAATAAACGACGTCCTCGATCTTCTCGTGAAACGGCGTCGGCTCGACAATCGGGTGTTTGGTCACATTTGTGTCATCCGTGAACAGGTCGAGCCGCGTCTTGCTCGAGAAGATCAGCCGTCCCTTGGGATCCGGCGCCGCAGGGTCGGCAATCGCGTAGTGGTATTGGTTGGTGCGCTTGGCGCTTTTCATCCTTTCGAGTGCTTGGTCGAGCGTCGTGTCGAAATATAGGATATCCCGTAACAGTACCGGGAACGGCATGCCGTTCAAGGTTTCCTCATCCCCGAAATAACCTTGGATCTCGCTCACCGCGATCCCGCTGTCGTTCATACCGCCGACCGCCGCACCGATCAGCCCCGCAAAACCTACGATCGCGTGCCGCTTCCCGTCCGTCGGGTTGTAAACGGCGATAACGGGGTAATCCTGCAGGCCGCTCGTCATGCTCCAATCGAGGTTGCGAAGTTGGTACAGGTCGCCGTTGGCCGTGGCCTTGCCCCACGCCGCAAACAGGCTGCACCCGTTCTCCGACATGTCCGGCACCGCCAACATGTTCTGCATCGTGCCGAACGTGATCTCCGGATGCCCCGCGTCATAGCAGCCGTCGGCCACACCGCGTAGTTCACACTCCCACGCCACCGTATCGAAGTTTGCAGTGTTCCACAGCGCTTCAACCGCCGGACCAAACGCTTCGTCCGGGACGTTCTCGTTCTTCAAAAGGCCCGTCCACGCTTTCGAGATCTGGTCCGCCAGCAGCCGTCCATACCAATAGCCCATCTGGTACCGGTCGCCGCCCACCTCGACCACGGTGATCTTGTCCTTACCTTCGCCGACGCTGCCCAGCTTGCCCCAGCCGCCCGGTTTCCTGAACGGCAGCGTCTGCGGGACTACGCTGATTTCCGTGGTGAACTTGAACGGGAACGTGTCGCCGCTGGGATATTCGAGTTCAACCATGAACGCCGTCCAGCCCTTTTCGGGCTTGGGCGCATTCGCCATGTAAACGCCGCCGACCTCGTCGGCCAGGTCGGTGCTAGTCCACGCCTTGCCGATCGTGTCGACGCGGAAATTTCTGGCCTCCGGATTGGTCGCCTGCCACATCTTCACCGCGGTCGGCTTCGTCTCGCTCGTCACGCGCAACGACCCGTCGGGCAGCTTCGCCCACGAGAACTTCGGCCGCGGCGTGTTGTTCAAAATCGCCCCGTAAAAAGACGCCAGGTTCAAGTAGGCCTCGAGCGCGAGCCCGTGATCCGTGTTGGGCACGTACCGCAGGTACTTCTCGCCCTTGAGCGCGTCGAAATAGAACTGCGACGAGTCCGGCAGGAAAAACTGGTCGCCGGTCGATGCTACGATGTATTTAGGCATCGTGTACCGGTCGATGTAGAAGTAGGGGTCGACGATCTGGCACAGCGCGCGGAACTCCGGCGTGTGGATACGAGCCATGATGTTCATGTCGTTATAATCTTGTATGGCGTCGGCCCAGTACCCGTACGCATCCACGTGGTGCTGCATCGAATGCTCGACGTTCACCACGTCGATCACCGCCGGGATCATCCCCACCACCCGCTTGTCGACCGCCGCCACCGTCCACGTGGTCCACCCGCGTTTCGACCCGCCGCACACCACGAATCCGTCCACCGTCGGGTGGAGTTTCTGCACCGTATCCATCGCCCTCACCACCGCTTTGGTCATCGGCAGCCGGGCCGGCCACTTCGAGTCGCCGGTTACCATGAACTTGTCCCACGTGTACGCGATGAAGTCGTCCTCGCTCCGCCCCCGCTCGAGATACCTCGGGTCCTTTTCGTCGGGGAACTTCAGCGGTTGGTTGGGAATCTGCGCGATCACCGCCACAATCGATTTCGAATTGACGGCTATCTGCGCCATGGTGGTATCGACTTTTTTCGGCACTTCCCCGCGGTTGCTCCCCCCACCAACGAACATCAACGCTTTCGTATACTCGACTTTCGCCGGCTCGACAATCGTCAAATAATGCTCCCACACCGGCCGGTCAATCTCCGATTCCGTCAACCACGTCTGCGACGTCATCGCCCACACCGTCGCGGTGTAATTGGGATCGCTCACCGTTAACACCGGCTCCGGCCCGAACTTGTAGCTCGAGTCCGGCGCCGCAACGTAATCATCCAGCGGCGTCCCGCCCGCGACAGCCGCGAAAAACAGGAGGAAAAACACAACACGTAAGCCAGAGAACCGCGCAAACTGCTTGTTCATACCGCATTCCTTTCAACTGGCTTAACAGCCATTTACAGCCAAACGGCCCTCATCAGGGCAATCCTAGACCTTATCAAACAACCGGGACAGGTGCAACAAAAACCCGGGTGCCGCGTGCTGGCGCTTGTTCGGAGCGGTCCATAGGATGCGGGCGATAAAGGTGTCGCCTTTGGCGCCGCGATCGAGGGCGTCTTCGTTCCAGATGCCTTTGGATACCGTCACCCAGCTTTCGTTCAAGGTGACGTTGGCGGCACCGGAATTTCCGAGAGTAGCGCCCCGCTCCGGTATCAACACTCGCTCGGTTGATCGGAGCACGCAGAACCGCTCCGGGTCGGCCAGTGCGATGAACAGCGGGACCGGTGGCGCATGTTGTGATTATTGTTGGCGCCGCGGCGCGTGTAAGTCAGAAACAGGCCGTCGCTGTGGGTAATCCAATACTGCTGGGTGTTGTAGCTCCCGAGTTCGGCGCCGTCGTCGAATGTCCACGGTTTGATGGGGGCGCAGTGAGGCCGTCTCTGCCTGAGGTCACATAGGCTTTCTGGTCGTTGCGGATCGTGGGGTAGTACGTCTGGCGGAGTCTGGCCAGCGACGGTCCACACAACCCGCTTGACACGGCCACCACGTTTGTGGTACCGTAACCACAAGTAGCGAAAACAGGGGAGGTGGCCATGCATGAAGTTCCGGAACTCACCCGGGCCGAATGGCTCATTATGAAGTGCTGCTGGAAGAAGGGGAAATGCACGGCGCGCGACGTGTATGAGGAGGTGCTCAAGCAGAAGGCGTGGCGGTATCAGACGGTGAAGACCATGCTCGATCGGCTTGTGCAGAAGGGCTACGTGAAGATGAGCAAGATTGGCCCGATCTGCCTGTTCGAGCCGGGTGTTTCGCAAACGCGGGTGATGGGGAAGGCGTTGGATACGTTCGTGGGAACGGTGCTGGATGGGGCGTTTACGCCGATCTTCGCTCACCTGGCCAAAGGGGGAAAGCTGAGTCAGGAGGACATCGAGTCCTTGAGAAAGCTCGTCGAACAACATGAGGAGGATTCGGGACAATGAACGCCTTCTTGATTGCCGCGGAGTGGTGGACCCGGACGCTGTGGGTGTTGAGCTGGCAGATTGGGGTTTTGGTGGGAGTAGTTTGGCTGGCGTCTTTGGCGTCACGGCGAGCCTCACCCAATTTCCGGTACTGGCTGTGGTGTATTGTGCTCGTCCGGTTGTGCATTCCGGCAACGCTGGCGCTCCCCGCGGGGGTCAGCGGCGACGTCCGGCACGCGCTGGAAACCTCCGCACCAGCGGTCCTTCTTGCGACGCAACGGGCGGTTATGCCATCGGTACCACCGTCACCGGAAACGGGCGATTCAATACCGGAGGCGCAAGTTTCGGAGCGTTCGTTGAAGACGCGTGTCATCCCGGGCGGACTTCCGGAGTTGTCGCTCAACGCGACGCTCGCGTTAGGGTGGACCGCCGTTTCCCTGTGTCTCCTGATTCTGGTGGCGATGAAGAGCTTGCGCGTGCGGCGGATGCTGCAAGGTTGGCGCGAAGTCACACGGCCGGAGCTGCTTTTGCTGGTCGATTCGCTTCGGACGAAGTGCTCGATTGGCCGTGAGGTGCGCGTTCGGATTCTGCCGGCGGCGCAATCTTCGCAAGGCCCGGCCCTGGTTGGAATTATGCGGCCTACGATTTTGTTGCCGGCGCCGGTGGCCGAACACTGGAGTCTCGACGAACTCGAACCGGTGTTGCTCCACGAACTGGCCCACATCAAGCGGTGGGACCTGCTGGTGAACCTGGTGCAGATAGTCGTCCAGGCGGTGTACTTCTTCCATCCCCTGGTCTGGTTCGTCAATTCCCGCATTCGGCAGGAACGCGAACTGGTATGCGACGACTTGGCCGTGCTGCATTCCGGCGGGCGGTGCAAGCGGTACAGCCAGAGTTTCATGCGCGTGTTGGAGGAGACCTCGAATCACGCGCCCCTCTTTGGAGTGGCGGGCGTGGGTATGACGGAGCACCGAAAGCCGCTGGCACGCAGAATCATCCGCATGATGAGCAAGGACTATCGGCTCTACCGGCCACTGGGATGGCTGTCGATAGCGCTGTTAGTGTTGGTATCCGCAGCGGCGATAGCCGTTGCCGCGGAACGGGCGGCGGACGTGGTTTCGCAGCACGAGGTCGAGATTAAAGACCAGGTCCGGCCGACTGGACATGCATCGGTCAGCGGAAAGGTCGTGGACGCGGACACGGGCGAGCCCATAGCCGGATCGTCGGTCATACTCTTTCGCACGGACACGATGATGGACCCGATTCTTATTGAGGTTGCGGGGGATGGTTCTTTCGAGTTCAAGGATGTTTCTGGGGGCTCTTATACGCTGTGCGTGAATGCAGCGCCGGACCATGTGACGAACCCGGAGAAACGCGGGGAGGCTTCGTTCCAGCTTGGGGAAGAAGAACAGAAGCGGGACATGGTCTTCAAGCTCCGGTGGGGATTCAGTATCGCGGGAAGAGTCACAACCGAGGATGGCAGCCCATTGCCGGAGGACAAAGCGCTTGGCGTTATCGCGTGGGCGGGAAGCTCCTCCGAGAAGAACGCCGGGCGCGCCTATCGCAAGATGGTTGGCCTGGACCACTTGGACCCGAAGGACGGGTCCTATCGCATCGGTGGATTGGAGGGCGGGCCCGTATACGTCCAGTTCATGGATGGAAGTTCGGAGTTGAAGGATGACCCTTATCCGCCCGTGTATTTTCCGGGAACGTTTGCACGCGACAAGGCCGCCACGATCACGTTTGACACGAACGGGGAAACCGAGATCAAGAATGTTGATATTCCGCTGCGCAAGACCGGGGGACTTGTTCTCGAAGGGACCGTGAGCAGCCGGGATACGGGCGAGCCGATTCCCAAAACGCTGGTGGTCGTATGTCATCAGGACACGAAATTCGACGAAGCCACCACCTATACCGACGCGCAGGGCCGCTACCGGTTTGAATGCCTGGGCGCAGGCGAGTTCCAGCTTGTCGCCGATGCCACGCCCGGGGGATACGTCCGGACACGGAAGCTCGTCACACTGAGCGATGCCACACCCGCCACGCGGCTGGATCTGACACTCATGACCGGCGCGACAATCTCCGGCATATTTGTGCAGGAAGACGGAACCCCGTGGCACGTGCAGACCAAGAGGAGAGTCGGTGTCGTACAGATCCGCGGAGCCAAAGTCGAGGAAGGCCAATACAGCGGGGTTTGGAACCGGTACGCGCCGGGGCGGCCGCAATTCGGTGGCAATGATCTCTACTCCCCCGGAGAAGGCGATTGCGAGACAGCGTGGATGGGTTTCCCGGACGACAGATCGTTCATCGTCAGCGGGATGACGCCCGGCCAAGTGATGTTCACTTTCAACCCATACACGGACGGGAAGCAGGTCGTCCGAATAAGCTACGAAGGGAAGGACGTCTTGCACGATGGCCTCAAGGTCGAGCCGGGACAGGTTGTAGAAGGCGTGCAAATCGTGATCGGCGCGGCAACGGCCCAGGGCGATGCCAAGTCCGGCAAACAGGCAGATGGGGCGCTCCGCGCCCATTGCACGAACAACCTGAAACAGATGGGGCTGGTGTTCAAGATGTTCATCAGTGAACAGAAGGCGCAAACCTACCCGGAGCTCTCGTCCGTACCGGGCCAGTTGATGTTTTCCACCGAAGTCATCGTTCCCGAGTTTATTACGGATACCCGGGTTTTCGTGTGTCCGGCAACGGAGGAAGCCGCCAGATTGGATACGCCGGAAGTGAGAGCCAACCCCAAGTCGCTCGTCAGCGACCACAGCTACGTTTACCTGGGCTACGCCGTGACCAACGACGCGGAAGTCAAGGCGTTTGCCGACGCGTATCGGGCGCAAATGGCCAAAGGGTCGCCGCTGTTGGATGACCTGCCCGTGGCCGAAGGGATGCAAGGTTCAGGCGGCGGCAATACGCTCTACCGGTTGCGCGGAGGCGTCGAGCGGAAAATCGCCAAAAACGCGAACGATGACGCAGAAGCCGCAACCGTGGCAGCGCAAATCCCGGTCCTTATCGAACGGCTCGGGCATCACGAGACAGAGGGCGGGAACGTGCTATATCTGGACGGGACGGTCCGTTGGGTCAGTCCCGGCGTGTGGCCCATGACCACGGCCACAACCGAGTCTGTCCAAATCATGAGCGGTTACTAAGAAACACATCGAGGCTTTCCGCATCCTACTTCTGAATCGGCTATCCATAAGTTGGCCACTGCAAGAACATATGTTAAGACGTTAACGTCCCCAGGGACTAGCGCAAGGGGCAACTACAGGAATTCCTTGTCGTAATGCCGGAACGGGGCTTCGAGTTGGATTGCGTAATCCGCCACCGCGCATGAGGAACCGACAATGAACACCGCAACAGTCATTAACAATTTCATGACGGTTCTCCTTTATCCGTGTCATCCTCGATCACGCCGGCGTTCCGAAGACATGCGATGCACACCCGGATCGTCTCGTAAGGCACTTGCCCGTCCAGGTAATCAAAGATCGGTCTAAGACGATCCGCCCCGGCGGCCTTCACGGCCTCCTTGACTTTTTCCGCCACACCCGGCTCTACCCACGGGCTCGGATCCACAATTGCGTTAGTGCGAATGTACTCGGCCAGGTAATCGCCGAGCGTGCCGGGCCGGCGGTTCAACGCTTCGGAAGCTTCCGGCAATGATACGCCCCGCGCAAACAGTTCCGCGGCCCGGCGAAATGTGTCATTCTTGGGCGTCTTCGCGCGCCGGGGTTTTGGCGGTTCTTCCGCCGCGCCGTCCCGCGGCGCAGCGTCGGGATGAACCTCCAGAAACTCGCGAATAACCTCAACAAAATAGTCGCCAAACGTGTCGCACTTGTAAGCGCCGACGCCGCTCACACCGAGAAACGCCTGTGTATCGCCAGGTTTCTTTCGCGCCATATCCCTCAACGCTGCGTCGCCGAACACGACAAACGGCGGCACGTTCAGCTCCTGCGCCTTCTCGCGCCGCGCACGCCGCAGCGTTT